>LFIK01001947.1_pt1 | contig 16535 bp, 15 predicted proteins | sample 643401 | NCBI WGS metagenome assembly LFIK01 (sample SAMN03777447, study PRJNA286221) | soda lake metagenome | biome: soda lake; feature: Kulunda steppe; material: water; isolation source: sample T5-Br brine of Lake Tanatar-5 | place: Russia: Kulunda steppe | collected 2010-07
AATCACTTTGCAGCAGCCTGATGGAACCACGGGAGTGATTGAAGCGGGAGAATTGATCGCAGTTCCGCCGCCAACAACGGATGCACGGTTCGAGGTCAGCGCCGAAGCTGGCGCCCGGTTTGTCTGCCTGGGTGGCGAGCCCCTGCCAGAGGCGCGGCACTTTGACTGGAACTTTGTCGCCAGTAACAAGGCGTTGTTGGCCCAAGCCCGCGACGACTGGATGAACGGCCATCGATTCGGCACCGTGCCAGGTGACGCGGAACGCATCCCGCACCCCGCTGAAGACAGTGGTTCCTGAGTCGCCGCCGAACAGGTTTCTGCCTCATCATGACGTTGAGGCTGGCTTGATCACCACCCGATTTCTGCCGTCACTTTTCGCTTTATAGAGGGCTATATCTGCCGATTGCAGCCAGCTTTCGATGGATTGCCCGGTTTGCAGTTCGGCAACTCCGAAGCTACAGGTCAGCGCAATTTCATCATTGAACCGTGATTCCGCGACCAGTTGCCGAAGACTTTCCGCCAGGGCTCTGGCTTCATGAGCCTGGGTATTAGGCAGCATGAGCAGAAACTCCTCACCGCCGAAACGAAAAACCTGGTCCGATGGTCTGATCCGCTCTTGGAGCAGGCGGGTGAACTCGATCAATAGCCGATCGCCACACAAGTGGCCGAAACGGTCATTGACCGTCTTGAAGTGGTCCAGATCCATAAGAACCAGGCTGACGGGCATATCATGCCGGGATTTCAACGACGCAGCGGTGTCCAATTGTTCCTTCAGTGTGCGTCGGTTCAATGCGCCGGTCAGCTCGTCCAGACTGGCTTGTTGCTCCAGCTCTTTTTTCTGGCGATTCACCACGAAGGCAAAGATATAGGCGAAAATCATGGAAATGGTGATGCCGATGGAAAACCGGAAGACCAGCGTGGGTTCGTTCACATTGAGGGCTGCCAGCAGTCCGGCAATAGAGAAGATGGTGCCAGTAATAACCGCGTGGCGCATGGAAAACGTGAAGAAGAACACCGACGCCATGGGAAAGACATAGACCAGACCCCGAATCCCGACTTGATAACAGGCGTAGACAATCGCACCGGACACCGCCAACACAAAGAACTGTCGGTAGCGCAAACTGTCTCGCCGCAGCCATTCCTGGCGCAGCGACAACAACACCGTCAATAAGGCCAGCACCAGTAACACAGATAACCAGACGCTACCAAATAAAAAGTGATACCCCACAAAGCCGGCAATCGGGATCACTGCAACGATATGAAACAGTATGGATAAGCGACGCGGGAAATTTTCAGAGTGTATTGAGGTCACTGTGCGAGTCGGCCTTTTGCTGGAGTCATTCTTGTTATTGATTTCTGACCGGCACCGAATCCCGTCCCCAATCCATTGCAGGGAGCACAGACCGACAGAGCACTGTCTGAACAGTGTATAGGGTTATTGAATCACAGACCTGAAGTGCTTTCCAGAATGGTGCACCGAATAAGCCAGCTATTTGTTCATATAATCTTTACAGACAGTCTTTTCGCTGTCACGTAACGGTCACAATGTCTCCTTATATTGATGCTCGAGGCAGCACTGCTGCTGACTACAAAATTGATATATGGAGAACAATCATGTTTGTCAAAAAAGTTTTGTTTGCCGGCGTTGTTGCCGCTGCTGCCAGCAGTATGGCTGTGGCACAGAGTGTAGATCCGGACTTGCGTGAATACGAGCGTGCCTCTGGCGTGTCTGGAAATATCAGTTCCATCGGTTCTGATACGCTGAACAATCTGATGACCCTGTGGGCAGAAGAGTTTAACCGTTTTTATCCCAATGTGAACGTGCAGATTCAGGGCGCTGGTTCTGGCACGGCTCCACCCGCCGTTACTGAAGGCACTGCGACCTTTGGGCCCATGAGCCGTGCCATGCGTGACTCGGAAATTGAGGCGTTTGAAGACCGTCACGGTTACGAGCCTTACGCGCTGCCGGTAGCCATCGATACGCTGGCGGTGTATGTGAACAACGACAACCCGATTGAAGGCATGTCGCTGCAGGAAGTGGACGCCGTTTTCTCATCAACCCGTTACGGCAACCACCCGGAAGACATCACCCGTTGGGGTCAGCTCGGTCTGGACGGCAACTGGACTAACCGCGATATCGCACTTTATAGCCGTAATGCCGTGTCTGGCACCTATGGGTATTTTCGCGACAACGCCCTGTTCGGCGGTGACTTCAAGTCATCCATTAACGAGCAGCCTGGCTCCTCATCCGTGGTGCAAGGCGTGTCCGAGTCCATCAATGGCATCGGCTACTCTGGCATCGGTTATCTGACTTCAGGTGTGCGTGCTATCCCGCTGTCGCGGGAGCACGGTGGTGAGATGTTTGAGGCTAATGCTGAGAATGCGGCGTCCGGCGATTACCCGCTGGCGCGATTCCTGTATGTCTACGTGAACAAGAACCCGAACGAGCCACTGGATCCGACGGTCGAAGAGTTTGTGAAGATGCTCTATTCGCAAATTGGTCAGGACGTGGTCATTCGCGATGGCTTCGTACCTCTGCCAGCCAACGTAGCAGAACAAGTGCTGGCTGATCTTGGCATTGAATAACCCTCTGGGAATACAGGGAAGACCCATGCCGTCGTGATGACGAGGAATCAGTAAAGGAAGTACAAGTAACTTTAATGGGGGCCTGGCCCCCTTTTTTGTGCGTGCTCATTGCTGTGCCCAAAGATGACAGCCTTGTCACATTACTGTCACAAATCCGCTTTACAGTAACGATTACTTTAGACCTTCATCTGCCACGCTGAGAATTGCACCATGACAGATCTTGTTCGCACTCCAGGCGATGACCTGCCGCCCTCGCGCTCGTTGTTGCCAAACGCTGAAGCCCGCGCCCGCCGCCGACGCTGGCGCTCCTTCAAGGATGGCGTCTCCCGCTGGGGGATCACCGCCGCCGGTTTCGGCGTCGTGTTTTCCCTGGCGCTGATCTTTGCCTACCTGTTTTACGAAGTTGCCCCCATATTGCGGGGGGCGACAGTGACCCCAATTGCGGAGTATGACATGCCCGGCCTGGCTGAAGGGGCAGCCGTTAGTCATCTGGTCATGGAACGCTACCAGACCCTGGGTCTGACCTATGCCGACGATGGCATGATTACCTTTTTTGAAACGGTGTCGGGGGATGTGCGAACGGCTTTTCGGTCGGAGTTTCCCTTGGGCACCGAGGCCACCAGCTTTGCCGCCAGTGAGAATGTACTGGACACCGCAGCTTATGGTTTGAGCAATGGTCAGATCATGGTGATGAAGCATGAGTTCGATATCACCTACCCGGACGGGCAGCGCCACATCGAACCGAAAATGGCGTTTCCCTATGGGGAGGCGCCCATTGTGCTGGATGAAAACGCACAGCCACTGGAGCTCTTGGCCATCCAGCAGACAGACCGTGGGCCGAGTCGTCTGGGTGCTGTTGGTTATACCGCTGATGAACGATTGGTCATGGCCTTGCTCTCCAGTCAGGAAAACATGATGACCGGTGAAGTCACGGTAAACGTACAGCGGGCCGAATTGCCCTCGCTGCCAGGCACGCCGACCAAGATGCTGCTGGACAAAGGCCTGCGCCACTTGTTTGTCGCCGACGATCAAGGCTACGTGCACTATTACGACGTGGAACGTCCGGCGCAGGCCCGATTGATTGAAAGCATCGACATGTCTGGCGGCGCGGAATTGACCGCCATGGAATTCCTCGTGGGGTCGATGTCCATCATCACCGGGACCAGTGATGGTCAGCTGACCCAATCGTTTCTCGTTCGCGACGACAATAATGAACGCAGCCTGCAGCGGGTGCGCAGCTTCAAACAGCACCCCGGCGCAATCACGCACATCGCACCGGAATACAGCCGCAAAGGATTTCTGGTGGGTGATGACTCCGGCACCCTGGGCATTCACTATGGAACCTCTGCACGCACGCTGTACATGAACGAGATGTACGATGGGCCGATTCAGAACCTGACCGTGGCGCCCCGCAACCGCTCATTGATTACCGTCGGTGATTCCGGGCGGGTACAGTTCTCCCGCCTGTGGAACCAGCACCCTCAGCTATCGTTCTCCGCGCTTTGGAACCGGGTCTGGTACGAAGGCCAGAATGAACCGGATTTTATCTGGCAGTCGTCGTCGGCACGGGATGAAGTCGAGTCCAAATTCAGTCTCGTGCCACTGACCGTGGGTACCATCAAAGCGGCATTCTACGCCATGCTGTTTGCCATGCCGCTGGGATTGCTGGGGGCGATCTACACCGCGTATTTCATGACGCCCAAACTGCGTGGCACGGTGAAGCCGATAATCGAGATTATGGAGGCGCTGCCCACGGTTATTCTCGGCTTTCTGGCCGGACTGTGGCTGGCACCGTTTATCGAGAGCCATCTGCCAGCGGTGTTCTCCGTGTTGATACTGCTGCCGCTGTCGATGATTGCCGTCGCTGCGGCCTGGCGCTTTATGCCCGAACCGGTGCGCAATCGCATTCCGCCGGGTTGGGAGTTTGTGGTGTTGATGCCGGTGATTCTGTTTATCGTCTGGGCCTGCGTCAGTTTGAGCCCGGCGGTAGAGATTGCCTTCTTTGACGGCAGTATGCGCCAATGGCTGACTGACAATAATATCACCTATGACCAGCGCAACGCCCTGGTAGTCGGCATTGCCATGGGCTTCGCGGTGATTCCTACCATCTATTCCATTGCCGAAGACGCCGTCTTCAACGTGCCCAAGCACCTGACGCAAGGATCGCTGGCCCTGGGTGCAACCCCCTGGCAGACCGTACTGGGCGTAGTCTTGCCCACCGCGAGTCCGGGTATGTTTTCGGCGGTGATGATCGGCATGGGTCGTGCCGTCGGGGAAACCATGATTGTACTCATGGCCACCGGCAACAGCCCCATCGTCAACTTCAATATCTTTGAAGGCATGCGCACACTCTCGGCCAACATTGCCGTCGAGTTGCCAGAAACCGCAGTCGGCAGTTCGCACTTCCGCATTCTGTTCCTGGCGGCCCTGGTGTTGTTCGTGCTGACCTTCATTTTAAACACTCTGGCTGAAATCGTGCGGCAGCGCCTGCGCCGTCGATACAGCAGTCTGTAACGGGAGACAAACTGATGCGACAGTGGTTTCGTAGTGGCACCCCCTGGATCTGGTTTACCGGGGGCATGGTCTCTCTCAGCCTGGTCATGGTATTGGGCGTACTGGGCCTGATCGCCTTTCGCGGGCTCACCCACTTTTGGCCCGCACCGGTGGTGCAGGTTGAGGTGGTCAGCCTGGAAACGGGAGAAGTACGCCACGTTCTGGGGGAAATCTCCCGGTATGAAACGGTGCCTGCCCAGGTGGCCATGGACGCGGGTAATTTTGTGCCTGACGACCGCCTAGACACGGTGATTACGCGGTATCTGTTCAAGGTGGGTAACCGGGATCAGGGTCAGAGTGATTTTGTCTGGCATACCGAGTTGGGGATGTCGGAATTCGCCTACCCGGACAACGCCATGGTATTGGAACGCCGCGAATGGGGGGACTTTATCGGTTTTCCGGTGGCTTTGATGCAAGACGGAGAGGTCGTGGCTGAAAGCGACGAGCCGGGTTTCTTGACCACATTGCAGGATGCGGTGGAGCGCAGTAAAGAGCTTCATGACGAGATAAGGGCGATCGAACGCGGTGATGTGGGCGAAATCAACCGACAACTGGAACAGTTGCGCATCACTTCACGGCGCCTGGATTTAAACAATGTGACCGGTACTGAAAGGGCTGAAGAAGATGCCCGCATCGCGGCAGAGCGAGCCCGGCTTGACGACGAATACGACGAGTTGCGCGCCGAGTTGGACGAATTATACGCCAGCACACGGCGCGATACGCTGGTCATGCGGACGGTCGAGGATCAGGAAGTGACTATCTCATTGGCGCAGATTATGCGAGTGACCATGCCCAATGACATGTCGGTACCAGCGAAAATGGTTGAGTACCTGGATAGACTCTGGACCTTTGTGGTGGACGAACCGCGGGAAGCCAATACCGAGGGCGGCATTTTCCCTGCCTTGTTTGGTACCGTCACCATGGTGATCGTGATGTCGATCATGGTTACTCCCTTTGGCGTATTGGCAGCGATTTACCTGCGGGAATACGCCAAGCAAGGGCGGATTACCCGCATGATCCGGGTGTCGGTCTATAACCTGGCGGGGGTGCCGTCTATCGTATTCGGTGTCTTCGGGCTGGGGTTCTTCGTCTACTTCCTGGGCGGGAGTATCGACGACCTGTTTTTCCAGGCGGCGCAACCTCGACCTACGTTCGGCACCCCCGGTCTGTTCTGGGCCTCGCTGACGCTGGCGCTGTTGACCTTGCCGGTGGTGATTGTCTCCACCGAAGAAGGCCTGGCGCGAATTCCCAGTACCATTCGACAAGGCTCGCTGGCGCTGGGTGCCACCAAATCAGAAACCTTGTGGAAAGTGGTCGTACCCTTGGCCACGCCAGCGATGATGACCGGTCTGATTCTGGCCATTGCCCGCGCGGCCGGGGAGGTGGCGCCGCTGATGTTGGTGGGTGTGGTGAAACTGGCCCCCTCGCTGCCCATCGATGGCAACTTCCCCTATATCCACCTGGAAAGACAGTTCATGCACCTGGGTTTCCATATCTACGACGTCGGCTTCCAGAGCCCCAACGTGGAAGCGGCCCGACCGCTGGTTTATGCCACGGCGCTGGTACTGGTGTTGTTGATTGTAGTGCTCAACCTGGTAGCCATCAGCATTCGTAACCACCTGCGGGAAAAATACCGCAGCGAAACCGACTAATCGAGAGTGATGACCATGACGGAAAATACGACTCAAGACTCAGAACGCAGCGCCTTTGCCCGAGCTGAGGCGCTGAGCAAACCACGCGACACGCTTAATCTGTCGCGTGAGAAGATCAAGCTCGATGTGCGGGATCTGCGCCTGTCTTATGGCAACGATGAAGCATTGAAGGGCATCAGCCTGAAGATACCCGAAAAGCGGGTTACCGCCTTTATCGGCCCATCGGGTTGTGGTAAATCGACCCTGTTGCGTTGCTTCAACCGAATGAATGACCTGGTGGACATCTGCACGATCAGCGGCGAAATCCGCATGGATGGGCACGATATCTACGCACCGGGTGTGGATGTGTCGGAGCTACGTCGCGCCGTGGGCATGGTGTTCCAGAAACCGAACCCGTTCCCGAAAACCATTTATGAAAACGTGGCCTACGGTCTGCGCCTGCAGGGTGTGAACGACCGACGAACACTTGACGAGGTGGTGGAAAACAGCCTGCGTGGTGCCGCCCTCTGGGAAGAAGTCAAAGACCGCCTGCAGGACAATGCTTTCGGCCTGTCCGGTGGTCAGCAGCAGCGCCTGGTCATTGCCCGGGCCATTGCCATCGAACCGGATGTGATCCTGCTCGATGAGCCGGCGTCGGCTCTGGACCCGATTTCTACCCTGAAAATCGAAGAACTGATCAATGATCTGAAAGAACGCTACACGATCGTGATTGTTACCCACAACATGCAACAGGCGGCGCGGGTTTCCGACTACACTGCCTTTATGTACATGGGAGAACTGGTCGAATACGGCGTGACCAACGACATGTTCACCAACCCGAAAGAGAAACAGACCAACGATTATATTACGGGGCGGTTTGGGTAGCTTTGAGTGGCTAAGGATCGCCCAAGGCCGGGGTCTAATCAAAGCTAACAACTAATTGATACACCGGCATGGCTATGCCTGGAGGATATAATGGACGCAATGAATCTGAACACGCACATTTCATCCAAGTTCAATGAAGAACTTGAACTGGTGCGCAATGAAGTCCTGGCCATGGGCGGCATGGTGGAGCAGCAGGTGGAAGATGCCCTGTCTGCGGCGGTGAATTCGGATTCCGAACTCGCCCACCACGTATTGGCCTCCGATGAGAAGGTCAACGATATTGAGCTGCGTATTGACGAAGACTGCTCCCGCATCATTGCCAAACGCCAGCCCACGGCCGGTGACCTGCGCCTGATGCTGGTGGTGATGAAGACCATCGGTGACCTGGAGCGTATTGGCGACGAAGCCGAACGCATTGCCAGGGTAGCCTTGGAGTCGTTCAACAACAAACAACAACAGGACCTGTTGGTGAACGTCGACAACCTGGGTCACCTGGTGTTGTCGATGCTGCGCGATACCCTGGATGCATTTGCTCGTATGGACGTGAACGCGGCGCTGAAAGTGCATCAGGAAGACAAGCGCATTGATAAAGAATACGAAGCCCTGATGCGCTTGTTGATGACGTATATGATGGAGGATCCGCGCTCGATTCCGAAAATACTCAATGTCATGTGGGCGGTACGTTCACTGGAGCGGATCGGGGATCGCTGTCAGAACGTGTGCGAATACCTGATGTACCTCGTAAAAGGGGAAGATGTCCGCCACGCTGACTTCGATGAAATGGAAGAGCGGGTGCGGGACGACGAAAACTGAGGAATTTTTGATGAGTGATCGAACTATTTTGATTGTGGACGATGAGTCCGCAATTCGGGAAATGATCGCTTCGGCGCTGGAAATGGCAGGGTACGTGGCGCTGGAGGCCGGTGATGCGGTCACCGCACACGGCCTGATCGTTGACCAGAAACCGGATCTGATTCTACTGGACTGGATGCTCCCCAATACCAGCGGCATCGAATTGGCGCGTCGCCTGAAGCGGGACCCGCTGACCGCCGAGATCCCCATCATCATGCTCACCGCCAAAGGTGAAGAGGATCATAAAGTTCAGGGCCTGGAGGCCGGGGCAGATGATTACATCACCAAACCATTCTCGCCGCGGGAAATGGTGGCCCGACTCAAGGCCGTATTGCGCCGGACGACACCCGCCGGTATCGAGGACCCGGTGGAGATCCAGGGCTTACGCCTGGACCCGTCCAGTCATCGGGTCACGGCCAACGGGGTAAATCTGACCATGGGCCCGACTGAGTTTCGATTGCTGCAATTCTTTATGACCCATACTGAGCGCGCTTATTCCCGCTCACAGTTGCTGGATCAAGTGTGGGGGGGTAATGTTTATGTGGATGAACGCACCGTAGATGTTCATATCCGTCGCCTGCGCAAAGCGTTGGGGCCAGAGCACGCGGCGCTCATTCAAACGGTGCGGGGCACGGGGTACCGTTTCTCCGACAAGGTTGAAAACATGAATGCTGATTGATCGCCGCCGTAAACATTATCTTCGCTTACTGCTGTTTTACGGCGGGCTGGCCTGGATTGGTCAACTGTCGGGGAACCTCTGGCAGCTGCTCACGTTTGCATTGGCGTTGCATCTTTTCTGGTACATGGTGCAAGTGCACTGGCTGATTGATTGGTTGCGCGACTTTGAGTCCGAAACCCCGCACAGCGCCCACGGCCTCTGGGGCGACTTGCTGGACTACCTGTGGCAGTTTCGCCGCCGCCAGCGGAGTGATGTGCGTCGCCTGGAAAAAAACCTGCAAAGGATCCAGGACTCGGTGGAAAGCCTGTCTGACGGGCTGGTCATCATCACTCGGCACGGCGAGCTGCAATGGTGGAACGAGGCCGCCGAGACCATGCTGGGCCTGCGTGATGGCGATGTGGGTCAGTCCATTACCAGCCTGGTGCGTGACCCGAAATTTGTCAATTGGTTCAGGGTCAACCGCTGGCATGGCCAGTTGGAGCTGACCAACCCTCGTACTCACCACATTCTGGAAATCACCAACAACCGCCATGCGGGTGGCAACCGACTGCTGTTGGTACGCGACGTCACCCGTCTACGCCGTCTGGAACAAATGCGCCAGGATTTTGTAGCGAATGCATCCCACGAATTGCGTACGCCATTGACCGTGCTGCAAGGCTATCTCGAAGGTTTTTCAGATCACCGTGACAGTCTACCGCCTCGCACCCACCGGGCCATTGATCAGATGCAGAGCCAGACTCGACGCATGGGCAACCTGGTCAACGACCTGTTATTGCTGACCCGGCTGGATTCCGCCGAAGCCTCTCCGCAAACGGAAGTCGTGGACATCACCGCCATGATGGAAAGCATCGCCGCCGACGCCAGAGAACTGTCCGGTGACAAGGGCCAGGACATTAGGGTGCAGAGTCAATCCTCACAACGCTTGCTGGGTGTGGCATCGGAACTGCGCTCGGCCTTTTCCAACCTGGTGTTTAATGCGGTGCATTACACACCGGCAGAAGGCACCATTACCCTGCAATGGCGGACCGATGAGTCGGGGGGGTATTTCGATGTCATTGATAATGGGGTGGGTATCGATAAAAAGCACATTCACCGTCTGACCGAACGGTTTTATCGAGTCGACCCCAGCCGGTCATCGGAAACCGGCGGCACCGGGCTGGGCCTGGCCATAGTCAAACACGCGTTGGCCCACCACGAAGGCCAGTTGCAGATTTCCAGCCGCTTGGGGGTGGGCAGCACCTTTACCTGCTACTTCCCGGCCAGTGTGCTGGTGTCCGCTGGCGCGGCGCCCGCCGCCAAACGCGCTGCAGGCTAAGCTGACTTCAGCGGTCGGTACTTGCGAACCGTGTTATCGCCTTGTGCAATAAATGCCTGAATGTCCTTGATCGGTATATGATCACTGGTGTCGCGACCATACCAGGCAGTGTGGATCAACCCGTCTTCGGCAATGAGAAAATCGGCGGGCACGATTTTGACATGGGGATTGTTGGTTGGACGCCCGCCCTTTACCACCCCCTTGAAGATTCGGGGGAACTTGAACAACAGCGCCTTCAGTAAAGCAGAACCCGAGTGCTCGATCCCGTAGGTGTTATAGACATCCAGCGTGGGATCAGCAAGCATGGTAAAAGGCCTGGGGTGGCGGGCTACAAAGCGTCGTACCTGCTCAGGTGTGTCACTGAATACAGTGACAATTTCCACATTTTGTTGCTTCCAGAATGAGTAATTGTGGGTCAGCTCGTAGACCCGAAAGTTACAGAACGGGCAGCTTGCATCCCTAAAGAAGGAAAGAATCACCCGCTTGCCGATCAGGTCACTGAGTTGAAAATGGTTACCGTAGATGTCAGTGGTCTGAAAGTCGATGCCCTGACAGGGGGCGGAAAGTCGCATGTAGAGAGCTCCATGTTTGTTGGCTCGCAATTGTAGGCTTAGTACCGTGATCAACGGTGTGCTTTGACCGCACAACCTACTGGTTCGTTCCTTGCTGGTGTCCGTGATTACGCAAAGGAGCTGACCCTGGATGAGGCTTAGTGCCGAAACTGTGACCGCAGTCGCACATAGATTCGACGGGTCAGGCGGCACACCAACTCACCGTCCTGATCTCGAACGTTCACCACGAACTCGGGGAAGTATTTCTCGCCGCTCTCTGTGGCTTTTTTGATCTCGTGCAGCACGTCATCGTCCAGGTGGAATTCCGCCGTAAGGCGACCGCGCCCCGGCGCGACAAACTCGATGTCGGCGTATTTGTCCCAAATCAGGTAACGGTCCCAGCCCAAGGCACCGAATAACATCAGCGCCACAATCGGGTCGGTCATGGAAAACAGGCTGCCGCCGTACTGGGTATTGTTGATATTGCGCGTCCAGGGTCGCCATTTGAGGTCGACCCGGGCATAGCGGTAATCCTTGCTGATGTCCATGACCTTGATGCCAGGGAAAAAGAACGGTGGCCACAGGTTCATGATCAGGCGAAACAGTATCGGGTAACGGAAGAAGAAGGCTTTCATCAGCGGCTTTGCCGGTCCTTTATCAGATAATCCAAGGTCACGCAGTCAATGACGTTTGGGCGGAGTGTACGGGCAGGCACCAGGCAATGCCAGCGCCCGCCACTGGGACACGAGTCAATCATGACTTTCCGGCATTAATGCGGTGGTTGCAGCAGGGCATTCACCAGGCGGGAGACGGGGGTATCAATACCGAGTTGCTCGCCGCGCTGAATGACGGCGCCGCAAATGCCGTCCAACTCCAGCGGTCGTCCTTTTTCCAGGTCAACCAGCATTGAGGTTTTGATGGCGTTGAAATTGCTGATCAGATCGAGCATCTCGTTGACATCGTCTTCACCGAGGTGAATCTTGTCAGCCGCTGCCGCTTGTGCCGTTTCCTGCATCAACGCTCGGATGGCCGGACGATACCCCGAATGATGACAAAGGCTCTGTGTATCCAGTCGGGTCAGTGCAGACAGCGGGTTTACGCCGTTGTTGATCATGAGCTTGCGCCATAGCTCGACCGCGATGTGGTTGCTGACCCGAGTGGGAATGCCGGCGTCCTGAAAAGCCTGGTAAGCGGCATCCAGTCGGCTCTGGTAAGTGTTGTCGGTGTTGCTTTCCGGCCATAGACCCATGACGATTTGTGCGGGGCCACTGGCAACCACGTGTCCGGGCGCCTGAATGTGCCCGCCAATGCGCACAGCCAGGCCACCAAAGGTCCGGGCGTTCCCGATTTTCTCGGCAATGGCAGGCTCGTTGTCTACCCCGTTTTGCAGCGATAACACTGGCGTGTCGGACGCTAGCAACCAGTCGCTGGTTTCATCCAGCCATGCCTTGGTGGCCTGTGCTTTGACACAGAGGATAATCAGATCAAACTCACTGGCTGGATATTGAGCCATCAACGTGGATTGATCAAACGCTTTGACCGCCTGCTGCAAGGTAAAGTCTTCATGGTCCACCCGCACGCCCTGTGTTTGCAGCGCTACCAGGTGCTGGCCGCGAGCGACCAGGGTTACCTCATGCTCCGCCTGTAATAACTTGGCGGCGTAATAACAACCGATGCCCCCGGCACCAATAATCAGGAATCGCATGTCGACCTCACCTTATAAATCAACCCCTTGGATCATAAAACAAGCTGCAAAAAATATCGAATTTATATAGAATATAGGAAATATTGCCACTGCTTTGATGAAGCCCCGGCATCACACACTTTTATGGTTGAACCAGTGTCCTCACCTCTGGTTCAGCAGCAAGCCGATGCTGAAGCGGACTTGCTTGAGCTTTTCGACAGGAGAAACGATTGATGACAACGCGCACACTCTGGGCTGATGGCCTGATGGCCGGTTCAGTAAAACGGGGCACGCCCACGCTGGTTCAGTCCACCTACGACGCTATCCGCGAAGACATATTGAGCGGCAAGCTGGAGCCGGGTACCAAGTTGCGTGCCGACGAACTAAAGACGGTTTATGGCGTGGGTGCCAGCACGCTTCGTGAGTCGTTGAACCTGTTGGTGGGTGAAGCCCTGGTCGCTTCCGAAGGGCAACGGGGGTTCCGGGTAACGCCCATGACGGAAGAAGACTTTGAAGACATTGTCCGGGTACGCAAGCTCGTGGAAACCCAGGCGTTGCGCGAGTCCATTGCCCACGGCGATGACGAGTGGGAAGCCAATCTGGTGTCAGTGTTCTACAAACTGACCAAGGTCGAACAGCGGATTGCCCAAGACCCGACGGGGCTGTCCGGACAATGGGAAGAATGCAATCGCGCGTTCCACGCTGCCCTGATCGCCGCCTGTCCTTCGCGCTGGCTGCATTACTTCATCAGTATACTGTTCCATCAGTCTGAGCGTTACCGCCGCATTTCGCTGGCCTTGTCACAGGGACCGGAGGGGTTCAAGAAGCGGGACGTGCACGCAGAACACGAAGCGATCTATGAGGCGGCGTTATCCCGAGATGCCGACACGGCTTGCCAGTTGATTGAAAATCACATTGATCGAACCCTGAACTACCTGACAGCAGAAGGCGTGTTCGAGCATTTGAAGACCATGAACTGACATGGACTGACATCAACGTAAAAAGTGGGGCCGGTGCTAACGGCCCAGATCTTTGGCGCTTTTGCCAGCAATCCCCCAATTCATTTTTGGCACCTCGTTGATCACCACCCGAACATTTTCCCGTGGTGCATCCAGACTGCGCACCAGAGCCTCAGTGACTTCGGTGATGACTGCCCGTTTCTGCTCGTCAGTGCGACCTTCCAGAATGCTGATTTGTGCTAATGGCATGGTACTGTCCTCGTGCTGATGCGAAAAATGGCCTGCCGACATGATTGCCTGGCAGGCCGTTGTCATGACTGGTAACCGTTTATCAGCCTGTCAGCTGAAACGCACGGTCACGCTGCCCAGACCCTGGGCACGAACCGTCGCACAATCGCCGGGTTCTACTGCCAGGGCGCTGGTAATAGCACCGCTGAGTACCAGGCTGCCAGCGGGCAATGATTCACCCTGTTCGGCCAGCATGTTCACCAACTGGGCAATGCTGTTGGCCGGGTGCCCCAACACGGCGGCACCGGCGCCAACTTCCCGAGGTTCACCGTTGATTTCCAGAACCACACCCAGGGTGCTCAGGTCCTTGCCGTCAACCGCCGCGATCTGACCGCCGGTGACAAAACCCGACGACGACGCGTTGTCGGCAATCACACTGACCAGGTCAAAGCGGAAGTTCTCGTACCGTGAATCAATGATTTCAATGGCCGGCATCACAAAGTCAGTGGCGGCGAGCACCTGAGCCACCGTGCAGCCTGGCCCCTGCAGATCCTGCTTCGTCATGAAGGCAATCTCGGCTTCCACTTTGGGGTGAATGAACCGGCTGACCGGCACCGCGCTGCTTTCCTGAACTTCAAAGCGATCGGACAGAAAGCCGTATATCGGGCTGTGCACACCCATCTGTTCCATCTTGGCTCGAGACGTCAGCCCCATCTTGTAGCCCACGATGCGCTCGCCACGCTCCATTTTCTGAGCACGGATCTGGTTCTGCACCGCATAGGCGTCAGCAAAATCCATTTCGGGGTAGTCGTCGGTGATCTTGTGCACGTCCTGGCAGTTCAACTGGGCGTCTTCCAGGTGCTTGGCCAAATGATCGATCTGTGCTTTCTTCAGGGTGCTCATGCAGTTTCTCCGGCAGTTTTTGCTTGTTTCGAGGGGTTGGTGCTGGTGGTCTTGCCGTCGAGCATGTCCAGCGCGACATCGACAATCATGTCTTCCTGACCGCCCACCATGCGGCGGTTACCCAATTCCACCAGAATGTCTACTGTGCTCAGGCCATAGCGCTGGGCTGCCACTTCGGCGTGGCGCAGGAAGCTGGAGTACACCCCGGCGTAGCCTAGGGCCAGGGTTTCACGATCGACCCGTACCGGGCGATCCTGCAGTGGCCGAACAATGTCGTCGGCGGCGTCCATCAGCTTGTAGAGATCGCAGCCGTGGTTCCAGCCAAGCCGTTCTGCAGCACCGATGAATACTTCCAGCGGCGCATTGCCGGCCCCGGCGCCCATCCCGGTCAGGCTGGCGTCCACGCGGTTGGCGCCTTCCTCGACGGCCGCGATGGAATTGGCGACCCCCAGGCTGAGGTTGTGGTGCGCATGAATACCGAGCTCGGTATCGGCCTTGAGCACCTCTTTCATTGCCCGGAAGCGGTCCCGGATGTCATCCATGGTCATGGCCCCGGCGGAATCCACCACATAGATACAGGTAGCACCATAGTCTTCCATCATCTTGGCTTGTTCGGCCAGGCCGGTTGGCGTCTGCATATGACTCATCATCAGAAAGCCGACCGTGTCCATGCCAAGATTGCGCGCATTCTCGATGTGCTGACGGGATACGTCCGCTTCGGTGCAGTGGGTGGCCACGCGCACAATGCGGGCACCGGCGCTGTAGGCATCGCGGAGATCCTTGACGGTACCGATGCCGGGCAGCAACAGGGTCGCCACCTTGGCGTGTTTCACCGTGTCGGCTACCGCTTCAATCCATTCCAGATCGGTATGGGCGCCGAATCCGTAGTTGAAAGAGGAACCCTGCAGGCCGTCACCGTGGGCGACCTCGATGGAATCCACCTTGGCCTCATCCAGTGCTTTGGCAATGTCGCGGGCGTTCTGAACGGAGTACTGATGGCGGATGGCGTGTGAGCCATCGCGCAATGTGACGTCAGATATGTACAGTTTGTTACTCATGATGATTCTCCTCAGGCCGTCGCTGTCTGATTAAGCAGGAAAGTGGCCATTTTTTCACCGGCACCCAGTGCCGCTGAGGTCATGATGTCCAGGTTGCCAGCGTAGGCAGGCAGATAGTGGGCAGCGCCCTCCACTTCCAGGAAAACGCTGGTTTTCAGTCCGTTGATTTTGCCGATGCCGGGAACGTTGACCTTGTTGTCCCCGGTGAATTCTTCGAACTGGACCTTCTGTTTGAGGCGGTAACCCGGCACGTAGCTGTTGACTGCGGCCACCATGTCTTCCACGGATTTCTCAATGGCTTCCTTGTCGGCCAGATCGGACAGCGTATACACGGTGTCGCGCATGAGCAGCGGCGGTTCGGCCGGGTTCAGAATAATAATGGCCTTGCCGCGCGTCGCGCCGCCGACTTTTTCAATCGCCAACGAGGTGGTCTCGGTGAACTCGTCGATGTTGGCGCGTGTGCCCGGCCCCGCCGACTTGCTGGCAATGGACGCCACAATTTCGGCGTAATGAACCTTGGCTACCTGGGACACCGCCGCCACCATGGGGATGGTCGCCTGACCACCACAGGTCACCATGTTGATGTTGGAAATGTCTTCCAGCGTGTCCAGATTGACCACGGGGACGCAGTAGGGGCCTATGGCTGCCGGG
>LFIK01001948.1_pt1 | contig 16534 bp, 18 predicted proteins | sample 643401 | NCBI WGS metagenome assembly LFIK01 (sample SAMN03777447, study PRJNA286221) | soda lake metagenome | biome: soda lake; feature: Kulunda steppe; material: water; isolation source: sample T5-Br brine of Lake Tanatar-5 | place: Russia: Kulunda steppe | collected 2010-07
GAGCAGCGCGGTAACGGTGATATCGAAGACGCTGAAGACGCAGAAAGCGCCGCCAATGAATCCACCACTACTATATCCACCGCCGGTCAGTAAGGAGGGCGACAAATGACAGCAATTCCTCATCATGATGATCACGCACATCATGGACCGGCGAGCGGGCTCTGGCGCTGGGTAGTAACCACCAACCACAAGGACATCGGGGCGATGTATCTGTGGTTCAGTTTTGCCATGTTTATCCTCGGCGGTTCTTTCGCCATGATCATCCGCCTGGAACTGTTCCAGCCCGGCATGACTTTGGTGGCCCCCGAGTTCTTCAATCAGATGACCACCATGCACGGTCTGATCATGGTATTTGGTGCGGTCATGCCGGCGTTTGTCGGCCTGGCCAACTACATGATTCCGCTGATGATCGGCGCGCCGGACATGGCATTGCCACGCTTGAACAACCTGAGCTTCTGGATTCTGCCGTTTGCTTTCCTGATTCTGGTCAGCACCCTGTTCATGGATGGCGGCGGCCCAAGCTTTGGCTGGACCTTCTATGCACCGCTGTCGACTACGTATGGTCCACCGTCGACGGTCTTTTTCATCCTGGCCATGCACATCATGGGTGCTTCCTCCATCATGGGGGCAATCAATATCATCGTTACCATCTGGAACATGCGCGCACCGGGCATGAGCTGGATGAAAATGCCCCTGTTTGTGTGGACCTGGCTGATTACCGCGTTTTTGCTGATCATGGTAATGCCGGTACTGGCCGGTGTAATCACCATGATGCTGCTGGACATTACTGCGCAGACGTCCTTCTTTAATGCCGCAGGTGGTGGCAGCCCGTTGTTGTTCCAGCACCTGTTCTGGTTCTTCGGGCACCCGGAAGTGTACATCATGATTCTGCCGGCATTTGGCATCATCAGTGCCATCATTCCGGCGTTCAGCCGCAAGCAACTGTTCGGTTACGCCTCCATGGTATACGCCACTGCAGCCATTGCGATTCTGTCGTTCTTCGTCTGGGCACACCACATGTTTACTGTGGGCATGCCGTTTGCGGCTCAGTTGTTCTTCATGATTTCCACCATGATCATTGCCGTGCCCACCGGGGTGAAGGTCTTCAACTGGGTGGCGACCATGATCGGTGGTTCCCTGACCTTTGAAGTGCCCATGATGTTTGCCATTGCCTTCGTGGTGTTGTTTACCATAGGTGGTTTCTCCGGGTTGATGCTGGCCATCGCGCCGGCAGACTTCCAGTACCATGACACCTATTTTGTGGTGGCACACTTTCATTATGTGTTGGTGCCTGGTGCCATCTTCTCGATCATGGCAGGCGTCTATTACTGGCTGCCGAAGTGGACCGGTCACATGTTCCATGAAGGCATGGCGAAAGCTCACTTCTGGCTGTCTTTTGTTGGCGTAAACGTGGCCTTCTTCCCGCAGCACTTTCTGGGCCTGGCAGGCATGCCGCGACGAATTCCCGACTACCCGCTGCAGTTTGCCAACTTCAATATGATCTCCAGCATGGGTGCATTCCTGTTTGGCCTCAGCCAGCTGTTGTTCCTGGTGATCGTGGTGAAATGTGTAATGGGCGGCAAGAAGGCCGAAGCCAAACCCTGGGACGGTGCGGAGGGCCTTGAATGGGATCTGCCGAGCCCGTTGCCGTATCATACGTTTGAAGAACCGCCGACCATCAAGTGAGGTTTGAGCCATGACAGAACAGACGACAAAGAAAAAGTCTCATACCACGGTTGTAGTGCAGCTAGGCTTGCTGGCGGCAGGCATGGTGGCTTTTGTCTTCGTTGGCTTGGTACCCATGTACAACTGGATCTGTGAAATCACGGGCATAGGTGGTCGGACTACTGGCCCGACCTCGGAGCTGATATCAGAGGTGGACGACAGTCGCGAGCTCTCGGTGCGGTTTATGGCCAGTGCCGAGCGCGATATGCCGTTCGAGTTCAAAGCGCTGGACACTCGCCTGGAGGTCAATCCGGGCGCCCAGCACACGATCCATTATCGGGTGACCAATAACAGCGACGAGACTCGCGCTGTGCAGGCCGTACCCAGCTTGAGTCCGTATCAGGTCACGGAGTATTTTCACAAAGTAGAATGCTTCTGCTTCGAGGAGACTGTGCTCGAGCCCGGTGAGTCGCTGGACATGCCGATGCAGTTCTACGTCGATACGAATCTGCCAGAAAACGTGTCCACAATATCCATGTCCTATTCACTGTTTAACCTGCCAGGATACGCCCGGGCTGATTAATAAGGAGTTAAACTGATGGCGTCTGCTTCACATAATAAAACCCCGGCCTATTACGTACCGGAATCGAGCTGGCTTCCGATCGCGATGGCCTTCACGCTGTTCGTCCTGGCCATTGGTGGTGCCCTGGCGCTGCAATCCGTTTCCGGCATCGCGAGCAATGCTTATGGTGTCTGGGTTCTTCTGGTCGGGTTGGTCATGTTTGCCGCCACTTTGGCCGTCTGGTTCACCAAGGTGGCCCGCGAACACATGGCCGGGCTCAACAGTGAACAATTGCAACAATCCTTTGTGCAGTGCATGAAGTGGTTCATCGTCTCCGAAGCCATGTTTTTTGCCGCCTTTTTTGGCGGGTTGGCCTACATTCGGATGTTCGAGCTGCCCTGGATGGCCGGCATGGGCGAGAAAGCCTCGACTGGCATGCTGTACGAAGGCTTCGAGTATACCTGGCCGTTGCTGAGCAACCCGGTGCCGGACGCCGTACCCGGCCCGCAGGAGGCTATGCACTGGACCATTCCATTGATCAACACCATCCTGTTGGTGAGTTCCAGTGTCACCCTGACCATTGCGCACCATGCGTTGCGCGCAGGTCACCGTGACAAGCTGAAGCTGTGGTTGCTGGCCACCATTGGCCTGGCGCTGGTGTTCCTGTGCTTCCAGGCTTACGAGTATTACGAAGCTTATGCCCACCTGGGCTTGACGCTGGACTCCGGCATATATGGCTCCACGTTCTTCATCCTGACGGGTTTCCATGGTTTGCACGTCATCATGGGCACCATTATGTTGATTGCGGTGTGTGTGCGGGTTTTCAAAGGCCACTTTACCGGGCCGGACCACTTCGGGTTTGAAGCGACGGCCTGGTACTGGCACTTTGTGGATGTGATCTGGTTGTTGCTGTTTTTCGTGGTTTATATCTTCTGATCAGGCCACGGGATAACTGCGATTAGTAGGCACCATGCCACGGTGCCTGCATACCCAGTTGCCCGGTCATGAAACCGAAAACCATGGTGATGACCAGGGCAACGGCGATGCCCACGCGCCACCAGAGCCAATACAGGGTTTTGCTGCCGTCTTCCCGCCACAAGTGACGAAATGACGTCGCCAGGGCCACAACCATGGCCACGGTTAATACAGCTAATACAATCTTCAACATAATGGAATGTCCTCATGGGGTTTAGGCCCGGCAAGGTGATGACTCTGTTGGTGGCGGTGTTCCTGCCACTGACCCTGACGCTTGGCACGTGGCAGCTTAACAGGGCGGCCGAGAAAAATCAGGTGCTGGCTGATCTGGCAAGCCAACCCGATGAGATTATGGATTGGCAAGCTGGGGAGCCGCCAGCGCCTGGCCGCGCTGTCTCACTGTGTGTTACGCGCGAAGGTGGCGAGTGGTTCTTGGACAACCGAACGCATGATGGCCAGGTTGGCTATGATGTCTACTTGCCAGCCAGGCTCTGTGGCGATGATCAACCCCTTCTGTTACGTCTGGGTTGGATTGCCCAGGAAGACGGTCGCTCCAGTTTGCCAGCGCTCGGTTTACCAGCGCCAGATGGTGAAAATTCCGTTATGGGAGAAATGCGGCCAGCATCCCCGGAACCCTGGCTCACAGCCCCACCGGAAGCAATGAACGATGAACAATGGCGAATCCAGAGCATGCAGGAAGTGCCAGATGCGGAATTCGGTACCGGAGCACCCATTGTGCAGGTAAGGTCACCACAAAACTGGGCGCTGGAAGACACCTGGGATCCGGTCAACATGCCACCATCACGACACATCGGTTACGCCGTGCAGTGGTTCGGCCTGGCCCTTGCACTGGTCATCTGTTATTTGATCTGGGGCATCCGCCGCCACAAGAGCTTTCAACGAAAAGGTAAAACACACACATGACAGGGCAACCGAAACCCGGCTATAAATCGTTACAGTTGTGGGTCATTTTGCTGACCCCGCTGGTCGTGATTTCACTGAGCACCTTATTATACTATTCAGGCCTGCTGCACCCGTCTACCACCACCAACCACGGTGAACTGTTGGAACCCGTCGTTGACATCGCCGACCTCGGCATAGAGAAAGACGACAGTCATTGGTGGTTGTTGACGGTAGCACCGGATGGTTGTGACCAGGCCTGTGAAGAGCAACTGTTCTGGGTACAACAGATACACATTGCTCTGGGGCGGGAGAGCCCGCGTGTCCGTCGCCGCGTTTTAACCATCGAGGACGTCGGCGACTTGACGGACGACTACCCGGGCCTGGAGGCATTGACCGGAGAGTTCGATGCACTGCCAATGGATTACCCGGTGCAGCTTTTCATAGCTGACCCGCTTGGCAATATAATGATGAAATTTGGTACTGAGAACGAATACGAAGAAGTGATGGACGATCTGAAAATACTGCTGGATCGTTCCACCATCGGTTAACAAGGGTTTGTCTGCATGCTGAAATCTGAATTGTCCCGACCGGGTTACCGACTCGCCTTGTCGTCTGTTGTGCTTGTATTTTTTGTAGTCACCATCGGTGCCTTCACTCGCCTGGTCGATGCCGGCCTGGGCTGTCCGGATTGGCCGGGATGTTACGGGCATCTTTGGGCGCCGATGACGGACGAAGCCATCTCCCTGGCCAACCAGGCGTTCCCGGATTTTCCGGTCGACCACAGCATCATCTGGCCGGAAATGCTGCATCGGTACATTGCAGGGTTACTGGGTCTGTTTATTCTCGGTTTGTGGTGGATTACCTGGCAGCACCGACGGGTACCCGGTCAGCCGATCAAGCTGCCCATTGCCCTGGGTATCATAATCGTGATTCAGGCGATCTTTGGTGCCTGGACCGTGACCTGGAAGTTGTGGCCTCAGATCGTCACTCTGCATTTACTGGGTGGTTTCCTGACCGCTTCCCTGCTGTTATTGCTAACCCTGCGTTATTCTGGCTGGCAACCAGGTCTGCGTTGGGTAAATACCCGTTATATGTCGATGAAACTGGGTTTTGCGACGCTGGCAGTGACTATTATTCAGGTTGCGCTCGGTGGGTGGACTTCGGCCAATTATGCCGCACTGGCATGCCCCGACTTCCCGACCTGTCAGGGTTATTGGTGGCCGCCATTCGACTATGCCCGTGGTTTCGATATTTTTCAGAGTATTGGCCCTAATTACCTGGGTGGCCAGCTGGATGGTGAAGCGCGAGCGGCCATTCATCATGTGCATCGGGTGGGTGCCCTGATACTAACCGGGTTAACACTGGTACTTGGTTATCGGGCGTGGCAAGCTGGCTTGAAGACGTTGGCGAAAATGTTGGTGGTGGTCTTGGCGGCGCAAGTAGCGCTAGGTATCATCAACGTTTATCTGGCGCTGCCTCTATGGGCAGCCACAGCGCACAATGGTGTGGCGCTGTTGTTTGTTTGGGTGCTTGTGGCCTTGCTGTACCGCATGTACCGGGAGCGATCGTATGACCAATAGCGTGGTCCGCTCGACCCGCTGGGCACTGGCCCGCGACCTCTGGGAAATGTGCAAGCCCAAGGTCGTGCTTTTGATGATCATCACTGCGGTGGTAGGCATGGCACTGTCTACCTCGGGTTGGATCCCGCCTACGGTATTGGTATTCGGTAACCTGGGTATCGCCCTGGTTGCGGCTTCTGGTGCTGCCATCAACCATATCATGGATGAATCCATCGACCAGAAAATGGCGCGCACGGACAAACGTCCCATGGCCACTGGTCGAGTGTCGGCCCCGATGGGCATTACCTTTGCGGCGGTACTCGGCGTCACCGGTAGTTTGATTCTCTGGTGGAGCACCAACCTGCTGACCATGTGGCTGACGCTTGCGGCGCTGGTTGGCTATGCCTTCATCTATACTGGCTTTCTGAAACGCGCAACGCCCCAGAATATCGTGATTGGCGGTCTGGCTGGGGCGGCACCACCGTTGCTTGGTTGGACTGCGGTAACTGGGCAGGTCGAAGCCATGCCTCTGCTACTGGTACTCATCATTTTTACCTGGACACCCCCGCATTTCTGGGCGCTGGCCATTCATCGCCGGGAAGATTACGCCAAGGCCAATGTGCCTATGCTGCCAGTGACCCATGGCGTCGCCTACACCAAGCTCTTTATTGTGCTTTATACTCTACTGCTGACTGCCGTTACCCTGATGCCCTTCCTGATTCTGGAAGCGGGCCGGGTGTATCTGCTGGCGGCGATTCTGCTGAATCTGCGGTATTTGTACTGGTCATGGAAACTCTGGCAGGACGAACGTCACGCCATGGCGTCGTTCCGTTTTTCCATCACCTATCTGCTGTGGTTGTTTACCGCATTGCTTCTGGATCATTACCTGAGCCTGCTGATTCCTTATGTGGTCACCATGATGGCATCCTGATACTCATCAGCGGCTGATCCGTAACCCGGAGTGTTAGTTGTCCTGATGGGCGTGTGGCTGGAACCAGCCGCTCAGTTGGCTTTCCAGGGTGTCCAGTCCCTGTTTTTTAAGTGCCGAAAAAAGCTGTACGGTGACCAGGTCGTTGACATTGGCCAGCCCCTCGCGGGCTTCCAGCAGTGCATTCTGGGCCGGGCCTCGCTTCAGTTTATCCGCCTTGGTCAGCAAGACATGAGTCGGGATCTCGGCATCAACCGCCCATTGCAGCATGGATTGATCGAATTCCTTGAATGGGTGTCGGATGTCCATGAGCAGTACCAGGCCGACCAGTGATTGGCGATTCTGTAGGTACTCGCCCAGGTACTCGTTCCACTGGTCTTTCATGGTTTTTTGTACTTTGGCGTAACCGTAACCGGGTAAATCGACCAGGCGGCAATCCGGATAACCAAAGTGAAAGTAGTTGATCAATTGGGTGCGCCCAGGTGTTTTGCTGGTGCGCGCTAGTTTGTTGCTTCGGGTAAGCGTGTTCAGGGCGCTGGATTTGCCCGCATTGGAGCGACCCGCAAAGGCCACTTCTGCGCCCGTATCTGCCGGGCATTCGCGAATGCTGGGTGCACTGAGCATGAATTGGGCGTTCTGAAAATTGATGATATGGGGTTCAGGCATAAATGAAACTGTGTATAAAGGTGATAATTGGTGATCATAGCAGATTGTCGCTGGTACTGGCGCTATTCCTGCTATTTGCGGGTCACGCCCTGGCCGAGCCCAGAGACGCGGAGACCATTGTCGCTCGAAACTGCGTCAGTTGTCATACCTCGGGTGCCGGCGGCGCCCCGCGGATTGAGCATGAAGCGGACTGGTCCGCGTTGTTCGACCGTTTCTCATCGGATGAGGTGGTGACCAACGCCTATGAAGGCCGGGGCCGAATGCCTGCTCGAGGCTTTTGCAATGACTGCAGTCTTGATGATATTGCCCGTGCCATCGAAGTGATGCTGCCTGAAGCCTACAAAGGACAGGTACGACCTGATCAATGATCGGTCATTAAGTGCGTTTTTTACCTGGGATGAATTGCCCGACCGCTCGGTGACCGTTAAACTACCGACATCCTTAATTTACTGTTTTTTGAGCAAGGCATTAGGCATGAATAAAAAAAGCATTGTGGCCATACTGGCCGTCGTCGGGCTGTCCGGTCTCGCCCTGGCTGAGGGTGATGCCGATCGCGGTGAAGAGTTGTCACAAACCTGTGCCGGTTGTCATGGCACCGATGGCAATAGTACTTCCTCTGAAAACCCGAAACTGGCGGGCCAGAATCAACGCTATTTCATCGAGCAGTTGGAGGCCTATCAGTCTGGCGAACGAGTGAATGCGGTCATGCAGGGCTTTGCCGCAGATTTGAGCGAACAGGACATTCGAGACCTGGCAGCATTTTATGCCATTCAAGAGCCAGAGGGTGGCGAAGCCGACCCGGATCTGGTGGAGTTGGGTGAGCGCATTTATCGGGCCGGTATCGAAAGCAGCGAAGTGATGTCCTGCATGGGCTGTCATGGGCCTGACGGCAGCGGCAATGCCCCTGCCGGCTTCCCGCGTGTCGCTGGCCAACATGCAGAGTACACCATTGCTCAACTGCAGGCTTATCGTGCAGGCTATCGTGCTGACGAGCCTTCAGAATCGGCTCGGATGACGGATGGTGACACTCGAATGATGCGAGCCACGGCTTATGGCATGCGAGACCATGAAATGGAAGCGGTGGCTTCCTATATTCAGGGTCTCCAGTAAACGGCGCCTTGGCTCTATAAAACTACTGTAAAAAGGCGGAACTGACCGCCTTTTTTTTGTCCAAACGCGCATAATCTTTCTCTCACGGATTTCCGACATTTGCGAGTATTTCTTATGCTTAGACGTATTCTGGTGCTGTTGGCGCTGCCATCTCTGGTAATGCTTCTGTCCACAGCGCAAGCTCAGACTCTTGAAGAAGGCACTCACTACCGCACGCTCTCTTCGCCAGTAAACGTTAATATCCCCAGTGATAAAGACGGCATTATCCACGAATTTTTCTGGTACGGCTGTGTCCATTGCTACAACCTGGAACCGGCCATTATCGAGTTCAAAGAAAATCTGCCGGACAACCTGGCGTTTGAAGAAGTGCCGGCTACCTTCAGTGAAGTCCACGAGCTACATGGCAAGGCTTTCTATACCTGGCAGTTTCTGGATATGCCGGAATCGACTCACCAGGCCATCTATGACGAGATATTCGTCAATAACAATGACTTGCGTACTGAAAGCGCGGTAGCTTCGTTTTTTGAGGAGCAGGGAGTTTCAGAAGAAGAGTTCCGGCGCATGTTCAACTCCTTCTCTGTACAGACCAAGAACCGTGTCGCGCAAAACCTGACTGCAGGTGCCCAAGTCCGAGGCACACCGTCAATCATGGTTAATGGTCGTTACATGGTGGAAAGCGGTATGCCGGGTGTCAGCAGCAATGAAGACATGCTGCGTATTGCGCAGGAACTGGCTCTACAGAGAGCCAGCGAGTAATCATTCAGGGGACTGCCCAGCAGAGCTCGTGCAAGCCTGTAACCTGCTTACCCTAAACAGGTCGGACCCGCTGTCAGCGGGCCTGACCTATAGTGGCTTACATCGTTGCCTCAGAGCCATTCCAGGTCAGCGTCGCCCAGCTCTTCTCTTAACCGTTGTTGTTCGAGGTGATCCTCAACGGCTCGACGCGCTGCTAATCGTCGGTGGTTGTTCTGGCGTTTGTTCTCGCTGCTGTCAGACGCCTTGTGCAATTGGTCGTCTTCCAGGTTGGCCAGTTCAAATTCAAACAGATTCACGGACATGGCGTGCTCCTTCCCATTCTGCACGGCAACCATGATGCTACTCAGGTTACCTGTTCTTCTTTTTATACTGCGGCCACAGATTCACAACCGGGTCCTCCGAGCTCCATTGCAGCGCGTTGCATCTAAAATTGTAGAACAGTGTTGAGTGCTGAACAAATAAAGACCGAAAAACCGCGAACCAGATCACGGAAGTTGGCTTCCAGGTGCGGTGTTTCAAGTATTTTCAGTGCAGTCTGTCTGGTTGCTGCGTGGGCTGGTAGTGGCTGACAAAGGTCACCAACTCATCGTTGGAAAGCGCGTGTGCAAACTGCTCTCCCTCTACTTGATGCACCGCCGCCGCCTTAAGTGCATTCAATTGCCGGTGTGAATTGACCTGGGTGACACAGCATTGCCAGTCTAGCTGTTGACACAATTCAATGATCAAACCCAGTAACTGGTTATCAGCATCGGCGCCCGCTTCAGCCGGCTGGGTAATCCGAAGCTTTTGGAATGGCAGTTGGCTCAGTTGCTGCAAGACCACTGGCCATGCATCGGCATCTTCCAGCGCGAGTTGGAACCCGGCTCGATTCAGTGCATTCAGTTGCGCGCTGATCAACGTACGGTCGTGATGCAGTGCGCTGGCCGATAGACAGAGTTCCAGTTGGGCGGGAGCTATGCCGAATGCTTCGATGGTGTCCTCGGTAACCTCTCGAAGCCGTTCATTGAACAGTAGCCGGTTGCTGAGCGAGAACGATAAGGTAAGTACCGTGTGCCGATAGTGACTGGTGCAGCGCACAAAACAGGCACAAGCCTGATGCAAAAGCTGACCATACAGCTGTTCCTCCAATTGCTTCTCCTGTGCCAGTGCATACAGCGGTTCGGTACGCACCCCGCCAAGGTCGTCATAATCCAGAGTGGTACTGACCCGGATGCCGTTGATTACGCCTTGCAAAGTTACCTGAGGACGAAATCGCAATGGTATGCCCGGGCTATCCAGTATCTGCTGGAGAGCCAGCATCGACGTTGTGCGCCGCTGTTCCTGGTTGCGCCTCAGGTTGCCACAATGTGCCATCTGATTGCCGCCTTGCTGCCGTGCCCGACTCAGGGCATTAGTGGCTTCGGTCAAACACTCGTGCCGGTTTTCTGGCGTCAATACGACCAGCCCCATGGATGCCGATGGCAACACCTCCTGATCGTCCAACAACATCGGACGGTGGATATCGGCGATGATCTGGTCCGCCAAATGGCGCAGTTTGAGCATGGTTTCAAAATGCGAGAACAACAACCCGAACTCATCCGCACCCAACCGGGAAACCAGCATCAGCGGCGCGCCATACTGGTTCAACCGAGCGGCCAGGTCCTGCAAAAGGAGATCTCCAGTTGCATAGCCCTGGTGCCGGTTGATGGTGTGAAAGCGGTCCACATTCAACAGCGCAATAGCGACTTGTTGATTCGGCAGTTGATCCATGCGTCGGTAGTAGTCCACCTGTTGATTGAAATAGCTGCGGTTGGGAAGGCCAGTCAGTTCATCATAATGACCTTTGGCCAGTGCATGACGATTGGGCTGATGGTGGTTCAGATCACGGCAAAATCCGATGTAATGGCTCACCTGACCATTGGCCACGACCGCGCGGAAGCTGACGTACATCGGAAATGCCAGGCCATCTGCCCGGTGTTCCAGCAATTCGCCCTCCCAGTGGCCTTGCTCAGTCAGGCGTGTGATGATGTTGTGGGTGAGTTCGCTCTGACTGCAGTCAGCCCATGGCCTGCCCTGCCAATGCTGGGGTGAGATGCGCAGCAGCTCGGCAAACACCGGATTCATCGCCGAGACCTGGAAATCCCGGTCCAATACCAGCAAGGGGTCTCGGTTGTCTTTGAACAGGCTGGCTGCCAGAGTGAGTTCCTGCTCACGGGCTACTTCCTTGGTAATATCCCGGCGTGTTCCCAGCATGCGGACTGGGTGGTTCCGTTGGTCATAGCCGATGATACGACCCGTGTCCTCCAGCCAGCGTGGCGGCTGTTCACGGTTGCGGTAACGGACGCACAAGCGTTGTGAACGCCCCTTGAGGTGATTCACGAGGGCGCGCTTGACCCTGGGGAAGTCTTCCGGCAGCACGAAGTCTCGCAGAAGCAGCATCTGGCCGGACTGATGCTGACCAAAGGCTTTGTCAGGCCCGCTGATGTGCAAACGCCGGTTGGGTATGTCCCAGTCCCAGACCGCCAAACGGCTGGCCTGCATGGCCAATTGCAGCTTCTGGTCATTTTGCTGAAGCGCCTCGGTGTAGTCGTCTTTCAGGCGGATCTCTGTGCTCAGTCGTTGGTTGCTCTCGGCAAGTTCCTGTGTGCGCTCGGCCACCTTCTGCTCCATTTCCGCCTGACTGTTGCGCAGCTGTTTGGCGATGGCCAATTCCTGGGTCAGTGCCTGGTGGTAAGCCTGGCGGATATCCGCCATGTTCAACCGGTGCTGGGCTTCGCGTTTGAGCAGCCGCCGCCAGCGCAGTTGTTGCAAGGTCAGCCAGGCGGCCAGCGCCAGGCACACGGCGGCCAACCAGATAACCGCCGGGGACAGGGCGAACCAGAACGAGGCCAGTATCCCGATGATGACCAGCCCAGCCAGCAACCAGAGCTGCTGCGCAGACGGCCGTTGCCAACGCAGCAATCGATTCACCACCGCCTCTGCCGACCGGTACGCTGGCGCTCGAGTCAATCCGGTTGTGCTGACAGAGGGTTCTGGCTTCATGATGGCAACTTGTATATGTATACAGCTCGGTTAGAATGCCCGTACCCCAATTGCTGACACTGTAGTCTCGCTGTTGGAACAATGCGTGGGGCCTATGCAGACTGTAGTCGCCATTCCGCCCGCCTGCCACACACCGGAGGATGAATGTCCATCATTGAGCGCCTGAAAACCCTGAATTCACCGCAACAAGCGGCGGTGAAATCGGACGCCCAGCACCTGCTGGTGCTGGCCGGGGCAGGCAGTGGGAAGACCCGGGTGCTCACCCACCGCATCAGCTGGTTGCTGGAAACCGGGCAGGCAGCTCCCACTGGCGTGCTGGCGGTCACCTTTACCAACAAGGCGGCGCGGGAAATGCGCAGCCGCGTGTCCGAGCTGCTGGAACAGCCCGTCGACGCCATGTGGATTGGTACCTTCCATGGCCTGGCGCACCGGCTGTTGCGCCAGCATCATCTGGAGGCGCGACTGCCCCGCGAATTCCAGATTCTGGACAGCGACGACCAACTGCGCCTGATCAAGCGCTTGTTCAGCGAATTGGGGCTCAAAGACTCTTCATTGCAGCCCAAGCAGGCCCAGTACTACATCAACGACCAGAAAGATGAAGGCCGTCGCGCCGAGCACATTGCGCCGAGCGCGGATCCCTATGAACAGGAACGCCAGCAGGTCTACATGGCCTATCAGCATGCCTGTGAACGCGCCGGCGTGGTGGACTTTGCCGAACTGCTGCTGCGAGCACACGAGCTGTGGCGCGACAACCCGGCCCTGATCAAACATTATCGGGCGCGCTTTCGTCATGTCCTGGTGGACGAGTTCCAGGACATCAACACCATTCAATACGCCTGGCTGCGGGTGTTGCTGGGTACCGAGGGCAACCTAACCGTGGTGGGCGACGATGACCAGTCGATCTACGGCTGGCGCGGGGCCAAAGTGGAGACCATCCAGCAGTTTCAGGACGATTTTCCCGGCGCGGAACTGATCCGGCTGGAACAGAATTATCGCTCCACCCAGACCATTCTGGCGGCCGCCAATGCGGTGATCGACCACAATCAGGGCCGACTGGGCAAGGAACTGTGGTCGGAAGGGGCCGAGGGCGAACCCGTGCAGTTGTACGCGGCCTTCAATGAACAGGACGAGGCCCGGTTTGTCGCCGAACAGGCGGACGCCTGGATCGACTCCGGCCATTCAGCCAATGACATTGCCGTGCTGTACCGCTCCAATGCCCAGTCTCGGGTACTGGAAGAAGCTTTTATGCGGGTACAGCTGCCCTACCGCATCTATGGCGGCATGCGTTTTTACGAACGTCTTGAAATCCGCAACGCCCTGGCCTATCTGCGCCTGGTGGCCAACACCATGGACGACCCGGCCATGGAGCGAGTGATCAATGTGCCGCCCCGGGGCGTGGGCCAGAAGAGTCTGGACAAATTGCGCCAACTGGCCCGAGAAGAAGGCTGTTCGCTGTGGGATGCCGCGCGTCTGGGGCTTGAGCGCAAACTGGTCACGGGCAAGGCGGTCACCGCCCTTACCGCCTTCTTCCAGCTGCTGGATGATCTGCGTGCCAGTCGCCATGAGTTGTCACTGCGCCAGTTGATGGAAACCACGCTGGACATGACCGGGTTGCTCGAATACCACAAGGCCGAGAAAGGTGAGCGCGGTCAGGCCCGGGTCGAAAACCTGCAGGAATTGCTGGGCGCGCTGGACATGTACGAAGTGCCTGAAGACGGCGACCCGCTGACCGAGTTTCTGGCCGAAGCCAGCCTCAATGCCGGGGAAGGCCAGGCCGACGACCATGAAGCCGCCGTCAACATGATGACCCTGCACTCTTCCAAGGGTCTGGAGTTTCCGCTGGTGTTTCTGGTGGGGGTGGAAGAAAACCTGTTCCCACACAAGATGTCGGCGACCGATCCGCAGAAGCTGGAAGAAGAGCGACGCCTATGCTACGTCGGCATCACCCGGGCCGAGCAGAAGCTGTTTCTCACCTACGCCGAAAGTCGTCGTCTCTATGGCCAGGACAACTTCAACCCGGTGTCCCGCTTTGTGCGCGAAATCCCGGAGCGCCTGCTGGCCGAAGTACGATTGAACATGCAGGTGTCACGGCCGGTCAGCGGTGTGGCTCTCGGGCAGGACGCTGCTGAAGGTGCGATTGCGCTGGGGGCATTGGTTCGACACCCCATTTTCGGTGACGGTGTGGTGCTGAACTTTGAAGGCGCCGGGCCCAATGCCACGGTACAGGTGAACTTTGACGGTGAAGGCATCAAGCAACTGGTGTATCAATTTGCCAAGCTGGAAGTGATTGGCTGAGCCCTTCTGTCAACGGCGATGGCGCCGCACATCAGGGCGTCAGGCAGTCTTGCTGGCGGCGGCGATCGGCCGGATCCGGCGGTGTTCATCGATGGCGACATAGGTGAACTCCGCCTCGGTGACTTTCTGCCGCTGATCTTCCTCCGGCATTCGACACCAGACCTCAACCGACACCCGCAGTGAGCTGCGTCCCGTCTGTTTCAGTTGAGCGTAGCAGCACACCACAGACCCCACGCGTACCGGGCGCACAAAGGACATTTCACCGATGGCCATGGTGGTCACCCGGCCCTTGGCGATTTTGGCCGCCATCAAACTGGCCGCTGTGTCCATTTGGGTGACCAGCCAGCCACCGGAAATATCACCATTGGGGCTGGCGTCGGCCACCATGGGCACCACGCGCAGCATGAGCTCGCCCTGAGGGTCGGGGGAAAGACTGTCATCAAACATGAGGAACCTAACATCGTCTGTCGTTATTGTAGGTAGTGCCCGGAGTATAGCGGGAACTACCCGACGACTACAGGGGGCACAGGCCGAAATCCGAGTCAGCGCGAAAATCATCGGCGATATCAGGCTCCGGGCTATTGACGCTCATCGGCCCGATGAGTATATTAGCGCCCCGTTGCCGGCATAGCTCAGTTGGTAGAGCAACTGACTTGTAATCAGTAGGTCCCGCGTTCGAATCGTGGTGCCGGCACCAGTATTAAAGCGAGCGGCTGACTCGTTCAGAAGCTCCCCAGGCCCGGTCGGCACCTCGCGGTAACGCGACAGCCTCGCCCGGGCTTTTTCATGCCCGGAGGTAATCCCCTCATGCAATCCCTGCTCGTTGAATTCTCCTCACTGTTTGCCCCGCATCTGCGCTTTCTGGCCTCAGCCATGGTGGCTTCTCTGCTGGTTATTTTTGGTAAAGACATCAACCGTGGCGTTCTTGGTTTGGTAAAGCGTGCACATTTCGTGCTCCGCACGCTGGTTTTTGTCATACTCTGTGCAGTGGGTTACGGCTTTATTACCGTACAGGGGGGCATATGGCTGGCGCAGTTGTTGGGGCAGATCGATCGGTTGTTTCTCGGCGTGGTTATCGTTTTGCTGTTCATTGGCATTGGCTGGCTCGCCGAACGGCGCAGTGTCTGACCCTGGCCCTGTGCGGGTTGCTGGCGTCAACCTCTGCCAGTGCCTTTGGTCAGCGCGGACACGAAATTGTCGCGCAGCTGGCAACCCACTACCTCTCTGAAGACGCCGAAGACCTGATAAAAACACTTTACGGTGACAACTATCGCCGCCTGTTGCTGGAAGACGCCTGGTTTGCCGAGCGTCTGACCCGCCAGCGTGGTAATGAATGGCGACTGGGTTATCACTACACCTGGTTCAATGAGGGTGACGACGGGTTTGACCCGGATACCCATTGCCCACAAGGTGTCTGTTCCGTGGCCGCCGTATTGTCTTCTGAGCAGGTGCTCACCGATCCGGACGCCAGTCGCAATCAGCGGCTGAATGCGTTCCGCTTCCTGGTGCATTACATGGCCGACCTGCATGACCCGACCAATGCCGGGTTTGCCTATGACCGGGGTGGTCGGGAAACGGAACTGATCGCGAGTAATCTTGAGCGGCCCAGTCTGCACGAAGTCTGGCAGCAAGAGCTGTTTGACCACTTGCCACATCCTCCTTTTGTGATGGCGAACCTGTGGTCGCGCACCCTCAGCGATGAGCAACGACAGGAATGGCAACAGGGGGAACCGGCCAGCTGGGTGTGGGAGACCCATGAAGTGGCGAGGGATCTGGCCTACCCACTGGCAGAGAGCGCCGGTGGCTGGAACGCCATTTATCGGCGAGAAGCCATGCCAGCGCTTGAGGAGCAGCTTAAAAAGGCGGCGGTCCGCCTGGCTCTGCGCCTGAACATGATCGCTTCCGGTGCGCTGGACGATCTGGCGCCAGCTGAAGACCCCATGGCCGCTCCGGACCTGATGGACTTCGATTGAGCCATGGTCGACTCTACCCGACTATATCTCTATGGCGGACCGGAATTGCTGGCCTCCCTGAAGCGCGGGGTGGTGCCGTTGTCAACCTGGTCCGCAATAGCCAATCCCTGGTTCTCGGAGC
>LFIK01001950.1_pt1 | contig 16530 bp, 20 predicted proteins | sample 643401 | NCBI WGS metagenome assembly LFIK01 (sample SAMN03777447, study PRJNA286221) | soda lake metagenome | biome: soda lake; feature: Kulunda steppe; material: water; isolation source: sample T5-Br brine of Lake Tanatar-5 | place: Russia: Kulunda steppe | collected 2010-07
CTAGACACTCGAGCTTCAATGCCCGAAATTCTCTTTCAAAACTTCACATGTAGACAAGGACTGAAAGCCCTTTCTATAAACCCATAGTAACGCGGCTGAAGTGCGGTTGAAAATTTTTCAACCGCAGGTGCGGTTGACCAACGATTTTTTCAACCGCATTTCAACCGCGGTTGAAATCAACCGTTTCAACCGCACTTCAACCGAGGCCTGAAAGTTCTGACGATCACCTTGAACATAATGGGCTGCATTTGGCTGGCAAAGTCCAGCCACAAACCGATGAGTCCAACAACCGTTCGTCACTGGTGACCAGGCTGGCAATCAACCCTTTAATGTTAATTTCTGCACCCCGTCTTTCTTGCGCCCTTGAGACCTGGAGTTGATGGTCAGTCGGCTCTTACTAACTAGCACAGAGACAAAGGAAAATACAATTGCAGGGTGGAAATAGCGGTGTCAAAAATAGAATAAAAACGTGGCAAGTTTAAGGCAAGAAGTCAATACTGATGGCAGTAGTATGAAATAAGGGTTCATGAAATAAGAGGATTTAAGGTGTCTGATGCGTCAAGCACTCATATACAGCAAGACAACCTGGATTACAAGCGCAAACAAAACCTTTTTTGCACTTCTGCAACCTTGGCACAGCTAGTTGCCAGGAAAACCGTAAGACAAAAAAGCGCAAGTACAGCAGAACATTATTCACAAAAAAATTGGGGAGGGCATCGTTGCAGATGCTGCTATCAGGACGTGCGCCAGCCGGATCCGGATCTGCTTCCTTTTTTCATGATGGGCGAGGAGGAAAAGCTGAGTTTTTGCACACAAAAGTCTGTGACGTCGCCCACAGCAGGAAACAAAAATGTACAATGACCCTAGCCAGCCTAGCTCTTCTGGGTACCGCGGGACAAGCGCGCCACCATGCCATGCTTGTCGTTTGTGCCTGCCACAGAGTAGTCAGCGACGCCGAGGCCACCTCCTCCAGCCAGCTCCTGCAGCTTGTACATGGCCTTGGCCTCGACTTGGCGCACGCGCTCCCGGGTGACATTGTACCTGCGCATCAAGTACGGCATCAGGACAACACCCATGAGCTACATACAGCTGGAACGTCCTTCCATTTGATGATGGAAGAAGCGCACGCAGTGCACACAACCCACATATTACCCAGCACCTTTTGCATGGCTTGGCCCACAAGCCTACCTCTCAAGGGCGCAGCATGCAGTTGGGGTGCACCCAAGGGCATTCAAACACGGCGGGGGCATTTATGTGCTGTTTGCTTTTTTAAAACCCTTCCAACCTTGTTTGATCCACTTGCTAGGTGGCGAGGTCTTTCGTCATGACTTGCTCACATGAAAAAAATGAAAGGATGCAGCCTTTTGTTGCGTTTCTCCAGAGCCGTGCCTGTGGGCCTGATGGGGGCGCCCATGAGCTTTTTGCTAGAAGGCAGCCTAGTGCCACAGTCTTCGCCTGCTGCATCATTAGCCTGACATGCCGAACATGCGCATGGGCAGCTTGGCCAGCATGTTCTCCTGTCCCTTGCCACTGTCAATCCATGCACCCTCCCCCAAGCAACTTACGTGCGACCAATATCTTCCAGCGTGTACATTTCAGAGCCATCAATGCCCAGGCGCATCCGGATGATGCCTGCCTCCCGTTCGTCCAGCTCCGCCAGCACGCGCATCACAGACTCCTGCATCTGCTCCTCCTCAAACAGCTCCTCCGGCGTTGCCCGCTCGTCCTGTTCGTGCACAGGCAGTCAGCACAGCAGCATTAGCAGGGTTGTGACGGCATGCTCTGCACACAGTCCCAGGCACCAGGCCGTCCGCTGCAGGGGGGTAGCCCATGCACGAGGGGGTGCAGCCTGGACAGGAAACCAAAAGTCACAGAGGAGGCGCTGTAGCGGCCAGGCACTCACCGCCAGCTGGTCCTTGAGGTCGCCCCCCCCATCGTCACCACTGTCGTTCAGCTGCATGTCCAGGGACTTGGGCTGGGCAGAGGCTGCGAGGGCCTGGGTGAGGCGGGCCAGGGGCACCTGAGGGCATGTAAGGGGTTGCAGTAAGGGTTTGTGGCGGCAGCGAGACTGAGCGGCTGGCGTGCCGCATCCCTATCAACAGCAGGCGAGAGACGAGGGAGGAGGAGGCCGGCGCAGTGGCCACAGCAGCTCATGCAGCTCTTGCATGGGGGGGACCCGCAGCTATCAGTGTGTCCTTCCTTGGAGACAGGCACGCAGGTATAGGGAGCGGGCCATGGACCCACAGCCACGCGTGACCACAGCTCGCGCACACTTCACAGCAGCAGGGATCCACAAGCAATCCTGTCCCACAATTGGAGGCAGGCAGCACTGAGCACACCTTCAGCACTGCTGCCATCTCATCATCTGTGGGCGGCCGGTTGTGCTCCTCTTGGAACTTGGCCTTGGCAGACTTGTACTTCACAAGCATCTCTTGCATGTGGTACGGCACCCTGTGCATGGAGGTCGCGGCTTGCAGGGTCAGGCATGCACAGCCAAGTGAGCTAGCTGCAGACAAGGAAGCACGCGGTCCCACACAAGGGTCTGTGTTTTCTGCCGCACATGCTTGCCAGCCCACCTTACGGCACGCGTCTGGTTGGAAAGGGCGCGGACCACAGACTGGCGGATCCACCAGTGTGCATACGTTGAGAACCTGAAGCCCTTGTCGCCATCAAACTTCTCCACGCCCCGCAGCAGGCCCTGCATGCCCTCTGCGATCAAGTCTTGGGTCTCCATGCCTGCGCAGGACCACAGGCGGCACCTCTGCTTCGTGACCTGAGCATATGTTACGTTCCCATAAGGGACAGCCAATCAATGCCACAACATCTTGATTCTCATTGTATCGTATCCAATCACCATGTCACATTCCCCTCCACTTGGCCCAGCCCATCCCAGATTGCCAGTGGGGTAGCTTCAATTGTGCCTGAAGGTGTAACCTACTGGCAAGCCGTACTCGCCACAGCATTTAATCAACATCTCATGGCTATCTGATGTATCAATTCTCCACGTAGCATTGTTTGGCTCCCTTTTGGGAACGTAACAGCACAGGTGGACACATGGCACACACCTGTCCCTTAAAAGCAAGCACTCCTTCCCCAGTGCCTGTGCAGGGCAGCAGCCTGCTGGCTACAGAGCCCCCTGCGACCCTTCCTAGGCTGGCTGTTGGTCCAGGACTGGGTGGAGCAAGGGCCTTCAACGGAGTTGGATCCAGGCAAATAGAGGGGGAGAATCGGGCGTCTGCCTCTCCGCAGGGCAGGCTGACCACCTGGCAAGGGCTTCACCACCCAGTTCCAGGCGTGCCGATGCTGTACCATGCGACAAGCTTTAATGCTGCTGCTGTGTGCACTCACCCCTGCCGCGATACTTGTTGACGATGTTGAGCACCAAGCGGTAGTTGGACTTGACCATCACGCTCTTGGCTGCTTGGCCAGCTTCTAACCTCGACATGAACACCCTGCAGGCAAATGAGGCACGCAGTTGTTCAGCCCCAAGCATGGGTGCTGCACGCTTGCAGCAGGACGGAACAGCTAGTCTCCCTTCCTCAAGTACCTTGTCTGAGGCAATGGGCATTGATCAGCCTCGTGTCCATGGCTTTTGGTCAATCATGTAGCCATGGTCATCCCGCGCAATACTTGCACAGACACTGACGTAACGCAAAGAAGCCATTCCCAATGCCGATGGGACACTGGCACCGCAGGAGTCAACTCGTGGCACTCACCATAATGCGCATGCAGAGGACTAAGACAGACTTAAACCACGCTCCATGCCACATCCCATGGGTGCCTCACTACAGTTGATCTGCAAGGCCCACTCCTCAACTCCCCCTCACTTGAGCTCTGTCTTGGCTGCCTTGGCCCACTCTTCAGTGGTTGGGTCGCGCTTCAGGATCCCTTTAAGCTCGCTCTTGATGCGCATGAGCAGGAGGTAGTCCTTGACCACGGTTGCCAACTCCTTCTGCTCATTGCCTTGCAGCAAAGCTACTTTACCAGCAGCCTGCGAGGCAATGTAAAGGACGCTCCTCATTGCAGCCATTGCTTAACTGGCAACAGCTATGGAGGTGTGGTGTTGCTGACAGCCACGCATAGGACAATGGCCATGGTAAGCTCATGTTGCAGTCATGCAGGCTGCTGCCCTTCACATGCTCAGCCAGTGCAACGGCCTTAGCACATAAATTTGCTGCCTGAGTTGATTCAATACTCAAATGACATAATACCCTCACGCGGCACCCAGATGATGATGTACCCTCATCCTCTTAGTATGAAGCAGGGACAAAGCATTACGCTGGACAAGCTGCTTGCATTGCCTGCTTTGTACCCGTGTTATCCTTCGCAGGAATCGAGGGTGCAAAAAAGGCAGCGCAGTTGGCATGTCCAGTCCCGCGGCTACACTTCACGACTTTTGCAGCAAATTAATTTACAACGCTGTGAACCCCCTGCTGCCCTATTCAGCCCATCTTAACTTGCACCATGAGGTGGGTGTAATAGGGCAGGGAGTGCTCATGCACACGAGTTTAACGATTGGCACAGCCGAAGGTGGGCAGGCGAAAGGCATGAGGGACGAGGTTCTGAAATGAGGCTGGCTAGCATGCACGCCCAGTGCCCACCCACCTTCATGAATTGGGTGGTGCTGTCTGCTGTGGATGCGCCCTTGCTGGAGGGCTTGCTGGTGACAGCAGGAGCAGACAGCGTAGCCGCTTTCGGTCTGGTGCTGTAGCGGTCTGCGCGCCGCTGGTGCCTGGTGCGGGCTGTAGAGGATGCTACCAGAGCGGAGGTGGAGGGCAGAGCAAGGGAGGGGCCCACAGAGGACTGCACACGCTGTGCAGCAGCAGCAAAAGTGGCAACCTCCTTCTTGGGGGACAGCACAAGGGTTGAAGAGGAGGAGGAGGAGGAGGAGGAGGAGGAGGCCTTTGGTTGCTGCTGCTGCGGGACCTGGCCAGGGGGCGGGGAATGGGGGGGCGAGGTGGAGGGTGAGGGCGTGGTCTGCCTGTGGCCCGGCAGCTGTTCCTCCCACAGCTGCGAGAGCTGACGGCGCAGGTCGTCCAGGCTCTCCAGGTCCGCGTTCAGGTCGTCGTTTAGGCCGGTTGGCGGTGGGGAGGGGCGCTGTTGCAGCGGCTCGTGGGCCACTAGCGGAGTTGGTGCTGTGTACGCAGGGGCCTGGGGCTGTACCAGGGCGGACGCTTGCGCCTGCGCCTTCCTGCGCGCCTCTCGGGACGCCTTGCGTGCTGCACGACGACGCTCGGCTTCCTACGTCGATGGCAGGCAGGCAGCAGCAGCGTCAGGGGCCACACAGTCAGCACACGCACCCCCACACCCACAACGCTTGTGGGCAGCCACCCAACCCTACCCCCTTATGAGAGGATGGGGATTGGCCAACACGGCCTCCCCATGGCACAAACACCTCCCTCTCTCACCTCGCTGTTGGGCGCCACGGTGGGTACCGGCGGGGCTGGTGCTGATGCGGCTGCGGGTGCTGCCGGGGGGGGCGCGAACCACAGCGCGTCCATAACAGACACATTGCTAGTAAGCTCCGCCTGCAGTGACTCCAGCTCGTTCATCATCTCCGTGGCGCTGGCGTAGTCCGAGAACTCCCGCTCCCACTCCAGGCTGCCACTGGGCTCGTGCTGCAGCACAGACTCGTAGGCGGAGGCATCCTCAATCAGGTCTTCTTCCGAAGCGTGCTGCTCATGCGGCCTCTCCAGCACGCTGGCTGCCCCCCATCCCCCTCCCTGGCTGTTACTGGAACTTCTGCGGAGTACTGCTGGACATCTAGAGGGGGGGCAGAGGGTAGCAGGACGCAGCAGGAGCTTGGGGGCTGCAGGGGCCTGGATTGTGGGCAAGAGCTGATGGCTGCGCGGTACGTTTGCCATATCTCACGTCAAAATGGTAGAAAAAAGGGCACAAAACAGCTGCTGGCCCACACTAAACAGCAGCTTTTTGTTGAAAAAGGGTCTGCGAATGGTTTATCCTGACCAAGTGGTAGGTGCCAGTTTCTGCTACTTTATCATCAGGAAAATAACAAAAATTATGATTTATTATGGGGAAGTCTCGTTTGCACTCCTCTGTTCTGATTTAACGGACTTTAACCTGAGCATGGCAGAGCATGGATTAGGCTGTATGCGTGGAGCAACATGCCTCTGCCTAGCGGTAAATGCTCTTGGCCCTCCGCTTGGAGCAGCCCTGGGCAAGACAAGCAGGCAGTTAGGTAGTGCATTGCTTGCACTTACATCGGGTTTGGACCCTGAATTGCCCACAACCAGACGCAAGTAGCGAGCAAGAGAAGTAAAAGACAACACAAGCAGCCCGTTGGCGTGAATCAAGGGAGAAGTGCACCAGGTTCGAGCACCATGCAACTCCCTGCCATGTGGTTCGATGCATTAAACTGGAAAAGGAACGTCAAAGAGGGTCAGTGTGGTTTTGAAACTAGCCATGTAACTTCAGCTCATATTTATGATTTTTAATGCATATTGTTGATACATGTTTGGATCTAGGGAAAGACAAAATGCCAGGCCAAGCTTACGTAAGTATACTGAGTGGTAGCTCCGTAAGAAATCTGCATGGTTCCCATTTCTTCAAGAAGAGTGCAAGCTCACTGTGTGGCATTGCTGTGCATATGTGCGTTCTAATCTGCAATGCTGTTCAGTTGTCTAGAGCAAGATCTTGCTAGTTGTTGCTCTGGTTGTGTGTCATCACAATACCTGACTTTGACAAGGTGTACATCCCAGTGAAGGGTGTAAACCTTGAATGTCACTTTGTTGGCCATTCTGCTTTCCAGGTGGCAGTAAAGATATGACTCTTGGTCTAAAACAAGATCTAAGTTCACCTGCTGAAAGGCTTGGCCTGGTAGAAGGCTGACAGGGTGGACTGCAAGGGACTAAATGCTATCTAGTGACTGTGGTGTTTAGGCAACAAGGCAGCACATCTGGAGGTGGAAAAAAGCCTCATAATGCTTGCACATGCATGTACTTGCACTTGTGCTGGTTTGAAGGCATTCTGAGCTAGAACAAAGGCAACAAGAGCATTAAGATGCACAAAGACCCTCACTGATTGACTTTTTTGTGTAGGCACGTGCATCTGGGAACATCTAGCTGGGAAGAGCACTTGCGTACTGATGCACCCACGTGGGTGTTTGCTCAATACTTGCTCAAGCAAGTTCCTACTTTTCAATCATTCCGGCCAGGGTTGTGTCATTCGCCTGTTTTGGATTTCAATGCGCGAATGACTTGAAAGAATTTGAAATACACCGAATGATTTGATCGAATGTTTGCCTGTGAGCTTCGAGAGCAGGGGGAGGAGCCCTCGAGGGTAAGGTAAGGTAAGGTTTCAAGGCTGTATCCGCCTAACGAGGGCAGCTTAGCCGGTTGTGGCCTCCAGTGAGGTTCGAACCCCGAACCCACAGGTTGCGAGGGTGGATAATCGACTTCCCATCTCAGGTGCCCCGCCGCCTGCTCGACTATCCGGAGCTAAGGCACGTACATACATGCACACTAACTCAAGCCAGCCCTGTTCCACATGTTCATCTAACAACAATGCTTAAGGCTATATTGTTTACACGGGCTAATCAGGTGCAAAACGGAGCAAAATGGGTGCATGCATTGCAGGGCCCACTCTGGGGAGGGTCATATAAATCCGCGAATTGACGTTTTACAATACGGCGAATGATCCAGTAAATTGAAATTCACGAACTTCAATTCAAGATGTGCTTCCAGCACTGTAGACATGTGCCATTCATGCACATTGCAGGATCGATTGTCTGGAGGCCTTAGGCCTGGCTACGCATCCCTTGCCGCCACTTGCCAGGCAAAAATGTTGTCACTTGCTAAAAAAATGAAGGTTTCAACACTTTTTTGCGTTGGAGACCCAAATCAAAAAGATCAGAATGCGTACAATGCCAGCCCTCCGGTCCGGACCGGTCATCTGGTCCGGACAACCCTGCATTGGGGTAAAGTCCTGTTGACTACATGTGCCGGCCTCTGTTTAGCCATCCAGGCTTCGCTAATTCTGTTTGAATGATGTTATCTCCATCTACCTTTGCTCAAGGTTTGATGATGAGCCTGGAAGCAATATGTCGCTCAGTTACCATACTTAGAGAGCCAAAAAGCATATGGGTTTGGCTGTTGGGCTGATGACCCAGCAAGCACAATGAACTTGGCTTTGTCTAAGAGCTGGGCCAGTTTTCTGAGTGTATAGAGTGCCAATTCTGAATTTCTTAACATTCCTTCTTTGTGATTCAATCATTCTCGTCCAGAATTGCTAGTTGTAAGCCTTACTGACGTTAGCATTCTTGTTCTATGGTTGTAATTACCTGTGTCAGTATTAGCACCCCCAAGTTTATCATGCTTGCTTATGTAAGCTCTCGGTTTTTCCTTCAAGCTTTGTAGGGGAACTAGGCTGGTTCTATTAAAAGAGTACGTAATCTCATCTCTCCCTCTATTTGTTACGTGGTAACATCTCTCTGTTAGAAGGTGTGTAGGAGCTGAGATCACGGTGACCGGGTTAGTTGGACTCGACTCCCAAAGGCAGACAATATAATAGGAAATACACACACCACCCTGCTGCCTCACCCGTGATCCAGCTAGGCATTGCTATAGTGTTAACGATCCGTAGCGCTTCATCATGCCCATAGATATAGATAGCAGCATGTTTTGCTAAAGCATCGGCAAACTCAATTTCAACTACACTAGAGTGAGCCTTGACTAATCAGAAGTGCATGTGAGTTTTTGATTTGACTAAAAGGTGAACTATGTTGAGCATGACACTATCATCACAGAGAAGGTGACACACCAGGAAGCCTGTGTTGTTGTAGGATTGAAGTGGGATCCAAAAACCTTACATCTTTTCCTATTGCTCCATATTCCTTCAAACATTGGGCTATACCTTGTAATTGGTGCTAGTGCTAATCTGTCCTTGGTCACCATAGGGCTTTTCGGTAGTTCTTTGATTCTGTGGTTAGGAAAGGCTCGTACGTGTAATTATTTGAATCTTGTTCGTTTGTCTACCATTCAGGTGTATTGATCTACATAATTAAGGCACCAACCAGCTCCTAACTAAGTTCTTCAGGTGGAGGCATGGTGTAATCGGGATGGCCTGAATCACGTGCATGATGGAAGGCATTCGTAAAATCTCGAGCAACTCAATGTTGAGTAATCCTACACTCCCCAGTTTCATCGTAGGCAAATGTTGTCTGCTGGGTGTACACCGCGTAACAACAGTGACTGTTGTTGTCTGCAACCAGTCCACACGCCGCTTCCGCACCAATGCTTTTTTATTGACCATGAGTCTGAATTGGTTGCTTATGTATTACGTCCTTTCTGTCACACATGTGAGCTTGGTTACCTTAGCGACCACATTCCCTTGCTTATGACAATTCCCACCAGCACCCTCAAAATACACATTCCCATCCTCAATAATATTCCACCCCCCCAGTCCTGCCCCGTAAAATTTTGAGTCGACCTGTCAATGATTCTGACCGCTTGACTTTCTTGCAATCTCTGCAAGACCCTGCATATTGGGTTGTGCAAGAGTAAGAAGACTTCCTCAACACTCTCAATCCAGCGCACGAGGAAGCCATTACCTTTCTGAGCAACTTGGATCATGCAATTGCCAGAAACACTGCGATACTCCACTCACTTTGCAATAGACGTGCTGCAGAAGCAGTTGAAGACATTGCCAGCGGCGTGGCTAACATTACTCATTCTTCCTACCAAGTTGCATTGAAGCACCAAAACAACCTCCTCTGACCATAGCCACTATAGTCCACGATCTGTCAGCGAAAAGCGCTGCTCTCTATGCCAAAAATTGGGCCTCATCAAATCGATACAGATTCAGCTCAAATCCTCCTTTACCAGCCTGAAAGATAGTGTGGTAACTGTCCTCGAGCATAATTAGGAAAACCAACCTCTCTTTAAGGCTATTATGGACCTTACCCATTTCAAATACGACCTCTCACTCCACAAGCAATTAGAGGATCTTTACCTCAGCACCAAAGAGACCATTAAATATGTGGATGAAATGCATAATAAAGAAAGTAACGCCCTCTCTCGTAATAAACTACGAAAACTGATTAATACCAACCCTTAACAAGCACATAAGGAAATTTCTTAAGGCAACAATGCACAACCTCGAACAGGCCTCTAGGCTCTGCGTGACCCAGAAGCTAACACCATTGAGACCGAGCCCACTAAACAGGCCCAGATTGTTGAAAAATGCTTCTCAGACACAATGAAAGCTGTTAATTTAAAACGGGGCAAACATTTGCCAGTAGACGCACCCAGGAATGATCCCTGGGAGCAAGCCAACACGTCTTCACCTATACCTGACCCCTTCACCCTCCAGTCACAAATCACAAAGGATGAATTCCAAGGATCCAAGCAGAGAAAGTGGCTCTACCCCAAGATCCTTGATAACAGTGCTTTTACTGAATGCATCAAAACTCTAAGCAACGACAAATCTCCATGCCCAGACGGTATAGTAAATGAACTGCTCAGAATGATCCCATGTGAGATTCTGGAGATCATCCATAAACTCTTAGTCATTATGTGGGCCACCCGCATCACACCTACATCTTTGAAAACTGGCATCACCATCCTCAAAGACAAGAATAAGGGAGCAGATATTTTTCTTACAGGCCCATAGGTCTAGCCAACACCCTATACAAGTTGTAGACACGCCTTGTCACCAACACCCTCTACGAGTATGCTGAAACACACTCCCTGCTCAGCACTACGCAAGCAGGCTTCCACAACCAAAAAGAGACCATACTATGTATCTAGTAAACCAGCTTCAAAATGTCATCATGAGCCTTAGGGATGCAAAGCTTTTTAGAATTGACATCTTTGCCCATATTGTTGACTAAACATCAGCTTTTAACACCACAGACCATGACGGAATGCTCTGGATCATGTACCACCTTGGCTTCCCTACTGATGCCATTGATACTGTCAAAAACCTGTATGAAGACGCCACCACGCAAGTCAGGCTACCCTCTGGGGGAAGCACTCAGGAAATTCCAGTTTGAAGAGGCACCATCCAAGGTGAATCACATCCTACACTCTCTCCCTTCCTCTTCCTCCTCTGCATAAAACTTCTTCTACAATGGCTCCATGTGGAAGGACGCGGCTACAGACACTCGTGCATCCCGGATCAAAATGCTACAGACACCCACCTTATCAACATCCTAAGCAGCGCTGCTTTTGCCGCCGACCTGCTCTGCCCCACAAGCACAATCCAAAACCTGAAGATCCAAGCTAGGAAGCCAACCCTCTAAAGGCATTAGCAACGCTTTTTGGAACATGTCCAAACTCTCTCTCCAAATGAGGCGATATACCTTCCACTACCCCACAGGCACCCTTCTTATCAAAAACACGCTGTCCGCTTTATAAATGTCTACCAGCCTTCAGTGTCCACTCTGTCAGCAAGCAGATAGTGCTCTCCATATTCTCTCAGGGTGTCGACATACAATCATCTTGGGTATGATCACTGAACGCCATAATGTTGCCTGCAGGCTCATCATGAAAGCCATCAGCAAAGGCTCTCTGGCAGTCTATTTGGTCCATTTGGATGCCAGCAGCACTAACTGTTTGGCCCAACAAGACCTTAAAATTCCTGAGCATGCTAATAACAGGACTGTACCCAGCTGGCTTTTTGATGCTTGTTCATCTGCTAGAGATAGATTCACCTTTAGTCGCCCTGATGCCATTTTGGTCACTCCCTTACCTCCAAAAAACCACTCCTCATTTGCACCAGGTGTCACACCCAAGACAAGCCAGCGAAGATGAATGCAGAGTTCACGAGCTCAATGTCAACATGAGGGAGATACACCTCGATGAGGTTAAATACCGTGAAGATACAAGGCCTGGACACAAATAAGAGGCCTCTAGAAAACAACATTAGGCTCTTTGTAAGCGCCTGAAGGCTAAAAAAGGTATCCTTCACACCATTCTCTTGGTGTAGGAGGCTCTATCTATTCCTCACACACTTTGAATCACCTTAAAGAGCTTGGCCTTGATACACAAAAAGCCCATAAGACTGCCCTTATATTACATGCTCATTCTGTGCTCTAGGCGCACAAGTTGACAAAAACTAGTCGCGCTCTTGAAATATCCAGATGCTCTCAAGGTCTTGGTCTGGAGCAGGGGGCGGCTTGCCAACCTCCAGATCCTCACTAGTTCTTCAAGGAAGTTTCTTCTCCCTGGTGGAGGAGACTCACGGCTCTCTGGGCCAATGTGTCTCCTTCTCCTAGATTGATGTAGGGAGTGGGTTTTCTTTTTCTTTTTGGTCGCAGCAGTGGCACAGCGTGACACCTCCTACACAGGTCTACAGGGGTCCCACTGTTGGCCTCTTCTGGTGCCTCTTCATTTCAAAAGATGATGAGTCATCAGATTTCTGCAGAAAGGAATGCTCGTTCCTTTTTTTCCCTGTAGCTGGGCCTTTTCTGCGGAGACTGCTTAGCTTTTGCATGCCTTGTCTAAGAGGCTGTAGATAGCGCTACCCACCTATTTGTAAACTTGTCTAATCACACTGGGCAGGCATGCCTTAAATCACCTTGGAACCAGGGCCTTCCTCCTAAGCCTGGCACAAGTAATCATTCTATTTTGCTTCACATATCATTCTATATGTACTATACGGTCATCCCCACCACTGGGTCACCCCTTGCTTAGGCAAAGATGGCCAAATAGGTTCCTCAAGGCATAACATGCAGCCTGATAATTACAGGACACTACCCAGCTGGCTTTTTGATGCTCGTTTGTCTGCCAGAGATAGACTTACCTCAGATAGAGGCTCTAGCTGCCCATGATGCCGTTTTGGTCACTCCCTAATCTTCCAAAAATACAAATCGCCTTAACCACTCCTCACTTGCACCAGGTGTCACGCTCAAGACAACCCAGTGGAAATATACGCAGAGCTCACAAGCTCAATGTCAACAAGAGGGAAATGTTGAGTTTAGGGACTGTGAAGATGCGCGGCCTGGACATCAATTGGAGGTCTCTAAAAATCAGCAAGATATCCTTTGCAAGCGCGTGAACGCCAAGAAAGTTATCCTTAACACCATCCTTCTTGGTGTGGGAGGCTCTTCGGGCAGCTTTTTATACCAATGTGTCCTTTTTCCCCTACTTGATGTTGGGAGTGTTTTCACTGCCTATGTAATTTCCCCTGTCTTTTCTTTTTTGCAGCCACCCCACTGGTTCCTGACCTGAGCATACAATTGGAGGGCATGATTTTTTCTGGCTCCAGTGGCACAAGACCCAATTAACTGCACTCTATGTGGTAGTACCTGCCTGGCTTTCCAATGATGCCTCTGGATCTAGAATTGGTGCGGCGGGTGGAAGGAAATCTCGGAAAACATAATGGAACGGTGAAACAGCGTACACCATTCCCCGAACACAGACCCAACCCCCAACCTTGAGTGCCTGTACATGTGTACAACTCATGACATATGTACTTGTTACGTATGATTGGAGCTGGCAACTTGCCACATTGAATGTGGCAAAGTGTGTGGACAGCGAGGCAAATTGGCCACATTTGGGGGGGCCAATGGTGGGGATGACCATGCATATAGTTGCCTAATTGACTACTTTTGGCTGAATTCATCTGGCTAATGATCAGGTAGGCAGTAAATCTTGTGAAACTTACAAGCAAGGCCAGGGGCACCAAACGTTTCTCGAAAAAGCCCTTGATCCCCTCATCAAGGAAGCCTTCATTTTTGTTAACATGCAGCTCGTCATCTCCATGAGCCATTTCGAAGCAGCTACCAATTGGCTGACAGGGTTATAGGCTTCAACTTATGGCTAACTTGTTGACAAATACCTGTTTTTAGCTGTAATATTCTTTGGCACATGTTGGCAGACTTAACATATGCAGATGAAGACGTTGAGCACCTTGGCACAGCGGCAAATTTGCTGCTGTGCAACCATGACCCTGTCTACCTTAAGAAAGTTCCATTGTGCACGGTCGAATGTACCATAACACAGGCTGGACATTGCAAAGCACCAATCGGTGTTGGAGCACATTTGATTTTGCACAGGCGCAGGCATGTATTGCTCACATGGTAATTCTAATGCAGAAGAAGGCAAGGAATAAGTTACTGATCATATCCACAAGGATATGTTGCTAAAACATTGATTTGCTAACAGCCATCAGCCCTGTGCCCGCAAATTGCAGGGAAACCTTGCAGCTAACGCATTCACCTAGGCACAACACTGTCAGCACGAGACACCGAGCACTGGGCGTCAATTGCAATGCTCAGATTTGTTTATTGGATAAAGTCAGAAGTTCAGATTAAATATCAAGTATCTCTTCTTCATTCAAAACTGTAGGGTCTTGATCCAGCACCAATTTATCTAGGAGTGCCCCCGCCTTGGGCAAGGTATGGATGAACTGCACAGGGCAAACAGCCAAACAATACTGAGGAAGCTCAAAGGAGCTTCTAGGGCCTTTGCCGGTCCGTTTTGCTCAGACATTTGTTTTTCAGTGTTTACATTACCTCAGCATGTTGCCATGATCTCCTTTCTAGACTTGCCATGGCATTTGTGACAGAATTACCCACAAGCAAAGCACATAGCCAGCCAAGGAATCTAGAAGTGCAACTGCTGGCAGGTTTTTATCTAAAGGGAAGAGTAAAACAAAGGGCTTTCACAGTCACATGTGCACAAACGCATGTGCAACATGCACATGCACACACACATACATGCACACACAAGGAACTACACGCGCATGCACACAATGCATCAAAAGACGCGCATTCACATGCAAGTGCATGACCGTGCATGTGCATGCACACACACGCACACGCACGTGCACACACCTTCAGGGCGGCCGCCAAGCGCTGGTGCGACTGCGCCAAGACATCTCCAAGCGTGTCCTCGGACATGGGCACAGGGAGCTGGCCAGGGGGCAAGGGTAGCTGCACCAGCATGCTGGCCACGTGCTCCAAGCCGGCGCGCACATCCACGTACGCACGCATTGTCTGCAAGCGCACGCACACACACATGCATTCATCCTACATGCCAACAACCACATCCATGTATGCATGCATAGCCTGCGAGTTCGTTCACACACATACAGGCATACATGCTCCAAGCCAGAAACCATGTCCACGTACGTATGCATAGCCTGCAAGCATGCGTGCACATAACACACGGGCATGCTCAACAACGTGCGAGCCTTGACAACGAGGGTCCTGCCTTGGCCTTGTCTGATGCACGTATGCATGCTGGCCCTGGCATCCTGCCCCAGCCTTGTGCAATACATGCACGCTGGCCCCAGCATGCAGCTTGAGCCTTTCGCACGATGCACAGGCCAAATCTGGCGCACTGCCCCAGCCTTGTGCAGCGCGCGTATGCTGACCTGGGCATGGGACTCCTTGGCTGCCTCAGCCTTGTGCAACGCAGCCGTGAGCTGTGCCTGCGCAGCATCTAGGTGGGCCTGTGTGGTGCTGGACCGCCCCCCACTCTGCGCATCCCGCAGGGCTTGCCGCGCCGCCTCCACCTCTCTGCTCAGCTGGGCTTCCTGCGGTGCCAGAGGAGTGCGCGCGGCCGCGGTTGCTGTACTGTCGCCTGCAGGCGCATGCTCGCACACCAAAAGTGCAAGCATCCTGCCCCTTCCTATCCTTCCTTCCCTACCTTCCCTCTTTAACATGTGTGTGTGTGTGTGTGCGTGTGTGTGTGTGTGTGTGTGCATGTGTGTGTGTGCGCGCGTGTCTGCGTGCGTGTGTGTGTGCGTGTGCGTGTGTGTGTGTGTGTATGTGCGCGCGTGCATACAAATTCTGCACACAAAACAAAAGGGTGTAAGCGTGCCCTGCGCCTTGCAGTGCCCACTCCTGACAGATAGCCCTCTGTGCATCATCTCCACAAACAGAGGGGGGCGTGTGGACTCCGTGAAGCCACTTGCGAGGGTTCTTGGCGAGCGGGTCCACACTCGTGCAGGGTCTATGGCCAAGGGACTCACACGGTTTGAAGCGGCATATGCTGCCTTCAAAAGCAAACGCCCCTCTGAACTGGCCAGCCATCGCACGAGGCCGGCATCGGCAGCTTGCCCTTCCCGTCCCCACCCTTCAACCCCCGAAGCACACCAAGCCACATATGGCAACAGGAGCACGAGCAGCTGGGGTCACTGCGAGCCCCCAGCTCACCTCCTCAACCCCACCTCCTCAACCCCACCTGCGCCAGCGCTGCCTCGTGCATGCCCGTGAGCTTGACGTACGTGTCCTGGCGCGGCAGCATGCGGTCTAGCATGGCCTGCGCATCGGTGGCCAGCGCCGCCTCACACAGCCGCCGCACGGCATCCTCCGCGCCCAAGTCACAGGTGCCGAGCCCATCCCCTTGTGACAGACCGGGCTGCCCCCTGTCTCCTTGCACCTCCTCTGCCCCACACTCCCCATGTGCTCCCCCTTGCCCTGTCTCTCCCTGTCCCCCCCCTCGTAACCCCCCTGGAGGACTCTGCAGCTGCGCAGTCTCTGCCCCCATTCCTTGATCCAGGCGCTGCACGGGGCTGCTCCCGCGCTGCTGCTGCTGCTGCTGCTGCTGCTGCTGCTGCTGC
>LFIK01001951.1_pt1 | contig 16525 bp, 26 predicted proteins | sample 643401 | NCBI WGS metagenome assembly LFIK01 (sample SAMN03777447, study PRJNA286221) | soda lake metagenome | biome: soda lake; feature: Kulunda steppe; material: water; isolation source: sample T5-Br brine of Lake Tanatar-5 | place: Russia: Kulunda steppe | collected 2010-07
AGAGAGAGAGAGAGAGAGAGAGAGAGAGTGAGAGAGTGAGTGAGAGTGAGTGAGGCAGACAGGATGTGGATATTTTTGGAGCATGGGGCGGGCAGCTGTTTTGTCCTTGCTTGGAAGCCGCTGCAAGCAACTTGAACAACGGTGCTCTTTACATAGAAACAAATGGCTGCATGCTCTGCTTTGCTGCCCTTACAAGAAATTCATAGATGGCGGCAAGCCAATTTGTAGACCCCTGATCAATGGCCAAATTGCGGCATGCAGGTACTCAATGCAGCCATTTGTTGATCAATGGCCATCAATTTGTCGATCAATGGCCATCAATTTGTTGATCAATGGCCAAATCACGGCATGCAGGTACTCAATGCAGCCAAGCCTGGAGGGGCCATCCCAAAGGGTGAGAAGATGGGCTGCGTCTTAAAGTGCAGTAGAGCACATTTGCACAAACACACACACTCATGCACACGTGCAGCTCAGCACGCCACAGCGCACATGCTCGACACCCGAGTCAGGAACGCGCACATTTGACACAGAACATGTGCAAATGCGCAATCACCCACATGATGCCCGCATACAAACACCACATGATGCCCGCATGCATACACCACATGATGCCCGCATGCATACACCACATGATGCCCGCGTACATACACCACATGATGCCCGCATACACACACCACGTGCGAGTGTGAATGTACACTTGCAGGTGCAACGCAGCACGCGCATGATGCCCACATGCATATGCACGCGCACACGCACGAGCAAGTGCACCGCAGCACATGCGTGATGCTCGCATGCACACACACACACACACACACACACACACACACAAGCACGCGCGTGCGCACGTGCATGCGCACAAGCAGGTGCATCGCAGCACTGCGGAGCTGATTGGCGCCACTGCATGGGGAGCATGGGGCAGGGGCAGCAATCAGGCGGTCGCGCTCGTGCGCGCGCAAGAGGAGCAGCAGCCCATCGGAACCGCTGGGCTGTGGCACCAATCAGACACTGTGTGTGACATCAAAGGTGTGGCGGGAGCGTCATAGAGCATGTGGCATGCAGAGGCTGTGGCACCAATCAGACACTGTGTGACATGAAAGGTGTGGCGGGAGTGTCATAGAGCATGTGGCATGCAGAGGCTGTGGCACCATTCAGACACTGTGTGTGACATCAAAGGTGTGGCGGGAGTGTCATAGAGCATGTGGCATGCAGAGGCTGTGGCACCAATCAGACACTGTGTGTGACATGAAAGGTGTGGCGGGAGTGTCATAGAGCATGTGGCATGCAGAGGCTGCTTGGGAGTATGCTGGGTGCTAATGCAGTTGGCTGAAGGGCTTGAATGCACAAAGAGCTTAGAGCCTCGGAGTCTGGTGTGCTTTATACCATAAAATTTGTTGCCACGTGCTCCGCTGGCTTGCTCACATACACTGATTGCTGGCTTGCTCACACACACTGACCGCGGGCTTGCTCACGCACACTGACTGCTGGCTTGCTCACACACACTGACCGCTGGCTTGCTCACACACACTGACCGCGGGCTTGCTCACATTCACTAACCGCTGGCTTGCTCACGCACACTGACTGCTGGTTTGCCTACCCATGATCTTGCCATTGCATTGATGGGCTTGCTCATGATTGCTTATGATCTCGCCATTGCATTGATTGTGGCTTGCCCGCACATAGATCTTGCGCCCACTTGCTCAAGATGTCTGCTGTCTTGCTTGCATAGTAGCGCCAACCTAATTCAACACAGTATGTGTGCTGGATTCTTTGCATCAAGGCGTGCCTGCTCCAGCCTTGGACCCACTGCTTGCAAGTGTGTTGGCATGATAGTGAAGGGTGTTAAGCACAGTGGAGAGTATTGCTGTCAAGTATAGAATGCACTGAAGTATGCAAGGAGGAGAATTGAAATGCATGCGCGGTTGTTCAAAAGCAAAGCTGTGCCTGTTTAGGAGGAAAGGAAAGCCGTGGCTTAGCGTTGGCGCATGCCCACAGGCATGTGTTCACCTAGGCGTGCATGGTCCGCGTGCACCCTGGTTGTAAGATCGTGTCATGGGGAAGCTATGTCTCAAAAAGGCCTGCGCACCAAGCTCCAGCAAAGCCGAGGCCTCAAGTTGGCATGTGCCAGCCTAGGCGCACAAGGGCCAAGAGCGCCTAGTATGCCTGGATAAGTCACGTAAAGATACACGTCCCCAGCAATTGGCAGGTGCAAATCCAAGGCAGAGCTTTTTTCTCACATGTGTCACCTAGTAGGGGAGGCGTGGTCCGGAGGTGCTGTGCGGTCTGGGGGTGCTGTGTTGTCTGGAGGAGCTGTGCGGTCTGGAGGAGCTGTGTGGTCTGGAGGTGCTGTGTTGTCTGGGGTTGCTGTGTTGTCTGGAGGAGCTGTGTGGAATGGAGGTGCTGAGTGGTCTGGAGGTGCCGTACGTTCTGGAGGTGCTGTGTGGTATGGAAGTGCTGAGTTGTCTGGAGGAGCTGTGTGGAATGGAGGTGCTGTGTTGTCTGGAGGTGCCGTACGTTCTGGAGGTGCTGTGTGGTATGGAAGTGCTGAGTTGTCTGGAGGAGCTGTGTGGAATGGTGCTGTGTTGTCTGGAGGTGCCGTACGTTCTGGAGGTGCTGTGTGGTATGTAAGTGCTGAGTTGTCTGGAGGAGCTGTGTGGAATGGAGGTGCTGAGTGGTCTGGGGGGGAGCTGTGTGGTCTGGAGGAGCTGTTTGGTCTGGAGGTGCTGTGTGCACAGGGTCCGCACAGGTCAAGGTGTCACGTGAGTCAAGGTGTCACGTGAGTCAAGGTGTCACGTAAGCCAAGGTTTCACATGAGCCAAGGTATCACGTAAGTCAAGGTTTCACACGAGCCTAGGTCTTGTGGTGGCACGTGCGGACCTGTGGCACGAGCCTGGTCTTGTGGTGGCACGTGCGGACCTGGGTGGGAAGGCACCGTATGCGCCCCATGCAGTCCTAACCCTACACACATGCGCCTCCTTGCCGCTGCCCGCGCTCTGCCATTGTGCACCTCACACCTGACAGGCGTGCCTTTTGTCCCTCGCGCGCTGCCGCGTGCAGCAGTGGTGGCCGGGGGTCCAGCAGTACAAGCCCTGCGCAGGGCAACCAGCATGCACACAGCTGCTCGTCCCTGCTGCGCGGCACAGAGTGTGACTTTTTTGGTCCGTCGTGCTCTACCACATGCAGTGGTGGACAGCTTGGGATCTGGTGACACAGACTCTGCACAGAGCGACCAACGCGCGCACGGCCGTGTTTCGCTGCTCGGCCGGGCAAAGGCGCCCTCGGGCGGCTTGCACCCAAACGGCGCGCCGCAGGGAGATGGCCTGGCGCAAGTGGGTGGCGTGTACTGGTGTATGAGCTGCAGGCGCCTCTGTTGCAGCCCCGTGCATGTCACGCGCCGCAGCCAACAGCTGCAGGCCGTCTCTGCAAACGGCTGGTATGAAACTTTGGTGGGCAGCAGGGGCTGGACTGGCAGAGAATGATGGCAGCGGCTGGCGTGTCCCCCGGTCAGCATGCAATGCATGATCTTTGTGCACACAGCGTCCATGCCTGCATCAGCGGCCGCAGAAGCAGCTGTGGAGGTCATCCACAACCTTAGGCTCGTCACCCTTTGCTGGGGACCACTCTGGCTAAGAGGCCAATTTTCTTAACCAGCCCCTCTCACAGGAAACCCCAGCCTTTGGCCTGAAGCACGCTCAGACAGGGTTGTTGCTGAGGACAACTCCACTTCCATGGGGTCATAGTCCTGGTGCCTAACGCTGCAATAAGAGTGCGCCCTTGGGGAGGCACCGGAAACCCTTTTTTCTGGGACCTACAGCAGGCAACCACAGCAGCCCCTTCTGCAACCTTTCTTGTGTGTGCTCACTGACCTTGTGTGTGCTCACTGACCCGTGTGTGCTCACTGACCCCGTGTGTGCTTACTGACCCCGTGTGTGCTCACTGACCCCGTCCGTCTGCCGCGTTTCGGCCTTGTTGCGCGCAGAGGCCGTCCAGGACCAGCGCCGGCACCCAAGGCGGCACCGCCAGCCGCATGGGCAAGAGGGACGACAAGTATGAGGCGATGGTTGGCGACTCGCGCAGCGCGCTGGACCCCATAGAGCTCATGGTGCAGGTGGGGGCACCTGCTGGGGCAAGTGTGCGTTGTTTGTGTGATGCATCTGAGCAGGAGTGCGTAAATTTGAGCGGCGGCATGCGTGTGCTTCAAGTCCATCATGGTGGAGGTGGGGGCGCCTGCAGCTGCTGGGGCAAGTGTGTCTGTGTGCATGTGTGTGTGCGCGCATGCAAGTGTGTGTGTCACTGTTCGCATGTGTGTGTATGCAATGCATATTAGTGTGCAAGTGTATGTGCGTGTGTTTTTGTTCTTGCCTGTAAGCTGGGACGTAAGTGTGCAATGAGCTGCTTGGGAGGGCATGTGAACTCACTCCTCTCTACCCTTTGATGCTGAGGACCTTGAGGTGAATGAAGGCGCACTACCGGCTGCCCTTGCTGGGAGACCACCAAGGCAACTATCCAGGTCCTCCCGCTTCCATGTCAGGCTAACAATAGCCCAGGCCCGGGAACCATTTGAGCGACCTGACGAGACTTGGCCAGAGCACTTGGGCATGGGCAATGCATCCACAGCTGAGTGCCCTCCAAGCAAGGCTTGGCATTCCTCGGTGCATGCTGCGCACCCCTGCGCACCATGCATTCCTCACTGCATGCTGCATTCCTCACTGCATGCTGCGCACCCACCCCTGCCCTGCTGCTGCTGGTGCCCCCGTGCGTTGCTCTGCAGGTGGTGGACATTCGCACCCGCCAGAAGGCCCGTTTCTTGCAGATCAAGCTGCATGCACTGCTTATCCTCAAGCTTGTTGCCCAGGTGTGTGTGTGTGTGTGTGCAATGGTGTGTATGTGCAATGGTGTGTGTGTATGTGTGTGTGTGTGTGCACAGGCTTGTAATTTTGATTGTGTGCGCGCGTGAATGTACATTCCCATGTGTGTGCTTCAATTTGTGTGCATATGTGCATGCGCACATGCTCGATGAGCTTGCGTGACAGCGTATGTTGTTGTGCATGTCTGATTCATTATATGTAAACCTTTGTGTTCATGAGAATGTGCATGGCTAACCACAAGCTATCCTGATTAAGGGTCCCCTGTAAGTATTGATGAGGTTCTGTGTTCATTGATTGCATGGGCGAACATGGAAAGTGCTTAGCTAAAGCCAGAAAAGCTATTACTGGTAATTGCCTCAATTTTTCATTCTGCAAATGCTGCAGAGCTGTTTGCCAGTGTGCAGAGCATGAACAAGTTTACGAAGGAGGCTTGACCAGATTGTCTGGGTGCTCTTGGCAGGGTGCATTTGACAAGCAGGCTGGGTGCATTTGACAAGCAGGCAGGGTGCATTTGACGAGCAGGCAGGGTGCATTTGACAAGCAGGCAGGCTTGCAAGGCTGCAGTCATCTGGACTGTGCACAGTGTAGGGCCCTGTGCGTGTGCATGCCCCAGACACACACACACGTACAAACAAACACATACACACAGCATGCGCATGCAGCCTCCCGCACCACAGGTAGCAGTGGAGACGATGCAACATGGGTGGTGATGATGGCGATGCACCACAGGCGGTGGCGGTGACAATGCACCACAGGCGGTGGTGGTGGACAATGCACCACAGGCGGTGGTGGTAAACAATGCACCACAGGCGGTGGTGGTAAACAATGCACCACATGTGGAAGTGATTGCAGTGCACCACAGGTGGAAGTGCGCATGCTACTTCCCACACCACAGGTGGTGGACAACCGACAGCGCCTGGTAGAGTCCGGGGCAGGGCCCCATTTGGCCAAGCTTGCCGCCGACCCAGGCTACGACTCGCGCACGCGCGCCGCAGCAGGATCCTTGTGGTGGGTGTGGTGGCCGTGAGTGAGTGCGCCTGAGCCTGCGCGGCAGGCTTTGTGGATGCACCTTATGCTACGATGCAGGCTGAGTGGATGCGCCTGAGCCTGCGCAGCAGGCTGAGTGGGTGGATGTGCCTGAGCCTGCGCGACAGGTTGAGTGGGTGGATACGCCTGAGTCTGCGCGGCAGGCTGAGTGGGTGGATGTGCCTGAGCCAGCATGGCAGGCTGAATGGGTCGATGCGCCTGAGCCTGCGCGACAGGCTGAGTGGGTGGATGTGCCTGAGCCCCCGCAGCAAGCTGAGTGGATGGATGCTCCTGAGCCTACGCTGCAGGCTGTGTGGGTGTGCCTGAGCCTATGCTGCAGGCTGTGTGGGTGTGCCTGAGCCTACGCTGCAAGCTGTGTGGGTGCGCCTGAGCCTGCGCAGCAAGTTGGGCTTTAGGCCATGACGCATGCACGCACGCTGCAGCAGGCCCCATGTGGTGGGCTGCTCTCCAGCATGCCCTTCCCCGCCCCCTCAAATGCATCTGGTGCATCCTCACAAACAACACTCCACATCTCCATCGGATGGGAGGGCCAGGTGCTCCTGGCCCAATCTGGTTCAGGAGGCCAGCACCATCTCTGCTCACACAGTGTGCCTCAGCCCAACGCTCATGTTAGACTCCTGTGACAGCATTATCTTCATGTGCGCAATAGCCATTGGCAATGGGCGGCAAACCCAGCTTGCATCTGCTTCCCAAGGCCCTGCACCGCTTCACTCAGGCTGCAAGTCAGCCCCACCCCTGCAGGGACACTGCCAACCTTGATAAGAAGCGGTGTGCGTGTTGCATGTCGTGATCAGTCTGCAAGTCAGCCCCACCCCCACAGGGACACTGCAAAGTCAAGTAACAAGCGGAATGCGTGTTGCATGTCGTGCTCAGGCTCTAGGTCAGCCCCATCTTGGCAGTTACTCTGCCAATCTAATTAACCAGCGGAGTGTGTGTTGCATGGTGTGCTCAGGCTGGAGATCAGCCACAGCCCTGAGGGGCACTGGCCGCTGTGGTGGTCCTGCGTGATGCAAGACCCCCAAGACGATCCCCCACTGAGCACCGAGGAGCTGCAGCTCAAGTATGGCGAGCACTTCCGATGCGTTACCGCTCAGGTGCTGGCCGTGGCAGGCGCAAGCGCGTGCGCGCGTACTGCGCCCCCGTAGGCTTCTGCCGCAGCGTATGGGGTGCGGGGCATGCAGGGCCAATGTGGAACCACTCAAGCGCAGTTGCGGAATGTGCATACAAGCACTCCACTTGTGACCTTGGATCCTTAACGCAGAAAATGCGGTGTAGCAAGCAAGGGCTGATGTGCCACCGCTTAAGTGTGCCTCTGCCAGGTGCAGTTGCGCGCACAAGCACTGCACTGCTTTGGTGTCCTGCTGCAGCATAGGGGCTGCGGGATGCGGCCAACACTTCCGATGCACCACTCTGTTTAAAGGTCCTGGTTCAGGCAGATGAGCATGCAAGCCGGAGGCGTGCTGGCAAGGCTCTTGCTGCTTTTGGATGGTATAAGAGTTTAGGGAATTGCTTCACTTTGGCAGCACCACTTGGCTGCAGAAGCACGCATAGGTGCACATGCATATGTGAGCAGGCACACCCACATACCCATATGCATACACATGTGCCACCGGTTGTGTGTGCCACAAGCGCAGTGCTTGTGTTCAAGCTCTCTAGCATCAAGCCTGGCACTCCCGCTGTATGCCTCATGTTCCATGCATGCTTACAATGCCTCATGTTCCATGCATGCTTACATGTTCCATGCATGCTTACATGTTCCATGCATGCTTACAAGTGCGCGGCACATGTTAAGAACATGAGCAAGGCATGAGCAGTGCTGCACGTGCATGGTGTCTTTTGAGGGGTCAGGCGTATGTATTTTGGGTACCTAAGATCAGTCTGCGCATGCTGGCACGCACGCATGCGTGCACACATGTACACATACGACACACACACGCAGATGCGCATGTGCTTCCGGATGCTTCAAAGCCGTGAGCCAGAGACTGAGCTGGTGGGCGCCAACCATTCTGCAAGTGCGTATTTGTTGAAAGCGACAAAGCCGGTGGGCGCCAAACAAACCGCAGCTTCCTGCTTATTAGCCACAGTTGAGCTGGTGGGCACCAACCACTCCGAGTGCTTGCTTGATAGTCCAAGGTCGACTGAGGGGGTGGGCGCCAAACAAACCGCAAGTGCATGCTTCTCAATCATAACTGAGCCGTCAGGCGCAAAGCGCTCTGTAAGTGCGCGTTTGTTTGTCATAGGGTACTGTGCACCACCATCCCAGGTGCCAGGCATAATGTTTGCTATGCATGGTCAAAGTATTTTTGTGTGTCTCTGGCATAAGCTACATTGTGACTCATTCTGCTTCCCTTGTTGGCGGAAGGCTCGCATGATCTGGCACTTGAGACCAAGGGCAGCGCATGCACTTGCGTGCCCATGGCTTTCTGCTCAACGAATAGCACAGGAACTGAGGGCAGCGCATGCACTCACGTGCCCATGGCCTTCTGCTCAACAAAATAGCGCATGAGACTGCTGAACAAAATAGCACATGTGACATGGGCAGCGCATGTATTGGCCAATGCCCCCTGCATAGCAATGAGGTTTGTGTGACGGTGAGCAAAACTTCCATGCATGCACCGATTGCCTTGTGCATAATGAATGAAAAAGGCAAGTCCACGAGCTGGAAATTGACTGACGTGCCTGTTCATCATGACAAAGCCAAATGACCAAATGCCTGGATCAGAACGCACATGTGTGCTTTGGTCTCCAAGGAAAGTACCCCTGCCCTTGCATGCACACACACATGTGTGTTTATTTCAAACTTACTAGAAGCCCTTGCACAGGATGGGAGTGTGGTGCTGGTGGCATAGGAGAGCAGCTCACATGAGCGCAATGATCCTTGGGGTGCACTCGCAATGATCCTTGGGATGCACTTGCAATGATCCTTGGGATGCTCTCGCAATGATCCTTGGGATGCACATGTTCCCTTTTGGATGCTTTGATTTGTGAACAGTGTTTGATGACCACCTGGAAATGCCTTACGCGGCGCTGCAGGCTACTGTGCACAGGAGACACATGGCGGGTTATGAATATCATCTACAGCTGTGCACAGGAGGCACATGGCAGATTATGCATATTATCTACAGCTGTGCACAGGAGGCATGTAGTGAATCATGTGGTGTCCACAGTTGTGCATTGCCCTGTACTTGTGTGGCGCTGCAGGCCTGTTGTGCAAGGGGGACACGGCAAAGCAGATGTTTGTTGAGGTGAGGGGGATAAGAGATGTGTTAATTGTTGTGAAGCGGATGTTTGTTGAGGTGAGGGGGATAAGAATAGTGTTTTCTGTTGTGAAGCAGATGTTTGTTGAAGTGAGATAGGGACACAGCGGAGCAGACGAGGGGGTGGGAGGGGGACAGCAGAGAGGGGATAAGAGATAAAGGATTTTAAGGGGGACACGGCAAAGTAGATGCTTGTTGAGGTGAGAGGGATTCAAACAAGTTGCGATTGTGGTCATAATGATTAGCAGGGATTTACGTGCATGCGTGTGTGCTCAAGCTGGCGCCCTTCCAGTTGTCTTATTTGAGCAACCTTTGTTGTGTGCCCTTCAATGTGTGTGTGTTTGAGCATGCATATGCTTACATGTGTGCATATAGTGGGTGCCCTGCCTGAGCATCCTTGAATGTGTGTGTGTGTATGTGTGTGTGTGTGCGCGCCTGTGCCTGTGTGCCAACGCTGGGGAGCGCTCCCGAATGTTTAGCCTGGGCACATTTCAACATTTCTCGTGTGTGCATATGTGTGTGTGTGTTGGGGACAGTGCTCCCAAGTATATGGCCTGGGCAATCCCTGTCCTTGTTCTGTGTTTTGGCAGTTGTGCCCCTTGAGGCACCTTTTGTAGGCGGGCGGTTGTGCCCCTTGAGGCACCTTTTGTAGGCGGGCGGTTGTGCCCCTTGAGGCACCTATTGCAGGCAGGCGGTTGTGCCCCTCGAGGCACCTGTTGTAGGCAGGCGGTTGTGCCCCTTGAGGCATCTTTTGTAGGCAGGCGGCTCGCAGGCGCTCGTTGACACCACCTCTTTTCATGCCAGTCCGACCCTGCCTCCACACACGCCTTCACACACGCCTTCACGCGCCCCTTGATGCACCTTGCAGGCGGGCGGCTTGCAGGCACTCATTGACGTTGCGTCTTGCAGCACAACCACCCTCACTGTACTTGCACCTGTCTGCACGGCCCTGCTGAACCTTTCCTCGTACATCCCCATCCAGGTACATGTGTGTGTGCGTACGTGTGTGCATACGCAGGTGTGTGCGTGTACGTGGGTGTGTTCTTGCGTGTGTGCAAGGTGCTCCTCAACCCATCCAAGCATTCAATGCCATGAAGGCACTGCAAAAGACACAGCTCACCCAGAAGCACCTGCATGGCAAGACAGTGCTGCGTATGTCAGACGGCTGACCTGCGACTACTGCCTTGCCATGCAGATTGAGATGTGCAACAAGGTGCTGCGGCTGATGCTCCACATTAACAGCAAGCACGGCAGGTACGGAAATATCACCGCCCTGACGCTCCAATCAGCATGAAAGGCCATTATTGACAGCGTGATGGGCTATTATTGACAGTGTGATGGGCTGTTATTGACAGCGTGATGGGCTATTATTGACAGCGTGATGGGCTATTATTGAGAGTGTGATGGGCTGTTATTGACTGCGTGATGGGCTATTATTGACAGCGTGATAGGCTGTTATTGACAGCGTGATGGGATAATATTGACTGCGCGATGGGCTGTAATTAACAGTGTGATGGACCATTATTGACAGTGAGACAGACTGTTATTGACAGCATGACGGGCTGTTATTGACAGTGTGATGAGCTGTTATTGACAGGCCTGCCAGTCAAACTAGCGGGCTTTGTGTCAAAGCAAATGACCATCCCGCTGAACGGACATCAAGCACGCCCCATCACGCTGTAAATAACAGCTCCTCACGCTGTCAATAACGGTCCATTCCGCTAAACTTACACCCAGCATGCTGATTGGAAATGTCATCCAGCACGCCGTTAGGAAATGTCCAGCACCACACCACCAGGCTATCACCGCTGAACAGTCATCCACCACCAGACTATCACCGCTGTTTGAAAATGTCCAGCATCAGACAATCACAGCCACTGCCACTGCTGCTGCTGCTTTCCGAAGGAACCAACGCTCCTGTGACCCTCGATGCATCCAGAGAGCCCAAGCTATTGGATCCCTTCTTGCAAAGGCACATGCAAATCCAGCAATTGGATCCCCGCTTGCAACGCCACTTTCTAGCTTTGGGATCCCTGCTTTTAAAGCCACATGCAATCCCACTTGACAGGCCACTTGCTTGGCCGCTTGATCCCTGCTTGCTAGGCCACTTCCTCAGTCAGTTCCTTACCTGCTACAGGCCTGCATGTCCCTTTGCTAGCTCCAGGCGCCTGTTTGCTGGGCGCCTGCTTATCACCTGCTTTGCTCACATAGACAGGCATTCTCTAAATTATGAGCTTACACATCCATTTGCACACATGCTGCCCACCCACCCCTTCCATCAAGACTCAAACATGCATGTTCACACACATGCACGCGCACACACAAACGCACAAATGTACACACGCACCACCCACGCTTGTGTGATACAATATGCACACATGCACAAATGTATACACACATACGTGTATTTGCTCGCACGCACACAGACATGTGCATATGTGCACCCACGCACAGAGCACACTCATAAGCACACATTAAACACTCACACTACACACACACACATTACACACACATGCATGTTCTGAACCCCAGGCTGAATGGATACCAGGCCCCCGAGGATGCCATTAGTGGGCGGGAGTCGCTGAACTCTAGCGTGAGCGGTTCATTGGCTCCTTCCGTCATCTCCACGGCGCGCACCAGGCGCATGCAGGCAGGTGTTGTCTTGGTCTGCTCTGCGCATTGGGACCAGGGCCAAGGTCCCAACGCGTTTGCAAATGTCAGGGTGAGAGGGATGCAGCAGACTCGTGCAACACCGCGCTGCGCCACTGGGGCATGCCCATTGAACCCTGCGTGCGCTCGCCGTGGGTGCGCGTGCAGGGGCAGGACAATGGCCTCACACAGTGCAGGGCCAAAGGCCTCACAGGGGTGCAGGGACAGCGGCCTCACACAGTGTGAGGAGGCTGTGAGGGGGGCCTCACAGGGGTGCAGGGACAGCGGCCTCACATAGTGTGAGGAGGCTGTGAGGGGAGCCTCACAGGGGTGCAAGGACAGCGGCCTCACACGGTGTGAGGAGGCTGTGAGGGGGGCCTCACAGGGGTGCAGGGACAGCGGCCTCACATAGTGTGAGGAGGCTGTGAGGGGGGCCTCACAGGGGTGCAGGGACAGCGGCCTCACACAGTGTGAGGAGGCTGTGAGGGGGGCCTCACAGGTGTGCAGGGACAGCAGCCTCACACGGTGCAGTGGCAGGACAGTTGCCTTACACATCACCATCCCCCAGCGGCAGCGACCCATGTGCCTGCACCCTCTGAAACAGAATTTGGCTTTCCTTCATCACAAGGTCACTGCCAGCTACCAAACCCTCCACAGGGATCAGACTCGGGCAGGACAGTGGACTTGGGATGGGACAGTTTGTTGACAGGGATAGCTCTCAGGCCACAGCCCATGTAAGGACCCATATTTATGGCGTTCCTGACGCGCCAGGTGCATGTGCACATGCAGGAGCGGGACAACAGCCTTGTGCAGACGGTGCTGTACTGCAGCAGCGGGTGCCTGTGGAACCTGTCCAGGCACCCGGGCAACAGGGATGCACTGTACGCGGCAGAGCTGGAGGTGAGGCTGAGGCTGTGGGTGCAGGCGCAGCACACACCATCTTGCACTTGGGGGGTTGTGCACGTACCCCTTTCAAGGCAAGTTTGCACTGTAAGGGGTATGGGTGCCCTTTCTCCGCTGAGAAGAGCATTGCACTTTGGGGTGTGTGCGCACTGCAAAGGTGCCTGGTAAGGGTATGAAAGCGCTCTGGCTGCCACACCTTTCAAAGGTGCTTGGCAGAAGGAAGGCTTCGCACGTGTGTGCGTGCATTTTTTGTGTGCGCGCACGCGCTTGTGCACATAGGGGGTCAAAAGTCTCACAAAGCCATTACAGAGATGCTGAGGAGGGGTGATTCTCAGTATTACCATACTGCGTCAAACAATACGTCTGTGCGCGCGTGTGTGCGCACGGTAGGTCAAGTCGCGCCAAGCCATGGTGGATGTGCTGGAGAGGGGGGCACTGCCCGCTACGCCGTCTGCGGGCACTCTGCATTTTGGGCGGCCACCTCCGGATGCAAAGGGTGAGTAAGGGGGCAAAGGGAGAGGAGGCGGATGTACAGGGTGGGTCAGGGCAGGGTGGAGACCCTATGCACATACCGGCTAACCAATCCCTCTCTAAGATGTTCAGGGTAAGAGGGCAGAGTTGAACACGGCACACCTGTGTGAATTTCATTGTGTGTTCAAGTCATTCAACACGTTCAACAGGCACGTGTGTGGCCTTGCCGCTGCACACTTGACAACAATGCAAGCTCTGGTAGGAAACACGTGCTACACAGCTCCACACCTGCATCATGACGCAACTTTCCTCCTCACCGCACAGTGCAATGTCCCGAGCAATGCCCGCACCCTTGTGATTGGACGCCACAAGGCATGCCCCTGGCCAGCAGCCGCGTGGCCTGGATAAGCTGCGACCCCTCTCTCCAGCGCACACATGGCCCCTCCCGGCCACGATGCACAGATGCACACCCCTGGCTGGGCTTGCATGCGCACCCCTGGCCTTGCATGCACACCCTGGGCTTGCATGCACACCCCTGGGCTTGCATGCACACCCCTGGGCTTGCATGCGCACCCCTGGGATTGCATGCACACTCCTGGGCTTGCATGCACACCCCTGGGCTTGCATGCACACCCCTGGGCTTGCATACGCACCCCTGGGCGTCTACGCTGCTGCGCTAGGCTGCAGGTTAGGGGTGCCCCCTCGCCGCGCACATACACACACAGCAGAGCACAACACAGCACACACACAGCACAACACACACAGCACAACATGCACACAAGCACATTCATGCACGTGCACACGCAGCGCAACCCCCTGGACACCACTTCAGTGCCTAGGTCTGTTGTGTGTGCCTTCCTTGTTGCCACGCACTGCCTGCAGGCAACCCCCTGGACACCACTTCAGTGCCTAGCTCTCTTGTGTGTGCCTTCCTCGTTGCCACGCACTGCCTGCAGGCACCCCCCTGGACGCCAGTGCAGCTGCGATGCTGCACGAGCTGCTGCGCGAGCCGCTGATGGAAGAGGAGGAGCACCATGCCTTGCGCGCGCACGGCAGGGATGTCGGGTTTGACGCAGGCAGCGTTGTCAGCGCGGTCTCCAGGTGAAGAAGGGCCGGGAGTTTGGGGGCTTTGCTGCTGGGAGGGCCTGCGCATCTACAACAAGCCGCACAGCCCTAGTAAGCTAGACAGGCTGATGGTGTGGTAGCTAATGGTGTGTGTTGATAAGCACAACCAAGGCCAGGACCTATGGTCCTTGCCCATTGCAACAGACCTGAATCCTCTCTCTTGAGGCTGGGACCCTTGTCCCCACCCCTCATGACAAGCCTGGACCCTTCTATCGCCCCCCCCTGTGAGCCTACTTTGCTGCAAGGCCCCGCCCTCATGAGTGCTCTGCAAGCACGAGTGCCCCGCCCTCATGAGTGCTCCGCTGGTACGTGTGCGCACCACCTCACAATACAACGCGCCCTAGTGAAGGCTCTGTCAGCACGAGTGCCCTGCCCTAACAAGTACTCTGCCAGCACGAGTGTGTGCCACCTCACGACACAGGACCCCGCTCTTAGGAGTGCTCCGCCAGCACGAGTGTCCCGGCCTATGATTGCCCCGCCAGTGTGAGTGCGCGCCACCTCACAAACCTGGACCCTCTGCACCCACAGGGGCCCCAAGGCTGGCAAGTTGGGGTCGCCCAACCGCCGCCGCGCGAGCTTCAACGAGAGTCAGCAGCCGGAGGAGGAGGGCGGCGGGGCAGGGACCCGGTGCAGCGTAGATATGGGGTCGGCCCGGGGTGGCGCGGAGGAGGAGTGGATGCGGGCGCTGTCTGAGGCGGGCACCAGGTGTGCACAGGGTTAGGGGGTGGGGCGTGGGGGAGGAGTGAGTTTAGTGATTGGACACTTTAGCTGAGAGGGCATATGCGGAGAAAGGGCATTTGAAAGCCCGTTGAGGACGCCGTCTTTCTCGTTTTTCCATGTACAACTGGGGTGGGCAACAGGCTGGGACGACAGCGGGGGCAGGGCAGCAAAGCATTGATTGGGCGAGATGTGGTCACAGGGCAGCAAAGCTTTGATTGGGTGAGATGTGGTCAGGGCAGCAAAGCGTTGACAGGGTGAGATGTGGTCAGGAGGAGCCGAACGGTCTGGAGGTGCTGTGTGGTCTGGAGGTGCTGCACGGTCTGGAGGTGAGATGTGGTCTGGAGGTGGCAAGACTGCAGGGGGTGCAGTGGCGGCGGCGGTGTTCGGTTGGGTGAGCTGTGGCGGAGGCTGTCGCGAGGAGGGCGGCTGTAATGATGGGGATTAAAAGGGATGGGCTGGAGAGAAGCGGGCAAGGCACAGAGGTGGGCAAGCAAGGCGCTTAGAAGAGCACGTGGTCTCATGACACGACATGCACGTGGCAGTTGTACAAAGTTTGTGCGCAGGGGGGCGGGGGTGAGAAGGGGCTGCGACGTACGTAAGGTGGGAGCAGTTGAGAGGGCAAGTTTGGGCTGGAGAAGGGAGGCAAGCTAGGGACACGCTGACCCAGCAAAAGGTGGGGACGATTAGGTGGGCAAGGTGGGCAAGTTTGAGGGGGCGAGGTAGCAATACAGAGATGCCATATTTACAGAGGATTGGTTGGAAGGCTGACTTTGGATGGGGCAGGGAGGCAAGGTTGGGACAGGCTCCAGCACTGTTTGTACATTCTAGTGCTGCTGCATCCTGATGCCACTGCATCTTAGTGCCACTGCATCCTGATGCCACTGCGCTTGCCCCCTTGTTTGCAGCCACTGCACGGCTCTCACACTTTGCAGTGACCACAGATCTTACGCTTTGTGGCAATCATGAGGATCTCACACTCTGCAGCGACCACACACGGATCCCACACCATCCTACGACATATGACCATGCGCGCTTGCAGCATGCGCGCTTGCAGCACCATGACCATGCGCGCTTGCAGCACCATGACCATACACGCTCGCAGCACCATGACCATGCGCGCTTGCAGCACCATGACCATGCGCGCTTGCAGCGCGCTCACAGCACACCACCCATGCTGGGCTCCTGACTGTGCAGGATAACGGAAGTGGACGAGGGGGGACCACCTGAGGTGGCCCGCTTGGCCACATTGCAGGTGCGTACTGTGTGCCCGCGTGTGTGTTCCTGTGTCTGTGCACATGTGTGTGCATGGGTGTGCTTCTGTGTGGCGCAGAGGGGCCCGCTTGGCCACATTGCAGGTGCGTACTGTGTGTTTGTGTGTGTTCCTGTGTCTGTGCACATGTGTGTGCATGGGTGTGCTTCTGTGTGGCGCAGGGGGGCCCACTCAGCCACCTTGCAGGTGTGTACTGTGTGCCCGCGTGTGTGTTCCTG
>LFIK01001952.1_pt1 | contig 16521 bp, 17 predicted proteins | sample 643401 | NCBI WGS metagenome assembly LFIK01 (sample SAMN03777447, study PRJNA286221) | soda lake metagenome | biome: soda lake; feature: Kulunda steppe; material: water; isolation source: sample T5-Br brine of Lake Tanatar-5 | place: Russia: Kulunda steppe | collected 2010-07
ATTGCGCATGCGCCACAGGGATTCTGGCCGATGGTAAACGGTGGTGAACTGGCAGTGCTGTACTGCTTCGTGTTTCTGTACCTCGCGGCCGCGGGCGGTGGATCATGGAGCCTGGACCGTGTGCTGCGGGAGAAGTCCGCGACCTGATCACGCCGTCGCGTCAGCGCAGTCACGTCAGAGTTGCTCGCTCAGGCCGCCGCCGCCTTTTCTGAGTCACCTGCATCACCGGCTTCGGCGTCGGATTCCTGAGCGCTCGCCGCCGCGGCCTCCAGTTCCTCGACTTTTCGCTGCAGCTCAGCATTTTCCTTCTTTGACTGGCTCAAGGCCTTCTGAAGCGTCTCGTTGATCTCAGTCTTTTCTGCCAGCTTCTTCTTGTTCGCATCCAGGTTTTTCTTCATCCGTGCCGGATCGAACTGCGAGAGCGTCTTGTTCTCTTCGCGCACGGCCGCCATGTCCTTCTGCAGGGTCTTGATGCGCTTCTTCAGCTCTGCTATCTCAGTCTGGAGCTTTTCCGAGCGGTTGTGTAGTTCGCGGTTGCGCTGCTCGACTTTCTGGGTGTCGGACGCCTTCCCGGAAAGTTCGCTAAGCGTTTCCAGTTGCTTGTCAACGGTGGCCTGCAGCTCGGATTCGCGAGCGAGCAGACGTTCTATCTCTCTGCTTTTTCCGTCCAGTTCTTCCTGATACTGCGAGCGAAGTTCGCTCTCGAGTTCCATGATTTTTTCGAGTCTGGTGGCTGTGAGCATAGTATCCTTGTATCTCTGGCTTGGGCTGGCCCGGCGGCGTGCCGGAGCTCCCTTGGAGGTTGGCTATCAAAACGGCGCACAGAGTATACACTGGATGTCAGGAACTAACCACAGCATCCGGCTTGTCCAGCGACAGGTTTTTGCCGCCGGAGCATTGACGCGTTTGCCGCGCGCCGTAGTGGCTCAGCTCATGGGTTTGAGCGCAGCCTGGCTAGCGCAGCTGAGTGATCACCAGATGGGAGGAAGCGGGCGTCGCTCCGCCCGCCAGCGGGGTGATCGTCAGTGCCGCAGGGCTACCGGGCGGATTGCGAACGCTGATTACCGAATTCTCCTGATCGGTCGTGATCAGCGCAATTCCTACAATCTGGCTGGTGCCTGTTGCGCGGCCGGCAACGGTATAGTCAAGCGCCATACCATCCAGCGTAAGCACAAGCTGTCCCGCCTCCTGTACGCTGACCTGAAACATCACCTGGTAGGTGCCGATGGCGGACAGGGTGAACTGGCTGGCGCCGCTGCGGGCAATGCCTCCGGAGTTCGGGCCGTCCTGGGGAAAGGAAACATCTGATCCAGAGGCAACCGTCACCGCGTTATCGGGCGGAGACAGGGCATAAAAATCGGCGAAAGCGTAAAGTGGCCCCGCTCCCGCGGGTCCCGTTTCTCCCTGTGGGCCTTCCGGACCTTCGGGTCCCTCTGGGCCTGCAGCGCCTTCTGTCCCTTGTGGCCCTTGTGGCCCCTCGAGCCCCATCGGTCCCATGCTGCCCTGAGGACCCGGCGGTCCGGCGGGTCCGGTCGGCCCTTCTGTACCCGGTGGGATAGTATCTATCGCTTTGGCCAGCGCAGAGAAATTGGCGTTTACCTGGCTGGCGTCAGCTGTCTGACCATTCTTGAAGGTATTGGGGACGGTCGTCTGCGCCCAGCTTGCGGAGGCGGTCAACATGAGCGCAGACAGGGCAGCACCAGTCACTAGCGTACGGGAGAAAAACTTCATTATCACGAAATCCTTTCGGTAATTGACGAGAGTTTGCGGATGAAGAGGGCAGCGGTAATCAGCGCGGCTTCTTCAGGTACCAGGCCGCAGCGCCGGCCAGAGCGGCGGTGATGCCTAGCAGCGCCAGGGGAGAGTCGACAGGAACGGGCGTCGCGCTGGCACCCCATGTGTCCGTACCCCAGGTGAAATTACCCCAGGTGGCCGCGTTTGCGGCAGACGCGAAGATGGCCAGGGTTATCCCCGAGATCAGATGCTTCATGGTAAATCCTCTGCTGCTCATAGTGGCTAGTGGCTTCTTGTTTTGGCGTGAGGCTAGGCTAATGGCGGCGGGACTGCGGCGTGACGGTTTTCCCGGCTTCACGCGCGAATGCCTGGTTGTGAGCGAGAAGTCCTGACAGCAACGTGATGGTCGTCGCGCTGCGCAGTCTGCCCAGGATTTACTCGCCTGACAGCCCGCAATCAGTCGATCAGAGTGCCGTTCAGGATAAACGGCCCAGTGGTATCAGTGACAGAAAACTCGAACGTCGTATTGTCGCGGATTTCGCAGATGTAGGTGATGGATGCCTCAAATTCCGAGGTGTTTGGAGTGTAGGATATCGAACGGGCTACGCTTGTCCGCCCCGTCACGCCTCCTCCACTGAATTGTCCGGTAATGGTCTCCTCCGAGGCTGAGACGGCGGTGTCGTCCGCAAGTTTGAAGGTGACAAATTGAGACAGCGATTCTCCGCCACCCTCGAAAACCGTTCGCCGGAACAGCGTAAGATTAAGCTGTGGAAAGGGTGAGGATTCGCTGACTCGTATTTGCGTCGAGTCAAACGTCACCTGACTACTGGGGCGCGAAGGGCAGGGCTGCGTTTCAATCGTCACGACTGAGGAAAGTGCATAGTCGCCGGGCACGAATGCGGTCATGCGACCGTCAACGCTTACAGTTTTCATGCTCGTGTTGCCGGAATAATCCGTTGCCGCAATTCCGAGCTGTTTTGATGTATTCAGAGCAGTGCTGATAGGGCCGATTGGATAACTGATCTCGGTTTCTCTATCGGGAAAGGCCAGAGTTCCATCGGTTGACTGGACCCACCAACCCCTACGCCGACTACCCGTCCCCTCATCAAAAAACAGGAATCGGATAAAGGCGATGCCGTCCGGGTCAGATAAACTGGCAGTGAGACACGATCGAGGAACACTCTGGCTGTCCAGGCACTCCTCAGTATCGCTGAAGCTGATTTCGGGACCCTCAACATCGGGCAGCTCGTTCGTGTCCTCGACCACTGCCGGTGCGGTCCATGCGGTATTTCCCGCCCCGTCTGTTGTGAGAATCTGTCCTGATGTACCGGTGTTATTCGGCATCGTGTTCGGGCCGATCCTGACGGATCCCCCGGGCGGTGGCTGAATCTCGAAGTCATTCTGGGCGATAGCCGCGCAGCTGAGAACCAACGCTGCGGCTGGCGTCAAGCGGAAGACGTGTTTCATTTTTTTGGCCTTCATGCAGAGGTTAGCAGACGTAGTTGCTCTCGCCTTCTTGAAAAAAGTGCTGCGAGGCACCCGATGAACAGCACGAGAACAGCGATCAGGTACGGCGGCAGGGCGGGTATTTGCTGTGGCTGTAGTGGTTGTTCGGGTTGGTCTGGCGGCGCTGGCTCGGCGTTGATGAACGTCACCGTGCCCGCTGCGTCATCAAGCGTGCCGTTATTTGTCAGTTCCCCGCCAATTGTCAACGTCCCGGTTCCCAGTAGCAATGTGCCGCTTTCTGCGATGATGATGTTCCGGACGATGATCTCTCCGGTGGTGACAGTTACGGTCCCCTCAACGATCAGGTCACAGCAGGGCAGGCTCAGGAGTCCGCCATCAACATCGAGCTGACCGCCAGCGGGTACGGTCAAGGCCGTGGCTTTCATGGATAGAAAAAGAAGTGGTGAGAGCAGAAGAAAAAGAAGTAGGGATTGCTTTGACCGAGACAGGACAACGTTTTCTAGGTTCATGAATACCTGTCCGGTGCATTAGGTGAAGGCGGCGGATAGTAGCAGTAAGGGTGACCGCGCAGAACGGCGTTGAGCGTGAAATGAAAAGATAAAAGCCTTGACTCTCGGCTCCCTTCTAAAGGGCAGAAGACCCTGTTGCGCATGATGCATCATGCATCGCGCTCCTGCTCTCTTTGCTATCCTTTTTTTGCTGCCTCTAACATGATGTGCAGATGCCCCGGCGGTGGAAAAGGCAATCATTGCCGGGGTACTTCCCGGTAAAAACGCAGGAGATGCTCGATGATGGAAATGCCATGGAAGACGCTTCCGTTGATCGCACTCACAGTGCTGCTGGCAGCAGTGCCGGGCGAACACGCAGTGTCTGCCGACCCCGTTGCCCCCTACGTCGTCACCACGCGCGAGGACGTGCAGCGCATGCTTGAGCTTGCCGCCGTTGGGCCGGGCGACCTGCTCATCGACCTGGGGTCGGGCGACGGCCGCATTCCCATCGCCGCCGCCGGGCAGGGTGCGCTGTCCATTGGGGTCGAGATTGATCCCGAGCTCGTGAGCATGGCCAGGGACAATGCCGCGCGTGCAGATGTGCAGGCTCAGGTTCAGTTTCGCGTCGACGACGTCTTCACCACGCCCATTGCGGAGGCGAGCGTTGTCACGCTGTACCTGATGCCCGAGGTAAACCTGCGGCTGCGGCCACGCCTGTTGTGTGAGCTGCAGCCAGGCACCCGGGTCGTCTCCAACACCTTCACCATGGGCGAGTGGGCGCCGGATGCACACGTGCCTGGGCGCAGCAGCGGAGGCCTGCTGCTGTGGATCGTTCCCGATAGCGTGGAGGGGCGCTGGCAGCTTGAGTCCTCGGGCGAGGAGCTGCATATCAAGCAGAAATTCCAGGAAATAGACGTCGCGCTGCGCAGTGATGGCGCGGCCACTGCAAATGGCGTCGGTACGCTGCGCGGCCGCCAGTTCACCTGGGTGGGCAGGGACGCCAAGGGACGGCACCTGCGTGCCACTGCGCGCCGGCAGGGCGAATTGCTCTCTGGCGTCATGTGGCGCGAGGTTAAAAGTAGCGAAGCACCGGAGCGCGTTGCGTTCACGGCCCGGCGTCAAGGATCCAATGCCGGGAACGAGAACGATGCGCGCTGTCCGCAATGGAAGTAGAGAAGGCTGGTGTGCCCCACCAGGCTTGCAGGGAATTGGGTTCTGCAGGCGGCAGATACCAGGGTGAAATTGGCAAATGAATGATGCACTATCAATGTACGCAACATTGCATTGCGCCATCACCCGGGGGGAGAGCACCATGAAACGACTACTTGCACTGGCCATATCCATCCTTGCCTTGAACGGTCCCGTCATCGCCCAGGAGGATAGTCAAGCCGATGATCCACTGCCGCTGAGCGGACTCAAGCTCGAGGCGGCGGCCGCGGTCGATGAAAACAGCAAGCTCACGCAGGAGATTGTCGATAGCCTGTTCTCATTCTCGGAGCTGGCGTTTCAGGAGTTCGAGACACAGCGCTACCTCACCGAGATACTCGAGGCCAACGGATTTTCGGTAGAGCAGGGCGTGTCCGGCCTGCCCAGTGCCTGGTGGGCGACCTGGGGCAGCGGCAAGCCGGTGATCGCGCTCGGTTCTGACGTTGATGGCATTCCCAAGTCCTCGCAGGTGCCGGGCGTGCCCTATCGCAAGGCGATGGTCGAGGGTGGCCCCGGGCATGGGGAGGGCCACAACTCGGGGCAGGCAGTCAACATCACGGCGGCGCTGGCGGTGAAGGCCATCATGGAGCGTGACGGACTGCCCGGTACTCTCGTTGTCTGGCCCGGCGTTGCGGAGGAGCTGGTCGGCGCGAAGGCCTGGTTTGCCCGTGACGGGCGCTTCGATGGCGTCGACGCGGTCCTGTTCACGCATGTCAGCGACAGTATGGCGGTCAGCTGGGGACAGGCCACGGGTACCGGACTGGTGTCAGTCGAGTACACCTTTGAAGGCCAGGCGGCGCACGCCGCTGGCGACCCCTGGAAAGGCCAGAGTGCGCTGGACGCCGTAGAGCTGATGAACGTGGGCTGGAACTATCGCCGCGAGCACCTGCGTCCGTTGCAGCGCTCGCACTATGTGATCGTCGATGGTGGCGACCAGCCTAATGTGGTGCCGTCCACGGCGTCTGTCTGGTACTTCATTCGTGAGATAACGGCCGACCATATCCGAGCGAACTTCGAGACCCTGCAGCGCACCGCTGAAGGTGCGGCGATGATGACGGATACCACTGTTTCCCGACGCATTATCGGTGCGGCCTATCCGAGACACTTCAACAAGCCCATTGCAGAAGCGATGCAGCAGAACATCCGCTCGGTGGGTATGCCGGAGTGGTCTGAAGACGATCACGCCTTTGCGCGGGCGTTCCAGGAGTTCATGGAGGCCGACGAGATCAATGGGCTGAAGACCGAGGTGGATGAACTCGGTGCTCCCCTTGAAGAGCCGAAGTCTGGCGGTTCCGATGACATCGTCGACGTCTCCTGGAGCGTTCCCACCGTGACACTGCGCTTCCCCTCGAACATCGAGGGGAGAACCGGTCACCACTGGTCCAGCGCCATCGCCATGGCGACGCCGATCGCCCACAAGGGTGCGACCGCCGGGGCCAAGGTGATTGCGGCAACGGTACTCGACCTGCTCCAGGATCCGGGACTGGTTGAGAGCGCGTGGTCCTATTACCGCGATGAGCAGACGGCAAACGAAACCTACGTGCCGTTTATCAGTGCGGATGATCCGCCGGCGATCGAGAAGAACATCGACATCATGGATGCGTACCGGGACAAGCTGAAGGAGTTCTATTACGATCCGTCCCGCTACGAGACCTACCTCGAGCAGCTGGGTATAGAGTATCCGCAGCTCACGGGTCCGGATGCTGGCTAGGTCGGTGCTGGCCTGATCGCTGCGGGACCTCGTTGCTGTCAGGCCGGGCAGGCCCGTACAGAAGCTGCACGCCGCGCAGGTCGCCCGGCTGCAGATCCTGGAAGGCTTCGGTATAGCGAAACGCCATCACCTGCCCGGAGGGCCCCGGGTGGTCCAGGCCAATGGCATGGCCGATCTCGTGAACCAGGGTGTAGCGAATGTCGTAGACATCCTTGTCGCCGTCGAAGCCTACCTTCCACGCCTTTTCGGGATTCAGGCATACCAGGGCCTTATCAATGGTGTGCACCCCCTCTCTGGACTCCACCGTGTAGGAGAGGTTGGCGAAGGCCCAGCGACGCGGCTGACCCTGCGCACCTATGACGATGTCTGCGTTGCGGGCATCCGCGACCCGGTGAAAGGTGAGGCTGGCGGCGCGCTCCCAGACTCTGAACGCCGCTGCAGTCTCGCGGGCGAGTTCTTCCATGGTCAGTTTTGCGCCAGAGAGTGATTCGGCTGATGCCATGTCACGGCAGTTGGGCGCATTTTCGAACCAGGTGCGCTCATTACCGAAGTGCAGCGTTTCGCTGGCGAATGCATAGCTGACGCTAGCCCCCGCCCCCAGTTGCGGCTTGCCCCACTTCACCGTGCGGCCCTGCATTTCCAGGAGCCGGAAGCCACCCTCACCTGCGTTCGCCCTTGTCACTGCAGGCAGCGGCATGCAAGCGGCGATAAGTAACACCAGTAGGGGCAGGTTTGTACACGCAGGTCGTCGCACCGCAGTCTCCTCGCAGAATCATTGAGAACGGGGGAGCCTGGTTCCGTACGACCGTCTGGGACGGTAAAGGGGGCGCGCGGACAATAATCAGGTCCGGTGCGATAGCGCACCGAACGCAGCGCCGGTAATGCCCATTCTGGAGCGGGCGGTTCCTTTGGCGCCTGAAGCAGGCAGAAGCTGTACTCGACGTTATCGGCACCCCGGGGGGATGTCAATTCGCCAGGCGATTGCTGCGAACCGGTTCACACGGGAGCGTGGCGGCGCTGTCACTCCTCCGCGCAAGCATGACCGGCATCCGCTTGTGCCAGTGCATGAAGGGATCCGCTGTTTCGGTGGTGACCAGGGTGCAGGAAAGGAGTGGTATTGCTTTTTCGGGGGGTATCAGCGGCCTACGAATTACTGACACAAACCCAAAGACAGACTGCACAAGACTGGGCGCTGCTTGACAGCGCGCAGACCATACGCCTGAGGTAATCTTGACCTGGACCCGTCAAATAAAAGAGCGAGTCCACTCAAGCGGCTCTTCCGTAAATCTTGTTGAGGTATGTAACTACGCCTTGAGTCGCAGTCTCAGACTGAACAAGCCCAGGGCCAGCAGTCCGATAGTAGCCGGCGCTGGTATTGTTTCCGCGGCGCGCGAGAACGAAAGGTCACCCAATGCCACGAAACGGTTACTCACTCTGAAGGCGCTAATGTCGTTGGAGGAGCGGAGAATTCCTCGAAACGCGCCACCGTTGGTGGCTCCGGGCGTGCTGATAGCCGCGTCAGGATCTGTGGTCAAGTCAAAAGATTCAAGCACGTCAAAGGAACTATTCAGCGCTTCAATATAGACTGCCGCATTATCAACGGGCGAATAGTTCATGAATCCGCCGACTCCATTGACCGGGTTGCCAAACGTGTATGTCATTTGTGCGACTTCCGCGTTACTGGCGGTGAATGGACCGAACGATCCGTCCCATAAACCATTTCCAGAATCCGCGCCGAAAAAATAAGTTCCGCGAGTCTCTCCCACGAAAGAGTCACTGGAGCTCGAAGTGAAGAGGACGTCCTCGCCAACTTCAGTGCCTACCTGAACGGGGCCGACGCCATCTACTCTATTTTCGCCGACAAATGGAGAAAACGTTAACGTTGTGGGGTCCGTGAGCTGAGCACTAGAAGTGATCAAATCGGCGTGCGCCACTGTTCCGCCAAAGCATGTAATCAAAATGCCAGCCCATAAGCCCGCAGTAACCGATTTCGTGTCAAAGCGCTTTGGCGTGATCAACATTCTCTTGAACATACTTCTTCTCCTCGAGAGCGTCCTGCAAACATGGTTCGTCTCTCTCAGGGTGCAAGCACTGTTCAAACCAGAAAAACAGTATCAATATCAGCAAAGTGGTGCGACGGTCGTTCTATACACGTCTTGCCATAAACACGAAGTGTAAATTATTTCGACAGTGGCTGCTGGTATTCGGAGAATGGCGTCGCAATGCTGAAAAAATGCTTTCTACGGGAAGCACCTGTGTTATTGGTCAAGACCTGGTGTGGGGGTGTATGTTTAACGTTATGGTGGCGAAATTATTTGCGATCCTGATATCGGTGTTTTTCGCTCTCGACACCAGCGTGACAATCTGGACGAGCGAGAACGCATGGAACGGGTAAAGGCTCGGAGCTCGGGCAGTCCAGGCGTCGCCAACGAGAGCGATCAGGTCTGTGTATCTGTGACAAACTCGTAAAGATGCGCGATACGGCATTAGGTAGGCACAAGCGCAAAACACTGGCAGTTTGCGTCGGGGTGTCTGCACGTGAACTCTATCAATAAAAAGAAGAGGAATGACATGAGTCGATACACCAAGATAGTTCTTGCGATATTTGCTGCTCTTTTTTGCGTGTTCTACTCAATCCAGAACATGGCGAATCTTGGATCTGCCGAATGGTTCGTTGGCACGATGACAGCAATGGAGGGCCACGAGGCTTACCCCAGGACCTTCGCTTTCGCTGTTACGTCCCCGATAATCGTGAAGGTGATGCTCTGGATGATCATTCTGCTCGAGCTTGTCGCAGGGCTGCTGGCTGGAAAAGGTGCTGTCGACCTGCTCTTGATGCGCAATGGTAGTAGTGAGGAGTTCAATGCGGCAAAAACCTATGTGCTCGCTGGCACTGGTCTGGCAGTCATCATCTGGTTTGGAATCTTCGGTGCTTTCGGCGGCGCTTTTTTTCAAATGTGGCAGGTGGAGGCCGGCGCTAATGCACTTACGGGGGCTTCGCTGTATGCGCTTCAGCATGGCGTTGTATGGTTGATAATTCGGGCTGACGACTGACCTTCAATGCCGGGTGATGTTATGACTCCTTGCCTCCAGCAGGACTTCGGGTCCAGCAGGTTCGAGTAGATCCGGGTCCTTGTTGGCGGCGTTTCCCACGGCACGGCTCAGTGGATGTAATTGCATATCTTCTTTCAGTACCGGTGCCAGCATGGGGTCGTCAGGAGCAATGCGCTGGCGATTATCCAGCCAGCGCCGGCACTCCTCACGCGTGAGCATGACCGGCATCCGATTGTGCCAGGGCGCGAAGGGGGCCGCTGCCTCGGTGGTGACCAGGGTGCAGGAAAGGAGCGGTGCGCTGTCACCCTCCCAGATATCCCACAGCGCTGCCACGGTCAGGGTGTGATCCTCGTTGGTGATTAGCCAGGCCTTCTTCTGACCCTGCTCCTGCCGCCATTCCATGAAGCTGGACATCGGCACCACGCCGCGCTGCCGCTGGAAAGGACCGCGAAAGGCGGGACTCTTCGCAAGTGACTCCGCTCGCGCGTTAAACATGCTGTAGCGGGTGCTGACCTCTTTTGCCCAGGACGGAACCAGCCACCAGCGTGCCAGTTCGCCTTTTCCATCACGCAGCAGGAGAATGTCTTCCGTCGGAGCGATGTTGTGCCGCGGTTCCGGCAGCTCAAGATCGATGCCGAGGTCGTCCAGCAGGTTCTGGAGACCGGGCATGTCTGTCATGTTGAAGCGGCCACACATAAGCTTGCCCGATGGATGGATTTGCCTTGTCAGGATACCTTGATGACCGCACAGATTGCAGCTTCACAGTCTTCACCCAAGACGGTGATTCAAATATGGTAGCTTGCAGTGGCCGAGGTCAGAGTCAGAGACGCTCGATCCACTGCGCACAGGTGCGCAAACCCATAACCCGACAAACGACAGCAAGCTGGTTCAGGAGCCCTCAGTGGAAAATCACTCGCGCCGACGCTACAGCCGAAATCATCAACGGGCGATGAAGTACATGCTGGTTTCCCTGCTGCTTGGCTTTCTGCTGGTAGTGGCGGGCATCGGCTGGATGGTGACTGCCTACAAGTTATCCCTGACCAGGGAGCAGTTCTTCAGCCGTGAAGTACCGGATCGGGGGGAGGGCGCAAGCGCGGACGCTCTGCGTTCCCGCGTTGCCGCGCTGGAAGAGGAAGTGCTGGCCCTGCAGGAAGAAAAGGCGAGCCTGGTGCAGAACCGGCTTCCCGATCTCAATCCCATGTCATTCGACGTCACCATGCCCATCGGCCAGGCCTACGTGAAGAACATCAGATTCACGCAGACAGGCACCGCTACGGATAGAAAGTTCGAGTACCTTGCGGTTCTGCAGAACGATGGTGAGCGCAGGATCACGCCGGACGTTGTCATCCATTTGTTCGACTCCCTGGGCATTCAGCTTGGAATGGCCAGGCTTGCGAGCAGCGACATTGCATTGGAAAGGACGGATGATGACTTGAGTGCCGGCGAATCCCGCTCCTACTTCAGCCAGATTGAGCTGATCCGCGACCGCGAGCCCGCGTATTTTCACATCGAGGTGAGGTGACTGAAGTGTGCGACCCTGAGCGTTGACGAACTAGCCGCGCGGTCCACTAGGACATACCCATGTCGCCATCCGGCAGTTTCGGAGGACCAAGCAGCTCACGGACGGCGCCAATCAGATCCCCCGAGGTATGAGGTTTCTGCAGCACGCGTGTAATGCACTGTGGCAGTTCGTTGCCGCGCACAGAGGCAAGCCCGGAAACCATCAGAACCGGCACGCCCGGACGGATTCGCGTGACCTCCTGTGCGAGATCGATCCCGGACAGTCGGGGCATGGTGTTATCCGTCACCAGCAGGTCGATTCTTCCAGGATGTAACCTGACCTCTTCGAGCGCTTTGACGCTCGAAGTGAAGCCTGTTACCCGGAAGCCCGCTGACTCCAGTCGCCGTTTGCCGAGTTCAACCAGGGTTGGTTCGTCGTCCACCAGGAGGATATTCGCCCGGTGGTCCGCGTCGACCTCGACCTTGACTCGCGACCCGGCGTCGCCTCCTGCATCAGCCGCATCCGCCGCTGGCAGGAAAATGTCAAAGGTTGTGCCTCGTTTCTCTTCGCTCCTGAGTTCGATGATGCCACAGGCGCTCTGGACAGTTGTTCGTATCAGCCACAGTCCCAGCCCCGTGCCTTCTCCCCTGGCCCGCGTGGTGACGAAGGGGTCGAATATGTTTTCCTGCATGTCTGCGGGTATGCCGATTCCGTTATCGGTAACTGTCAGCCTGGCGTAAAGCCCGGGCTTGAGTCCCGGGTGTGCGATCAGGGCCTCTTCGCTTGCGCGAAAGGGAACAAGACTGACATCCAGAACACCATCCGCGCCGGGCATGGCGTGAGCAGCGTTTGAGCCGAGGTTCATCATGATCTGATGAATCTGCGTACTGTCGCAGAAAACGGCGGGGGTGGAGGCATCGAGGTGAATCCTGACTTCTGCGGATTTCAATACGGAAGCCTGCAGGAGTTCCAGTGCTTCACCAATTGGCGTTTCGAGGTTTGTGGCAGTCGCTTCCAGCTGTCGTTGACGGGCGACAGCCAGTATGCGGGCAACCACCTGGCTGCCCCGCTCCGCAGCGCGAACGATATGTTCGATGTCATCGCGATGCTCGGGCTTGAGAGAGGCATCCTCCAGGATCAGTTCGGAGTACCCCATAATGGCCAGTAGCAGGTTGTTGAAGTCGTGGGCGACGCCGCTTGCAAGGGCGCCAACGGTCTCCAGTCGCTGGGCCTCACGAAGCTGCTCCTCCATCCGGCGGCGCAGCGAGATATCCACTACCGACGCAAGGACGAAGGTTTCCTCGCCGGTATTGATGGGCGTGAGCCCAACTTCTACCGGGATTTCCGTCCCGTCGCTGCGTACGCCGTGGAGTTCCCGCCCGATTCCCATGCGCCGGGCCTCTGGCTTCTGCAGATAAATCTGTCGGAGTTCCTGGTGACTTCCTGCAAATCGCCGCGGCACCAGTTGGTCAATGGACAAGCCAACGATTTCACCGTCGGCGTAAGCGAATGTTCGTGCTGCTTCTCGATTGGCCATCACGATCATACCGTCGGTGTTGACCATCAGCATGCCGCTTGGCGATGAGTCCACCGCCGCCCGAAAGCGGGCCTCGGCGTGACGCCGCTCACTCAGATCAAGTATCGAGATTATGATCAGCGTGCCGTCGGAGGTAGGTACAGGATTAAGACCGATCTCTACGGGTAACTCGCTGCCATCCTTGCGCAGGACAGACAGATCGCGACCGCTACCCATGGGTCTGGTTTCCGGCGAAGCCAGGAAGTGTGTTCGGTGGTGGGGGTGAGCGTCGCGAAACCGCTCGGGTACAAGCATGTCTACATGTTGCTCGAGGAGCTCCTCGCGCGCATACCCGAAAAGCGCCTCGCTTTGCTGGTTCAAGACGACGATGCGGCCTTCGTGATTGACCACCAGGATGGCCGTGGGGGCAAGGTCAAGTGCCAGGGCGAAGACATTGTCAGGTTCAGCGTTGCTGGAGACTGGCATTCTTCCGTCCGGGTCCTGGATGCGATTGCTGCACTATGCCACAGAAACTCGAGCGTGCGCCTTCATCTTAAGAAACCCGAGACCATAACCATAGTCACAAGACGCAAAGGTCGCACTAGCGACGCAGCACCGCCAGCCAGCGCCCGATATTGAGCAGGCTCAGGAGCGACGCTGCAACATAGGTGAGCGCCGCGGCCCTGAGAATGCGCCGGGCATGGGGCAGGTCACCGTCGTGCAGGTACTGTCCTTCCTGCAGCACCGGCAGGGCCTTGCCGAAACTGGCATCCAGCTCGACGGGGAGGGTAATGAGCTGCACCAGCGTGCCCAGGAACATGGACCCGATCGCGATTGCAATGAAACCGAGGCCCAGGCCCGGGGCACGGGTCATCACCATCACCACCGGGGCGGCCAGCAGAACGAGACCACCGAATCGCTGCGCCCGCGCGGCGACGCCGGCGAGCGCCTGGCGGTTGCGGAACAGCCGCTCCCCGCGGGCGTGCTGAATGGCGTGGCCCACCTCGTGGGCAGCCACGGTGATCGCGGTGAGTGAGTACCCGTTATACCTGTCTTCTGCCAGGCGTACGGCTCTGGCCTGGGGGTCGTAGTGATCACCTGCGGAGGTCAGCTCAACGCCCACATCCTTGAGCTCGAAGCGATCCAGCAGGTGTCGGGCGAGCTCGGCGCCGCTGCCCTGCGAACGATAGCGATCAGCAGGCTCGCTGTACTTGCGCAATACGTGCTTGACCCAGAGGCCCGGCGCCGCGATGGCCGCGAGTAGAAACAGTATGAGCAGGACAATCAGCATCACTCTATTTTAATGCTTTTGTCCCGATCCCGTCGCAGTCAGGGTTGATCCCAGTGCCGGCCGGGGCGTATTTATTGTTTTACGGGACGGAGTGGACAGCATGGCCCTTGAAGCAAGTCTTGCGCTTCTGGTAACGGCGTTTCTGTTTGGCGGCATGGTGCTGTTCTCCTTCGCATTTGCCGCGTTTCTGTTCACGCATCTGCCCTCGGCGCAGGCGGGCACGCTGCTGCGTCAGGCTTTCCCTCATTTTTATCTCGGTGTAGTCGCTGTCGCGGCAGTGGCCGCGCTGTTGCACGTCCGCCTGGATACGGTCAGCGCCCTTTACCTTGCCGGTGTGGCGCTGAGTACCCTGCCGGCTCGTCAGCTGCTGATGCCCGCCATCAACAGGGCCTCCGATGCCGGTGACCGCTCGCGTTTCAACCGGCTGCACAGCGTTTCCGTGGTTATCGGTGTAATGCAGATTGTTGCGGTGGGGTTTGTGCTCCTCCGGTGGAGCTGACGGCTTTCAACCCCTCGCTGCTCCCGAATGTCGTTGGTCTTCTAATGGTCATGGCCGCGTCGACCCATGGATCTTGAATACGCCAATGCACTTGCGCTTGCTCGCAGTCTGTGCCGCAATGGCGTCCGCCACACCGTAACAAGATCTGGAGTTCAGCAGTATGACAGACAGCGTGAATCTCAATAGTGACTTACTGCGCGCCGCGATACAGGCATGTATCGATATGGGGCCTTTACGTACGGGCGATCCTTACCTGTATCACGAGTTTGGCTTCAACTGTGACATGGCGTCGGTGACCGACGCGGACAAAGCCGAGATCCACAAGGTGTTCACGGTGATGCGCGATATCGCGGAAGAGATGGCAAGGCGGGGGCAGTCCGCCGACAGCTTTCTGGTGGATGATTAACGTCAGGCAATCTCCTGATGCCAAGCTCCGCCGCCTGCCCCCGTCAGCTACTGAACCTGAGCCTTTTCCAGGTAGCGGAAGAAGTCTGAGTCGGCCTTGAGCATCAAGGTGCTGTTCTCACCCAGAGCCCGGTAGCTCTCCAGCGTACGGAAGAAGGCATAGAACTCCGCGTCAGCGCCGAAGGCCTCACCGTAGATCCGCGTCGCTTCGGCATCGGCCTCGCCACGGATCTTCTCCGCGTCACGGGCTGCCTCGGAGCGGATGCGACGGAGATCGCGCTCCATATTGCCAAGAATTTCCTGGCTGCGGCCGCGACCCTCTGAACGGAAACGCTCTGCAATGGACTGGCGCTCGGCGGTCATGCGGCTTTCCACCTGGCGGCGCACGGATTCAATGTAATTGACCCGCTTGATGCGCACATCGTCCAGCTTGATCCCCAGCGCCGGCATGGAATCCCGGGCGCGCTCCAGAATGCCGGCCTCCAGCAGTTCACGGCCCAGCTTGGGCTGCTTTTGCAGGTTGACGTCACTGCGCTCCGCCAGCGTGGGATCATCCAGCTCATCGACATCGACCTCCCAGTCCTTGGAGCGTACGATCTCTTCCAGCTCGGTGGACGAGACCATGTCGCGCACCACGGAGTCGATGATGTCATCCAGACGGGAGCGTGCACCGGCTTCATCCCTGACGCTGGTCAGGAACAGCAGCGGATCGGTAATGCGCCAGCGCGCTGTGGTATCCACGAGAATGAACTCGCGGCCCAGCGTGGGTATCTGCGTGACGTCGCCGTCCCAGACAAGAAGTCGCTTGTCGAAATAGCGCACGTTCTGCCAGGGCAGCTTGAACTTGAGGCCCGACTCACTGACCACATCGCCGATGGGTTCACCGAACTGGACAACGATTGCCTGTTCGGCTTCGTCCACCGTGTAGAGCGTTACGTAGCCGAAAAGAGCGGCGAGCGCCGCCATGATCACGAGCAGCGTGGTTTTCATCGATCACCTCCGGCGGCACGCGTGCCTTGCCTGTTGACATCGAGCAGGGGCAGCGGTCCTACCTGTCCCTCCTGCACGACCAGCACCTGTCCGATCCTTGGCAGTACCTCGTTCAGGGTTTCCAGGTAGAGGCGCGAGCGTGTGACCTCGGGCGCCTGCTGGTATTCCTGTAGGACGGCACTGAAGCGTATGCTCTCGCCGTCCGCCCGGTTGACCCGCTCCGTGGCATAGCCCTCGGCCTCGGCCACGGTGCGCAGGGCGGTACCCTCGGCGTTGGGAATCTCCTGATTCACGCGCTTCTGCGCTTCATTGATCATCCGTTCCCGCTCCTGGCGTGCCTCGTTGACTTCATTGAACGCCGGCTGCACCGCAGGCGGCGGCACCACGTCCTGCATCTCGACAGTGCTGATGCGAATGCCGGCGTCGTACTGGTCGAGGATTTCCTGGATTTCCTCACCGGCCTTCTGCTGGATCTCCACGCGTCCAATGGTCAATACCTCGGAGCCCAGCATGTTGCCGACGATACGTCGCATGACCGACTCGGAAATATCGCGCAGGGTCCGGGTGGGCTCACGCATCCGATAGAGAAACTTGATGGGATCCTCAATGCGATACTGCACTACCCATTCCACGTCGATCATGTTCAGATCGCCGGTGAG
>LFIK01001953.1_pt1 | contig 16517 bp, 12 predicted proteins | sample 643401 | NCBI WGS metagenome assembly LFIK01 (sample SAMN03777447, study PRJNA286221) | soda lake metagenome | biome: soda lake; feature: Kulunda steppe; material: water; isolation source: sample T5-Br brine of Lake Tanatar-5 | place: Russia: Kulunda steppe | collected 2010-07
CTTCACCAACTCCTCCACCACCTCCTCCGCAATCGCCTGCACCTTCACCAACTCCTCCACCACCTCCTCCGCAATCGCCTGCACCTTCACCAACTCCTCCACCACCTCCTCCGCAATCGCCTGCACCTTCACCAACACCTCCACCACCTCCCGAAGGACCTCCGACTTCGTTATGTAGAGCACCATACACAAGTGTGATGTCAATCTTGCAATGGGCAGTACTATACACCACTTTGCATGCAACACTCTTGCAAATTTGACGAGAGGTTGAAGGACTGCCACAAAGTATCCGATTGTCATCCAACGCCACATGTTTCGATGAGGGGATTGCTAGGGTTGAAAGACTTCGTGAATACGGGAGCGTTTGTTGGCTTTTTACTTGAGGTAGCTGGAGACAAGTTCCAACATTAGAATAGAATACAAACTGTATAATGGCATGTTTGGAGTGTTATTTATTGATTGACAGGCTGTCATCCAATGGATATATTCTAGGATAAGCTTCATCCACATCATAGTAGAGGCTGGTTTGGTAGCCGGTAGATGAAGGTTAAGCATAGGAAAAGTACTATACTTCAATTAATGTGAGGAATCCTTATTCCTAACGTCAAGACTAGATATTTCTCGCACTTAGTATACATTATGGGGTCCTTGGCTCTTCTATGATTAATTGTGACGTGTTAGTGTCTTAAGCATTGAGCACCCAACAATTGGAGGGACTTCATTGATGATGGATTTTCCACCGATGTGCACAATGACTTTTGTGTCCACGGTAAGGTCCCGCCTACTATCTTCCGTCGCTTTAAAAATCCTCCTTTCGAAGCACTACTATCATACGATTTACCGAAGATGAGGGGGGCGACAAAGCATGTGATTTCTACCAATCCCATCATAATGTGCGACAACCCTCAAACATCGTCTAGTTGAAGTACTTGTTGGGACCTTGTATGCAAGTAAAATATTGTGAGGCGGGAGAGAAAAAGTTTGAAAGCCTTCGGAAGTTATTGCAAGCACTTCTTAATCGATTTTTGCATCAAATCACAATTTTTTGCATTGGTAATTTCCATGGTGTCTCTACTCAATAGCAGGTTCATTTAGCAAGAAACAAAGGAAAATAGATTCCTTCTATAGGGAACACGAGTTGACCCACTCCTTTCATTTCCTTAGCTCCACTTGCATGCTTGAACCTCGTCGTAAAAGTGTTGTTCACACGAGCTCATCTTTGGCCCTCTTCCGGAATTCCTTTCTTAGCCGTCTTGCAATGCAGCCTTCATTTGATAGATCAAACACGGATATGCACGTAAACATTTTTTTGACGTACCCTTGGGCCATGGCTACTTGCACTTGAGAATAAGCGTTGTGTAGTTTCGCCCTTCTCTCACTAGTGCAATGGCATGTTGTCTTTCCACACTCCATGGAAGATTGCTTGTGCAGCATCCCTCCATTCTCTCGTTGCTCCGTCCACGCTTCTGACGGTTGAAAATCCTCCATCTTCGCATGTGGAGGAATGAAGCGATCCATCTTACCTATCTTCTTACAGCACTCCCATCCACGTGCACGCACTTGGATGTGCCACTCGCACTCCCATGGCACGTGCATTGGGTTCCAAACCACCCTCACCACAATTCTTCGGTCCACTTTTTCACAAAAGTTCAACTACCACGTGTCGGAATTCACAATCTCAACAACCTCGACACGTGCACGTCTCTTGCTGCTGTTTCGTCGCGATGCGACGCACTGCTTTGTTCGCATCTGCGCTCGTGGCGTTGCTGGCGACGTACTGGAAGCTTGCTGCGCCTCCCAAAGCGATCGAATGGGAATGGGAAGCGCCGAAAGCTCCCTCCTTGACGGGTGAAGACGCGGACATGGCCGTGAAGCGTGCAGCCCAAGCCCTCACGTACCGGATCCTCTCGGAGGAAGAGATGGTGGAAGATGGCGGAGATGGATCTCACCTTTCCGACGATTCGAAGGAACAGTTGCGAAAGTTGCATTCGTTCCTGCGGGAAAAGTTTCCACTCTGCTTCGCTCGGATGGAAGTGGAGACTGTGAACGAATGGAGCTTGCTCATGCATTGGCCTGGAGCAGACAAAGAAAAGGCGCCGGTGCTCCTTCTCAGTCACGTAGATGTGGTTCCTCCAGGAAACGAGAGTCTTTGGTCCGTGGATCCATTTGGTGGTGCTATCAAGGATGGATACATCTATGGCCGAGGGGCTCTAGATACACGATTGACAGCACTGGCCATATTGGAATCGCTTGAGAAGGCTGCAAAAGAAGGATGGACACCGGAACGCTCTATCTATGTGGCGTTTGGCCACGATGAAGAAGTCGGTGGAGGGGCGGGAGCAAAAAAGGTCGCTGAAGTCCTCTCAGAGAGGGGGATTCGTTTTGAGTTGGTGCTCGATGAGGGAGGATCAGTCACCACGGGAACTCTTCCAATTGTAAAGGTGCCTGTTGCGCTTATAGGAGTTGCAGAGAAAGGAAGCTACGTGTTAAAAGTGACTTTGCATGGCGCAGGGGGGCATACAAGTGCCCCAATGATTGATGGAAGTGATACACCGTCCATCGCGGGTAGGGTCATCTCTGACTTTCAGAAAAAACAGATGTCTCCCCGCATGACAAAACCAATCGTTGCCTTCCTGGAAGCAGTTACTAGGTTCTTGCCTGCACCACTTGCATTGTCACTGAAAGCATTGCTCCATACCAACCCTGGAGGATTGGCACAGCTGCTGTCTCGAGTACAGTTGATGAACCCTCTTGTGAGAACGACCAATGCAGTGACAGTGGGAAAATTTGGAGATAGAATCAACGTCATACCAAACCAAGCAGATATCTATATCCACTATCGTCCCCTACCAGGGGAAAGCATATCTTCTGTGTTGGAGCACACCAGATCTGTCGTTGAGGGATCAACCAAAGATTTCAGCATTGACGTTCTGGAGACACGCAATCCTTCAGGAGACTCGTATCTGCCTAGAAACTTTGAACTTGTGGAACAGTGCATTGTCGAGATATTTGGAAATCATTCCAATCCTGGGGCCAGCCCATCAATCATGGTTTCCCCATATATTACCATTGGTGGAACAGACAGTCGATATTACGAGAAACTCTCAAATGGTGGGGTTTTCAAATTTTCACCAATGGTGTTGAATGCCCAAACGAACGATTTTTCACGCATCCATGGTTTGGATGAAAGGATCTCCATTCAGAATTATCTGCTCATGATTGATTTTTACAGCCGTTTTGTGGAACTAAGTGCGGGGACTTAAAGTTGTAAAAATCCCATGCCATGTATTCCTTGTAGGTTTCATAACCTCTGGCCAAACAAAAAATACAAGTCGAAAGAAACGGCTTGCCATGTTCAACCCATGAGTACCTCGAATACTTGCGCTGTCACGTCCAAAAGCGATTCATCGCTTCCAGGTGCTCCAATTAAGCTTATGCCAACCGGGCATCCCTCGCTAGTCAGGACAGGAAGAGTCACTTCAGGAAGCCCTGCAAGACTTGCGATGGAAGTGACTGAAATCAACCTTCGCCTGAACTGTTCCAATTCTGCTTGTGGCGTGTTTTTGAAGGGCGCTGGTCCAGGGGTAGTGGGTACAATGAGCACCGTGCCACCTTGTAGCAAATCACTCATGTGTTCTTTCACTTTGTCTCTCCTTTGTTTAGCTTCCCGCAATTCATCATTTGTGATCTTGGCTGCCATGGCGAACCTTTCCCGTATACCTGGTCCCAGTTCAGGATTCTGCTCAGTAATCCAATCACCGTGACAATTCCAAACCTCAGCTCCCTGGCATACGCGGAAGATGTCAATCCACTCTTGCAACTTTCCGGCCGTGTCGTCGCCCACCTCCACCTCCCCCTGCTCCCCCAAAACTTCTTCCCATCTCCCTTTACTTTTGGATAGCACCTGCCTCAGGCGATTTGCGACCTCTGCATTTGCTAGCTCTACTGCATCAGTTCCCAAAAGCCACTTAATGGGTCTTGCGACGGCCTTGCTATCCTCGCTTTGGTCCAGAAGAACCTGTCCTACTTTCTGGAGCGTGTCGGCATCCCTGGCCATCCATCCTGCCGTGTCAAATGAAGGCGCTAGGGGACAAGCTCCGTGCAGAGAGACTCTGCCGTGTGTGGGTCGGATACCAAACAGACCACAGTAGCTTCCAGGAACTCGTACAGATCCTGCCGTGTCGGTTCCTAATCCAATGTGCGACAACTTGCTGGCCACTGCAGATGCACTTCCAGAGGAAGAACCTCCAGGCACACGTTCCACGCACCTCGGATTGACCGGCGTGCCGAATTGCGCATTCTCGCCGTTCAGACTGTACGCCATTTCGTCCATGTGCGCCATCCCGACGAGCTCTGCACCGTTCTGCAGCATTTTTTCCACTGCATCGGCGTTTTCTTGCGCCGTTTCGTGTGTGTCGCGCCATTTGGGCGTTCCGAAGGACGTCCGCCATCCTTTCACGGCGAACAGGTCCTTCGCCACGAACGTCAACCCTTGGAGGGGTCCTTCGCGACGTCCTTGGATGCGCACACGCGGCGAAAAGAGCGCACAGCCACCGTCCATGGCGGCGCGCATGTCCGTGCAGTGGGTGGTGTTGTGTCCAAGCCCCCACACAACCTTGTACAACAACACACAACTTCACCCGAAGCGGGGCGATCCGTACGACATGACCCGGAATACGAAGTGCACAAGGTGAAAAGACCTGTGCAAGAGAGCTTGGGAGTCGTAGACAGCTCGTGCAACCAAAGGCGACAGCAAGACACAGATGCCCAACAGTTGCATTGACAAACATGAATCGTTCCTCCGCTCTGCAAAGTGGAGCCATGCAGATTGGATGCGATGGATGGATTGGTGCATGGATGATTTCTTGGCCAGAGAACAGATGCTTGCACGGCTCGAATTCGAACCCTGAAGCCTTGCTGTGCCACAAATGAAAGGTTCTGGAGGGATTGGGATCCTGCTGTTTTCACATCTCCCAGACATTTGAACTGCACGGTGAGGCCGGAAACGAGTTGTTCATTTGGAAAGAAACGAAGGCAATTATCGTCACTGAAGCACCCCTGCTGCTTGATTGTCAGCAGAGTGACAATGACCAACGTGCAGTTGAACAAGAGGAGGATGGAAGAGATCAGCTTGGATGGTCAAAGGTGGGGAAGAATTGCTGGTAGAGCTGGGTGATACCCACATGTACAGAATGTCGGGGTTCATCCGCATCGTTACCGATGCTTGCCATAGAAATGTGGTGACCTAACATGACAATTGTAACATGGAGCGCTTCTGCCGTCAAATGGTGCAGAGAAAAGGCAGAGTTTTGCCCCAATGCAATGCAAACAATGTGGCAAGCACACGCCAATCAACTCGTCAGACAGGTGCCTCGTGCCACATATTTGCACACCGCTTGCACGGTCGTTGACATAGGGAAAATATGGGAACAACATTAGCGATGAAACTTTAGAGAGTCCCTCTATCGATGATCAAGATCTGTCTCATCATACTCCCGCTCCTGTGCTGGGAAAGAGAACTAGACATCTCTACTAACATGGAGCCGGCAGAAAGAAGCACAGTGGCAATGAGTCCTTATGCAATAAATCTCCAGCTATTTCCATGGAAAGTTGTTTGCAGCAACTCGAAAAGGCTTCTACAGTTCGAGACAGGGTTGCGGTGTCAACAGGGAGGAAATACAAATCTGGGTTTTTACATGGCTATAGGAAATTCCATCGCCTACTTGTGCTTCTCTCCTTTCCTCCTTCCCTCAACTAGGAACAAGGTTGATAATCGTTTCCTACTGTATGGAGGCTCCAATCAACTCAGGGCTGCGGTGAAGAAATCTCAGCACCTTTATCACCCCGTATATGTTGCAACCACCTACCATGGTTATGAAGGGCTTTACTTCCACCAAGGAGCTTCTCCGGTGCGGAAGTCCGTCTCGGACCAAGTGGAAAAGACCACCTTGTCGTCGGATCCAACATCCAGGTGAGCAAGGGCGAGGGAGAGCGGTGCTGGTCCGCGCACGACCTTTCCTTCTGCGTTGTACTGGGATCCATGGCAGGGGCACTTGAATTTGTTCTCGGCGCTGTTCCACGGGACCACGCAACCCAAATGCGTGCAGACGGCGTTGATTCCGAAGCTGGCGAGGGATCCGTCGTTTTGCACCACGATGTAGGTGGGATCACCTTTGAGTCCTTGTGCCAAGGAGTGATCCCCTACGTTGTGGGTTTCCAACCACTTGGTCTTGGTGATGTCGTTGCCCAGCGCATCCTTGGCGACGATGCCACCTCCAGCACCGCCTGAACCTTTGGGCACGAGCATGTAGAGGTATGGTCCGAGGATGGCCGTGGCAGGTGCGCCCACTGCACCCAACGTGAGCAAGTTCATGACCTTGCGTTTGGCCATGTCCGGCACCTCCGAGGCAGCCGCCGCGGCCTGCACGCGCACGGGGGCGCGGCGCATCGCGCCGTTTCCGGCCTTGCGCGTCTGCAGGCTCTTCAGGTCTCCGCACAGGTTCGCACGGGCGCTCGTTGCGCTCGCCATGGCCGCTTCGCGACGTGTTTCGCCGCTGCAATCGGACGCGTCCTTCGCCTTCCACGTCTCACTCACCCACCAGAAACCCTATCCTCAGGACCTGGCGGGTGCTTCCTCGACGGGTCGCGGTACCATTCGGGAGAAACGGAAGGGAGGAGAAAGGGAAGTAAGGGTGGATGGAAGCATGTGCGACGAGGACGTGGAGGGACCTCATCCATCCGGACCGGAGCAGATCGGCGCGAAAGGGAGGCTCGATGCCCCCGGATGGAAATCACCTACAGATGCAGTCGAATCGGGTCCGGATCCGACCCCACCCCGTCGGGTCTTCCTACGGGTTTGAGGGAAGAAGGGGAGGCAGATTCCCCGTGCGTTCCGACGGCATCGTTCGGACCAGGTGTGGATCCGGGTTCGACGGTTCGACCGTCCCTTTCGAACCCGACCTCGTTCGGGTCTACGTCTCCGGTGGAAAGGAAACCCAAAGGGAAACCGACCTCATCCAAAGGGGGGCATTCGAAGACGAGAAACCCCGTCGCATGTCCGTCGGCGACATGTCGCGACCGCGAAACCACGTCCATGCGTGCGCCACGTGTGGCGATAGACGTCCAAGGCGCACGAGAAGAAGGAGGAGGGGACGGTCGAACATGCCGCGAAGACGTCCCTGCTTCGACGTGACCGCCTTGTTGTCTGGACGTGCCCAGGCCCGTCCGTGGTCTTCCGAAGGGGACCTCGCCGCTTCCGCTTCGCACGCCTGTCGTGCCGTGCGCCAGCTGAGCTGTCCTTCCAGCTTCTCCATCCGCGAGGTGGGCGTGCAAGACCTCTTGCTTCGCGACGGACACGGCGCGTATCCACGTCCAGGCAGCAGTCCGCTCCTCCACGGCTTGTTGCGTCCGAGAGGGACGTTCGAAAACGTCGTCGACGTGGACGGGAAACGTCGCACGACCACGACCGGCATGGCGCCCACGAAAGACGCCTCCGGCGCCGCCAGCGCCATCGTCGTGGCGTTCCTGAAACGCACGAGGGTCCACCAGCCGTGGCAGAGCGGAAAGTGCGGGCCCAGGTACCTCTGGACGGACGCGTTCGCGGTGTGCTTGCTGCTGGGATTGAACTGGCGTGGTTGCAAGATCGATTGGGACAAGACGGAGCCCATCGAAGCGGCCGTGGAAGTCGTCCGAGGCGTCCACGGCGTGCTGGGAAAGAAAAGGATCGAAGAAGGAAGAGGCTTCGTCGGCAGCAGCATCTACGCCGAAACGGAAGGATGGCTCAGCCAAGATCGGAACCAACCGACAGCACGAGGATTGCGGATTGGTAAGAAACTGCCGGAAAGGAAACTGCACGAACCGTTCGACGAAGAACTCGAATGGGAAAGAGACGGACAGTACTTCCACTACCTCACCAAGTGGATGCACGCCCTCGCCCAATTGGCAGCAGCCACCAACGACAGCAAATACGCCATCCAAGCCGCACAACTCATCAAGGGGATCCACTGGGAATTCGCACGCGGCAAGCCGGGAGGGAGACATCTGGCCTGGAAGATGAGCACCGACCTCTCTCGCGCGCTCGTACCAACGCAGGGTCACACGGATCCGCTGGACGGCTTCGTCGCGTATCGGCACGTGCAGGCCACCCTCCTGTACTTTGGTCTGGGTAACAAGTACTCCTTGGAAAGTGAAATCGCAGACATTCGCTCCATGGTGACGGGAAAACGGTTCGATACTTCAGATGTTCTGGGGATGGGGTGCTTGCTGGCGGACGCATGCAAGGTCATGCACCTTTGTGTCCGTCGCAATGCATTGGGAGGGGACGGCTACGACAAGGAACTCCCCAAGGTACTGTTGGGCCTGTTGAGGGATGCACAGGTTGGACTCGCACGGGTTGCAGAGGATGCTTTTCGACAATCAGCCACTCGCAGGTTGGCATTCCGAGAATTCGGTCTCTCCACTGGGTTGCAAGCTTTGCCGTTGATGCAGAAGTTGCTGGTCGAACTGCGACAAGCACCGGACAAGTGCGGGATATCCAAAAATGACGTGCAGCAGGTCGAGTCCTTGCTGAGTCGCTTGATCGAGTCCCATTTCTGGATGGTCGAAGAGATCCACAACTTCTGGGCCATTGACGAGCATCGCAAAGGTAGATCGTGGATTTCCCACCTGGACATCAACGAAGTGATGTGGGCCACCTCGTTGCTTCCGGACGGTTTCTTAGAAATGTTGTTCTGATGGCGTTCTTCGAACGTGCATGAACTCGCCCGGTGCTTCGTTTCCTGTCTCTCTCGAACCTCCGGCTCTCTTGCAATCTGCAGCCATGCCTGTGGATGCTGTCGCACTGGGATCCCAACGGCATCTCTTGCCAACTCCACCATTGTGTCCTCACCTGGTTTCTTGGACTCGTTTCTTGGATCGCACGAACCTTCGTGGTCCTCCCAGAAAAACGGACCCACCCGCCCCACGCCACATTCAAACCTCCAACGGTCACCTGTCGGACCGAACGGATCGGCTCCGCACCGAATCCACGTTTCCTACCTGACCCGCAGAGGATTTACTTTTGCACCCTCTCAATCCTCGGCGGTCCACGCTCCAAGGATTCCGATCGCGACGGGCCGACGCCTTCATGCCCCGCGGAGGATGTCGGAGCGAAACCTGTTCTTTCCTCGACGGGGGATGGGAAAATTCGAGCGTGGAGGGACACGTCCGACACGCGTTTCGTCCATTTCGCGTTTCGTTGCGCGTTCGCACGTGCGCGTCTTGCACGATGTACGTGCTCGAGGACAAGGAGAACGTGGCTCCGAGGTACGGGACAGGACCCACGCCATCCTCGTCCGCGAAGAAACGAGGAGAGCTGCGCCATCCGCTGGCTCCACGACGAGCCAACGCTTCTGCCAAGGTAGAAGCAGCCTGGAGCAAAGCACGTGCACACACGTGGTCGGAGGAAGTGGAGACGTTCCTGGAAAGAGAAGAGGTGCGGAACGATGCAGAGTGCACGAGACTGGTCAGGAAACTGCGCCAGGATCCGAAGGAACCGAAGGCATGGAAGGCGTTCCTCGCACATGCCGAGAAGAAAATCGAAGGAAGCGAGACGGACGTGCAGATGCACAAGCTGTTTGCGTGGGCCAAAGACACCGTGCCTACGTCGGGTAACCGAGATTGCGAGGACTACATTTATCTGTGGGTTGGCTTCGTAAAGAGGCAGATGCTGCGAAACGAGGACGATGCAAGCGAGACGTTTCAGTCCCTGAAACTGAATCGCATCGGGGAACGCAGCGCCGCCTTGTACGTGGAGTGGGCTAGGCTGGAGATGCGAATGGGAGATTTGAGCAAGGCAAAGAAGAGAATCAAGGCAGGGTACAAGGCCGATGCCCGTCCTGTCGAGCTCCTGGATCAGATGAATACCGAACTGGAACATACGAAACCTTGCCCCCGCTCCCATGCCCACCCATCCTTGGCGACGCCTTCGGCTTCAAAGTCCTCTTGGGTAGCATCGCGGATCCAGGCAGGACACAAAACTATGTCACCCAGCACAACAGGAGCATCCCACCTCATGCCTAGTACCCTGACCCCTTTAGGTGCGCACAGGGTGAGCGGAACCCCATGTGCAAGCAGCGCAACCCCCACGAGTTTTTTTCTGTCGTCTAGAAGGGGACAGGAGCACTCCAAATACAGAACATTGACTGGTCCGTTCGAAGTACGGAAAGACCGTCATGAAAGCAGTAGCAGCGGAGGGGGTGGATCAGATGGGAGCAGTGCGAAGATGAAGGAAAATAAACCAAGCACCGGTGAAGAGGATTCAGTTGCACTGTGCAAAAAGAGCAAAGTGTTTGGGACTGGCACCGTACCCAGCTTTACAGCCTCTGAAGCTGTGGTTGGTGCTGGTTATCGCGGCAGAACCGACGGCAAAACTGGTCCAGTTCCAGCCAGTTCGGAGGCACCCGAGCCAGACAATGCACGGCCCAATGGTGAACAAAAGAAAGGAGATGGACATCGTAGTGGCTCTGTACAACATCCACCCGCTGGTGCCATTGAATGTGAAAGGATCAGCCATGGAGTGGAATTTGATGCGTCTACACGTAAGGGCAACGGTCCAATGGCTTACCGTCCCAGTACAACACAATCGGGCGATGCTGAAGATAGAAATGGACCTGGTATGCAGCATCCTCGCCTGCACCTGGCCAGAGAGTCTGGTTATCAGGATGTTGGCAGGGACGAGAACATGAATCCATTGCTGGCAAGCAGCAGGAGGCCGCTTCCATCACATGGAACAGCCGGAGATGTGTTGCCATCAAACCACGAACAAGCAAGGTCTCGAGCACCTTACCTGGACCACCCTTCCATGGAAATGCCAGATGCAAAAATAAACAACCAGCCAGAGCCATCTATCAAGCAGTCAATTGACTATGTGGCACCTAGGTCAACTGCTGCGCAGCCAGGAAACGTCCATGCATCCTCCCAAAGTGTGGATGCCAACAAAGAGAAGGTCCAAAGTGCAGCAGAGAATGTTCAGCCAAAGGCAGTTCACCCGCCCAAAGAAAGTGAAGTCCAGAAGGAAGCCCTCCAGACGTCTGCTTCGGAAGACCAGACCATTTCAGTGAGAAACAAACCATACACCATTCTCGAATGTGTTGGAAAGGGAGGAAGCAGCAAAGTTTATAAGGTCATGGCTGGAAATCGAAAGATATATGCGCTGAAACGCATCAAACTGTCCAATCGCGACAAGGAAGCTGCAGCTGGATTCCTTGACGAGATCACGCTGCTTCGGAGGTTGCGAGGCCACCACAACATCATTCAACTGATCGATGCTGAAGTGCTCGGAAGGGAAGGGATCATTTTAATGGTGCTAGAATATGGGGACATCGATCTTGCTCGCTTGCTTCAAAAGCGTGTGAAGACAAGGAAAGAAGGAGAGGCTGCTATAGATGACAATTTCCTGCGACTCTACTGGCAGCAGATGCTTGAGGCTGTCCAGACCATTCACAAAGAGAGGATCGTGCATTCAGATTTGAAGCCTGCAAATTTTCTATTTGTAGAGGGTCAACTGAAGCTCATTGATTTTGGCATTGCCAAGACCATGAAGGACAGCAACACGACTAGTATTATGAGAGAGTCACAGGTGGGCACCCTCAATTACATGTCCCCGGAATCCATTCTCTCTGGCAACGGGGGAGCTGGCCACAAGGTTGGCCGTCCATCAGATGTTTGGGCACTGGGATGCATCTTCTACCAAATGGTATACGGGCACACCCCGTTCAGCCACTTGCCCTTTATCCAGAAGCTGCATGCGATCACAGACAACAACCACGAGATATCTTTTCCAGCAGTACCCAACCCTCATGCCATGGATGTGATGAAGCGTTGTCTGGATCGCAACCCCAAAGAAAGGATAACCATTCCCCAGCTATTGGAACACCCTTTCTTGCATCCTGAGACTGTTGCAACTACGAACACGGAGAACAGCATATCTGTGGAGCAGCTGCAGCACATTCTCTCTCACTTTGCACAAGGTCTTGGCGATCGAAGCCTAAGTGAAGTCTCACAGGAAATACTTCAGCAAATATCAGAGGGCAAAGCCATGGACCTGTCACGTCTAATGCCCAACATGTAAGTGGCCAAGCGCTACCCGTGAAGCTAGCAGGGATCTCAGAGGCACAATTGTTTTTGCTTTCTTGGCCGCCCTCCTGCAATTTTGCCCCTCTCCATTTGTACTGCGTGGCATCGTTCGCCACTGATATAACCGTACCTCAGAGGAGAATAGAAGGCCTGTACATCAATAAATACTCCTTTTCATGGATTTCATTCTCTTCAAATCCAGGCTCAGGGGAGAAGCATCAATCGGCATGCCGACACATGGCCTTTCGGTGGTTTGATTGACAAAATTTCCCAACCCAAAGTATGCACGCCTTTCTCTGGAAAGAAGCATCCACTGCCTGAACGGACAAAATGGTTTGGACGGAGCACGCAAATGCCTCCAGCCTGACCGCCAGACGTCAATCGCTGCCTCTTGGCCCGCACGGTTCAATCTGCAAGCATTCTCTGTGTCTTTCGGTGCATCTTCCACGCTTGAATCAGGTTGTGCTGCATTTGATCCATCCTTTCTTTGATGGCCATCATCACTGCTGCTTGCAGCACTGTCTTGTAGAGCTGTTCTTTCAGGCCTCTATACCATCCGGCCATTCCTTCCTTACGATACACGTCCACCAGCACCTGGAACATGTTTCCATGTGCTTTCTTCACTTGTTGGAGTACTTTGGCTCGCGCCAACGGATAGGTGGTGATGGTGGCGATGCATTTGGAGGCCGCTCCCACGACGAAGGCAGCTTGGGTGCCCAGCACGGCTTCCTTCCCGCGTCTCTTCGTCTTCCACGCCATCACTTTCCTGCGCATGGCTTCGTACACCACGTATTGCACCACAGGGTTGACGGTCAGCACCATGGCGGCTGTCCATCCGTTTTCCTTTCTTTCTTCGTCTTTCCCTTCCTCATCTGCTTGTCCTTGCACTTGCTTCCTTGTGGCCCAGGTGTCCAGCTGGTGCGTGGTGCACACCGTCGCCATGGCCGCCGTCCACGCGCACGCGGCGTCCTTCCCGCTCCATCCTTCCTTCGACGCGGACTTGGCCCATGCGTAGGCGTAGAAGAACACGAACTGCGCGCACGCTGCATGCGTAGCTTTGGAGGCCGCTCCTTTCCACCACCTTCGTGTCGTGTTCGGTTCGTCGACGTGTCCTGCTTGTCGCTTCGTCTTGGCCACGTCCAACGGATGCAACAGCAAGCACGCGCACGTGGCGCCGCACGAGGCCGACGCCGCCGACGCGAGCGAGGCCGCCATCGCCCGCCACGTGGACCCGGATCCCATCGTGCGGTCCGGATGCGGCCCAGGAGGTGCCACGTGTCCTTCGTTCCCCTCCCCTTCCCGCGCTTTTTCCCTTCGTTCCCCTCTCCACCTGGTGGCAGTCTTCTTCGTTGTGTTGCAGTTGTACGTTGTTGTGTCGCAGTTGTGTCTGCGAGCATGGAAGCTGGGAGGAGAGGTGCGAGCGTGGAAGCTTGTCCTTCTCCAAGCGAAGCAGGTGCGATCTGGCGAAGCGCAGAGAAGGAGCGCTTCCTGCGACAAGCACGTGCGCTGGGACTCGAAACGTCGCCGACGTTCCAAGCGGCGTGGAAGGAGCTGGTGGAGCGGAGCGAAGGCTTGGACGAGCTCGCGAAGGAACAGGAGAGCGGAGAACGCAAGCGTCCGTGGTGGGCGGACGGCGAATACGACGCGTGCAAAGCGTCTCGCAAGGCCGAGGAAGGACACGAACATTACACGTGTCGAAGGAACGAAGAGGCACTCACGGCGTTCACCGAAGCCGCCAGGCTCGCGCCGCAGTGTGACGCACACCATGCGAACCGTGCAGCTGCGGCCATGCGCCTCCGACGATGGGACGTGGCCGCAGAAGCCGCGGAAGACGCGCTGCGGATCCGTCCAGAGGGTTGGAAAGCTAGAATGCGCGCCGGCGAAGCCAGGATGAAGTTGGGCGACCTGAAACAAGCCATACAACACTTCCAAGTGGCCCTGAAGATAGATCCAAACCATCCAAGAGCGATCCGCGGCTTGGAAGATGCCACTAGTGCACTCCACCGGGAAGAAGAAGATCGAAACAACGAGCGGATGGGCGCGCAGAAAGGACAAAGGAAAGGATTGGAACTGTGCCTGGGAACGGACGAAGAAGTTGCGGTGCTGCTCCAAACTGCCGAAGACATGTGCAAGGCCCAACCGAAGCTGGAAGCAGCAAAAACCGCCAAGGTGGAAGCGCTGATCCTGTGCCGACGATACGAAGACGCAAGAGAAGCCTTGTGTGGGCTGACGGATGGCCTAGATAAGACTCGCCTGCAGGTGGAAATCGAATGGAGAAGCGGAGGAGACATGCAGGAAGCGTGGAAAGAATTGCGTGGCGCACCTGGAGCCCAAGCGTCGGAATCCTGCCGACAGCTCATACAGGACCTAGAACGGATGGCCAAGGCTGTGAAACAGGCGGACGGGGCACTGGAAGACGAGCGATACCAGGATGCCATAGAACTCCTTTCCCAAGCAATGCAGCTGGACAAAAAACTCAAAGCAGCTCCAATCGTGTACAATGCCAACCTGTTGCTGAAACGAGCAGAAGCCTACTGTGCCAGAGGCATGAGGAAGGAAGCGCTGCAAGATCTCAACCAATGCCTGGATTTCGTGCCCGAGCATTCCGAAGCAGTGAAATTTCGGGCGGTGCTTCTGGAAGCTTCCGGGCGGTACGAAGATGCACTTGCAGACCTCTTTCGGTTGCAGGACCTGGACGCTACCTCGCCTGGCTTGTTGGAGTCCATGGCACGGCTTGCGGCAGCGTGCGAGAAGGGAGGTTTGGATGGGACAGAAGCTCCTGCATCCATGTTTGCCAAGGATGGCTTGGGAGAGTCTCATTGTGCAGTGTTGGAGCTTCCACCTGACGCCACCAGTGCAGAAGTGCGACGAGCGTATCGAAAGTTGGCGGCACAGTGGCATCCAGACAAGTGGATGACCCATACAGAAGATGCCAGGAAAGTGGCTGAGGTGCGTTTCCGGGAGATCCAAGTGGCCTACGAGGCTTTGCTGCCCCAGGATGGCATACTACGATAAAATTCTGGAGGAAATAAGCAATGTGCGACAAATTGATTGCTGCATCACTTCTGCAGGCCGGAAAGGGCAAATTTCTGTGCGACCCCTTCCTGTCGATACACTGCGATTTTTTGGACATCGGAGTCGGAGCTCTCCAAGACACGGCAAACAAGAAGGGCCCCCAGTACCCTGCTGCGGCATACATCGATTGGCACCTTGAGATTTCTTTTCGACTCGCCAAAGCGATCGTGTCATTGCCGTGACGAAAGCAGCAGGGTGCTCTTGTTTGGGTCATGTTGCTGTCCAGGCAATTTGTCGTTGTGTTGCGATGCAGCAGGAAGTTGCATGTGCACGATTGGTGGGAGAATGAAAGCAGGTTTGGCAGCTGTCCCAGCCATCAGCCAGGAATGGAAACCCGCACAGTACCTACGATCGCCTGTGCGCCTATGAATCTCTTGCATCATGAAGCATTCCTCGCCTGTATACCCGAGTGCAAGAGTGCATTCTTTTGCACGCATCCTGGTGGATCGATGCGACCGTGGTCCTAGCCATTCCCTCGCGTGCTATTATCAATCCTGTCGGTTGGTTCCCGTCACCACGTGTTTTCCTTCCAACCTCCATTCCAGCTCCACCTCGCTTGCATGGCAGGCGCCAAGATCTTGTCCACCCCCCACCATCCACACCACGATCTTATCCATTCCATCGGCGCTTTTCCCACCTCCATCGACACGTTCGAGGCCCTGTGATGGCGGACACGTGCTTCTTCGTCCACGTAACGCTTGCTTGGTCTCTCTCCTGGACGTGCAGTTCATCCCAGGCTCCAAAGCACAGACTCCCTCCCCGGAATTTGGCGGGAACGTTCGACTGGAACGGTCTCGCGCGACCGGGGCGAGCCACGCCCTCTCATTGGTCCGTCATGCAGGGGGAGAGCCGTTGCCCCGATCGTCCGTACCTCCGACGGACATGTGGATCCGGGGCACCGTACAACGGATGGGACGGTTGTGGTCGGAGGAACGGGGCAACGGTCACTCCTCCTCGAATGGCGGGATCACGTCGTTTCGAATCCTTGGGTATGACGTCGGTGGTGGCACGAACGGTCTTCTGGAGGAGTGTGACGACGTCGGACGAGCACCTGCAACGAGCTCAGTTCTTCAGGTGCAAGTGCAGACGTGCACCTGCTCGCTGCACCTGAAACGAGCCTGTGGTGGTGAGTGGCCGATGGCAGATCGAGGGGTTTCGGATGGATGCATCCACATCCAGCATGAAGTTTGCACGGGGATGTCCTAGAGAGGTTCGGAGGAATACATGGCCTTCAATTCATGGCATCGAAGCGCGCCCGATCAAAATCCTGCTGCGATGGAAGAGGGAAACGGGGTGGAGGGTGAACGAGGGCGCAAACTATGAAATAC
>LFIK01001954.1_pt1 | contig 16509 bp, 15 predicted proteins | sample 643401 | NCBI WGS metagenome assembly LFIK01 (sample SAMN03777447, study PRJNA286221) | soda lake metagenome | biome: soda lake; feature: Kulunda steppe; material: water; isolation source: sample T5-Br brine of Lake Tanatar-5 | place: Russia: Kulunda steppe | collected 2010-07
GCTTTCGCAGTTATGACGGCAAGATTCTGCCCTGGTAGCGACCTTTGGTCCACCTTTCAGCTATCCCCACATTCGATCGACGCGCTTGGGAAGATTAATTAAATCTAGGGTTGCGAAATACGCTGGCATGGGGCAGGTATTGGAGCTTCGTTTCGGGCCCATCGATCAGGCCGTACAGCGCCAACTCAGGCATCAATCAGCAGAAGTTCTGAGCGCCGCTATCAATCGCGCGATGACGGCGCCCACACTCGCCGAAGCGTTGGATGGTCTCAAACGGCATTAACGGCAACTGCAAGAGATTTCACGCCGGTCAGCCGACCACCCCGTCCAAACCTTGCAGCTTTGCCTGGATCTCATCGCGCGCCACCCGAAATCTGGTGCGGAGATCTTCCGGGGAAAGCGAAGGATCGGTCGAGGCCGGATCAGCGATCGGCCAATGCAACCGCTGCACCCGTCCCGGCAGCACGGGGCAGACCTCTTCGGCACAAAGCGTAACGACAAGGTCCACGGCATCGGGGTCGATCGTATCGACCGAGGTTGATTTCTGCTGAGCAATGTCGATTCCGATTTCGGTCATCGCCTCAATGGCATAGGGGTTCACGCGCGTCGGAGCGGATCCGGCGCTGGATACCGCCATGCGATCGCCAAACCGGGCTCTCGCCAACCCCTCGGCCATTTGGCTGCGGGCCGAATTTGCGACGCATAGGAAAACGACCCTCATTCCAATGACTCCGATGTACAGATCGACCCTGAGAGCTCACCGCGGCTTTCCTTCTGGAAAACGGCATTCAGCAGAGCTGCCAATGGCAGCAGCCGGTCCGGATTGAGCGAATAGCAGACGCGGGGACGCGTGATTTCGCCCGTGATAATACCGGCGGATTTGAGAATGCGCAGGTGCTCCGAGACCGTCGATTGCGCCAACCCCACCTCGTCGACAATGTCGCAGCCAATGCAGGATTGCTTTTCGACGAGAAGGCGGACAATACGAATGCGGGCTGGATGCCCAAGCGCCTTGGCGATAAGGGCGACATCGTCGTCGCCGGCTTCGGCCGCAAAATTGGGCTTGCGACAATCGGGCAATCGGCTCTCGGACTCGGCCATCAATCCCCCTTTCCGGCGCGAAATCATGCCTGGCAGAAATCGTCAATCGTCGAAATCCGATATAGCCATCGGTGGGGGCCGTGTCAAACATCCCAAGAGACCGAGACAACCGGTGTCACTGACGGATCAAAGCGGGCTCAGATCATCTCAACGATCCGTCCGCAGTCTATCCCTTGTGTCAACGTCCCAAGCGCCCGGCCCCAGTCGCCGGTCAGGCGGGACGCCACAAAAGCATCCGCAACAGCGGCATCGCCATTGCGGATCAAGAGCCCGGCTTGAAGCAGCAACGCCATGGTCTCCGCAAACTGCCGCGCTTCAGCTTCGTCAACGCCGCCGGAATAGCGGTTCACGACCGCATGAAGGGCCGCATCATACCGCCGGTCGGCCCCCGTCGCGCGCTCAAGCTCCCGATACAGCGCCGCAACAGACTCCGGCATCTTCGACACGGTTCTGAGAATATCGAGGCAAATGACATTGCCAGCCCCCTCCCAGATGCCGTTCAAGGGGGCTTCGCGGTATAGCCAGGGCATCGGCGATTCCTCGACATAGCCGACACCGCCAAGGCACTCCATGGCCTCGGCCACGACCATCGGGCATCGCTTGTTAGACCAGTACTTCGCCAATGCAACAGCCAGCCGGGCGAAAGCCCGCTCGGCCTCTTGGTCGGCGGCGTCATCGTCGGCCGCATTGTCGAATGCTTTGGCGACCCGCAAACCGGCGGCCAATGCTCCGTGCCATTCCAAGGCCAAGTCAGCCAGGACATTGGTCATCAGGGGGTGATCGATCAATGATTTGCCGAACGCCGTCCGGTTCCGGGTCCACCACGCCGCTTCGCTCAAGGCGCGGCGCATCAGACCGGCTGGGGCAAGACAGGTATCGAGACGGGTGTGGTGAACCATTTCGAGAATTGTGGCGATGCCGCGCCCGCCATCGCCGACCTGCTCCGCCCAAGCGCCGTGATATTCGATTTCGGACGAAGCGTTGGCGCGATTGCCGAGCTTGTCCTTTAGCCGCATCAAATGAATAGCATTCCGCTGCCCGTCCGGCGTCCAGCGCGGCACCAGAAACGTTGTAAGCCCTTCTGGTGTCAGGGCCAACGTCAAGAACGCATCCGACATCGGCGCAGAACAGAACCATTTGTGCCCATAGAGCCGGTATCCCAGGCCGTCCGGCTCCGCACGGGTCGTCGTCGCCCGAAGGTCGGATCCGCCCTGCTTTTCCGTCATCGCCATGCCGATGGTCAGTCCGGATTTTTCAGACGCAGGCCGTGACGCGCCGTCGTAGTCGGCAGAAAGGCAGCCGGCGATCCACGGCGCCATCGCCTGCGGCGACGCGGAAAGCGCCGGCACCGCGGCATAACTCATGGTCATCGGACAGCAGACACCCGGTTCGATCTGTGACATCAGATACACCATCGCCCCATGGGCCAGATGGCCGCCTTGCGCCGTCGCTGTCCAGGGCAAATGGGCATAGCCGGCCGCTATCCCTTTAGCCATCAAGGCATGGTAAGCGGGATGGAATTGCACTTCGTCGATTCGCCGTCCACCCCTGTCGAAGACCGTCAATTCCGGCGTGGAACGGTTTGCCTGACGGGCTTGCTCCAGAGTTTCGGCCGATCCGATCACGGCGGCGAAACCCGCCAAGGGGTCGGCGTGATCCGGCGCGTCCCGCTCGATGATGCGCCGCAGGGCCGGATCATGACACCATAGCGGCAGGTCCGCCATCGGCTCGGGCTGGTTATCAACGGTGTGCGTCGTCAGTGCGGCACGGGGTCTGAACGGAGTCATTGCAGGTCCTTGGGATCCATTGGCCGAGGCTGAACCCTCTCAGGCACTCAGAATACACCAAAAAGCCACAAAAACACGACCTATGCGCGATCATCGGCGTGATAAAATCCGCTCGCCGTTATTCGCCGGCACGATAGACCCGATCACCCACCTGCGTTTCGCCCTCTTGCGTTTCGCCAGCCTGTGACTCGCCGGATGGTGCCTCGATAGTCCGGAGGTCCTTAAGGCCTGCGTCACCGTTGTCGCTTTGCTCGGAATCGATCCGTGTCGTCTTGTGCCTTGTATCCTCGGGAACCAGATCGCGGGGCGGGGGCCGGCTGGCAATCGCCGGTTTTGCCCGAATCTCGGGGGCCCGCCTGTCGGGCGGCGTCACAATGCCGCCGGACATCACCATCTTGATACCCTCTTCGACGGTCATCGACAGCAAAAGTATGTCGCGCTTGGGAACGAAAAGCAGAAAGCCCGAGGTCGGATTCGGCGTCGTCGGCAGGAAAATATTGACCACTTCGTCTTCAGTGAGGTTCTGAACCTCTGCCTTGGTATCGCCAGTGACGAAGGCAATCGCCCACATGCCGGGACGCGGATATTCAACCAGAACGACTTGCCGGAAAGCAGACGACTGGTTAGCCAGAAGTGTCTCGAAAATCTGCTTCGTCGCACCGTAGATGCTGCTCACCGCCGGTATACGATTCATAATGCGGTCGGAAATCCGCACCAGCAGACGCCCGGCATAACCAGCCGTCGTCGCCCCAATCAGTATTAGTCCGCCGACGACCAGTATCAGCCCCAGACCCGGCGTCGGGAACGGCAGAAAGTTGGTCGGATCGAAGCGTGGCGGCAACAAGTTGACGACCACATCATCGACAAAACTGATCACCATCCAAATCACATAGAACGTGATCAGAATCGGCGCCGTGACCAGAACCCCCGCCAGAAAATAGGCACGCAGCCGGCCCGCCAAGCTCATATTTTTTCCAAACGGTCTTGGGACTTCTGGGTCACCTGATATCTTCATGCCGGCCGTCACTCTCGATCTCTCACTTGCGACCCAAGCATAGATCATGTCAATGCGGCAGTTGCAAGACAACCGGATGGCACCGTCATCCGGACATTAATCGGACGACAGCACCCAGCCTTCCCGAGAGCGCTTCCAAAGCAGGAAACCGCCCAAAACCAGCAATACGGCACCGATCGCCGGACGCACAGTGCCCGGCATCATGAACATTGGCACCGAGATGGCCATTACCAAGCCGATCGGATAGGCCAGCGTCCAGCGATGGGTCCGGCGCTGCGCCTGGTACCAGACGAAAAGCACGGAGAATGCCGCCAGAACCAAGAAGAACAGTGACCACGGCCGTGTGATGAAAAGGGTCGGATCACTGCTGACCGATACCGCACGGACAAGATTGGCTTCGGCGATGGGCCCCAAGACGACGCCCAGAATGATCGGCGGGATTGGAAAGCCTAGAATTTTCATGACATAGCCAAGCAACCCGAACGCGAACAGCGCCCAAATATCGAACGTAATATTATTTAGATTGAACACCCCGATGGCACAATAAATCAAAATGACCGAGGCGAGCGCATATAGCGGTATCTTAGTCACAACGGTGAACAGCCGCAGCGAGAATACCTGAACGATCACCATAATGAAATTGGCGACAAAAAAGGCGACGATAATGCTGTAGGCCAGAACCGGTTGATTGGGAATAAAGCTTGGGCTTGGCGCAACATTATGGGCGAGCAGCGCCCCCAGCATCACCGCCGTTATGACATCGCCGGGAATGCCGAGCGCCATCATCGTGATCAATGCCCCGCCTGCCGTTGCATTATTCGCCGACTCTGACGCCACGACACCCTCCGGAATACCGGTGCCGAAACGCTCCGGCGTCTTTGACGCCTTCTTGGCCTGATCATAGGCCAGGATATTAGCAATCGACCCGCCCGCCGCCGGCAACACACCAACCAAGGTGCCAATCGTCGAGGATCGCAAGAGATTGCCTGAATGGGCGAAAATCGTCCGAATCGACTCCAGATGCGGCACACGGGCCGCGGACGGATCGGCCAGTGCCATGGGCCGCCGCGCCTTGTCCGTATCCCGGACATCGCCCATAAGTTGACTGAATGCAAACAATCCGATCAATACGGCCAGAAACGAAAAGCCCTGGTCGAGAATGTCGAAACCAAAAGTCAGACGGCTGACGCCGTTGAGACTATCCTCGCCGATCGCGGCGATCAAAAGCCCGATACACCCGGCGATCAACCCCTTGACGAGTTGCTCACCGGCCAGACTGGCTGTAATGGTCAGGGCGAAGATGACGAGCGCGAAATAATCCCAGGGGCCGAATTCAAGCCCAACCCGCGCCAAAGCCGGTGCAAAAACCGCCAGAAGGATGGCGCTGAAGACACCACCGAAAAAGCAAGCCCATATGCCGATTCCCAGCGCCAATCCCGGCTTGCCGGCACGGGCCATGGGAAAACCGTCGAATGTCGTTGCAACGGATGATGGCGTGCCGGGTATGCCGACCAGAATGCCGGGAATGAGTCCACCGGCAAGACCGCCGACAAAGACGCCCATCATCATGGATAAGCCCTGGACCGGCGGCATGAGGAACGTAAACGGCAAGGTCAGAATCACGGCCATGGCGATCGTGAAACCGGGGATCGACCCGGCAACCAGCCCAGCCAGCACGCCAACCGCGATCAGCATGAGATTGTACGGGGTTAGGACGTTTCCGAAAGCGGCCCCGAGTATTTCGAAGAATGGAATTTCCATCGATCAGCGGTCCCGTCAAATGCCTGTGAATCGGCCGCGTGGCAACTGAACGCCAAGGCCATAGGTAAATACGGCCCACATCCCGCCGACCGTAACAATCGCAACCACGGCGTACATGAGAAAATATTGCGGATTGCGATGACCAAGAAAACTTTGCATTGCAAAAGTGAACAGCGCGCCGGAAATCAGGATACCTAAAGGTCGCAAAGTCAACAAGAAAGCAAAGAAAAGGGCAAAGCAGACAATTGGATTTTTGTAGTATTCAAACCATGCTCGGAAGGAGTCAAAGGTTTGTTTGTCGGCCGGATCACCCTCTCGAAGCGCCTTGACCAGCAGCGCAACGGACAAGATGAACATGGGCACCAGTATGACCCGTGGCCAAACTTCGGCACCGACGGCGGCAAAGGGCGCCCGCCGGACATCGAAGGTCGTCCAGAAAAACGCCAGCGTCGTTGCGATCAGAACCAGCGCGACGACGACATCTCGCGAAACCCTGGGCATTTTATCCTCCGGATACCAATTTGATCGCGAACAACCACCAAAACCGGCTCCGGCCGGACGACAATTTCGCCCGGCCGGACCGGTCAGCGCCGCGTGATCAGCGGATTATAACCATCTCGAAGATCAGTTTTCAGGGTCGTAGAGACCAATGGCGATCGCAATGCGCTCGTGCAATTCGAAGTTCTCTTCCATGAATGCTTGGTAGTCTGCTGCATTCATGTAACGCACGCTGGTGCCCGCACCTTCCAGCGCCTGGGCGACGTCCGGATCTTCCAGGGCTTGGGCGAACAGATCTTCAAAGTAGCTGATGATGTCCGGATCGGTCCCCGGAGGCGCCACCACACCACGGCTCAAGCCATATTCGACATCATAGCCTTGCTCGGCCAGCGTCGGAATATCCGGCGCAGTCGGATCGCGTTCCGGCAGCGCAATGCCCAGTGCTTTCAGCTCGCCGTCTTCGATATACTGATTGGCCGTAATGATGTTCATTTCACCAAGGTCAACCGTACCGGACAGCATACCGGTAAGACGCTCACGCGTGCCATCGAACGGAATATGGTTGAATTCGACCCCGGCCTCATCCTCGATCATCAAGAAGATAAAGTGGCTGGTCGAACCGATGGTCGACCCCGCCGACACCCCGCCGGGATTGGCTTCGGCATACTCGATCATGCCGGGCATGTCGTCATAGGGCGTGTCGAGAGCCGCGCCGACCACGGATGGTGTGTAGGTCAGCAACGCCACCGTGTCGAAGGCATCCCAGTTGAAATCGACGCGCTCGGTCAAATAGCTGGTGATGGCGCTGTCGTGAAGGCCGAGAAGCGTGCACCCATCGGCTTCTGCATCAAGCGTTTCGGCCGCGCCGCGATTACCGCCCTGCCCCGGAACGTTCACCACGCGAAGCTCTGGGCTGGCTCCTAATTCGTTGGCTTTCTCCACGACTTGCCGGAAAATGATGTCTGTATCACCGCCAGCGCCCCATGGAACGATCATCCGAACCGAGTTACACGGCAAATCAAGGCCGTCTTGCGCTTGCGCATCAACAGCAGTCGGACCCGACAATCCATAGGCGAGCGCGAAAGTCGAAACAATCATCGCGGACTTGCGTATCATCATAGCCTTTTTCCTTCCCTGTTCATTTGTGACCCGATGATTCCATGTGCCACCCAGTTTGTCGTAAGCTGGTAGACAGCTTCTCTGGAAACATCTATTCCACTGTGATCACGTCCCCCTAACATGCATGAATATGATGGAGTGTCCAGGCTATGATGGACGGAAAATTTACCGGAGGCTCATCGCGGCCCCTGAAAATCGGCCTAGCCGGCCTGGGGGCGGTAGGGATTCCCGTCGCCGATCACCTCGATCGCGGCATCGACGGCTTGGTCCTTTCAGCCATCGCCGTGCGCGACAAGGATAAAGCGCGGCGGCATGTGGAGAATTTCGACACCATTCCGGAAATCGTCGATATCGAGGCCTTGGCAGATCATGCGGATGTCGTCGTTGAGGGGCTTCCCGCCAGCCTTTTCAGAACAGTCGCCGAACCGATTTTGAAAAAAGGCGGGATTTTCATGCCCGCATCGGTAGGGGCATTGCTCAGCAATTTCGATCTTGTCGATATTGCCCGCGCCCATGGCGGCCGAATCATCGTGCCGACAGGCGCGCTCCTGGGGCTGGATGTGGTTCGCGCCGCCGCGCTGGGCACGATCCACTCGATCACCATGACGACGCGCAAACCGCCCGGCGGGCTTGAAGGCGCCCCCTATTTGATCGAAAATAACATATCGATGGCCGCGGTGACCGAACCGACGATGGTTTTCGAAGGCACAGCACGCGAAGCCGCTGTCGGGTTTCCCGCAAACCTCAATGTCGCCGTCGCCCTAAGTCTCGCCGGAATCGGACCCGACAGAACCCGGCTTCAAATCTGGGCCGACCCGACCGTGACCCGGAACACTCATATTGTCGATGTTGATGCCGACAGCGCCCGATTCCACCTGAAAATCGAGAACGTGCCCAGCGACACCAACCCGCGCACCGGCCGGATTACCGGCCTCAGCGTCGTTGCTGCCCTGCGGGGGCTCGTCGACCCGCTCAAGATCGGCTCGTAACAAGCAGGCGAGTCTCGTGCCGGCTTCGGCCGGCACGAGACCGCACTGCGTTCCGAATCACGAATGCCAGATGACGCCTCTACATGACAACAGTGCGCAACTCGTAACCACTGCCTGTCGATATCAGGATACTGCCGCCGGGCTGGCTGTCGGCACCGAAGCCTTGGAGGTACCGCAGATATTCCTCCATCACGATCGGCACGACATTTTCGTTCAGTTGCTTAGCCATTTCGGTAGCCAGGCTTACGTCGCCGCCACAAGCCGACAGAATCGAGCCCCAAACACGCGATACCTTATTTCTTGTCACCTCTTTATGGGCCGACCGGACCACGGACAGCAGATGATAGTATTTCCTGAGATGCTCGGCGGCCTCGGCGGTCACCGACGTCTTCATGCTCATGTCAGAGAGCTGCAAAACGCCGGCCGCCTGGGGGCTGGACGGGTCGAGCTGATCCGAAGCGGAGCGAAAATTCTCAAGATCCGTGCTGCTCAATAATTCGGGGGTATCGACATACATCCAGGCAGCGAAATAGCATGCCTGATACCGCGCGGCCTCGGTTACGCTTCCAAGATTGAATCGGCGGCTGATCCAGTTGATATCGAGCATGGGGTCGGTAAAGCCGTCCAGACCGGTCGCCCCGGAATTTCCCCCGCCATTATTTGTGGATTTGCCAGATTTGAATAATTTCGACAGTGAAAACGATTTTCCAAACAATTTCGGCATGGCAACCCTCTTTGATTCGCGACACAAATCCTTTTCGATGCATAACAATCGATAGCGCCAAGAAACTCAACGCCTTTGTGTGCAGGATCACGATTTGGCAGCCAAGCGGTCCGGAAGACCAGTCCATACCGGTGATTTTACGGGAAAACAAAGATGACATTCTCTATCATTGCGCGATGCCCCCGAACGCATGCGTTCGGAATTGCAGCCGCCACCGGTATGCCGGGCGTGGGCAAACTCCTGACCCATGCCCGCGCCCGCGTCGGCGCCGTCGCCACGCAAGGCCTGCTGAACCCGTATCTCGGTCTCGATGGTTTGGACGCCTTGGTTCGAACGGCCCTCTACCCGACGCCGATCGATTCCGTTCTCAATACCCTGATGCACCATGATGCCGACCGGGAAACCAGGCAAGTCGCCATGATCGACGCCAAGGGCGAAACCGCCGTCTGGACCGGCAGCCAATGCCTGGACTGGGCCGGCAGTCGTCGCGGTGCCGGCTATAGCATTCAGGGAAATCTGCTGTCCGGGCCAGAAGTCGTCGATGCCTGTGAGCACCACTTCATGGCCGCACCGGACGACAGTCTTGATTGCCGTCTCATGCGTGCATTAGAAGCCGGCGAAGCCGCTGGCGGCGATCGGCGCGGCACTCAATCGGCAACGATTTATATCGTCGAGGCCGAGGATTATCCGCTTTGGGATATTCGTGTCGATCATCACGAACGCCCCTTGGCCGAACTGCGCCGCATTCATGCCAGGTTCTCGGCGGACCTCATCCCCCATATCAGGCGGATGGCAACCCGCGATTCCCGAAGACCCACGCCGTCAGGCCGACCGGATTCGCCGTGTTGAACGGACGGGAGTTGAACGGACGGGAGTTGAACGGTCGGGATCGGGCGACCTATGCGGGCGTCTGCCCCCAAAAGGCGCGCCGGGCGGCCACCTGAATCACGCTGATGATGACGGGGATGACAAGAACGACCACCGGCCCCAGCATCGCGACACTCATCCCGAGCCAAAGCAAGACGAGGGCCGGCACGATGCGCGATATGAATACCGGCTGCGGAGGTCCGGGCGGCACCAGATCGGCCGGGTGCCGGCGCAGCATCACGGCCAGTGGCAAAATAAGGATTCCAACACCCGGCCAGACCAACGCCACACCCGACAAGACCACCAGCGCAATACTGGCCTGGAGTTGGACCACGGTTAAAACGAAAAGCCCAAGCGTTATGTCCGGCAGATCCCGAGGCGGCGCAGCGGCGACATAGACCAGATAGAGCGACAAACTGACGGCCCCGGCCGCACCGGCCAGCCAAACCGCCGCCCAGGGTACATCCCCTTGCGTATCGATCGGCCGATACCCATCGGCCAGCGCCGAGATCCTAAGGGCGCCAAACAAGAAAAGACCAGGCAGGATGAATTGAAAGGCCCGTCCGGTCAGGGTCAATCCGGCCGATATCAGAAAGGCGGCACCGATTGACCCAATGATCACGGCGGCATAAAGCACGATCCAGCCGACCAGCGACCGGCGCAACACTCCCAGCCCGTCGGCAAGGACGCCCTGAACATCGGTCAATGCCGACGGATCGAAGCGCTGCGGCGCGTCAGGGTGGCTATTGCCGGTTTGTTGCATCACTGCTCTGCTGACTCATACCCATCAGGCGTCAACCAATCCTGTACTGACGTCGACATTTCAGTCGAACGCTTCCGACTGCCTGACCGCCCCGGCTCAGCCCCCTGCCAGGCCGAACTGCTGGATCGAGAGGTCTAGCCGCCTGTATCGGCTACCAGGCCCGCCGCCTCGATGCCGGCAACGGCCGCAACCTCGTCATTGTCGGACAGGTCGCCGGAAATACCAACCGCGCCCAAAAGACGCCCGGCATCGTCACGGACGAGAACCCCACCGGGTACCGGCACCATCGATCCCCCGACAACATGAGAAACGGCGGCCATGAAATAGGCCTGATCCTGCGCCCGTTTATCGAGCGCCCGGCTTCCAAGCCCAAGGGCCAGAGCGCCATAGGCTTTCCCATGGGCGATTTCGGCCCGTTTCAGGCTGACGCCGTCTTCGGACTCGACAGCCTTCAGGGCGCCGCGCGGATCGAGAACGACGACGGATAGGGGCTTGAGTTTCAACGAGCGCCCTTGGGCGAGGGCCTTTGCGATGATGGTTCGGGCTTGATCAAGGGTAAGGTCGGTCATTCATGACTCCGTCGGTTCATCGATTCATGGCATTGTGGCCCTGTCGAACGCAGAGAGCAACCACCCGCCGACCGCAATCGAATGCTGGAATCGAATGCCGCCACTGCCGAACACCCATCCGCAAGCCGCATGCGTGAGTAGATCCTTGAGTAAAGCCAATGCCGAATGACGGGATGCCCAAAGACCAATCACCGACGGCCGCGATCGGCCCCCATGTGCTCGTCATCGATGACGACACCCGCTTGCGATCCTTGTTGCGCCGTTATCTGACCGACAACGACTTTACCGTCTCGACCGCCGCCGACGCCATCGAAGCCCGAGCCGCGTTGAAGCTGTTCAATTTCGACATTCTGGTCGTCGACGTGATGATGCCGGGCGAAGACGGCATTGATCTGGTCCGATCGATTCGAGACTCGGTCCCCTCGGGTATTTTGCTGCTGACCGCCCGTGGCGACCCCCATGACCGAATTATCGGACTCGAAGCCGGGGCCGACGACTATCTGGCCAAACCGTTCGAACCCCGGGAACTGCTCTTGCGCCTGACCAACATCCTAAGGCGCATCAGAACGTCTGTGGAATCCACCGATCGGGCCCAGCTGCCATTGGGCGACCATGTCTTCGACAGCCGCCGCCGGGAGTTGAGCCAGAACGGCCGGCCGGTCCGATTGACCAGCGCCGAAATCTCCCTGCTCGCCATCCTGGCCGAACAGCCCGGCCAGCCGATGAGCCGCGAGGACATGATGGAACAGACGGGAATCGGCGGAAGCCTGCGCAGCATCGACGTTCAGGTCACGCGGCTCCGCCGAAAGATCGAGCCCGACCCGAAAGCCCCGCGCTACCTTCAGACAGTACGCGGCGAAGGATATGTATTGAGGCCTGACGGATAATGACGTTGTTTCAGCGGTCACGACGGTTTCTTCCTCGTCCGGATGCCCGGCTGTGGGATCGGCTGACACGCTCGGCAGCCGATTTGGCGTTGGGACGCCCCGTGTTCAGATTCGTCAAGCGGTTCATGCCCAGGACCCTGTTCGGCCGGACACTGGTCATCATCGTGACGCCGGTCCTGCTGACGCAGGCGATTGCCTCATACTATTTCTACGAGCGGCACTGGGACACAATGACCCGGCGCCTCGCCGTTGCGGTCGCCAGCGAAACATCGATGTTCGTGAGTGATTTCGCCGATATTCAGTCCGACCATGAGCGCCGGATGCTGGCGGATCGGATTCGCCGCCACCTATCGATCCTGATCACCCATCGTCCGGGCGAAACGCTGCGGCCGACCGAACCAGCGCGCGGCTATTTGTTTCTGACCGATGTCCTGGAAGCCGAACTGGACATTGCCCTGGACCGGAGTTTTACACTCAACCCTGATTTCGCCCATAACTGGATCGAAATCGCGGTTCTCATGGATGACGGGATTCTCGAAATCCTGGTGCCCCGTCAGCGGCTGTTCAGTTCGACAAGCCAGGTCTTCATTGTCTGGATGGTCGGCTCGGGCATGATCCTTTTCTCCGTTGCGATGCTGTTCATGCGCAACCAAATCCGGCCGATACGCCGGCTGGCACGGGCAGCGGAAAATTTCGGCAAGGGCCGCGAAGTCCGGAGTTTCCGTCTGGAGGGCGCCACCGAAGTCCGCCAGGCGGCGCGAGCGTTTCTGGTGATGCGGGAACGGCTGCAGCGGCAAATCAGCCAGCGAACCGAAATGTTGGCCGGTGTCAGCCACGATCTGCGCACACCGCTGACACGCATGAAGCTTCAACTGGCCATGCTCGGGGATGGCCCGGAGATCGAAGACCTGAAAGCCGACGTGTCGGAAATGGAAGGCATGGTCGAGGGCTATCTCGCCTTCGCGCGCGGCGAGGGAACGGAAGATCTGAGATTGGTGGATATCGGCGACCTGGTCGACGGTGTTGCGGCGGATGCCCGAAGGGTCGGCGCCGAAGCCGGGGTCGAGATACGGGTGTCGATCCAGGACGGCGGGGATCTCGAAATCCCCGCCCGTGAGAACGCCCTGCGCCGATGCTTTGGCAATCTGATTGCCAACGCCGTGCGCTTCGGCTCGCAAATTCATGTCGATATCCGACGCCGCGATTTCGATACCGGCGACGACGATCCGGAATTTGAAGGGCTGAGCGGCTCATACGTTTATGTGACGATCGAAGACGATGGCCCGGGCATCCCCGAAAGCCAATTGGAGACCGTCTTCAAACCGTTCCTTCGGCTCGACGCGTCGGGAAACGCCGCAACCGGCGGCAGCGGCCTGGGCCTTTCCATCGCCCGCGACATCGCCCGCAGCCATGGAGGCGACGTTAAGCTGGCAAATCTTGGCGCCGATTTACCCCACGCGGGTGTGCCGGTATCCGAGAACAATGCACACGGTTTGCGCGCAACCGTCCGCCTGCCTGTCTAGCCCTTAGCGAATTCCGATTTCACGCGGTCGGTATCGGCGCCCAAAGCCGGAACCGGGCCGAAGTCGTCATTGGGTTCGTCGACCACCGCCGGCGGGGCGAGCACCTTGACGTCGCCAGCCGTGGTCGCGACCGTCACATGGCGGGCCTGGGGATGATGAACGAGGTCTTCCAGACTGCTTAGGCGGCCGAACGCAATGCCTGTCTCAAACAGCTTTTCGGCCAGGTCGTCGCGCGCCATGGTGCCGAAAACCTCGTTGATGACAACGTCGAGCTTCGGCCGGTTGGCCACACGATCCGGCGTCGTGGCGAATTCCGGATCATCGACCATATCGGGCCGGCCCAGCACCTCTTCGCACAGGCGCTTCCACTCGCGCGCGTTCTGGATCGAAATCAGGATTTCCTCGCCGCCTTTGCAGCGATAGGCGCCATAGGGCGCAATAGTCGGGTGATTCAGGCCGTTGCGTGCCGGTGTGTGCTGGCCGTAGTGATATTGCAGAAACGGCACATTCATCCAATCGGCCAGGGCATGGAACAGCGACACCTGAATGCCCCGCCCCTTGCCGGTACGCTCACGGGCGAACAACGCTTCAAGGATCGCTTGGTAGGAATACATCCCGGCGGCGATATCGCACACCGAGACCCCAACCCGCGCACCGCTTTCCGGCGTTCCCGTCACCATGGCAAGTCCGGATTCGCCCTGAACCAGGAAATCATACGCCTTCATATCGCGATAGGGCCCTTCCAGGCCATAACCGCTGATATCGCAGGTGATCAGGCGCGGATGCCGGGCGCGCAGATCGTCACTGCCGAACCCGGCCCGGTCGGCGGCGCCGGGTGCCAGATTCTGGATGAAGATATCGGCCTTGGCGATCAGATTGTGCAGGAACGTTTTATCCTCGGCATTCTTGATGTCGATGCACACCGATTCTTTGCCCCGGTTCAGCCAAACGAAATAGGCGCTGAGACCGTTGACGTACTTGTCGTAGCCGCGGGCGAAATCTCCTTCGGCCCGTTCGAGCTTGATGACGCGCGCCCCGGCATCGGCCAGTTTGCACGACGCATACGGAGCAGCGACGGCTTGCTCCAGCGAAACGACCAGCAGGCCTTCAAGATCCTTCGACATTGGACTGATGCTTCCCAACAGATAAATGAGCGTTTCCCCCGGATGATCTGGCGGATGAACTGGCCGAGGAAGTTTTTGTCACTTATGTTTCTAATAGGAATGACCTCAAGGCGCGACCCTCGATATTGGTTCGAACCAAAATACGCTCGACGCACAAAGGGATTTTGCCATGGAAAAGGACACGGTGGCGGAAACGTCGGCGCGGCTCGACACCTTTAGCCCGATCTTTCAATCCGGGCCGGACCGGACCCAATACCGCCGGCTGTCGCTTGAGGCCGGCGAGACAATCGACGTTCGGCAACTCGGCGACCGGCGCTTTGTCGAAGTCTCGCCGGCCGTTCTGTCGCGCCTGGCTCGCGAAGCGTTTACCGATATCTCACATCTGTATCGCCCGGCCCATCTTCAGTCTTTGGCCGCCATCCTGGATGATCCCGAAGCCTCGGACAACGACCGCACCGTTGCGCGCGAAATGCTGCGCAACGCGGTCGTCGCCGCCGCCGGAACCCTGCCCATGTGCCAGGACACCGGCACCGCTATTGTCACCGGCACCAAGGGCGAACAGGTCCTGACCGGCGGCGCCGACTCGGCGGCGCTGTCCGCCGGGATCGCCGAGGTCTATCGAACCCGGAATCTGCGATTCAGCCAGCTCGCCCCGCTCAGCATGGACGAAGAACGTAATACCGGCAGCAACCTGCCCGCCCAGATCGACATCGCGGCCGGCGCCGGGGACCAGTACAAATTGCTGTTCATCGCCAAGGGCGGCGGCTCGGCCAACAAGACCTTCCTTTTTCAGCAAAACAAGGGCGTCCTGCGCGAGGACCGTTTGCTGCCGTTCTTGAAGGAAAAGATCCTTTCGCTGGGGACGGCCGCCTGCCCTCCCTATCACCTGTCGATCGTCATCGGCGGCTTGTCGGCGGAACAGACGCTCAAAACCGTCAAACTGGCAAGCTGCAAGGAGCTGGACACCCTGCCGACCACCGGATCGCCCGAGGGCCGGGCGTTTCGCGATACCGGCTTGGAGGAGCAAATTCTTCTCATGACCCGCGAATTCGGGATCGGCGCGCAGTTCGGCGGCAAATATTTCTGTCATGATGTCCGCGTCGTCCGGCTGCCCCGCCACAACGGATCGCTACCGATCGGTCTGGGCGTGTCCTGCTCGGCGGATCGTCAGGTCAAGGCCGTGATCACCGAGGACGGCGCCTTCCTGGAAGCCTTGGAACGGGCGCCGGAACGCTTTCTGCCCGATCTCGCGGCCCAGGAATCCGATCCCGTCCCGGTCGATTTGAACCAGCCAATGGATGCCATCCGGGCAACGCTGACACAGCATCCCGTCGGCACCCGGCTCTCGCTATCGGGGACGATGGTCGTCGCCCGCGATCTCGTTCATGCGGTGCTGGAAGACCGCCTTTCAAAGGGCGAGCCGCTGCCGGATTATATGAAGAATCATCCGATCTACTACGCCGGTCCGGCTAAAACGCCCGAGGGCATGGCGTCGGGATCCTTTGGGCCGACCACGGCAGCCCGCATGGACAGTTATGTGCCGGGATTTCAAGCGGCCGGCGCCTCGCTGGTCATGCTGGCGAAAGGCAATCGCGACCCGGTCGTAACAACGTCATGTCAGCAGCATGGCGGATTCTATCTCGGCACCATTGGCGGTGTCGCCGCCCGGCTGGCCCAGGATTGCATCACATCGGTGGAGGTTCTGGATTTCGAGGATTTCGGTATGGAGGCCGTCTGGAGAATCGAAGTCGAGAATTTCGACGCTTTCATCGTGGTCGATGA
>LFIK01001955.1_pt1 | contig 16509 bp, 16 predicted proteins | sample 643401 | NCBI WGS metagenome assembly LFIK01 (sample SAMN03777447, study PRJNA286221) | soda lake metagenome | biome: soda lake; feature: Kulunda steppe; material: water; isolation source: sample T5-Br brine of Lake Tanatar-5 | place: Russia: Kulunda steppe | collected 2010-07
CGCCGGGGTGATCGCCAACCGCCTCGAGCAGGAGATGCGTCTGCAGATCGACGCCACCGTGGTGTACGCCCTCGGCGGCGGTCCCCGCGACATCGTCAGCTTCGAGGACCTCGAGGTGGACAGCCCCCACAACACCTACAGGGTGGACGGGTTGCCACCGACCCCGATCAGCGGGGTGGGCACCGCCGCGTTCCGGGCGGCCTTCGACCCGGCCGACACCGACTACCTGTTCTACGTCCTCGACCCGGCCTGCGACGGCTCCCACCGGTTCGCGGAGAGCTTCGAGGAGCACGAGCAGAACGTCGCCGCCTTCCGGGAGAACAACCGCTGCCAGGATGACCAGGTCGGATGACCGAGCCCGCTGGTGCACGCGCGACGTGGCCCACCGCCGCCACCCGCCCGGTGTTCCTGCTCGGCTGGCCGGCGCGGCACTCCCTGTCCCCGGTCATCCACAACGCCGCCTTCCGCGCCGACGGCCTCGATCTGGTCTACCTCGCTGCGCCGGTGCCCCCTGACCGTGTCGTCGAGGTGGTGGGCGCGCTGGGTGCCATGGGTGCCGTGGGCGCCAACGTCACGGTCCCGCACAAGCGTGCCGTGCTCCCGGCCTGCGATCTCCTCACCGAGGAGGCGCAGCTGATCGGTGCCGTCAACACCCTCCACCTGGGCGAGGACGGGCTGGTCGGCGACAACTCGGATGCCCGGGGACTGGTCCGCGCCCTCGACGACGACATCGACGAGGTGGCGGGTGCCCACGCCGTGCTGCTCGGCACCGGTGGAGCGGCCCGCGCGGCCGCGGTGGCGCTCGGCCGGCTGCGGGCCTGCGTCCACGTGGTCGGCCGCCGCGCCGACGCCGCCCGCGACATCGCCGACCTGGGTGAGCGCGCCGGGAGCCCCCACACCGAGGTGGTGGTGCTCGGCACCGGCGACGAAGCGACCCTGGCCACCGCGACGGCCACCGCGCGCGTGGTCATCAACGCCACGCCGCTGGGGATGGCGGGGGAGGAGTTGCCGGCGGCCCTCCACCACCTCGATGCCGGGCAGGTGGCCTACGACCTGGTGTACGAGCCTGCCGAGACACCCTTCCTGGCCTCCGCACGCCAGCGCGGCGCGGCCGCGCACAACGGATTGGCGATGCTGCTCGGGCAGGCGGCGGTCAGCTACGAGCGGTGGACCGGTCGCGCAGCGCCGGTCGGGGTCATGCGCGCGGCCGTGGACGAGGTGTTGCGCGCCCGGTAGGCGCCCGGTGAGCGCGCCCGCTGCGCCGTCCCGCTGCGCGCGCCCGCTGCGCTGTCCCGCTGCGCTGTCCCGCTGCGCCGTCCCGCTGCGCGTGGCCGGTCCTGCCTCACCGCCGCGCCACCTTAAGTCCCGGGCCAACAGCGCCGATGCGTTGGGTGAGTTCGCGAGCCTGCTGTGACCGGAGCGCCGGATGGCACCCACGCCAAGTACCGCACGATGACCAACGTCGGCCACATCCTCGTCGACCGTGGGCTGCTCACCGAGGAGCAGCTCCGTGACGCCGAGGCACAGCACCAGGAGTCCGGCCGTTCGCTCGGTCGGATCCTGGTCGACCAGCGTCTGGTGGGGGAGAAGGACCTGGTGTCCGCCCTCGCGGCCCAGATCGGGATGGGCTTCGTCGACCTGACGGACACCGAGGTCGATAGCCGGGCCACGACGCTGCTGTCGGACGCCATCATGCGCCGGCACAGCCTGCTCCCGATCGGCTACGAGCACGGCAAGCTCGTCATCGCCATGAGCGACCCGTCGAACGTGGTCGCCGTCGACGACGTGCGCACGATCACCAAGATGGAGGTCAAGCCGGTCGTCGCGACGAAGAGCGACATCACCCGGGCGATCGACAAGTACTCCTCCATGAGCCAGGACATGGAGCTGATCGCCGGCGAGCTCGCCAACGATGAGAACGAGTCCCCGGACCTCGCGCAGCTGCACTCGGTCACCGAGGACGCACCGATCGTGAAGTTCGTGAACCTGCTGATCACGCAGGCGGTGGCGGACGGTGCCTCCGACATCCACATCGAGCCGGGGGAGCAGGATCTGCGGGTGCGGTACCGCATCGACGGTGTGCTCCACCAGGTGATGACCAGCCCGCGGTCCATCCAGAACGGGGTGATCAGCCGCCTGAAGATCATGGCCGAGGTGGACATCGCGGAACGGCGGGTGCCACAGGACGGCCGGATCGGCCTGACGGTGCACGGCAAGCAGATCGACCTGCGCTTCTCGACCCTGCCGACGGTGTACGGCGAGAAGGTCGTGATGCGCATCCTCGACAAGTCCGCCGTGATGCTCTCCCTCGACGATCTCGGCTTCCTCGACAACAACCTCGCGCGGTACGAGGAGTCCTACACCAAGCCCTACGGGATGATCCTGGTGACCGGTCCGACCGGGTCGGGCAAGTCCACGACCCTGTACGCGACCCTCAACGTGGTCAACCGCGAGGGTGTGAACATCATCACCACCGAGGACCCGGTGGAGTACCGGCTGCCGGGCATCAGCCAGGTCCAGGTCAACAGCAAGGTCGGCCTGACCTTCGCGTCCGCCCTGCGCTCCATCCTGCGGCAGGACCCCGACATCGTGCTGGTCGGTGAGATGCGCGACCGCGAGACCGCACAGATCGGCGTCGAGGCCGCGCTCACCGGCCACCTTGTGCTCTCCACCCTCCACACCAACGACGCGCCCTCGGCCGTCACACGGCTCACGGAGATGGGCATCGAGCCCTTCCTGGTGGCCTCAGCGGTGGACTGCGTGCTGGCACAGCGGCTGGCGCGACGGGTGTGCGCCCGCTGCGTCGAGATGGTCCGTCCTGAGGCGGAGCTGCTCAAGGCCGCCGGGTTCGACGACGACATCGTGGATGAGCGACCGGAGGTCCCACAGGCGGTCGGGTGCGGTGCCTGCAGCCACACCGGCTACCGGGGACGTCTGGCCATCCACGAGGTGATGCGGATGACCGAGGACATCGAGCGGCTCGCCGTGGCGCGCAGCTCCACCGAGGAGATCGCCCGTGTCGCCGTGGAACAGGGCATGCGTGAGCTGCGTGACGACGGCCTGGCGAAGGTGCTGATGGGCAGGACGACGATCGAGGAGGTCGCGCGCGTCATCATCTGACGTCGTGGCGGTGACGGTGCACGTGCTGCACCGGGAAGGGAACGGACCAGTGGCTGGACTCGCCGAACTGCTCGTGCACCAGGGGGTGGTGGACGAAGCCGGTCTGGCGCGGGCGGAGTCGCACCGTGCGGAGACCGGCGGCAACCTCGCCCAGAGCCTGATGACCCTCGGGCTGGCGACCGAGCACGACCTGGTCCGGGCCTTCGCCACCTCGCTCGGGATGCCCTTCGTGGATCTGGCTCCCGGTTCCCTGGACGAGCACGCCGCCGAACTGCTCGACATCGAGGTGGCACGGGAGCTCACGGCGCTGCCCGTCGGGTTCGGGGAGGGCGCCGAGGTGGTGGTCGCCATCGCCGACCCCGGTGCCCGTGAGGAGCTCTCACGGCGGCTGTCCCAGGAGATGGGCGTGCCCGTCAGCTTGGCGCTGGCGCCGCGGCGTGCCCTCGCACAGGTGATCAGCGCACGGGCGACCGCGACCGTCCCGTCAGCCGCGCCCACGGAGCCGGCACGCGCGCCGGCGCCGTCAGCGGCACCTGCGCAGACCAACGGCCATGCCGCGGATGCGGTCACGCTGGCTGAGGCTCCCCGCCTGATGTCGGAGGAGGAGAGCTCCCTCGACCTCGACCAGCTGCTCAAGACGCTGGTGGAGCGGGGCGGCTCCGACCTGCACCTCACGGCGGGCATCCCGCCGGCGATCCGGATCAACGGTGAGTTGGTCCACCTCACCGACTACCCGAAGCTGGTGCCGGACGAGCTCCAGAAGCTGCTGTACGCGATCATGACCCAGAAGCAGCTCGAGGCCTTCGAGAACGAGCTCGAGCTCGACATGAGCTACTCGATCCCCAACGTCGCACGGTTCCGGGTCAACATCTTCCAGCAGCGCAACTCCCTCGGCTCGGTGATGCGCGTCATCCCCTTCGAGATCCTGCCGCTGGAGAAGCTCGGCATCCCCGAGCAGGTCGCCAACTTCGCCTACATGCCCCGCGGGTTCGTGCTGGTCACCGGTCCGACGGGGTCGGGGAAGTCCACCACCCTGGCGTCGTTGATCGACCTGGCCAACCGCAACCGAGCCGCGCACATCATGACCGTGGAGGACCCGATCGAGTTCCTCCACAAGCACAAGCGGTGCGTGGTCAACCAGCGTGAGGTCGGCACCGACACCCACGCCTTCTCCGTGGCCCTCAAGCACGTGCTGCGCCAGGACCCCGACATCATCCTGGTGGGCGAGATGCGGGACCTGGAGACCATCCAGATCGCCCTGACCGCTGCGGAGACCGGCCACCTGGTGTTCGGGACCCTGCACACCCAGGACGCGCCCCAGTCCGTCGACCGGATCATCGACGTGTTCCCGCCCCACCAGCAGGAACAGATCCGGGTGATGCTGGCCGGCGCGCTGAAGGGCGTGGTGTGCCAGACCCTGCTCAAGACCGCCGACGGGGACGGCCGCACTGCTGCGTGTGAGGTGATGGTCTCCAACTCCGGGGTCAAGAACCTGATCCGGGAGGGCAAGACCCACCAGCTCTACTCCGCCATCCAGGCCGGTGCCAAGGATGGGATGGTCGCCATGGACCAGTCCCTGGCCCGGCTGGTCAAGGCCGGGACGGTGACCTACGACGGCGCGCTGGAGAAGTGCAACAACGTGGCCGAGTTCAACCGCCTGGTGGGCCGGGCCTGACCGCCCGGGCGGGCCGTGCGCGCACGGCTGCACCACCCACCACCCGCACCACCCGCACCACCGGCACGATCCCAGGAGGAGCACCGCGATGGCCAGCCCCACCCTCACCAAGTTCGACTACCAGGTCCGTGACCGGCAGGGGAAGATGGTCACGGGGCAGCTGGAAGCGGACAACCAGGCCACCGTCGCCGCCAAGCTGACCTCGATGGGCTACTCGCCCGTCAGCATCGAGGCGGTCAAGGACACCGGTCTCCAGATGGAGATCAAGATCCCGGGGCTGTCCGACCGCGTGGGGCTGAAGGATCTCGCGATCTTCTCGCGGCAGTTCGCGACGATGATCAACTCCGGGTTGTCGCTGATCCGGTCGCTCTCGATCCTGGCGGAACAGACCGAGAACAGCAAGCTCGCCGAGGTGATCGACAGCGTCCGCGGCGAGGTGGAGGCCGGCCGCAGCCTGTCCGCCGCACTCACCGAGCACCCCAAGGTGTTCCCCAAGCTCTACGTCGCCATGGTCCGAGCCGGTGAGGCGGCCGGCATGCTCGACACCGTGCTGCTGCGTGTAGCGGCGATGTACGAGGCGGACGTCAAGCTGCGCAGCAAGATCAAGTCGGCGATGACCTACCCCGTCATCGTGTTCGTGATGGCGGTGCTGCTGTCCGCCGGCATGCTGATCTTCATCGTCCCGGTGTTCGAGGGGATGTTCAACGACCTCGGCGGCGAGCTGCCCTGGCTGACCCGCATGCTGGTCGTGATGTCGGAGTTCGTGGCGTCCTGGCTGGGTGCGGTCGTGCTGCTCGGCATCCCGATCGCGTTGACCGTGGTCTACAAACGCGTCCGGGCCAGCCAGGTCGGCCGGTACAACCTCGACCGGCTCAAGCTGCGCCTGCCGGTCTTCGGCTCCCTGTTCCACAAGATCGCCCTGAGCCGCTTCGCCCGCAACCTCTCCACCCTGCTCGCCGCCGGTGTCCCGATCCTCCAGGCGCTGGAGATCACCGCGGAGACCGTGAACAACGGACCGATCTCCCACGCGGTGCGTGACGTGCAGGGCTCGGTGCGTGAAGGGGAGTCGATCAACGGCCCGCTCAGCGGGCACGAGGTCTTCCCGCCGATGTTGGTCCAGATGATCGCCGTGGGTGAGGAGACCGGCAACATCGATGGGATGCTCGGCAAGGTGGCCGACTTCTACGACGTGGAGATCGAGTCCACGACGTAGTCGCTGACCGCGATGATGGAGCCGCTGATGATCGGCGTCATCGGTGGCATCGTCGGCGGCATGGTCATCGCCCTGTACATGCCGATGTTCAGCATCTTCGAGATGATCCAGTAGCTGCTCCGGGGACGGACGGGCAAGGGCGCGGACGGGGTCCGCGCCCTTCCTCGTGCGCGGCGGAAGATTCCTCGGATCGACCTCTCAAGTTCCGTCCGGGCGCCGCCGATGCTCGGGGGGACGGAACACGAGCGCGTGACAAGGGCGACCCCGTCGAGAGGCGGGTCAGCAACGCCACGGGACCTCGCCACCGGTCATCGGTGGACGGTCATCCGGCTGCCTCGCGCAGGAGCCATCACCCAGGTGGCGTGACCTGTGCTGGGGAGTGCTCCGTCGACAGGTCCATCATCGCCATCATGGAAGGAGCGAGTACATGCTCGCTACCAAGATCGAGAACAAGAAGCGCGAAGACGGGTTCACCCTCATCGAGCTGCTGGTCGTGGTCCTCATCATCGGCATCCTGGCCGCCATCGCCATCCCCGCCTTCCTCAGCCAGCGTGAGCGGGCGTGGGAAGCGGAGCTCACCAGCAACGTCCGCAACGCAGCGCTGGAGATCGAGGCGTTCGCGACGGCAGAGGGATCGGTTCCGGATGACCTTTCGGGCATCTCAGACGACCAGGACACGAACACCGCCGACGTGAAGCCGTTCGTAGAAGACGTCCTTGGCTCAGTTCCAGAAGAGCAGGGATTCAGCTACGCGACGGACGACACAGAGGAAGCGTTCAGCCTCTGCGGTACCGATGACCGACCGGGAGAGACCAACACAGTGGAGTACAGCTCCAACGGTGGCGGCATCCTCGACGAGCTTGACCGCTGCGCCTGATCGTGTATTGACCGCACAACGTGGTGGGGCGGCCTTCGGGCCGCCCCACCCGCATGTCGGTAGCGTGCGCCGCGTCCGGCGGTCGGAGGGTGTGTGGAGGCGTTCCTGATCGTGGCCGCCGTGTCGGTCGGCCTGATCCTCGGCTCCTTCGCCAACGTCCCCATCCACCGCTGGCCGGCAGGCGGCACGGTCACACAACCGCTGCGCTCAGCCTGCCCGCAGTGCGACGCACCCGTCGCCGCCCGGGACAACATCCCGGTCCTCTCCTGGCTGCTCCTGCGGGGCCGGTGTCGGCACTGCCAGACCACGATCAGCCCCCGCTACCTCGTCGTGGAGGTGACCACCGGAGCACTGTTCGGTGTGGTGGCCTGGCGGTGGGGCCTCGATCCGCTGCTGCCGGCCCTGCTGGTGCTGACGTGGTCGCTGGTGGTCGCGACCGCGATCGACCTCGAGCACCGCATCATCCCGAACCGGCTGACCCTGCGGCTGCCCTTGGTCTTGCTGCCCCTGGTCGCCATCGCGGCGGCCGTGGACGGTGACTGGGGTGCCCTGCTCAGAGGCATGATCGCAAGCCTCGCCATCCCGGCGGCCATGCTGGCCCTCTCTGAGGGGTTCCGGCTGCTGCGGGGGCAGGTCGGCATCGGGATGGGCGACATCAAGCTGGCGGTCTCGCTCGGGCTGGTGCTCGGCTACCTCGGTGGCCTGGAACTGGTCGCCTTCGCCTACGCCACCGTCATCTCCGCCGTGCTCATCGCGGTCCTGCTACTGCTCAGCGGACGCGCCAAGCTCGCGAGCCGTATCCCCTTCGGGCCGTACCTCGCGGTGGGCACCCTGCTCGTGCTCGTGCTCCGCGAGGAGGCCGTTGCGGTGGTGCGGGCCCTGCTGGGCTTCTAGCTGCCAGGGGACGGTGAACGGGTCCGAAGCAGCCCGGCAGCGTCCGATGTGGGAATCACATCCATGTGGTTCTTAATGTTGGCGCTGTTGGTGTCGACAGTTGAGGTTGACGGGTAGATGAGCCCCGTGTTACTCGTGTGGAGAACGAGTAAGGTGACGAAGACCGTCGTGCCGGGTGACACCGCCGACGAGGAGCCAGAGCAGCGCCGACGGGCGCAGGGGATGACGAACCGATGGCACACGGTCAGGTACCGGCCCAGGGCCCGCTGTTGACGGTTGCAGAGGTCGCAGAGATCCTCCGCGTCTCCAACATGACCGTGTACCGGCTGATCAAAGCCGGTGATCTGCCCGCCCTGCGGGTCGGGAAGAACTACCGCATCCGCGAAGCGGACCTCACCACCTTCCTCTCGGAGGGTGCTGTGGCCGCCGACGACGCGAACGGCTGATCCAGGTGGCTTCCAGCGCGATCGGCGTCGACATCGGTTCCCGCACCATCGCGGTCGCCGAGGTCAAGAGCGGTCGCACCGCGACCACGGTCACCAACTTCGGCGGGGTGGAGCTGCCACCGGGGGTCGTGCAGGAGGGGGAGATCCTCGATCCGGCGGCGGTGGCCGAGGCGCTCCGGGAACTGATCGGGACCGCCAAGCTCAGCGGCAAGAAGGTCTGGCTCGGGGTCGCCAACCAGCGGGTCGTCGTCCGGCAGGTGGACCTACCGGCGATGGAGGAGAAGGAGCTGCGCGCCTCGCTGCGCTACCAGGTCCAGGACTACATCCCCATCCCCGTCGAGGAAGCAGAACTCGACGTCCACCTGCTCACCCCGTTCACCGCTGATGACGGCGCGGAGATGCAACGGCTGCTGCTCGTCGCAGGACACCGCGACATGATCACGGCCCACGTGGAAGCGGCGAAGCAGGCGGGGCTGAAGCCGATCGGGGTCGACCTGAACCCCTTCGCCGTGCTGCGGTCGATGGGTGACACCTCGACCCTCGAGGACGGCAACCAGGTGGTGGTGGACGCAGGTGCTGGTGTCACCAACATCATCGTCCACGAGGCCGGGGTGCCGACCTTCGTGCGCATCCTGGTGATGGGTAGCGACCAGATCACCGACGCCCTCGCGACCGGACTGACCGTCAGCCGTGCGGAAGCCGAGGCCGCGAAACGCGCCGCCATCGTCGGTGCGACCGGCGATGCCGCTGGTCGGATCGTCACCGAACAGGCGGACGTCTTCGTCGACGAGGTGCGCAGTTCCCTCGACTACTACCAGGCGCAGACCGGCAGCGCCCGCCTGTCCTCGTTGGTGTTGACCGGCGGCGGCTCCCTGCTCGCGGGCCTCGCGGAACGCCTCGCCTCCAGCGTTCGACTGCCTGTGGACGTCGGGAACCCCTTCACGCGGTGGCACGCGTCCGACACCGTCTACGGCGAGGATGAGCTCGCAGGAGTCGGTCCGAGCCTGTCGACGGCCATCGGTCTGGCGCTGGGAGGGCTCGAATGAGCGTCCGCGTCAACCTCCTGCCGGAGGCGACCCGGGAACAGGGTCGCGCCAACCAGCAGCGCCTCATCGCGGCTGGAGTGGTGGCTTCCGTGCTGCTGGTGCTCGGCGGGGTGTGGTTCTGGGCTGCGAGCCAGGTGCGCGATGCGGAGGACCGACTCGCCCAGGAGCAGGCCACCACCGCTGATCTGCGCAGTCAGCAGGCGGAGCTCGTTGCCTTCCGGGATCTCGACAACCGGCGGGACCAGGCCGATGCTCTCCTCACTGAGAGCCTCGCTGACGAGGTGTCCTTCGCTGCCATCCTGCAGGATCTGGCGGTCGTGATGCCCGATGATGCACAGTTCGACTCACTGTCGATCACCCTGCAGCCCACCACCGACCCTGCGCAGACGCGCATCGGGACCTTCAACATCACGGGACAGTCCCTGACCAGTCACGCCCCAGGTGTCGAGCGTCTGTTGCTGTCCTTCGAGAAGCTCTCGACCTTCGGCGAACTGTTCCTCAACTCCTCCACCCTGGAAGCCGACGCCGATCAGCCGATCGCTCGCTTCTCCCTTGATGGCGCCGTGCGGGCGGAGGCGAGGACCGACCGCTACCGCGACGGGCTGCCGGAGGAGTTGCGATGAACAGGATCGCGGTCCTCCTCACAGCGCTCGGCCTCGTCGCCGTCGTTGCGCTCTTCTTCGTCTTCATCTTCCAACCCACGCGTGACGACCTCGCCGACGTCGAGGAGCGCACCGCGGCCGAACAGCAACAGCAGACCCAACTGCTGCAGGAGATCGCCCGGCTGCGTGACGTCCGTGAACGAGCGCCCGTGATCGAGTCCGAGTTGGCGGCGGCCTCAGCCGTCGTCCCGGCCGACCCGGCGCTGCCCCCACTGATCCGTCAACTCCAGGTAGCTGCCGACGAGTCCGGCATGGTGCTCTCGTCGCTGTCCACCGGTCGCCCCGTCGCGCTGGCGGACGCCGAGCAGCCAGGTTTGTCGGGCATCGATGTCAACGGCCAGTTGAGCGGGACCTACTTCCAGATGGTGGACTTCCTGCGCCGGATCGAGGACCCCGCGATCACCGCTCGCGGGCTCACGTGGACGAGCATCACCGTCTCCCGGGCTGACGACGCCTACCCGGAGCTCAGCTTCAGCCTCTCCGGTCGCACCTACGCGGTCATCGCGGACCCTGTCGCGCCTGCGTTGGACGACGACCCCGGAGATGACGGTGCCGACCCCGGCGAGGATGACGGCGACATCGAGGAGGACGCATCGTGACGAGCTCCGATGACCGCCGTCTGCGCCCCATCGCTCCTGGCCCCGTCGCGGGTCGGATGCCCTACCTCCTCGCAGGTGGCCTCAGCGTCGCTGCGGCGATCGCACTGTTCCTCGTCGCCGTCGGGACGAGCGCTACGCCAGCCGTGGACCCGGAACCGCAGGCCCTGCCGGAGATCCAGCAGACGGCGACGGAGGCCGAGAGCGAGGACACGGCAGCCGCCGACGAGGCCGCTGTTGAGCTACCCAAGGTGAGCTACGAGCTCTTCCTCGTGCGGGACCCCTTCGAACCCGTCGTGCCTGAACCTGAGCCGGAGCCAGACGACCCGGCGGAGACTCCGGATGCAGCGGACCCCGATGACCCGGATGCACCGGTTGATCCAGATGACCGCCCGGTGGACACGAACGGTGTGAGCAACGGCCCCTGCACCGGTGACGTCGAGGTGGTCTGTAACGGGCAGGTACTGAGCGTCGTCGAGATCTTCGAGGACAACGGCGAGCTCGTCGCGGTGTTGCAGGTGGACGCCATGCGCTACGAGGTGCGCGTCGGCGACACCTTCGCGGACGTCTTCGAGGTTGTGTCCATCTCAGCTGAGGAGGTTCGCATCCTCTTCGGCGATCGGGTGGTGCGCATCACCGTCGGCGACAACGCGCTGAAGTAGCGACGCTGTAGTCGGACTTCAGGCGGCGCTGCAGCTGCCGCACTTCTTGGCTCAAGGTTCCTGGCACCACTGCCGATACCTCGCACGAGGGCCGGTGGTCGGTCTCTCTGCCTCATGAGGGAGCAGGTGCAGTGGCGGCGGGCAGGTGGCCATCCTCGTGCACCCGGTCTGTGGCGACCCGCCACAGCGAGAGCGGCATGTCGCTCGTCGAGGCCCTTGTCGCCATCATGTTGCTCGGCATCATCTTCAGCGCTGCTGCGTCATCGTTGATCCAGTTCATGCGCGAGGCCGCGACCAACGAGCGCCGGGTACAGGCGAGCGCGTTGTTGACGCGCATGCACGAAGAGTTGCAGATGGTGCCGTGGGACTCTCTGGGGATCTACGAGGAGGACCTTGACGCCGTGGAGGACCCCGCGGCGCTCGGGCTGTCCAAGAACGAGGCAGGGGAGTGGCTGTTCGAGGGTGACGAGGTGGTGGTCCTGGCCGGTCCCGGTGCTGCTGGGAGAAGATCGGGTGTGCCAGAACTGCAGCAGGAGTTGACCGCACGCGTGGGCGACGATGGGACCGTCACGCACGACACCTTCGATGAACGTCCCTACGACGTGCTCCGTGTCGTGACCTGGAGCGACGAGGACCGACGCGTTCGGCGGATCACGACCGTGGCGGTCTGGCAGACGGCCAACCGCGACTTCGAGGAACGTTTCGTCTCCGAGCGGGCCGGTCCGGCCTCCGTCGTGGACGACGGCCCGACGCCGGCTGTCGAGAGTTTCATCGTCGACCCGGCCGAATCGGCCCTCGTCGACGTCCCTGACGGTGAAGTGTCAGTCAACGATGAGCTCATCACCTTCACGCTGCTACTGACCGAGGGGATCGAGGGCACCCCGACGGTGAGCTATCCCGTCCTCGAGTTCACAGGAGAGGAGGGTGAGGACTCACATCAGATCACGACCAGAACCGACGACATGGTCGCTGAGGGCTTCCAAGCGGGCACGGGACTCGACAACCGTTTCACCTACTCGATACCTGCCCGATCCACGTCGTTCGTGACTGGTCCAAGGACCTTCACGGCCTTCTACTCCGGTGAGGACGCTGCACTGACGGCTGAGGTCACCGTGGAGTTCTATGGCGGCTTCAACCCTGAGGCCCCTGACGGAGAGGACCCTGAAGCGCCGCCTGAAGACGGGACGGAAGAAGAGCCCCTCACACCCCCGGATCATGATCTGGAGGTCCTCAGCTTCGCCGTGCAACCTGCGTTGGTCTGCCAGGACGCTGATGATCACTTCACCCAGGAGGTCATCGTCAGGGCCTGGATCACGGGCCTTGTGCCGGAGGATCACGACGTCGAGATCATCTTCAAGCAGGACGATCCGGACGATCCCGGTGTCCAGATCACCAAGCGACGGGACATGGTGCCGCAGAGCCAAGACACCTTCTCGAGCACCAATGCTGAGTTCACGTACGAGTTCTCTGCGGACGTCGATCATGACTTCCGACTCGTTGGCAACAACGCCAACCAGGAGGTCCGTATCGTCGACTTCACCGTCGAGGCCCGTCGCAGTTCCGATGCCAGCCAAGACGCCCTGTCGAGCGACTCCCACAACGGACCAACGCGACTAGAGATCCGCCGGGTCGGTGGCAACAGTTGCCGCTAGAGATCCAGCAGAGAAGTGGAGGCGTCGTGGCACGTCGCGAGGAGGCAGGGGCCACCATCGTCGAGTTGCTGGTGGTCATGGTGCTGTTCGGCATCATCGGCGGCTTCGTGATGTCATCCCTCGTGACCGCTATGCAGAACGCGCGGGCGACCTCCGAACGCGCAACCGCTCTCCACGACATCGAACGAGCCCTCCAGGTCGTCGGTCGCGAGTTGCGGGTCGCGGACCCCCTGCTGCTCGACGAGGGGCGTGCGTTCGGGACGGCGATCGGTGCTGTGGTGTACCGCGACGGCAAGGCACAGGTTCATACCTTCGTGGCCGAAACCACACCCGAAGGGCGGTACCTGACACAGCAAACGCAGGTCTACGAGGCCGCTGCTCTCGGGCCGGGCGGGCCGACAGAGGACACCCCGGTGCTCTCCGAGACGCAGCGCAGGCTCGTGTTCGAACTCGGCCAGGATCTCGATGTCGTGTTCCGCTACCGCGACGCCGAAGGTGGGCTCTTCGTGTGTCCCGAAGAGACGCCGGTAACTGGTTGTCGTCCCCACAGGGTCGTCGTCGAGTTGGTGCGTGAGCTTCCGAGCGGCGAGGAGATCCGTGCTGACAGCACGATCGGCATCCGCAACCTCCGCTATCAGAGGATCTCGCCATGAGCGCCATGAAGGCTGACCGTGAGGGCGGCTCGATCCCCCTCGTCTTGCTCGCCGCGATCGTTCTGGGCGGCATCATCATCGCGCTCTTCACCGATGTCACTACGGGTCGACGTCTGGCGGTTGCGGATCGGGATTTCCACCAAGCCGTCCAGCTAGCCGATGCCGGCCTGCAGGAGGCCCTCGTCCTTCTCGATAGCCCAAATGACGCGGTTGGTGTCGACCTTCCTGAGGTCGGCCAGGAGTTCCCAGAGCCCTTCACTGCAGCGCTCCACCGTGGCGAGTACGTGTGGAACGCCCGTCGAACGGGATCGTGGTCATGGGAGATCCGGTCGGTAGGGATGGTGGGGGGTCGCCAACGAGTGCTCGAGGCCTCGATCGCGCAGGACGCGCCTTTCGACGCCGCAGCCTTCGGAGACCAGTTCGTCCGGATGGGCGGTGGCAACGTGGCGAACTCCTACCTCCGCCACGAAGGGAACGCATGCACGCAAGACACGGGATTGGGCTACATCGCAAGTAATCACAGCATCGATGTCAACCCCAACCAGGACATCGATGGAGTGCTGCTGTACGGCGGGGCTGATTATTCGAAAGGGAACGCCCCGTTGGTCGGCAGCCATACCGACAAGCGGCAGCTGGCAAACATCGCCAAAGCGGCCTATGAGGAGGGTGGCGCCTGTTGGGGCGAGGACGTCCATGTGTTGGATGTCCTGCCGCCGGAACTGGAGGCTGGTGCCACCTACTGTGTACGCCAAGCCGAGTTCCCAAAGGATGCGACGGACCTTTCAGGACAGAGCGACGAGCCCACGATCATCTACATCAAGGGTGATGGTGATCTCACCCTGCAAGGTCAAGGAGGTGGCTCGGGCGGTGCCTCCGAGGTCAACGTCTCGGACGCACCGTGCCCCAACGCAGCTGCGCTGCAGATCTATCTCGACCATGGGCGGGTCCGCTTCGGGAACCACAGCAAGATAGCGGCGGGCATCTACGCCCCGAACTCGACCTGTCGCGGGAACCCTTCGGCTGCCCAGGCAACGGTCTACGGCTCCCTGATCTGCGGCTCTATCGGGGACTCCTCGTCCGGGAACCAGGGAGGCTGGAGCTTCTACTACGACCAAGCTATGGGCGCGATAGCGAGCGGACCGCCAGTGCTCTCTGGGATCCGCGAGGAGCACACCTCGACGACGTCGTTCAGTAGCGGCAACACCGGGTAGGGGACGTCAGCGGGTGGCCGGACCCGTCGATCGAGGCACTTCGGTCGCCCCAGATAAGCCCGTCTGGTGGGCGGGATACCCTCCCCGCGTCCCGCACCCGATGAGGCTGTCCGTGACCCGTCTGCGTTACCTCACCGCCGGTGAGTCCCACGGTCCCGCCCTCGTGGCCACCGTCGAGGGACTCCCGGCCGGTCTCGACGTCTCCTCGAAGCTGCTCGGCGCGGAGCTCGCTCGGCGCCGGCTCGGACACGGACGCTCACCACGGATGTCCTTCGAGGTCGACGACCTGGAGATCCTCGCCGGCGTCCGGCACGGGGTGAGCCTGGGCTCGCCGATCAGCGTGGTGATCCGCAACACGGAGTGGCCCAAGTGGGTCGACGCGATGGACCCCGAACCCCGCGACGACCTCGACGAGATCCGACAGACCGGACGTGGTGGGCAGCTCACCAGGCCCCGCCCCGGACACGCCGACCTCACCGCCGCGCTCAAGTACGGCTACGAGGATGTGCGTGACGCCCTCGAACGCGCCTCCGCGCGGGAGACCGCCGCGCGGGTCGTGGCCGGGACGCTGGCCAAGCAGCTGCTGGCGGAGGCCGGGGTCGTGGTCGTCTCCCACGTGGTCCGGATCGGTGACGCGGCGGTGCCTGACGACGCCCCCCGACCGGGCCCCGACCACCTCGATGCTGTCGACGCCTCCGAGGTGCGCTGCTTCGATCCCGACACCGCGGACCGGATGGTGGCCGCCATCGACGCGGTCAAGGAGGCGAACGACACCCTCGGCGGTGTCGTCGAGGTGCTGGCCTACGGGCTCCCCCCCGGGCTCGGCAGCCACGTGCACTACGACCGCAAGCTCGATGCCCGGCTCGCGGCGGCGTGCCTGTCCGTGCAGGCGATGAAGGGTGTGGAGTTCGGGGACGGGTTCGACCTCGCCGCCCGTCCCGGCAGCCGCGCCCACGACGAGATCGACCACCGCGACGGGCGCTACCAGCGCCGCACCGACCGCGCAGGTGGGGTTGAGGCCGGCATGTCCACCGGTCAGCCGCTGCGGCTGCGGGTCGCGATGAAGCCGATCTCCTCCCTGCCGCGGCCCTTGGCCACCGTAGACATGGGCACCCACGACCCGGCCGTGGCCATCACCCAGCGCTCGGATGCGTGCGCGGTGCCGCGCGCCGGGGTGGTGCTCGAGTCCGTGGTGGCCTTCGAGCTCGCGGACGCGCTGCTGGAGAAGACCGGCGGCGACACCGTGGCGGAGGTGCGCCGCAACCTCGCCGGCTACCTCGACGATGTTGCCGGGCGGTGAGCCGCGCTGCCGGGTGCTCCGCCTGCTTGGACGACCACCGAAAGACGAGCGCACCGTGACCCTGAGTGATCCCGGAGCGAGCACATGATGAGCCGCAACCTCTGCCTGTCCGGGATGATGGGCGCCGGCAAGACGACGGTGGCCGCGGCGCTGGGTGCCCGGCTCGGACGAGGGGTCGCCGACACCGACGAGGAGCTGCGCCGCTGGACCGGCCGCTCCATCCCCGAGCTGTTCGAGGAGCACGGCGAGGCGGGCTTCCGCGACCTCGAGCGCCAGGTCATCGAGGAGCTCGCCACCTTCCACGACCTGGTGATCGCGCTCGGTGGGGGAGCGGTGCTGCGCGATGACAACGTCGCCTCGCTGCTGCTGACCGGGGTGATCATCCACCTCGACGCGCCCGCCGAGGTGCTGGTCGACCGCCTCACCGGCGACACCGGCCGGCCCCTGCTGGCCGGCGGCGCGCTCACCGACCGGGTGACCGAGACCCTGGCCGCCCGCCACG
>LFIK01001956.1_pt1 | contig 16504 bp, 19 predicted proteins | sample 643401 | NCBI WGS metagenome assembly LFIK01 (sample SAMN03777447, study PRJNA286221) | soda lake metagenome | biome: soda lake; feature: Kulunda steppe; material: water; isolation source: sample T5-Br brine of Lake Tanatar-5 | place: Russia: Kulunda steppe | collected 2010-07
CTTGAGCATTCTCCTCACCTTCAAACTAATCAGGAGAGGTCTGCTGGCTTGTCTGCCCGCAACCCTCCTGATCCTCACTGACTGCTTTCTTCTTTTCTGGTGAAGGAGCTTTTCTTCCCAAGTGGCCCCTTTTCCTTGATTGATGCGAGGAGCTTTTTTGCTGCTTGCGTAGTCTTTCCTTCTTTCCTTCTGAAACATCTTAGAGCTCGGCCTTTATACACATAAAGCCCATAAGACTGCTCTCAAATTACATGCTCATTCTCTGCCACAGAGCAGTGCTATGTGCGCACAAATTGACAACAACTAGACGCGCTCTTCAAGTTGAAAAATCCAGTTGCTCTCAAGGTCTTGGTCTGTAGCAGGGGGGTGCTTGTCACCCTCCAGATCCTCACTAGTTCTTCCATTCCCTGGTGGAGGAGACTCACGGCTCTTTGGGCCAATGGGTCCCTAATTGATGTGGGGAGTGTTTTCACTGCCCTCGCAGTTTTTCTTTTCTTTTTCTTTCTCTTTACTTCTTGTGCCCTTGCTTTTTCAGCTATTTGGCTTCAGCTTTTGGCTCCCTTTCCTTGCTTGATGCAGGGGGTGCTCAACCACCTGCGCAGTTTTTTTTTCCAGCTAAGCTGCCCTTGTTCGGCAGATACAGCCTTAAAAACTTAAGCTGCCCTCACTCAGCAGGAAGAGCTATGCCAGCCTTATCAAGTAAAGAAAAGCTAGTAAGTAGCACTGCAAATGGCATCTGTAATTGATGCGGGAGGGGTTCGACCACCTGGATTGCTTTCTCTTTCTTTCCTTTAGCAACACTGCCTTTCAATCAGGCTCAGCTTCCCCCTTAATTACAAGTTTCTGACTCGGAGTAGGAGCAAAATAAGTTGGGAGCCGGAAAGTGATCCTTGGGAATGCGCAAAGGAGGGCTGCCCTAGTTGATTGTGTAGGTGACTGTTCTTACTATGAGTGTTATGGTACACAAAAAATACAATACATGAAGCAAAGAGATTTGCCACCCCCTAGTAGCCAAAACTGAAGAGCTGCACAGTCCATTGCCTCTGGAGATCCAGACCAGACAGTGCTATAAGGCAGGTGAGGGAGATTTCTCTTTCTTGTACTCTGCCTCCAAGATGTGCTTCCACTTGGGAGGCACCCGAACTTTGCCGTCCTCCTCCAAATAGTTGGGCGCTTCGCTCAGGCCAAGCGCCTTCCATGTCTGCAAATGCATAAACATTCAAAAGGAAAGGCACATGTTTGCCACAACTGCAGCTGCGCCGTGAATGGGGTGCTTCTGTGCTAACAACTGATAGTCCATTTCCCTTCCAGCACTAGGTCCGGCTTCCGCAGAGCCCTCAAGGAGGATCCTGGCATTTTTAGCCTTATGGAATACAGCATCCTTCTTGCACAACGCAGCAGGTTGAGCGCATTTTGTGCACCAACTGCACATTGCGGACCATTTGTGCATGGCGCAACAAACAGGTCCCTGCATTGGCTTGCAGTTACGTCAAAACTTTTGATGTGATCGAGCTCCTGCGTGTTTCAATGAAAAAGGCCTGCCTTGCAATAAACTGGTTTGATGGAGTTGGCACTCTTATCCATGCACCACAGCATGCCCAAAGCGCAGCGCACCAGGCATGCAGCCAGCCACACAAACAGCACCCCCATTCGCATGCAGCCAGCCACACAGCCAGCACCCACACTCGCATGCAGGGCTAAATTTGCTGTCAATACACGCCTACCTCCCCCCTTGCTTCAGCCTCTAGCAGCGCCTGCTTGTGGGATCCGGAGCCAGCAACACCACGTCCTAAGTCTGTGGTGGTCTGGAAGTCGGCAGAGCGCGATGGGTCGGTGGGGTACATGCGCTGCACCGCACTCAGAAGGCGCTTCATGGCCTGCGCAGGCGTTATCCACACATGCCATGCCAGTCAGTTGCTCCGTTCCTGCAGGGCTTGCCCACTCAGCGCATTCTTACAAATCACGTGCGCGTGCACGCACACGCGCACGCTCACCTAGGCGCACGAACACATGCACACACAGCGCGCACACACAGAGCACACATCCACACACACAGCGCACACACACAGAGCACACATCCTCACGTGCAATCTCGCGCACATGCATGCACACATGGTAACTTGCATGCTCACACGCAAACAAACAGCGCAAACACGTGCACTCTGCATGCACAGGCCTGTGTGAGCGATCTGCAGGCAAACCATGGCCGCCTTTTGCACGCACGCCTGTGTGCCTGCAAAGCAGCACACTTGCGGAGGGAGCCCTGCCCTGCCCTGCCCTGCCCTGCCGCGCAGCCCCCCTGCACCTGTGAGGCTGCGTGCCCAAGGCCCAGCACTTGACACTGCACCTGCAGGTACTTCCGGGTCGCCTCGTCGTTCATAATGTGAGCCTGGCCGTGCTGGTTCATGACGTGCGAGATCTTCTCACGCGCGCTGCGCTCGTGGATGCCCACACTGGTCACACCGATGGGCCAGGGGGCGTTCCCGATGGCCAGCCGCAAGTAGATGTCGTTCGCATACATGTAGTTGCGGTGTTGCATGGCCTGCATTGCATGTGCGCACCACCATGCGCAGGAGGTGGGTGCCTACGCTTCTTTGCACACAGTCATGCGCTCCTGCATGGCCTGGAAGCACACCATGGGCAAAGGGACGGTGCGCGCACACGCCGTTTGTTGACACCAGGCATGCAGCAGCCAAGCAGGGTGATTTTGGCAGGCACACAGCAGTTGAGCAGGGTAATGTCACCAAGAACACAGCAGCCGAGCAGGGTAATTTCACCAAGCACACAGCAGCCAAGCAGGGTAATTTCACCAAACACCCAGCAGCCAGGCAAGAAGCACGCGTCTGCACTCAGGACCACACAACTGGCAAAAGCCTGGGGATGTCCATGTAAGCCCGGTAAGCCCTGTCCTCACTGCTGCAACAACATATGTGGGGTGCCCTGGGTGCAGGTGCCCTGGGGTGCAGGTGGCATACAGGCTACTGGCTGGCGTGCAGAGCCCACGTCTTAGCGACGCCCTCATTGCAGCGCTTTCCCCTCACCTCCACCACAATTTCCACAACAGTGTTTCCCCTCACCCCCACCACCATCGCAATTTCTCTTCTCACAACAATCTGCAACTCGCCCCTTCACCTCCACCATCATTTCCACAGCAATGTTTCCCCACAACCCCACCACCATCGCAATTTCTCTACACACCACCATCTGCAACTCGCCCCCTCACCTCCACCATCATTTCCACAACAGCGTTTCTCCACACCCCCACCACCATCCCAACTCCATTCCTCACCACAATCCACAACTCGCCCCCTCACCTCCACCATCATCCACAAGCCCGCCCGGAGCTCCTCATGCAGCGCCCTGTGCTTGAGCCGCTCATACAGGGGCTCCATGTACTTCTTGGTCTGCTGGAACTGCAGCGTTGTTGTGTGCCCGATTCCGCTCTGCTTCATTGCTGCTGGTCGCCTGCACAAAGCAGGAGCGTGAAGCAGGAGCACGGGCTGCGCGCCATACTGCATGCTATGCTGTGCCAGGCTGTGCCTCCCGAAGGTGGTGCAGGCAGAGCACTTGCACGGGCGAGCATGCTGCGGCAACAAGGAACGCCCTTGACGGCCTGCATTCCCTTGGCCGCCTGCTTTTGTTTGGTCTGGCATTCCCTGCCAACTCCAGAGTTCCCAGGGAATTCTGAGCCAAAACATGCAAGCGGATTCAGATAACTTCAACTAGTGCCTGTGGTAGCGGGCTACATGCCATTCACAAGGCACCTGTGAGCCAAAGATCACTGCAGCACACTATACAGCAAGACTTGCCTGTTGTACTCGGTGCCTCCAAAGGCTACTAGCACACACACCCTCCCACAAACTTGCCCGCTGACATGCCCAGGCCCTCCTTCCCCCCCTTCATCCAACGCCTCAACCATGGCCCTCCTTCCCCTCCTTCATCCAACGCCTCCCTCCCCCCCTTCATCCAACGCCTCCTTCCCCTCCTTCATCCAACGCCTCAACCATATGGCCCACCCCGTGCCCACTCACAAGTCCAGGTCCTCTTCCCACTCTTTCATCCAGCGGCGGATCCATTTTTGGCAGCGGTCCTCGATGCACATTGCCGCCTCTGCGCGCCGCTCTGCCAGCTGGGCTGCTGCCCGCTCGAAGGCGGCACGCGCCTCCTCCTCTGCACCCATAAAAGAGTGGAGGGGTGGTGAGGCGGTGCGCACATGGGCACACAAATTATGCGGATGAGCGCATGACATGCACACGTGTGCCGCCTTTGGAGGGCAGGGGCAGGCAGGCGGCAGCGCCAGAGCGCCATATTCAGCATCCAGTGTCCAGTAGCATGAGGGCAGGACTTAGCCTTGAGCTGCAGGGAGGAAGTGAGGTACTGCAGGCCCAAGTCAACCACCAGTTGACCCACAGATCAGTCAGGTGAGAAGGCAGGCAGGCGGGCAGGCAGGCAGGCAGGCAGGTCTGGCAGGCAGGCAGGCAGGCAGGCGGGCAGGTCTGGCAGGCAGGCAGACAAGTTTGGTAAGCAGGCAGGCATGCTCCCAGGTAGCTACTTATTGTAACATCCCATTACTGTTTATGAAGGCGCGCACCCTGCCATCACCATCAGGTGATCAAGCCTCCGCCCCACGCTCCCAAAAAGTACCCACGATCAGCGAGCAAGACTAGGCAACAGGTGCAAGCTGGGGTGCAGCTCGTCTTCAATGAAAGAACAGGGGGCTTGCAAGCACACGACCAAAGGAGCCAGGACAATTGCCCGCCAAGCGCACAGGCACAGCCATGCTGGGTGGCCTGTGCTGCTGCAGCTGCGCCCCTTGTGAGCAATGAGGCTTTGGGCAGAGCCTGCATGGCCACGTGGCCCCCAGGTACTGTTACCACAGAGCAGCTACGCAACGTGCACCATGCCGCTTTGACACGTGCCCCTTGACCCACCTGGTGACACTTGCCCCTTGACCCACCTGGTGTGAGGGCACGGGCTTCTGCCGCTTGCTGGCTGCCGCCATCCGCAGAGCCTGGGACAGTGGGGCCTGCCAGCGCCCTACGTTCGTGTGGCACAGGGTAGGGTGGGCAGCATGGAGTGTAAGGGGCAGCAACGCAGGGAGGTGCGCGCAGTGCTCCTGAGTATGAGCCCTCTGGGCCGCCTGCCGCAGCGCATAGCAATTGTGGTGCACGGCCCTTCCTCTTTGATATGCACACATGCACGCACACATTCACGCACGCACACATGCACGCACTTGTGGTGCTTCGCCTCCTCCTCAGCTGACAGCCCAGACTTGGTCTTGGCCTTCTCCTGTCTGTGGCCCTTCTCTTTGACCTGCAGCGCGGGCCAAGCAGCAGCAACCAGCCTTGCTCTCTGCTGTTTCCCTGCAGCCCACGCATGCCAAGCTGCAACAGTGCGCCACGTGCCTCTGCCCTTCAATGAATACCCAGACTCGGCTCAAAAGGAGGTCCCTGTGCGGGCGCTGCAGCACCCCTTCCTCCAGGCAGCTCACCTGCTTCTGGAGGCCCAGCAGCACGTTCTCCTGCTGGCCACCCATCGTCTCATCCTCCACGGCAAGCTCCTTCTCGGCCTTCAGGAAACGCCGCAGCCTTGCGACGTGGTCCTGCAGAGCACACCCACCCAGGCAGGGGGCATGGACGGGTGAGAGGGGCCGCCAGAGCGCGGGCGGGCAGGCCATGAAAAAAGGGGCGCGTGCTGCCCCTCTGTCCACATGGTTCTCAGGGACCGTCACCCGAAGTCCTAACAGAAGAGCGCGCTGGCAGGCGTCTGGAGGGACTGCCCTGCCCTGCTGACCCGTGCATGACAGCCCGCTGACCAGCACATGCATGCAGGTGCATATATAATAGCGGGCAGGTATGTGGTGGCTTCTTGACTTCGTCAGGCCATGAAAGAGGGGCGCGTGCATGCGTGCTGGTGGGTGCGCAGGGGCCTGCCCGTGGGGGCAGGGCGGCACAGGCGCCAGAGGAGCTGCATGGGCTGTCCAGCGCTATGCACTTACTACCCATGCAGAGCTGAGCGGTGCTGTGCTGTGCTGTGCTGGAGGTTGAGCCGCTTGGCCACAGCTCCCAGCAAACTGGCCCACACTGCATCCGTCCTTCCACTAATACACGGGATCCGTGATTCCCTGCAGGTGTGGTCGTCCACCAGCCGCCCCATCATCCATGCCCGCTCAACAAGGCCCCTGCACTGTCTCACAGCGCATCAGGTCCGTGCTCGCCATCATGCACGCCATGCGGGCGCGCACACGCACCTCGCCAAAGAGGGTGGCAGGGTGCCCAAGCGCTCTCAGCCTGCGGATGACCTCCGGCTCAGGGATGTCAGGCAGCAGCTGCTCCTGCAGTGCAAGGGTGCAAAAGGGCCGCGGTAGCAGAGGTCGCCCTAGGTCCATGCACAGGCAGCCGGACCCAAGGGTGGTTGCCTAGGAGGGGGGTGGCATCCCTGCAGAAGCGCTTCAGGCCAAACAAGCTCCTGTTCTTCTCCCTGCTGCTGCACGCCAAGCGCTGAGGGTGCAAGACAAACACAGCCTGGAACACCACTCAGCACCCTGCACGCACACCAGCTCTATATGCCCACGCCACGCCCAGCCTGGGTCCAAACTTCATAAGGCTGGCATCAAGGCCGGCAGACGCATCCAAAGCACCCTTGCAAGTGACAACTGGAGACTGCCCCTTACTACACATGTCCATGCAACAGCCAGCGCATACCAAGCTGGCCGCGCAAGAGCTATTGGGCTTGTGCCCATGCTCAAGGACACAAAGCCCGGGGCAGTGCATACCAAGCTGGCTGCGGAAAGAGCGCAAAACCCCTGGGTGACACATGCCTCTGCAGGAGAAGGGATCAAACCTACCTCCTTGGCCTCTGTACGAGCCTTCTTGCTAGCTTGCTCATTCAGCCCAGCCTGCTGCTTCCTCTTCAACTCCAATTCGGCCTGCAGGATCGCACATGCACAGGTCAGTCCATATGCATGGGGCGACACAAAGAGGCAAAGCGCCTCAATTGGACCACAAAGCCCACTGTCTCCTAGCCAGAGCACACCTTTCTCTTCCTCTCCTCCTCCTCCTCATCCCGGATACGCTGTAGCTTGGCAGCTTCCAGCTCAGCTTTCCTGACATACTTCTCCCCCCCTGTCTTGCCCACAGTCAAGGCCTCCTTATCAGCCTTGAGCTTCTGGAGCTGGGCCTTCAGGCTGTCCATCCTCTCAACGTTGCCCCTGTAGGGCACTAACTAACTTGTGTGAGTAATTATGTCATAGTCTTCATAGTTTAAATTTTTAGCGTGCTATTCTGCGTTTTGCTTTAGATTGTCGGTTCGGAAGTGGGTCAGACATGTTCCTTTCCAGGTGCGTTGGCCTGGGAAGGGCAAGCTGCAGGTCCTCTCTACCAAGACCAACCTTGAGCTCTGCCTTCATTTCAGCAAAGGTGAGGATCTGATCCAAGGTTGGTGCGTGGTTGGCCACGTAGCACCACCCAGAACATGCCATAGCAAGTGAGCTCCATCCACACAACGATGCTAGAGAAAACCATCAGCACATCATATCTGTGAGGACATGTCTTTAGCTTGCAGCTACTTAAACTTCCTCGGTTCCGCTCCAGGTTAGTGCAAACGCACAAAAGGGAAAACGCACAAGGCAAGGGCCCAAGACATTCCATGCCAGGAGAATAGATCTCAGGAATGGGCTTAGATGTCATGCAACCAATGAGGAGCAGCAGGAAACCAGCTCGGCGGGTAAGGAGCAGGAAACCAGCAGCTCCTCAGCGGAGGGAAGCAATGTGGCGACGGGGCTGGCAAAGCTGGCTGCAGAGATTGTGGCTTCACCTTTGTTTTACCTTGTAGCAGGTAAATTAAGCACTCATGGAACTGGTTTAAGCCATTGGATTTTGGCTATTGTGAACCGTTCTGGTGGCGGAGCTCACATGTGTTGCTTGCAACTCTTACAACTCGTCCATGTGCTGCAGGTTTGGTTGCAATCAAGCTTGTTTCATCCACAGGCGAGCAGAGTAGCAGCATTCTGGTGTTCGCTGGTGAGGAAATGTGCTTATGTGCCAGAAGTTGTATCTCACTTCTAGACCCTTCAATGATTTCACTGCAAACTGTCAAGCATACAGCTGTGCCGAGTGCCAGGACTTGTCTCCTTGGGGTGGGCGTTTTGGGTCCACACCAGCCATCGACTCTTCTACTTTGCAGCTTTGCCTGTGACCCTACTGACCGCCTTGAGCAAGAGCCCACTGGGCGCCAAAGTCCAGGATGATCTACAGAAGGTACGCAACTGGTGCGCAGAGGAACCCAAAGCTTAGCCGGAGTTTGCGCCTGAATCCATTCATGGAGGACACCAGACCTACAGCCCCCCCTGACGCCCGTGCTGCATGTGTGCAACGCAGCGTCTCCCTGAGCTGCAAGCGGAAGCAGTAGCCTTGAGGCAAGCACATACGGAAGCCCAACTTCGTAGCATTTGGTGCGTATAGACGGTTGCCAGCTCTTGAGCTTGAAAGCCTGGAAGTCTATAAATGATACGCTGTAACCCAGATTCCACACCTTGTGCAGCCAGAGCCGGAAGGGCTCGCGCCCTAGAAGTCTCCATGCCCCTCGTTCAAAGTGATCAAAAGAATGCCTGGAGACAATCAAGATACTCCTGTGAGCTGCTTGCCCCCTATCCTTATGCTGCAGGTACGGATCAAATCGTCCACTGCTGCCCTCCTTCTTACGTGGGTCGGGTGGGAAGCATTTGCAAGGAGAGGTGGCAGGGGACGCAGGCTTTGACCCGTTGGACCTGGCGGCCGAGCCAGAAAAGTTTGCCAAGTAAGCGCACGGCAAGCTGTTGGCCGGGGGCAGTCCGGGGAGCAATCATTTGAGCCTGGCCTGTCAGCCGAGTGGACGCGCACCCAAAGAGAGGGATACTCATGCGCGGGCTCTGTTGTGTGTTGACACAGGTACCATGAAGCAGAGCTGCTCCATGCTCGTTGGGCGATGTTGGCTGCCATTGGGTGCCTCGTGCCTGAGGTGGGCGTAGCAGCCCAGTGCTGCTTGCATGTGTATCACTGATGTGCGACCACTAGACAGACTTGGCGCGTAGCAATTCACTGCTGGACGGCATCTCTTCCCCTTTTTGGTGCTTTGCAGGTGCTTGCCATCCAGGGAGTAGACGTAGGTGAGATGGTGCTCTTGTTCATGCACACGTGCGCTGTAATTCAGCGCTACTGTGATTAAGTGGGCGATCCTGCCTTGCGTGTCCTCCTCAGGAGAAGCCGTTTGGTGGAAAGTTGGAAAATCCAAGCTTGAAAACGATCTGACCTTGAACTGGTAAGCAGTGGAGTTTGCGTTAAAGTTGTTTTTATGTTGTGTTGTGTAAAGTATATACATGAAAGGATGCGTCACCCATTCTCCAACTTACCTGTGTTTCACCTTGGTTGGCGGTTATTGCAACAATAAATCCCTTGTGCAGAGAGCTCTACAAATAAGTTACATAGGGGAGAGTCCAATTCTTGAGGTAGTGACTATTGTAAAAACCATCTGATTCATGGCGCCAGGATACCTTTCTGTACTGTGCAATGTGCAGGGGTGGTATTGAAGGTTTCCGCATCGCAGGAAAGCAGGGGATTGGCATCATTGCCGCATGTCAAGTCTTCCTCATGGGTGAGGGCTTACATTGAAGCATGGCTGCGAGAGCATTTGGGTTTGTTTGGTTTCCATGGGATTGCACAACTGCCTTCAAATCGCCTTGCCATTTCTGCTGCTGATATGCAATGCACATCCTAATTTAGGCTAGCCTGTCTGCTCACCTTCTGTACAGGTGGCCCTGAGTATGCTCGCCAAGTTGGTATCCGCAGCCTTGAGCCTGTGGGCGTCTTCTTGCCAGGAACTCAGAACTACCCGGGTGGTATGTGCACGTTCTCTGGTGCTGCATCGGCCTGTGCTCTTGTTGCGCTGCGCCTGACTGATGCCGCTTCCGAGCTGCTGTAAGGATTCCAGTGGGACTCGATGGCATAGTGCACCAAGAGCCTATCTGCACACACGAGCATGTGTGTCTGCTTGTCCTGTGCAGGAGCACCCTTTGATCCGTTGGGTATTTCCAAACAGCCCGACCAGTTTGCTGAGCAAGCTGTGAAGGAAATCAAGAATGGGCGACTGGTATGTTGCCCCCTTGCTGCTTGTTGTGGCTGCTCTTTTCTCTTCCTGGCAGAGTTGCGGCAGCCTTCGCCATCTATCTGAACTCCAGTAACGGAGCACAACCAACAAAGCAGCGCTTCCTTCCTGGTGCAGGCGATGGTAGCGATGGCTGGCTACTTTGCACAGGTATCAATTGATTTGCTGAAAACTTGGGTTCACATCCCTATACCGGCCTTGCTGAGCAATACCTTCTGAATCTGTGTTTTCTAATCCTTCATGCTGATGCCATCCAGGCAGTGGCTAAAGTGTGCATTCAACACAAGAGTCAAGTGCATATTCCCAGACTCGTTGAGGCTCAAGAGAACTCATCATTCTATGAAGGCTCTAGACTTTTTAGGCGTTTGTTGTTGCCAGGCTGTGACTGAGGCAAGGCTTGACAATGATCACGCAGCCAATCTCGGGCTTGCTTCTTTGCTGCTGTGCAGGCAGCAGTGACCCGTGAAGGCCCCGTACAAAATTTTCTTGACTTCCTTGAAGACCCAAGAGCAAACAATGTGGTAGCACGCATACTTGGCTGACAGCTTCATGCTTGCAGGTCATCAGCACAAAGTGGTTGGCCCCATAATTGTGTTGGGGATTGGGAAATAGGGGGAATTGGGAATCAATAGTGTCAAATTGAATCAGTAGTGTCAAATTGGGAATCAATAGTGTCAATGTGCGTCACCCCTTTGATTGCTGATCAAAGAAACAAAGAATTGAATAAGAAACAAGAGATGGCTTGACCTGACTTAGATCATGCACTGTCAAAGCTGTGGCCAGAAGCTCCAATGTTCCGTATCATCATTGTGCCTATTACTTAGCCTTGGACCATGCTGTGAAAGAATAACATCATGGCTTCACTATGTTTGAGCAAGGTTAGGTTAGGTTACATAGCTGTATCCGCCGAGCAAGGGCAGAAGGGCTGAAGCCTGAAATGCCTGCAATCCCAAACCAAAACTAAAAGCGCTCAAATCTGAAGAAAGGTAGTGTCTGGAAGCCAGATGTGTTTTGAGCAAGGCAAGTGAAAGGTTGACAATATGAAAGTCCATGATCGTAGTATTACATTGTGATCAGCATGATGATACAGATTAAAACTTTTACTTGAAGTTAGGGTTGATCGCCGGCCTCTCATAACTTACAACTTGTTCACTTGAAGTTAGAGATACCCTGTAAGGCTGACTGGCTTGTGGCTGCCAGCGGTCATCGCCAGCCAAAAAGTACTCCATAGTACCTGAAATGAAAAAGCAAAGTTTGTTGTGCTCCTGAAAAGACAAACAAGTTTAAGTTTGACCTTCAGCCAGGTAGTTTGACTCTTCAGGTTGCTGGTGAACACCAGCCATCAAAATAACATCCATAATGAGCTCTGAAATAAAACGATCCGGATCATTAGTTTGTTTTTGGAAAAATTGAAGACATCTTCAGAACAAACTTGAGAGAAATAAAAAGCTCCAGTCTAATTGACAGTAATTTTGTGTGCCAGTGGTAAATCGTGAAACAAGTCTGCAAATTGAAGCCTCAACGAACACATTTGCATGCAAGGGCACAGAAAAAGAGCGTGCTTTTCATTTTGAATTGCCTGCAAGCCACACTTATCACAGGTACCATCATGACGTTCCCAGCTTCTTGTCTCGACTCGCAGCGCATGGGAATGCAACCTGAGACGTGCCACGATGCGCTGTGTTTGCTTGCCTAAATCCAGATGCAGATACCTGGGTACAGAAAAAGGCGGTCCATCAACAGTCACTGACCTAAAAGGCAATGCAACCCAATTATGATATTTTGCAGCCTTGTCCATTTGATCTTCATTGCCTAGCTGGTTTGCCTGGTACCAGATACTCCTCAACCTCTTTCTCTGATCGACAACAAATTGTGACTGTGGAATTGTTTGAAATGTTCTCACGCGATGCTGGAAATCACCGCTCATTTCCAAACCATGAAAAGCATCCAAGAACTCAGCACTCCAGCACTTCTTGTTAAAAGTGCTCATCGCAATATCAGCCTTGAGGACTTTGGCAAGAGTGCTACTATAACTGCATAGCAGAGCATTATAAAATCTCACAGCCGCTCGGAACCAATAGATGTTGTGCCGCTGAAAAAGGAAATCAAAGACAGTCTGACAAGGCAAGGCATTTGAATTATAAGTTACAAGGGTTACAAGACAAAAATAGTTACAAGTTAGGGTTAATCGCCAGCCAGCCTGAGGTCGTTAGGCTGATTGGTTTGTTGCTGGTCTTTGCCAGCCAAAAATAGTCCACAACATCCGAAATGAAATGGCAGAGTTTGTTGTGCAATTGAGAAAGAAAATCAAAGACAGTCTGAGTAGGCAAGGCGTGTAAATTATAAGGGGCCTCACAAAAAATGACTTGCAAAAAGGAGACAGATGGATTGCGCTGTTTGACATGCTCGAATACAGCTGTAGCTGAACTGACAGCAGGATCAGATACTCCGCCGACCAAGTCAACCAACCTCTGGGTCACAAGTTACGAGTTAGGGTTAACTGCCAGCCAGGTCGTTAGGCTGATTGGTTTAACCGACCTCTAGGTCACAATGCAGCACGAATCTGGCACTGCTCTAATCTGGTGTAAGGAACGTTATGAGAAGGGGCTTTTTATGAGCTGGCCAGGGAACAATCCCGGTTGATGAACTGGCCTGACCCCAGTCCAGCCCGAAGCCTGAGCCTGGTGGTTGGTTAGGTAGTTGAAGGTGATCTGGTGATCAAGAAAAGCCTGGTTTCGTAACTCTGGCGTGACAAGATGAGGAATCCGTTCTGAGAGAGCACAGAATGAGTCTTGACAGGGAGAGAGCTCTGTCCTGAGGACATGCACCTTATTTTGTACAGCAGCAAAAGAGCAGCACTGGTCACAAAGTCCATTTCTACCGTGCCGAAGGGGGGATTCCACCACAAAAGCGTATGCACACAAACAAAACCTTCTCATATTAAATGGAAGAATTTCCTTAAAGTTCCTCACAACATGCTTACGAAGCTCAAGGCACAAATAGCGGGGTGGCAGCAGAGGATCACCCCCATTCCGCACATGGGTGCATGAATCAGCCTGAAGATCTAGGAGGAAAGAGGCAACTTGCCTTCTTTTTGAAACCAAGAATGATAAGCCACAAGTTCATTGTTGCCATACCAGCAATGTCCCCGGGTTCCACACTTTGCACGTCCTGACCTACCTCAGGTGAACAATTAAATCTGAGTAACAAGTGAGTTCCCCTGCAAGAAGGCTTTTAACCTTAGGTATATGCGCCACGGCCCCGCAATGTCTCAAAGGTGCGCAAGACAAGGCTAAAGCTTGAACAGGATTTGATAAGGGTTTTAAGAGTATCCATCAGTCAAATAGGTACCGTACGTGACGGCTGCAAGGCTGCAGGTGGAAAGTTCTGTATATAGCAATAGTAGCACCAGAGAAAAAAGGCGCACCACTGTGTCAAACATCGCAACATACATTTTCAAGCATCTGTGAGGTAACCCTCCTGATTGTTTCTGTGAGGAAACCAACTAGAAAAGGGATAAACCATGCATAACACACTGAGATAACCTGAATTCAGGGAGGCAATTCCCATGTGAGGAGTTAAAAAGAAACCTAAGCAGGCAGCAAGACGCTCCCTGCATCATTTAAGGAAAAGGAGATATATTGGCCCAAAGTGCCGTGAGTCTCCTCCACCAATGGATAAGATATCCAATGGGGATCTGGAGGGTGACAGGCAGCCCCCTGCTCCAGACCAAGGCCGTGAGAGCAATTCGTTTTTCAAGTGCGCGTCTAGTCAAAGTCAGTTTGTGCGCATAATGAACGGAGTGAGCATGCAATTTAAGGGCAGTCTTGTGGACCCTCTGTTCATCAAGGCCAAGCTCTTTAAGATGATGCAGAGTGTTTGAGGCATAAAATGACTTCTCCTACACCATAAAATGAATTGTCCTACACAGTGTAACCTTCTTAGCTTTCAAGCACCTGCATAGAGTCTAGTATTGTTTGCTAGAGGCCTTCAGCTGGTGTCCAGGACTGGTGTCTTCATAAGATTTGACCTCTATTTAATGTACCTCCCTCTTATTTGAATTCGTGAGCTCTGCGCAAATCCCCATCAGATCTAGCTTGCTGCACCTGTTGCAAGTGAGGAGGGGAAGGTGGTTTGGATTTGATGGGTAAGGGAATAACCAATATGACATCAGGGCGACTTGAGGTTAGCCTGTCTGTGACAGGTAAACGAGCATTAAAAAGCCAGCTGGGATATGTACCCTTATTAGCATCCTCAAGAATTTGAAGGCTCTGCTGGGCTGAACGATCAGTGCTGCCGGCATCTAAATGGATTGAAGAACTTGCTAGAGAGCCTTTGCTGATGCCTTTCATGATGAGCCTACAACATTATGGCGTTCAGTGATCATTCCAGAGATTGTGTTGACACCAGACACGCTAAAGGTCAGCTTCAAGGACCTGCTTAGTGAAGGTGGCACTATTTGGAGAATAGCATACCGTTGTAATTGTGATGGTACGCATGCAAAATCACAACTACAAAGAACAGCTGAGCAACATGGATGAACATGGATGACACAAGAGCGCCATGATGTTGGAAGCTCAAGGTTGTAAGAAAGTCTGTTTGCGCGCATCCTTTTGCGGGCCCTGGGCACCATTTGCAGTGGCTAGACAGACCTGGCATTGGGTCAGCTGGGTTTAGATGGCAGCAAGGTGAAGAAATTGAAGTTATTTACTGCACCATTGTTTGTGATCAAGGCCATAAAACACAGAAAAGAGTACAAATACAAAAAAAACACATAAAGGAGGTCTGCAGTGTGGACTCCACACGAGATCCCCTTGATACCTGATACCAGGCCATTACTGGTATTGTTACTGAGCGCCACAAGACTGATGATAAAGGCTATTGGCACAGGCTCCCCAAGGAAATGCTTTGTCCAAATGGATATTGGCAGCGACGACCGCTTGGAAATACAAAACTTATAGATCTCTGAAGGATCTGCCAACAGAACCATCCCTGCATGGCTATTCCCCCGCTGCTTCTCTGATGAGGAGAGACTTACTGCACATGATTACAAGAAAAAGAGACCTACCATATGCCCACCCTATGTATGCATCAAATAGGAGGGAAGGGTGCTGAGGGGATGGGGTGCTCTCAGCAACAGCAACAGCCTACCAGCCTTTGTCCATTGTCCAAAAATCCAGTTTGGTCACACCCAATTAGCAGCACATCCACCCAATGGAAGTCAAGTATTGCAAAGATACCAGGCCCAGGAGCCAGCTTGAGATCATCAATAGACAAACAATGCTCTACCAGCACCTCGAACATGCCGCAGCTAAAGTCAGCCTCCACAATATACTTCTGAGAGTGGGTGGCGCTATTTGCAGCCCTTCCAGTTTAAAGCCACTTTAGACTCTCGGTCTTTCATATGCAAAAAGCTACCAAACTTGTCATAAAGCTTCATGCTCATCTAGTTCAGTTCGCTTGTGAACTTGATAGCACCAGATGCCGAGGAAACTTTTCTTTCCTTAATTGATGTGCAGTGTCTTTTACTGCCTTCGTAGCTTTCGCTTTCTTTTCTTTCCTGCTGAGTCAAGCACGGCCTCTTCTCATGGTAGGGTCCAGCCTAGGCACATGTGTGCCTTGTACACACCCTTTCTCAACACATTCCATTGGTAAGCTTACCTTAAGGTATGCCTATGGCATTGGTATAAACTATAAGCGAGAATATGTTCTCGCTGGCTTAATTCCTTCTTTCTTCTCTTTGTTTCCTGGTTCCATTCCTGGATTTTGAATCCAAATGCTCAAGACTGTAAGCCTTGATTTCGGAAATTCAGAAGTACCATTATGAATAGTCTTGTGAATAGACTCTGTAGCATCGCGTAAGTGAGAACCTTGGTGTATTGTTTAGAGGTTGGCCAACGTAGCTTGCTGCCAGCCTGTGGTAATAAGTTATGGCACCATAAGTGGTTAAACACCCACATTTCTCTTCAACATGTGACTTATTCTTTCTCTCCCTTCTCTATTCCAAAATACACATGCGCATATATCCATACTTGCGATTGCACATGTATGCATACTTGCATAAGTGCAAACAAATAGACACACATGCACACGTGCGCACATGCACAGAGACATTTAAGTTGCATAGCTGTACCTGCCGTACGAGAGCGAATGAGGGCACACACACACACACACACACACACGCACGCACGCACGCACGCACGCACGCACGCGCGCGCGAGCTTTTGTAACAAAAGGCATCCGAATGCCGCCTGTCGCACCTGCTAATTAGAGGGTATATGAATGTTTCCTTACAGCGCGCACACACACATACGCGCGCACACACACATACGCGCTCACGCGCGCGCGCGCGCGCACACACACA
>LFIK01001957.1_pt1 | contig 16498 bp, 14 predicted proteins | sample 643401 | NCBI WGS metagenome assembly LFIK01 (sample SAMN03777447, study PRJNA286221) | soda lake metagenome | biome: soda lake; feature: Kulunda steppe; material: water; isolation source: sample T5-Br brine of Lake Tanatar-5 | place: Russia: Kulunda steppe | collected 2010-07
CTTGTATAGACAAAAATGTAAATATTAATTTGCTTTTTAAAGTTTTAAAACCATATACCAAACATAAACATTATTATACATGTTGTCAGCATATACATTTTAGAAAATTAATTCCATTAATGAAAACTATTGGAATAACAACTTTATATACACCTCATAAAATAAAGAATGAAGATGCAATCAATGGAATTACATTAAAACCTTGCCCTCTTTATGCTGTGAATATAGAAGACGAACAAAGAAATCAAATATTTAAAGATATAGATTTTGAAACAACTGAACGTTCATATTTATATTCATTTGTAGGTGGATATCAACCAACTAATTATCTCTCAAATATCAGAGAACGTATTTTTAAAATGGATAAACACAAAAATGCATTTATAATAAATACTGGTTCTTGGCACTTTAATAATCATGTATATTCAGTAAAACAAAACGCTATGGGTTCAATTAATGAAAACAAACAAATAAAAGAACAAACAAAAACATATAATGATATCTTATTAAAAAGTCGTTTTAGTTTATGTCCTAGTGGAAGTGGTCCAAACACCATTCGTTTTTGGGAATCGCTTGCAGTTGGTTCAATTCCTGTATTATTAGCAGATACTTTGCATTTACCAGAATATATAGAATGGGATAAAACAATCATAATTATAAAAGAAAACGAAATAGATAATTTAAATAATATATTGGAAAATATTGATGAAGAAAGAGAGAGAGAAATGAGAATAAATTGTATAAAAGTATACAATAAATTAAAAAATAATTATAGAAATATGTTTGTTAATCAAATAGTAGAAGGCAGACACACTATATTTACAAGTTATATGTGTGATATTAGTGATGAAATAATACAAAAAATAATGTGGAAATGGTGTTTATTAAATAAAAATATAAATGTTCTTTATTTTTCAGATAATGATGTTAAAAACTTTTTTAAGGAAACTGAACATTACAATATCTATTCACAAATGAAAAATGGTGTTGCAATTGCTGATTTTTTTAGAATAAATTATATAAATAAATATGGTGGTTATTGGTTTGATATTGATATAGAACCCATTGCACTTGAGTTACCATCGAATGGAAAAGTTCATTTATTTGATTGTGGATATCATAATATAAGTTATATGTTTATTGGAGGTTCTCCAAACCAAAAACTATTTATAGATACAATTAATAGAGTTGTTAAGAATATTAAGGATAATATTGTAAATAAAAAAAAACATGTTCTAGACATAACAGGACCAAGAATAATTCAAAATATTATATGTGATAAATTGAATATTGAAAATAAAGATGGTTGTTTAATAGGAACATGTACACCTACAACATATCTTAAGGATACTGAATATGAATTTGAATACACATTATTAAAGTTATCAACTACTAAAACAGATGATTATAAATTATTACAGAAAAAATATAGAAAAAAAACCATATCAATATTATAATTATATATAAAAATATAAATTTAATTTTTTATAATAATTTTGTATTCGTTTAAGATGAATAGAAAATTGTTGTTATTGGTTATTTAGCATCAATCATTATAAAATTGAATTAAAAGTATATACTTATTCATTTATTATATCTATAGAAATACACATAATAAATGAGCGTATTTTTCAAGCTTCTTACATTTAACGAGTACAATGAAGATGTTGAGCAAGATGTAAGTAGTTCAGAAAGTGTAAACTCTGAAGAATATATTCCAAAAAAAGATAATAAACAATTTATTATGCAATTCTTCGGTATGGATGAAAGAGGAAAAACATATACATTGTATATTGAAGATTATAAACCATTCTTTTACATCAAAGCGTCTGATAGTTTTCGGAAACACGAAATCAATCCATTCAAAGATTATCTAGTAGAAAAAATTGGTGAATATTATAAACAATCTATTAATAAAATAAGTATCGTAAAAAAGAACACCTTATATGGTTTTGATAATTATAAGCTATATACTTTCTTGAAAATAAAATGCAATAATACAATTGTATACAATAAAATTAAAAATCTCTTTTACGATAAACAAAACAAAAGTCAAGAAAAAAGACTCAAACGCGGTGGTCTTAGATACAAACAATATGCTTTAGAACTATATGAGGCAAATATACCACCTCTCTTGAGATATTTTCATATACAAAATATATTACCAAGTGGTTGGGTTCAAGTAGATAAAGATAAATTAAATCATCATGAATCCAAACTTACTACATCAAACTATGAATATACGATTCATTATAAAGATTTGAAACCTTATAATAGCGATAAGAATGTTCCATTCAAGATATGTAGTTTTGATATTGAAGCCAGTAGTAGTCATGGCGATTTTCCACTTGCGAAAAAGACCTATTCTAAATTAGTCACAGAAATACTTGAATATTGGGATAAAATAGAAGAATGTTCGAACCTATCAAAAGAAAAACAAATTAATAAATTAACTGAGTTACTTTATATTTCAATGGATATAAGTAAAAGTATAAATCATTACATTTCAAAAGTGTACTTAAAAAATAAAGAGTTAACTGCTAAACAGAAGAAAGAAAAAGTAGATACATTTATAAATACACACGGAGATAATATTTTAACCTTATTGTCTTCTAAAGAAAAATTAGATGATAAAAAAAAGAGTTTAGATAGTATATTCACAAGAGAACTACCAAAAGTAGAAGGTGACAAAGTCACATTTATAGGTAGCACCTTTAAAAAGTATGGTGAGAAAGAACCATACTTAAATCATTGTATTGTTTTAAACACGTGTGATGTAATTAAGAATGCTGAAATAGAACAATATGATAGAGAAGAAGATGTCTTAATGGCGTGGACTAGATTAATACAACGTGAAAATCCAGATATTATTGTTGGTTATAATATATTTGGTTTTGATTACATATTTATGTTTAATCGTTGTCAAGAATTAGGACAGCATTATGTAAAAGATTTTCTCAAATTGTCTCGTGTAAAAGATACTATATGTGCTAAATATGAAAATGGAAGATATAAATTAGAGGATAAATCAATTACCATCGCAAGTGGAACACACGAGTTAAAATATATTAATATGACTGGAAGAGTTCAAATTGATTTATATAATTATTTCAGACGTGAATGCAATTTAGAATCTTACAAGTTAGATTATGTATCTGGTCATTTTATTAGTGATAAAATTATAGATATCCAAAATATAGAAAACAAAACATTATTTAAAACAAAAAATATAACTGGCATTACAAAAAATAATTATATCCGTATAGAAGAAATAGGGCATTCAACACAATATTATAACAAGGGTGAAAAGTTATATATAGAAGATATAACTGAAGATGGGTCTATACAATTAAATAAAATAATTACGCCAGATAAATCAAAAACATTAAAATGGTGTCTAGCTAAAGATGATGTATCACCAAAAGATATATTTGAGTTAACAAACCGAGGACCAAGTGAAAGAGCAATTGTTGCAAAGTATTGTATTCAAGATTGTAATCTTGTTCAATCTCTATTTGGTAAAATAGATGTGCTTACAGGATTTATTGAGATGAGTAATATTTGTAGTGTTCCAATTGATTATCTTGTAATGCGTGGTCAAGGTATTAAGTTATTTAGTTTCATTGCAAAAAAATGTTTGGAATCGAATACATTAATTCCAGTTTTAGATAAACAAAGTAGTGGGGATTATGAAGGAGCCATTGTCTTAGAACCAAAATGTGGTTTATACTTAGATGAACCTGTTGCTTGTGTGGACTATAGTTCTCTCTATCCCTCTTCTATGATTAGTGAAAATATATCTCACGATAGTAAAGTTTGGACTAAAATATATGATACGAAGAATAATCTTATTCAAGAAACAGGTATCAAAGATATGGACGGAAATTATATTTATGATAATTTAGAAGGTTATTCATATGTAGATATAGAATATGATTTATATGATAAAGTTTGTGTAGGTGAAAGCAAAAAAGAGGAAAAAGTTGTTGTAGGTAAAAAAGTATGTAGGTATGCACAATTCCCAAACAATGGACTTGCTATTATGCCTAAAATTTTAAAGGATTTATTGGCAGCAAGAAAATATACGAGAACACAAGCAAAGTTTACAACAATAGTAACTAGTATAGGTATTTATAATGGTTTAAAAGTCGATGAATGTGATACATCTATATCATTGAAAACAGAAGATGGTATTAAAATCATTGAGAAATCTTCTATTCTTGAGATGAAAGATACGTATGACGATTTTATGAAAAACATCTTAGACAAGCGACAATTAGCGATTAAAATTACTGCTAATTCGTTGTATGGTCAATGTGGTGCAAAGACATCTAGCTTTTATGAACAAGATGTTGCTGCATCTACAACCGCGATTGGTAGAAAGTTGTTATTATATGGTAAGCAAGTTATAGAAGAAGTATATGGAGATAGAATATGTGAAACAAAATATGGAAAAGTGCATTCACACGCAGAGTATATTTATGGTGATAGTGTCTTGAAAGATACACCTATTATTGTATATGATGTCATAAAACGAAAAATAAATATTAAAACAATCGAAGAACTAGGAGGTATAGATGAGTATGTTTGGCATTCTTATAACAATTTCAAAGTATTTGATTCTTATCTGAGTAATCGTAGATTTAAAAAGCAGAGTTTCATATCAAATGAACGTTATTTGGTTTGGACATCTTCAGGTTGGTCTTCAATTCATCGTATTATTAAGCATAAGTGTAATAAAAAAATATATAGAATACAAACTAATCATTCTATAGTGGATGTTACAGAAGATCATAGTTTAATTGACGAAACAGGCAAGAAGATTAAGCCATCTCAGTGTAGTATTGGTACAAGATTGTTATATAACCCATTATTATTCGGTCTTGAAAACAAAGATAATTATGAAATGAAGTATAGGAAAGTATCTGATATAAAATATTATGAAACAAAGAAGGAGTTATCTAAGTATGTTTTACAATCTAAGTATCCAATGAAGATAGAAAGTTCAAGGGATAGTCAAGGAAATGAGATATATTCAGCTTCAGTGCATATTGGTTTATATGATAATAGAATAAAAAAAATCGAATTGTTACATAATAGAGTGGGTGATTATGTATATGACATAGAAACTACAGATGGAACCTTTAATGTTGGTTTTCCCTTGATAGTGAAGAATACAGATTCAGTATTTATGTCATTTAAATTAACCGACCCTAATACGGGGGAAAAAATAGTAGGAAAAGAGGCATTAAAACACACGATTGAATTAGCAAAGGAAGCTGGAAAGTTGGCAACGAAATATTTAAAGCCACCTCATGATTTAGAATATGAAAAAACATTCTTACCATTTTGTTTATTATCTAAAAAAAGATATGTTGGTATGCTATATGAGGAGGATATTAATCATTGTTATAGAAAATCAATGGGGATTGTATTAAAAAGAAGAGATAATGCACCTATTGTAAAAGATGTATATGGAGGTATTATTGATATTTTAATGAATGACAATGATATTAAAAAAGCAGTAGAGTTTATTTATTCATCATTGAATAGTATTGTTCGTGGGGAATATCCTCTAGATAAGTTTGTTATAACAAAATCTTTAAACTCACATTATAAAAATCCAAATACAATTGCACATAAAGTTCTTGCTGACCGAATATCAAAGAGAGACCCTGGAAATAAGCCATCGTCAGGGGATCGTATTCCATTTGCATATATTCAAACAAGGCAAAAAGTGAAATTGCAAGGTGAACGCATTGAAAGTCCTGATTTCATTGTAGAGAATAATTTAAGTTTAGATTATCATTTCTATATTACAAATCAAATAATGAAGCCAGTTCAACAACTATTTGCTTTAGTTCTTAAAGATATTCCAAATTGTTATTATCCTATTTCTGAAAAGAGAAAGTTTCAACGTAAAGAAAATGGTATAAAAAGAAATTATAGTTATTTACCATCAAAGATGAATGCTGAGCTTGAAAAAATACGTAATAAAGAAGTAGAGGCAATCTTATTTAAACGTCCTTTACAGAAATCAAAAGATATTACAAATAATCAAATGAAAGAAAAATTCATTGGATCATTCTTTAAAAAAGTAAACTAACGAATAGTAGAAAAAGATACATCTGGAAAGATAGAACGAAATATATTTATATATGTATTATCATTAATAGTTTCACTTTGTATATTATTAGAATTATCTGTTGTTGTGTTTGAATATTCACGGATATCATAACGACAAACGGGACATTTTGTATTTCTTGTGAACCATTGTAATAAATTATTTTTTTTAAATACATGACCACAATGTTTTATTTTTAATAATGGTTCATTCTCTTCAAAAGATTGTAAATCGATTGGACATTGTTCACATATAGTAAGATTATTTTCATTTTGATATTGAACATAAGAGCCATAAGTAAGTTCTTCTGTAGCGTTTTCTACTTGTTCTCTTGATGGAATTATTGGAACATCTTCCATATTAAATAATTGGTCTAGTGAATCACCAACATCTAAATTAATACGATAAGTTCTAATTTGATTTCTTGGTATTATTCTAGATAATTCATTTATTAAAGTTTCATTAAATAATCTAGAATATCTTGTTCTATGTTCATTATTTTCGTGTGTCTCTCTTGTTTGCGTTGTAGGTTGACGTCTAGGTATATTTCTTAAGCGGTCTCTTTGAATATTACTAGAATGTAAATGTAGTCTATTGTAAATATTATTTAAAAGATTGTATTGATTTTGTAAAAATAAACTATGAGTTTCATTATATTCGTTGCACAATCTTATATATTCTTGAAGTAATCTGTCAAAGTTTCTCTCTTCGCTTATAACTCTATTTCTATCCATTCTTATATAATATTATTATATTTATACTTTAAATATTATTATAAATATAATAAAGATTAAACTTTAACTATGTATAAAAGTATGGATACATCATTTAAAAAATATGCAGATAAAGGATTAACAGGATTAGTAAATTTAGGAAATACGTGTTTTATGAATACAATAATACAATGTTTATCTCATACCTATGAATTGAATGAAGTTTTAGATACTTGTAAAATTGAAGAAAGTGATAATACGATTATTATAAGGGAGTGGGATGAATTAAGAAAATTAATGTGGTCTGAGAATTGTACCATTTCCCCAGGTGGTTTTTTTTCTAATTTGCAGAAATATGCATTAAAGAATGGTTATGATAATTTTGCATATCATAATCAGAATGATGTTTCAGAGTTTTTATTTTTTGTAATTAATGAGTTTCATAATGGATTAAAGAGAGAAGTCTCGATGGAAATACGTGGTTTTGGACGAAGAAATAAAGACAAGGTAGCTCTAAAATGTTTTAAGACATATAAAAATATGTATGAAAAAGAATATTCACAGATTATCGATTTGTTTTTTGGTATTCAAGTTTCTACGATTTATGATAATAATAATAAAGTATTGAATACTATTCCTGAACCCTTCTTTGTTTTAAGTCTACCTATTCCTTCCAATAAAAAATGTGTTTCTTTAAAGGATTGTTTAGAATTATATACATCTACACAACGTTTAGATGGTGATAACATGTTGTACAATGATAAAACTAAAAAAAAAGAGGTGGTATATAAGAAAAATAGTTTTTTCACAACACCCAATATATTAGTTATTGATATTCGTCGTTATATCAATCATCGTAAAAAGGACTATACGTATATTGATATACCAATTAGTAATTTCGATTTAGAAGAGTTTGTAGATGGATATAGGAATGGAACAAATATATATGATTTGTATGGTGTGTGCAATCATTCAGGTTCACTAAATGGAGGACATTATTATGCATATATTAAAAATATGAACGGAAAATGGTATTTGTTTGATGATAATAACATAAGAGAGACAGATGAATCAGAAATAATATCTAGAAATGCTTATTGTTTATTCTATCGTAAAAAAAAATAAAATATAAAATATATAGATGAATATTAATCCTTTAGAACAACATACAAATATAAAAGATATCACAGAAAGAATTGATAATTTTATACAGATAAATCCATATATATTAATTATTTTGTTTACGATTGTTTTTGTGTATGTGCTTATATTTTTAGGGACAGAAACAAATGTAGTAAAAGATGTAGGAGATTACACTGGGTTTAATATAGGACAAACAATGGGGATAACACAAGGTCTCAGTGCAAAACCTCAAGAAAGTGCAGTAGGTTTTCTTGAGATAATATTATGGTCCTTATTCATATTTCTTCTTTTTTCAAATGTTGTAAATTATATGTTTAAATTAGATATTTATGCAAATATTAAAAATATATTTTCTCCTGTTCCTGAGATTGAAATTGATGTAAAACAAAAATACGAAAAGAAACGACCTCCTCCACGAAAGAAACATAAAAAACAAGTATTTCATATTCCAAATAATAAATACACCTATGAGGATTCTAAAGCATTATGTCAAGCATATGGTGGACGTCTTGCTACTTATGATGAAATAAAAGAAGCACATAATAAAGGTGCCGAATGGTGTAGTTATGGATGGAGTGACCAACAAATGGCATTTTTCCCAACTCAAAAAGAGACTTACGATAAATTGCAAAAGATAGAAGGTCACGAACATGATTGTGGAAGACCTGGTATTAATGGCGGTTATATAGATAATCCAGATGTACGTTTTGGTGTAAATTGTTTCGGTTATAAACCATCTATAACAAATGAAGAAATGGTTTATATGGAAAATATGCCTCTCTATCCTAAAACAAAGAAAGATAAAGAATTAGAACGACGAGTAAAACGCTTTAGAGAGAGAATAAATGAAATTAGATTGGCACCTTTTAATAAAACAACATGGAGTGTTGTATGACTTTAGTTTATATGACGTTTTCTACTTTTTTTAGCATATATTTTTTTGCGATTTTTTCTTGTTCTTTTAGGTTTTCTTTTAGGACTTGATTTTTTACTTAGATTTATAAGTTCATTTATCATATCATCACTAACGTGTTCTTCTAAATCTTCAACATCATATCGTAAATCTGAATAATCAAAATCGTCAACATCTTCTAGATGTTCCTCTATGTCTTCTATATTTTTATAGTTCGAACAAGCAACACCTAATGGAACTGCATATTTCTTATCAATAATCGCAACATATCCTACACATAAATCAATCATAATTATATATTATATTTATATATAATTATTTTATTTGTTTGTCTAAAAAGTCCAAAAATGAACGTGTATACTTTGGATATTTCTTAAATATATCCGTGTTATGCTCTTTTTTCAAGTGAAATCTTACTATATGCACAAGATCATCTTTATGTATTTCTTCTGCTTTATATAAAAGTTTACCATTTTTATTTATCTCCTTAAAATCATCAAATAAGCATTCGATTTTTGGTTTAAGTATCGTTTCGAAATTGTCTTGCCATTCATTTTCTAATATAGCCCTTGTTTTGTGATACTGCATAAAATCATCCACATTATAGTGTTCTATTTGTTCCAAAAGTTCAACGTCTTCGTTATCATAATAAGAGTTATCTTCTATGGATATGTCTTCCACAAAATTACTATTTTTTTGATATTCATCATCTAAACTCATTTTTATCTAAATCAGATAATGTATATAAATAGTGTATAATATCCTCTTTAAATTGATTTATATCTCTTATATTATAATTATGTTTATGAATTGTATCTATTAATTCGTTATAAAATAAACTACATAATTTTCGATTTGTTTCATTTGTATTTATGTCTTTTTCATCTAACCAATCTTGAACTTTAGACACATAGTTGATGCGTTCTTCACTACTTTCCTCGTCATAGTAATGAAAAGGTATATTTAAATATTCTGATTCACTATAAGATAGAGGTGAAACAGCAGAAGATATTAGCGTTGTTGATAAAGTATTATAATTATAAAATGACATTATAATTATAATAAAATACTATTTTTAAGTATTATTTATTTTTATATGTTCTCTTTATATCTTCTATATATTTAAACTCACGATTTTCTTTTATATAATCCATGATTTGTTTAATATCTAAACTTCCATTTTCTTCAATATATGATTCGAGAACCTGTTGAATAAATCGATACGTTAAAGGTGTCTGAACTTTTACTTTATGTAACTTTAAAAACCCATTATTTATTTCAATCATTGCATGTTTCATATTTTTTCTCTCTAAATGTTCTGAAAGACAACTCATCACAACATTACGTTTTTCACGCATTTTCTTCAATTCTTCATATCTCTCTTTAATCTCATTATCCATACGAACCCATTCACGAACAGAATCTTCCAGTGATAAAGAACTCATTATATTTAATATATTGACTTCTTTAATTTTTATATTCATTAAACATATTATTTATTTTTTCGTGTTTTAGGACGCCCAGGACCACGTCTTGTCCTGCGTTGTTGATTCTTTTGAGCGCTATATAACAAGAAAGGTAAAAGTGCAGTTCTCAACGCACCTCCGAAACCACCTCCTTTCTTTACACCAGCACCTTTTTTATGACCTCCTCTTCTACTTTTAGGTTTTCCACCTTTCATAGTTTTTCCATGTCCTGTTCTACCATATCCACCTTTTTTAGTTCCTCCTTTTTTAGGCATATTCTATATATGTTATACAGAAAATAATATTTTATTTATTGTAATTTTGAAGCAGTATAATAAATATTCCTAAAGTTAATAAAAAACTTATTAATACAAAAAGAATAGATAAATAAATATAAGGATATAAATCTTGTAAAATAACGTCTAATATAGGTCTTAATATTTTTTTAATTTCATATTTAATATCTTCTCTCCTAAATAATAATATAATTTCATCAATTAATTTTTCTTTCATTGACATTCTACTTATCTATTATTAATATTTTATTGCGTGATATTTAACATTATATTTTATTTATATTTTTTAAATGACCACTATACTATATTCAAATAACGATATTGACGAGAACCATATTTATTTAGATGAACCTAAACGCATTAAAGGTGGTGCTTTTTATTCTAAAATATATTATAAAGACAAACCATTACATTTACAAACAACGATTTGCACAAATAAAAATGGTATGATAGAAACAAATAAGAAAAAATATATCGACTTGTTATTTAATGACAACAAGAACTCAATAATGTGGATTGAAAATCTAGAAACAATCTTAAAAAGAAAAATTAGAGAGAAAAATAATGAATGGTTTTCTAATAGCATGGAAGAAGAAGATATTGAAGATTTTTTTAATTCTTCTTTTAGACGATATAAGAACAATAGTTATTTAGTAAGAACTTATATTAAAGAACCACCCTATCAAATCAGTATTTTTGATGAAAATGAAAAAGAAATTTCAATAAAAGAAATCGATAAGCGTAACATGATTTCGATTATTCATTTTGATGGTATTAAATTTACAAATACCACATTATTAATTAATATCTATATAAAACAAATTCTTATTCTAGAAAAAGAAGAAGAGAAACAACATAAGTGTATGATTAATAAAAAGGTTATCTTTAGCAATAACACTTCTGATAATGAAAAAGAAGAAAATGATAGACAAGAGAATTTTAATACTGAAGAACAAGATAAGATAAAAGTAATTGAAGAAGATATTATTCAGCAATCTAAAAATGAAAATACCACTGAAGAAACTATTCACCACTCCAAAACGAATGATAAAGAAGAAGAAAAAGTTATGGATATTGATAAGAATATTTCTTTAGAAAAAGTAAGTAAAAATGATTTCACAGATGAACTTGAGGAATATACAGATAAAATTGTGCCTTTGGATAATGAAGCTATTAAGTTAAAACCGCCAAATAAAGTAATGTATGATGTATACAAGAATATAAGAAAAAAGATACGATATGCAAAAAAGATGGTAGTTGAGGGATATTTAGAAGCAAGAAGAATAAAAAAATTATATTTATTAGATGATTTAGAAAGTGATTCAAGTGATGAAGAAGAAAACTTGGATTATCTATCCGATGCTTCTACAGAAGAACTTATGGAGTATAATGATAAATTAAATAAATAATTATAGATAAAATTATTTTATCATTACTTTTATATAATGAATTTCAATAAGTTGTTAAAGAATTTGAATATGTCTCAAGTAGTTATGATTTTAGGTGTTTTAGTTTTAGGCTATGCTCTATTAAATTATTCTAATCACAAGAGTAATGTTCAAGATGGTATGCGTGATAGTAACAATTATTCAAATGGTAATAACAATATACCTAAAGAAATAATGCATCCTCCAACATCACCTTCCACTGATACATGCATTGATACAAGTGGAACTCCTCAACCCAATATGACTTCTCTCTTATCTTCTGAACCATCATCCGTCAATAATTTAAGAACTTCTAATGAAGGTATGGCTCCTTCTTGTGAACGACAACAAGTTACTGACCCTGCTGAACTCCTTCCTAGAGATGAAAATAGTGAATGGTCTAGACTAAATCCAATGGGTGCTGGAGACCTTCAAAATGTAAACTTATTAAAAGCTGGTTATCATATCGGTATTAATACTGTTGCCTCTACTTTAAGAAATGCTAACTTGCAAGTACGTTCAGAACCACCTAATCCTCAACTTAATGTAGGACCTTGGAACCAAACAACGATTGAACCTGATATTAATCGTCGTCCTTTGGAAATCGGTTCTTGTTAAATACATTTATGTTTTATATAAAAATATCATAATTTTTATATAGAATGAAACAAGAGTTACTATTTTATGTGGTAGTTCTATTTATTATTGGTATATCTTTGAAGATATATTTAGATTCCGAACAATTTAATCTAAAATGTATTATATCCTCTTTAGATGGTAATAAATATTGTGTGAGAGAACGCAAAGATTTAGAAAAAACAGCCGATTTATTAGCTAAAGTAACTGGAAAACTTAAAACACTTGTACAAGACATGAAAGAAAAAATGCCAAATGACCCTATGGTAGAACGAATATTTATTAATTTTAATCCTAAAAACATTTCTGAAACTTTACCCACAAGTGTACATACTGCATATAGTGAAAACAAAGGCGAAAAAATGGCATTTTGTTTAACAAAGAAAAAAAATGGTAAAAAACTTATTGATGAAAACACATTGACATTTGTTGCAATTCACGAATTGTCACATACTGGCACTGAAACCATCGGACATGATAAAAACTTTTGGAACAACTTTAAGAGATTACTTGAACACGCTGAAAAAATAGGCTTATATACACCTGAAAATTATAAAAAAAAACCTAAAAAATATTGTGGTATGGAAATTACAGATAATCCCTACTTTGATTTATAATGTAGATAACATATATTAACATTTTCTTTAGTATTCTCTTCTAAAACATTTTTATCTTCTTTAGATACTAATATATATCTATTCATGTTTGGTTTAAAAAATCGGTCACATTCATAATCTACATCAATTATCGTATGGTATAAAGAATGACTATATACCTTACGTAACGATACAATATCTTGTTCATTTATTTTATCACAAAACTTTTCAAACTCATTATATACATATTCACCTCCAATAATCGATAAATTTACATCGTGTGTATTACTTACTCTTGTTGAAAAATTTAATGCATCTAATAAACTACTTTGTTTCATTGTATTTTCATACTCCTTAATGTCCATGGGGTTTCTTGTCAAAATTATATTTGTTCGTCCTTTAAGAGGTTTATTAGGTAAACTATTCCACGTGTTTTTACCCATAATAATTATATTTATAAAACCTTTTTGCTTTGTAATATTCTTGAAATGCATTAAGTCATCTTTTATAAACCAAGGTATTTTATTTTTATAACCAATACCACCTCTTTTTGTCGAGGCAAATATTACATTAATATTCATAATATTCATATATTATATTGTGAATTATATATTTATTTCATTTTATTTAATATATAAAATATATATCTATAATTATGGAAAGAAATATCAATGTTGTTCAAATCAAGAATAATAGTATTCATAACTTTTATATCTTCTTGAGTAATTTAGAAGAGAGAGAAAATATTGTAAGTATCGACAATATAGAACCTTATAAAAATATCATTCCAAAAATATACTATAATATCTTAGAGAATGATTTGAAAAAAAAGAAGAGAAAAATCGGTATTTTTCGTGTGTATATCAATATTTTACACGATGATTTCATTTTTAATATAAAAAGAAAAATACTTTATGCAAATAATACTTCTATTGAAAAAGGATTATCTAATGATGAAAAAATAAGTATTCAAGAACTTTATATCTATGCATTAAAGAGCATGAAGAAAATATATACCATGAAAGAAATATATAAAATGATTACACAAAACAATAAAATACCTCTTACTTACATTCGTCTTCTTCAATTTCTTATCAATATATATCAAAAAGATACATATGATACTATATTAAGAAAGGAGCAAATACAAGAAAAACTTGAGGATAAAAATGAAGACCATATTTTCACATATGAAGAATTTATGGAACTCGATTTAGATTTTGAAACATTAAATATTCAATTTAATCTTGGTCAAAAATATATGGCTGAAAATGAATATCCTATCATTGTAAATCCATATAATGTTGTTGAATATGACCCATTTCTTGTATCTCATTACAATGATATTCTATCTACACAAAATACAGAAGTTTTATTAGAATATCCTAAACTTGTAGAAAACACAATATTTTTTACCACTGCAATGGATGTATTCGATTTTAATGCAGAAAACTCAATTTCTCAAGCAGATACAACAAAAATATATTTTCCTTTTTTAAATGAAATTAATATATTAACTAAAAATGATTTATTAAAATCCAAAGATGAACTTATCAGTAAGACTACTTTTGATGACTTATTTATCTTGAATAATAGAAAAGTAGACTTATTTCACGAGATTTATAATTCCAGTAATAAACATCTTGAATATTTAGAACAAGGAGTTAATAAAGTTGACTTTATATTATATTCAGAGAACACCTTACAAATATCTCTCTTAAACTTTTTTAAAATACTTAAAACAAGCAAGATAACTCCGTTTATAAAGTATAATCCTGCTGTAAGAAAGGAAAATATGTATCGTCTCTATACAAATCGTATTTCTAAAAATGGTAAAAAAATACCATATCTTTCAAAGGCACAGATTAATAAACTGAAAGATAAACTTGCTAAAACTAAATCACTTGCTTCTTATACCCATTATAGAGACGAAGATAACGCCTATGATTGTTATATACATATATTTAGTGACTTATCTATGCAGTTTACTATCGAAACAAAAAAAGTTGTTAAAATAAAACAAATAGAAAATGTTGTTAAACATATTTCAAATGAGTTTTTATCACCACTTTATAAATATCTAAATGAGCAAGGATTTAATGTAAATGAGTTTTCTAATCTCAAAGATAAAAATATAGATATCCTAAATATTTCATACTATTCACGTATTCCTATACAATACAAATTGTCTTTACAAAAATTAAAACATTGTATATCTAGTGTCTTTAATGTAATTCAACCTGATATAAAAAAAGGTATAGATATGCGTTATAAACGTGTATCTCATTATAATAAAATGGATAGTATTGAAGCATTGATAGTTGAACTAACTCAATTAAATATTTCAGAAATAGATATTGTAAATCAAGTGAGTGATAATTTCTCTCTATCTTATGAAGATGCTAGAAAGGAATATTTAAATTGGTTAAGCTCAGTTCAAGTTCAACAACAAACCAATAGAAACCGAAAACTAAAAATTAAGAGTCATCCTGGCTTTCCTTGTCGTTTCTCTCTTGAACCTTATACTAAAAACCTTGTTATTGAAATAGAAAATATAAACAATATACGATATTTAGATATTATACCTATCTATACAGATACTATTATTCGTATCTCTCAAGATAGCAATCATAAATACAATAAAGAAAACATTATTCAACGTGTTTGTAAAAGTATTTTTAAAGATGAAGAAGTGGAAATTGAAAAAGATATTCAGAGTAATGTAGTAAATGCATTGGAAAGGCAAGAAAACTTCTCTATTGATAACGAAGAAGTATTGTATGATAGTGATCTAGATGATGATGATGGTATACTTGCTTTTTTAACAGAGGGTGAAACAATGGCTGGTGGTTCTTTACGTGATAAATTAGAGAGAAAACAGAAAAACATTGAATATTCTTCTCAAGTTCTCCAAACACGGAGAGAGAGAAAAAGTGAAGACGATGATGAAGGAATTACTGATGATGAAGAAGATGACCATCTTGGTTTAATATTTGAAGAAGATACTAGGCAACAAAGTGAAACTGACGAAGATGATGGTGATGAAATGGTTTTAGGTGAAGATACAGAGGAAGAAAAAGAAGAAGAAGGTGATGAAATGGTTTTAGGTGAAGACACAGAGGAAGAAAAAGAAGAAGATGGTGATGAAATGGTTTTAGGTGAAGACACAGAGGAAGAAAAAGAA
>LFIK01001958.1_pt1 | contig 16492 bp, 26 predicted proteins | sample 643401 | NCBI WGS metagenome assembly LFIK01 (sample SAMN03777447, study PRJNA286221) | soda lake metagenome | biome: soda lake; feature: Kulunda steppe; material: water; isolation source: sample T5-Br brine of Lake Tanatar-5 | place: Russia: Kulunda steppe | collected 2010-07
CACACACACACACACACACACACACACACACACACACACAACCACACACACAACACACACAGGTGCAGGCACAATCTCAAGCAAATAGAAGCAGGCATGCACGCACCATGCATTCAATGTGACCACGGACACTTGCATTGCATAATTAAGTACTCTCTTAATTATATTATTATTATACTGAATTGTCATAATTTGGATCTTCGTGGCACAGCAAACCGTTTCCTGTCAACATACCTATTCTGCATATACTGTCTCAAAAATCGAAACCAAGTGGAATAAAACGCACTATGCTTCCTGGGGTGGCGGATATCTGTTATTTCCGGGGCGCTCGAACGGAGTAGCCCACTGCTCCAGCTGGAGGGCCACCAGGAGGCACGCCTGGGATGGATGCCACAAAGGAAGGCATGGACGATGCTCCTAAAGAGAGCAGACTGCGCTCCTTGTGGAGCTCGTTGTTGGCCGAGTGCAAGAGCATTTGCACGCCTCCCCGTTATGAGGTACGGACGCTGGAGACAATTGTATCAAATACTTTGTCCCCCCCGCGATTAAGAGCACGCACCTGCGACTAATGGACAATAGCCAAGAGCAGCTGCTCAGAGGAGCTTGCAAGCATGTGCACTGTTTGCAGCAAGCATCTGTCTAATAGTGGCAGCACTGAAACAAAAACTCGGTGCACCTGCCAATTGGATCAGTTGGCGCTCCAGGCCCATGTGTCCAGTTCATGAGAGTCCTATGATCATAACCAGAGCTGTATCTTGTCCGCAAACAAGCACAATTTTACCAAACAAGGATGTGTTTGCAGGCATGCACAAATGGGCTTGCAAATGCCATACATACACGCGTACTCGCGGGATGGCGCACACCTACCCACAATTCCTGACGTATTTGGGCAGGATGTGGAGCGCCATTACTGCGAGCGCTCATTGTACGTGCTGCCCAAGAGCTCCTGGATAAGACGAACTCTCATGCTGATCACACACACCAAGCTCTTCGAGCTCGTGGTCCTTCTTGCCATTGCTGCCAACTGCATTACCTTGGCCCTGGACAGGTGTGTATGGGATTGAGCATTTGTCAGGATGTCATGAGACTGCAAGTACTAGCTGATGGTCTTGCATGTGCGCCTGTATACTGCCATTACTAACGTTCAGAGGGTGCTTTGGCAAGATGTTCCGCAAACCAGCTCAACAGTGGCACGCAAACATGCATGCATGTGCGTGTGTGTATGTGTGTGCACGCTCATATGCATGCTTGCGTGTGTGTCGTAAGTCCTTGCTCAAATATTGGTTGGCAAGAAGCATGTCTCCTTAGACCCAGGAGCATTGCTTGCACAGCCAGAATGCCCAAGCTTCTGACTTGCCTACCTCATCCGGTAGAGCAGCTGTTGATTGTATGATGTGATCCCCACTGTAAGTGTCCTGCAGCAACAAGCCCGGGTTTCGAGCATCCACCATGGGAAAGCAGCTGGAGATTGCCGACTACTTCTTCACTGTGAGTGCAGCCATGTATGCCAGTCAGTGCGGTGCCGCGATGCTCAGCTTCTAGGCCCTGCATGCCATCTCGAACCCCCCCTATAAGAGTAAATTGAATTCAGCCTCAAGTTCAGGAACTAAGTATGCTTCCCTGAGGGCAGCCGCCCCTCGTCCCTAAGCCCATTATCTGGTTTCTTAGCGCTGGCTACCAAGCCTGTGTTGAGGGGCTGCTGCTGCCTGTTGCTGAGCACATATCATCACAGGGATCAGGACGCGGGACTCCATGTGCCTCCATCTAAAACATCCCACAACTTGGACCATCTGCTTATCCTGGCGTGTGCCTCACCTGCCTCTCAGGGTTTCTTCACGGTGGAAGCCCTCCTCAAAATTATGGCCATGGGCCTCATTATGGAGCCCAATTCCTACCTTAGAATTGGTTAGTGGACGTGTGTTTGCCTCTGCGTATAACACGATGCGCTGCACAGGCATAAATGCGCGCATGCCGCCTTGCCTTGGTTTCAGCTGAGATGTTGACCGGGGTCACTTTGCAGGGCCTTGGGATTAGGGATGCTTGATCCCGTTCTTGATGAAGCGGCCATGCCACAGCTTACAATTTCGCAAGCGATCTGGTTGAGTGTGCGCGTCTGTTCTGCACACTTGCACAGAATGGTGTGCAAGTGTGTTCTGCACTTGCACACAGCAGGCAGGACAGTGCCTGCAATCTGGTAGAGTTTGCAAGTCTGTTGAGCACACGTCCGCTGAGCATGCTCATATGAGGAGCCTGCTCATGTGCAAAGGCAGGGCGTCTGAGGGGCTTGCACGCGCTTGCTGCCGCCTAGCGTGCTACCCCTTCAGCCCTAACCTGCAACATCATGCCCAGCGTGAGGCCAGCGGCCACAAGCAGCTGGCCCCTCTGGCACATGCATGCCGCAGGCTGGAACGTCTTGGACGTCATCATCATTGGCATCGGCTACATCTCCGTCGCCGGCCACGCAAATGTGACCGCGTTGCGCGCGCTGCGCGCCCTGCGTCCGCTGCGTACCATAAGGCGCATCAAGGAGATGCGGGTTAGTGGCACTAGGGCAAACCTGGGGAGGAATTGCTTCTCAAATCGCGAGGGACCAGCTTGGTATCCCACTTGATCCAGCCTGGGATGCAGGTCCTTGGCCTGGATGCAGGATTGCCTGTGACACAGGCAAGCAAGGTTGGCGTGCGGGCGGTGTGCACAGCGTGTGAGGGCGCGTGCTCTGGAATGGAAGGGTATGCAGTCATGATTTCTGGGGGTTGGGCGAAAGTCGTGAGTACATATGTGTGGCCTGACTGGACATGGAGATTTGTATGGCCACAGAGGGGTATGCGCACATGTTCATGCAAGGCATGCAGGAGTCTCAACCTCCACCATCTTTACTTGTATGCCCTACGTGCAGGTTGTCATCACCTCCATGATCGTGTCCCTCCCGGGCCTGGTGGACGTGGCGGTGCTCATGGCCTTCTACTTTGCCATCTTTGGCACGATGTTTGTGCTGCTGTTTGGGGGGCAGCTGCTGGGCCGGTGCGCTGACCCCGACTTCAGCGGTGCCTTCACAGACGAAAGCGGCAGGGTGCAGGTGTGTCGGGGCGTTCCTGTGTGAGGAGTGTGCTAATCTGTACTTTGTGCCCACGAATCAAGGGTCAAGAGCTTTGTCAGATGGAAAGCTGCCGCCCCACACCGATCAAGCGGGCAGACCGGACAGATTTGCCAGTAATGGTGAAGTGATGTGGTAGTGATGCCGCAAAGGATTCCAGGCAGCACACACGAATGAATGCCCAGTGGAATGTCGGTGAGGAGGCTGCTGCGATGGCAGCCACCTCTGCATGCACGAGTGTGCATGCAGCATCGCTGTGCTGAAAGAAGTGCAAGGGTGAGCAGCTCCATTCTTGCTGGCCCCTTTCCCTGAAGAGCGGGTGCTTTTGAGTGGGCGACCCCCAACTCGTCGCAGCTAACACATGCAAGGGGACGCACTCAAGTCAGCAGGATGGCATGTTGGGCTTTGCTGTGCTTATGATGCCAAGCGCGACGTGGGCGCTGATGCTGATGCGGCTTCAGCAGCAGGCCATTCTGTAAGGGAGACGACTCTGTTTGTCGTCATCTTGCACCTGGGGTGCGCAACAGCAGGAAAGGTTGTCAGCTCAGGTCAGGCGTATTGGTCAAGCCTATGTCAGGCGTATTGGTCAAGCCTATGTCAGGCGTATTGGTCAAGCCTATGTCAGGCCTAGATCAAGCTCTGCACCTCTGCCGCATGCTGGGTTAAATGCCCATGTCGCCATGCGCAGTGGTGCACAGTGGTTCACAATGGTGCACAGTGGAGCACAGTGGCTCACAGTGGAGCACAGTGGTTCACAGTGGTGCACAGTGGTGCACAGTGGTTCACGGTGGTTCACAGTGGTGCACAGTGGAGCACAGTGGTTCACAGTGGTGCACAGGAGTGCACAGTGGTCCACAGTGGAGCACAGTGGTTCACAGTGGTGCACAGTGGAGCACAGTGGTGCACAGTGGTGCACAGGAGTGCACAGTAGTGCACAGTGGGGCTGCCAGCCCAACTCGCGCGCACGCAGCCCACCCACTCTTGAGCAGGCACAGGCGGCATGGCCACCATGCCAGCTTGGCCCTCAGCAGCCTGTGACAGCATAAGTGAGCGTAAACAAAAAGAAAGTGCAGCCACAGCTTGCTCACTTGCTGCTCAGCTCTGGGCAGTTGCAAACAGACCAACCCACTCTGCCGCTCAGCTGGACCCAAGCTATGCTTGCCGTGCCCTCTTCCCCCCGGCGCCATGTTGTGCAGGGCGTGCGCTACATCGTGGGCGACGACGACAAAGAGGATGTGTGTGCGCAGCCACGCGTGGCGGATGTGTCCTGGCGCAATCTGACGGGCATAGGTCTGGTGCCGTCTGGGGTGGGGTCCTCCAACGGCTGGGCATATGATTGCGATGCAGAGCCCTCTGAGGACCATCCCTTCGGCCAGTTCTGCACGCCCTTCAAGAACCCTGAGGCAGACGACTTCCCGGACGACGTCTCAGGCTACAACTCGTTTGACAACATCTTGCTTTCGTGGATCGTCGTGTTCCAGCACGTGCGTGCGCTGCACGCGCGCCAGCATGGGTTGCCTCCCGCGCCTGAGCTTGCGGGTGTATGTGTGCTGAGACCTGACTGGACTGTGTCAGCAGCAGCTGCTGCAGCTGCATTGATCTGCATGGCTGCATTGGCGGCCGCTGCACAAGAGCCTGCCCTCTTGTGCCGAAAGGATGCTTCTGCCCCAGTCTGCATCCTGCTAAGCCTTGCTGCTCACGCTGCGTCGGTCTGCACACCTGCTGAACCCCCTCATGCCTATCAGCAAGCATGCGCTGCAGCAGAATGGTGTCTTTGTTGCCTGTCGCAGTGTCCACAAACTCTGCAAAATGGTATATTTGTTGCCTATCACAGTGTCCACCAGCACCGCACAATGGTGCCTTTGTAACCTATCTGTGCGCTATGTGCTCACTTGCACTCGTTCTGGCAGGCCTGTTCCTCAGCTCTGCTATGCCCTGCTGTTGCCAGACGCACGCTCAACACTGTGTGCCTCTGATGCCTGAGCTGCGCAAGGGAGGGCTGCTCATCCAATGAGCTTGCCTTGGTCGTACATGCCGCATCAGATATTGTGCCTGTGCCAAGAACCTGTTCCAACCTGATCAGCAAGGCAAAGTGCAGTCCAGACTGCGCGGGAGTCCTGTCCTGGCTCAAGCGTGATCAGGCTGCTATGGCAGGTGCATGCAAGCCTCTTTAGGGAGGTGGCCATGATAGAGTGGTTGCTCGCATGCATGTGCAGGTGACCATGACCGACTGGGCGTTCGTGATGTATAACGTCCAAGACGGCGTCAATTGGTGGACGTTTGTGCTGCACTTCTTCGTGGTCTTCATGGGCGGCATGCTCATTATGTAAGCACCGGATGCAGGGGGCATGCTCATCATTGGTGTGACGAATACAGGGGGCATGCCTTAAGTCGCAGGGGCGCATGGGCGCTAGACCGCAGGGCCCTGCTTTTGCTCCATCAGCAGAGACACGTCCCCCTGCTTGTACCAAAAGCACGTACATCCACGCTTGTATCCTGCGTGCTTGATGGGCAGCATGCTCGCCATGTTCAGCATGCCATGCATGCCATGCCTGCCATGTTCAGCATGCCATGTTCAGCATGTTCATGCCTGCCATGTTCAGCATGCCATGTTCAGCATGTTCATGCCTGCCTGTTGTCCACCCCGTGATAAAGCCCGATCCCTCTCAGGCAGGATCTTGGCAAGCACTCCATGCAAACCTATGGCTCGCTGTACCCTAAGCCAAGGGGCATGAAGCCATACCCCATGGTGTGCGTGCAACGTGTCCATGCATTGCACGCGACCACAACGCAAAATGCGAGTGGCTTGCGCCCTGCCCGCGGCACAAGCTGGAAGCAACCCCCACGCGCGCTCTGGCCCATGTCCCTCCCCTGCCCCATCCCCTTCCTGCTGTGTGCAGCAACCTCATCGTGGCCGTAATCTACATCAACTTCCAGCGCAGCCTTGATGGGCGTGCGAGTGAGGAGCCCGACCCCGAGCTCATGGATGCAGTGCAGCCGGTCAAGCCAGGGAATGGCTCTTCTACCGAGGACGCCTTCCCCGATGACCCGATAAAAGGCGGCAGCGGCGGCGGCGGCTGGCCTGGCAAGCCGCCAGGGACGCAAGGGGGCGCAGGAGGGCAGCTGCCGCCTGTGGAGGCGACGGTTGTGGGGGACGGCAGCGTGCTCATGCTCAAAGGTGGCGGTGTGCCAAGGGCATTGAAAGGGGGGCCTGTGAGCGAGGGCGTGCTTGATGGCAGTCATGACAGCAGCGGCAGCAGCGTGGAAGGCAAGGGGGATTTGGCCGCGGTCGGTCTGGGGCGAATGGGCTCCTCGGTGACGGAAGTGTTTGCAGCGGGCTTGAAGCCGCTGGAGGTGGGCACGCCCACCGCTGCATCTGCCAAATGGGTGGACAGCAGCAACAGCCGGCGCCTCCGGCCCTTTGGAAGCCTTGCCACGAGCGATGGCGGCTCGGTCTTTGGGGTGTGGGCAGGCAAGGCGCCGCCGCCGGCATTCCCGCAGGACCTTGACCTGGCGGGCTACGGTGTCCCCACAACGGCCAAGGCTGCGCCCAGCAAGGACTCCCTACAGTACCGCGGTAGCCAGGTGCGTGCTGCGTGCATCACCGGCACCAATGTATGTGTGTGTGTGCTGTTTGAGCTGGTGTGCACTGCACATGATGTTTGCAAATGTGTGCACGCAGAAAAAAGCGTGCTGCAAAAGGGCGCATGGGCGCACGTGTGTCTGCCGACCGTGTCTCTGAGAGCGCAAATGAGTGTGTCATGCTGGCCAGGTATGCTGCATGACCTCTTAGCTTCGTATGCCACTCTGCTGCCCTCCTTTCGCTCCTGCCAACATCCTCCGCAGGTTGCCGGCTCAACGCACTGCTGCCCTCTTTTTGCTCCTGCCAACATCCTCCACAGGCTGCCGGCACGCCGCGCTGCTGCCCTCCTTTCGCTCCTGCCAACATCCTCCGCAGGCTGCCGGCTCAACGCACTGCTGCCCTCTTTTTGCTCCTGCCAACATCCTCCGCAGGCTGCCGGCACGCCGCGCTGCTGCCCTCCTTTCGCTCCTGCCAACATCCTCCGCAGGCTGCCGGCACGCCGCGCTGCTTCTCTTTCCTAAAAGTCTGTCTGCTCCGTAAAATGTGCCAGCTGCCAGGTCCTTGCTGCCCTTGAATCTGTGTGCAGCGCCCTACCCTTGCTCTCTGCATGGTACAGCCTCCATGAAAAGTAACCTCTGGTCCTGCTCTCCGCTCTCTCCCTTTTGCAAGTTGCTCAGCCCCCCCCCCTGCTGCAAACCTGCACCGTGAACCCCGCGCTGCTTTCCGTTTGCGCAGACACCCATCCCCATGGACATAGTCACTCCATACGAGAAGCAGAAGGAGCTGCTGCCCCCAGAGCACGACCCGCAATGCAGCTGCCCTGCTGTGCGGTCTGCGTGGGTGCGGTTCCGAGCGCAGTGCCTTCGCCTCGTCAGCAACCCCAACTTCGAGCTCACCACCGCGCTCATCATTGTCCTGAACGCAATCGTGCTGGGCCTGAACTGGTGCGTGTGCCACCTCCAAATTAAACGCGATCGTGCTGGGTCTGAAATGGTGCGTGCGCCACTTCCAAATTAAACGCGGCTCTCTTTTGTTGGAAGCGATAGTGCTGCATCTGGAACCTCCTCAAATACAATCAGGCATGAATCTGAGCCAGTACCCTGGCAAGGCTGGTCAGGGCTTGGCAGTGCTGACCGCCTGCTGCGCTTTGTAGCCAGGTCCTGCTCGGGGGGCAGGAGTGTGTGAGCTGTGTCTCATGCAGACAGCAGCAGATGCCTGTGGGCAGAAGGCCCTGTGTCTGTTAGGTTGTTGTGTGTGTGATTTTTGGTCATAACCAAGGCATGCGGCAGAAGGTTCGTTGTTCAAGAGCACCAGGTGCTCCAGAGAGCCCATCAAAAGGAATGACACTACCAAGACATTGGTGCATGCATGCTCAGGCCCACCCAACCAAAGGGTGTGCGCTCAAACGCGCGTATACACACATTATACCACACTGTCACTGACGCTTCTACCTGCGCACCCTCCCCTCTGTCCACACCCGCGCATACCTCAGCCAGCTTAGCTCACCATGCCCTCCAAAAACATGTCAGGTACCTCATGCCTCCCAAGATGGAACGGGCCATGTACATCATCAATTACGCGTAAGTCACGCAGTGCTCTGTTCACCATGTCCTTCAGTCCATGTGATACTTGTGACGCCCTGCCAAAACATTTTCGCTTTACGTGATTCCTACCATGATCCATTGTTGATGTGGGTCATCAAAGTGCTTAATGCTTGCTTATTTATGTATGCTCCATTCTTATCAACTTTAAGGACAATCTTGCAAGCATGCAAACTGGGCCCTCACCGAAATTCCTTCAATGAATGCCTAATCTCCAGTTTGACCAGGACCTTGTGGTTGAATGGTGCACACACTTGCGCCCATGAAAACGTCCACTCCCTGCCTTCCTTAGGTTCACATGCTACTTTGTGGTGGAGATTATTGTGCGCCTCATTGGCCGCGGCCTGGAGGGCTTCTTCTTTGCCAAGCACTTCATGCGGATGAACTGGTGCGTGGCTGGCATGTGTGATTACTGTTACCAATCTGGGAGGGGATGCCAGCATGTGTGCGTTGAGCCCCACCTTTGTAGGGCAACAAAAGGGCATGCTTGCGCATCAGCTAGCCCGCATCGCCAGCCTTGTCTGTGGCTGCGGCTGCTGCTGTGTGTGTGTGTTTCTGCCTTGTGCCTATGCACCCATATTTCACGAAGCGCCGCTGCAGGTTTGAATCACGGGCATCATCAGAGTACACCAAGATGCCAACACCTTGAACCCGACCCAGGATTGGAAACGAGCAGTCCATGCCTGAACACCCTCGGCCCATTGTGCGTACTCGCGCGTGCGCTGTGTTGCTGCAGGTTTGACTTCCTCATCACCCTGGCCAGCTTTGCAGAGATGGTGGTGGAGCTGCAGCCCGGCCCACAGGAGGCGCGCTTCAATGGTGGCCTCACCGCCATCCGCCTGCTACGCCTGTTCCGCCTGGCGCGCTACTGGGATGGGCTGCACCATATCCTTAGCATCCTGGGCCACGCACTTAGCGCCGGCATCTACCTGCTCGGGCTCGTGCTCCTGTTCATGTTTATCATGGGGCTGCTAGGCATGCAGGTGCGGTGTGCGCGGGCTCCGGAGCATGCGTTCGCGCCCGCTTGCTTCCGTTGGCGTGCATCTTCGTGCGTTACCTCATGGACGCTGCAGAGACGCGGCTTGTAAGGAGGGCAAGCATGGACGCCTGCGCTGCTGCGGCCTTGTGCCCCACACTGTGCGCACCTGCTAAAGCTTGCCTGCGGTCTCTTAAAGACCAGCTTTTCGTGGTTGCCTGCGCTGCCTGCTGCCTATTTGCTGCTTGCTCAGCCACTCTGCCATGCTGGATACCTGCGCTGCCACACAGCTGTTTGGTTATCGGAGCGTGTGGTGCGGGGAGATCGAGGGCGCATCGCAGCGGTGCCCACCAGGGGAATCCTGCCCTGACCTGTACGACTGCTTTGTGGACTGCAGCGCCAGTGAGCTGGGCCAGTGGATCGAGGTGAGGGGCGTGTTTGCGTAGGGTGTGTGTGCACGCACCTTGCGCTGTGTGTGTGTGTACATGCAGCAGCCTGCACAGGGTGTGTGTGCACGCACCTTGCGCTGTGTGTACACGTACAATGTATGTGTAAGCACCTTGCAAGAGGGTGTGCGTACGCACGCGTGTGTGGGCCCATGCATGCTAGTTTCCAGGTGCTGGGGAATCTTGCGCTTTTACTTGCCGGTGCGATGGCCATGTTTGGTTCCGGGACCAGCTGAAATATTGGCAGGCACATGGACGAGTCGCGAACAAGGGCTGTGAATTTGCTCGTGGGCTCAGCTCAGTGTTGATTGCCTCTGTACAAGGAACGAGCCAGTGTGTGCAGCATGCCCAGTTGCACCAATCTCCACCTTCATGACAAAGCTGCCCCTCGCCAAACCCTGCCTCAGTTGCTCTTCAGACAAACCCTGACTCACTGCTCGGCCAGAATGGAAGCTTGTCATCCTCATTGTCCTTGATAAGGGCCTGCTGTGTCAGGGAGGAGTGCTGCAACTGAGGTTTCCACACCCCCAGCAAAGCTGTTTTCGATGGCAGCCTTAATGTTCCAGCCTTGATCAGGACAACAAGCTTTTGTGCTAATGTGGGAGCTTGTTGCTGTCCATCTGCGGCAGGAAAAGTCAGGTCGCTGCTTACCCCCTGTAAGCGCCTTGGCCTGATCTCTTTGGGTGCGCTTTGCTTTTGAGTAGCTAGGTGCTCACTCCACTAAGCACACCTGAGGGTAAGCAAGTACAGACCTGTCTTGCTGCCCCTCTGCCTGCCCGCCTCAGGGCAAGCAAACACAGTCCTTTTCTGCTGCCCTTCTGTTTGCTTGCCGCTGCACACAGGTCGATGAGTCGCCATACAACGAGATGGCTTACTGCGAGCGCTTCCCTCGCAACTACGACCCCAACAACCTTTCCAATGACAACTCCTGGCCGCTGTACTGGGCACAGGTGGGTGCGGGGCACATATTTCCCCCTCTGTAGGTGTCTGCGAGGTCTATTGTTTGGGATGCATTTGGCAGCTGTTTCGGTTATACGTTTGATTGTGTGTGTGTGTGTGTGTGTGTGTGTGTGTGTGCTTGAGCGTGCACGCAAAGCGATGGCACGCTCCAACCAAATTGCTTGTGGGGAGGCCTATTCTGACCTGGCTATGCATTGAGCATGTACATGAAGCTTAATCTGAGCCCACTCCATAGACACAAACAACTTCCCTGTGCTACTTGTTAGTTGCCTTGCTCCTTCAAAAAATGCACTTGAACGCGTTTGCATACACCACTTCACACATGCATACACACGTGCGTGAGTGCTCGTCCAGGTTGGCAAACCGGAGCAGCTGGATGCGCACTTCAACAACATCCTGAATGCGTTCATCACGGTATTCATCATCATCACCTGCGATAACTGGACTGACATCATGTTCCCCATGATGAGTGTAAGTGGCCAGGCAGGAACCTCCGTGAGCTGCCACTGTTTGTGCAAATCTGCTGCGCTCTCTCAGGTCCCACTGCCAGACTAAGGCGGTGTCACATGCATCATTTCAGGGGTACAGCTGTGCATTTTCATGCTGCACAAGATCGGCGATCCAAGTGCGCTGTGAAGTCGCAGCTGCTCTTCCAAGCACTGCATGTAGATGGCAGGACAGAGGGGGCGTCCTAGCCAGCCAGTTTGGCAGACATAATTCGTTTCCAATTGATTGACTCCCTCCTCTGAGTGTCCCCAGATGTGCTCCCAAGCACTTCCCTTTCCAAAGTGTTGTGCTAGTCACTCACGCGCGCACCCTGCCTGCCTGCCTGGCTCCCGGTACGCAGGCCATCACACCCTGGGTGGCCGTCTACTTCGTCATTGTCATCGTGCTGGGAACCTTCCTGCTGCTGCAGCTCTTCCTGGCCATACTGCTGTCCAGCCTGGACATGGTGGGTGGCTGCCTGGTTAGCAGCCTGGACATGGTGGGTTAGCAGCCTGGACATGGTGGGTGGCTGGACATGGTGGGTGGCTGCCTGGTTAGCAGCCTGGACATGGTGGGTTAGCAGCCTGGACATGGTGGGTGGCTGCGGTCTTAGCAGCCTGGACATGGTGGGTGTGCTGCGGTCTTAGCAGGCTGCCTCTCCCCAAAACGCTGCCTGCAACCTGGTCTCGGTATTCATATGACTGCTGCAATCTCGGCGATCAGGACTCAGCCTGCCCTTGACACATGCTGCCGCGGAAATCTGGTTTGCACACGCGGTGACCTTGAATGCAAACTCAGCACTGCGCGATTCTGAGCCCCAGGATCTTGGGCAGTGCCCCATGAGGTGCACTCAGAGGGTGCGCGCTCGCAGTCTGCTGGCTGCTCCCCGTGGGTGTGCCTGCATTGAGTCATGTGGGAGGCTGCGTGTAGGGAGACAGGGCCGTGGATTGAGTGCCAACGGTGAGTGCTCCTGGGTCTCAGTGCGGATTGAGTGCCAACGGTGAGTGCTCCTGGGTCTCAGTGCGGATTGAGTGCCAACGGTGAGTGCTCCTGGGTCTCAGTGCACGCCTGTGCCTGCGTGCTTTTAATTGAGGCTGGCTGCCCTTGGCGCGTCCCTGGTCTGGTGTGCCAGCATGGAGCATATACGGGGCTCAATGCGGCCCTGGTCTGGTGTGCTTGCATGCCAGCATGGAGTGCATACGGGCTCAATGCGTGCCTGTAAAGGTGTGCCAAGCGGGCAGGCGTGCATGCCCTTGGCGAGCCCTTGGCCTCGTTTGCTTCCTGTGTGCGAGGGAGCCCCTGCGGATCTGCGCTTAAGTGTGTGCGCCCTCGCCCATGTGTGCATGTGTGCGCATTGACGCGGGTGTGGGTGTGCGCCCTATTGCAGCACCAGGTTCCACCCTGCTTGGGCTTGCAAAGGGCAGGCAAGGGAAGGGCGGTGCAGGGCGCTAGGGGTGGGTGTGTACTGCCGCTGTGCAAGGTTTTGCACCTTCCGTTCAGAAAATTTGAGGTACTTAGCTCTGAACCGAGAACCAACAAACTAGTCTCTTTCATGGGTCCATTATCTTTTTAGGTACTCCTGTAAGGTATGAAGCCCTTATCAAGGACATGCTCGCTTGTGTATGCTTGTACTGCTTGCAGATCCAGGCGGAGGAGGAGAGGCGGAAGGAGCAGGGGCTGAGGAACCACAGCTCGCTGTTCATCCTGCTTAGCCAGAAATTCAGCCGGCTGACGGGCAGCACGGCCGCAGGGCGCCTGTCAACGGTACTCAAGGGCATGTCCCCATCCATGCAGCACTCTGTGGGTGGGAAGGACGCGCCAGACAGCTCGCACGCGCCATTGCCTGTGGTGGCGATTGTGCCAAGCGCGCCACTGCCCACTGGTGTCAAGCCGCCCACGCAGAGGAACGTGGAGGCGATGGAGCAGCAGAGCGGGGGCCCCAACAGCAAACTCACCACGCTGCTGCACAAGGTGGGGCACACACGCGGCTGTGCTTGTGCGTGGACATGTTGCCGCTGTGCTCCTCATGCTGCTGCTGCTGCTGCTGCTGCCCCTGCCGTTCATGCTGAAGCCGCTGCTGCCTCAACCGCCGCCGCTGTTGCTGCCGCCATTTACTACGACGGCGGTCACGCTGGTACTGCAGCAGCGCTGTCCCTGTCCCTGCTGCACACATTGCCTGGTGTTGCCGCTGCTGCTTCGCCCCCCTTGCACCGCTCAGACCAGAGCAGAACATAGGCAAATACGGCAGGCCCGTTTGCTGCAGGTGTCAGCCCGAACATCCCCCAGGATGCTGTTGCTTCCCTCCGTGCTTTGCCCCCAACCCAGCAAACTGGGGCCAAAGCAGTGTCCCCCTGCTTCCTTTGTGGGTTGCACTGCAATGCAAGTGACCAGGGGCGTCCCGCTTGCGGCTCCAAGTGGCCTGGGCGCCGTCACTTCAACGTCAACCAGTGTTGTGCACTTCCCTGCTGACACTGTCAACCGTCATTTGATGATCAGGCGTAGTATGAATTTGACCGTCGGAAACTGTCTTCCCAGGCGTAAGTAATGGTAATTTTGAAGTTAGATGTCTGACGGTCGGCTTTTCAGATATTTACGGTGAGAAACCGTCACAATTAACAGTTGGTCACTACAGGAGCACAGTTCAGAGGCATTCTGTCTCCTTTGCTGCATCAAACAGTTTCCAAAGATCTCCTCTGAAATTCAATATTCCCCACTCCCACTCCTTACTCATCCCCATCCTCATTCCCCCCCCCCATCCCTCCTGCTGCTCACCCCTCTGCTGCTTGTCCCCCTCCTTGTAGCGCTGTCATCACTTCAGCCACCTGCTGTCACATCTTGCGCAGAGGTGCTGAACAGGAACTTGCACAAGCTGGGGTTGAGCAGATAGTTCTTAAGCCGCGTTGCGTTCAGCCCAGTGAGCGTCCTCTGGCAGTGCAGGCAGCTCTACTCCTCAGTTGTTTAACCATCTTGCTGCGTCTCCTTTCTCTTAAGTTCTGCCTTTACCCAGCTGTTCTTGACCCTCCTGCCACCCCTCCACCTCTGCCCACCCACAACCAGGCCTGCGGGAGCAGGTGTTTGCAGCAGCTGGCCAGGCCAGGCCAGGCTAGATTGACCCCACACGAGCCCTCTTGGCCTGATTGCCGGAGGATGTGTTTCATCACAAATTTTGTTTGAGGGCAGTCAGGGTGCTGAGTGCACCCCTTGAGCTTAAGCTCGCTGACCTCTGAGCCACTAGGTTCCTGAAGCCGCATCGAAAGTAACAATTTCCCACCGTTTGTACGACCTTGACTGTGATTAACGGTAATGTGACGCAGACGTCATTAAAGCACCATCACTAGCAGTGCCGTTTCTGATTGACGCTGTATGTGCACAACACTGGCACCGATGCTTTAGGCGTATATAAGTTACGCTTCATCCAGTGCCTTCTGCGCGAGCCCTGTCATCAGATCCCGCGCTGCCGCTGCCCTTTTGCCGCTGATGCCGCTGATGCCATGCTTGCCCCCCCCCTCCCCTGCAGAGCAATTCGGGCCGGAGCAGCAACAAAGTCAGCCCTGAGGGCTCAATGTGCGCAGCAAACGACATCCACTATGAGGACGCGGCCATGCCGCCCAGCGCGTTTGCGGCGGCACACGACTTCGCGCTGGACATGGAAGAGCTGGAGGACACCACCCTGCCAGGAGGAGAGGGCGTGCAGGTGACGCGGCAAACCCGCGTATGAGTGTGGGACATGTGAGGCCCCCACGGCAGGACCCTTGCGCAGACAGCAGGGGGTGTGTGCATGCAACAAGGCATGCAGGTGGTGCGGTAGGCGCCTGGCGTGGCTGCTAAGGCGAGTGCCCCTGCACGATCTCATTGGTCACCCGTGCTGCTCTCCATCATCACCATCAGCACCATCACCACCATTGCCACCGTCCACACGAGCCTGCGTTGTGCGCGCGGTGCGCCCACGCAGGGCGGCAAAGCCGCAGAGGCGCTCCTGGACGGGGAGGAGTCTGTGCCAATGCTGGCCTGTCACAGCGCGAAGGGCGCGGGACAGCCGGCAGGGACGGCCAGGGGCACGCAGCCTGGCGCGCGGAGCACTCGGGAGGTGGTGCTGGCTTGGCGAGAGGCAGAGGCGGAGGCAGCGTCCGCGCCACATAACGCCGTGGTTGGCAAGCTGATGCGGGACAGGCTGCGGCAGAGGATGTCCAGCGGGCCCTCAGACCCTGCAGCCAAGCTGGTAGAGGAGGAGGGGGAGCAGGGGGGGGGGCTTGTTCTGCAGGGCACATCCATGTTCTGCTTGGGCCCAACCAACCGCTTCCGAGTTGTTGCGGCAAAGGTGAGCGCGGGGGGCGCAAGCGACTACTTCCGCGTCGTTGCTGCACAGCTGGGTGCTGAAACTGCATGGCGCTGCGGGAGTAAGGACCAACCACACAGGTGTGCGCTAGCGCTGTGCGCTGGGAGCTGGATGCTGGGTGGAGCCTGAGCCTGCAAGTCCTTAGGTGGTCAAGAATGTGGGCGCACACGAGTGCGTCTGTTCGTACACATGTGTAGGATAGGTGTACGCCAGGACACGAGCCCCACTCTCAAGGTGGGAACCCTCTTCAGGGCATGCTTGTGCACAGAACACACACATGCGCACACACGCACAGACACACCCGCATATACACGCACACATGTGCGCGCACGCGCACACACACAAACACGCACATGGCCCATGGCTCAGCAGAGGGGCGCCCCTGGTGCCTGTGCACGCGCGCTTTGTACGGTCCTGAGCCCCCCCCTGCGCCAGCTGCGCTGCCGCAGGCGGTCAACCGCACCGTGTGCACGTACTTCATGAATTCCATGGTGGTGCGCTGCCGCAGGTGGTCAACCACACCGTGTGCACGTACTTCGTGAATGCCATGGTGGTGCTCTCGTGTGTGATACTCATGCTGGATGTGGTGAGCTTGGACCCCAAATCCACCAGGGGCATAGTCCTGCGCAACCTGGACGCCGCCACCACCGCTGTCTTTGGGATGGAGGTGAGGAGGTCAAGGGCAGGAGTGCCTGCTGCGGCACTGGAATGGAGGGGTCTTTGGGATGGAGGTGAGGGAATCCTGGGGCGGGGATGCCTGCTGCGGCGCTGACAGCCCTGCGTGGCTGCCCATGTGTGTTGAGCGTTTTTTTAATCTCTGGCCAGGCTGATCTACAGTGACAGCCCTGTGTCCTGGTCGGCTGCATTATGCGTGAGGAGGGGGGAGGGGGGATGCGTGTGCATGTGTACATCTGTGTGTGCGTCCCTGGTGTGGTGTAAATATCCATTATATGCATGCTCGTGGCTAGCTCCATCAGCTCTTTATTGCTGCGAGTGCTTCAGTGCTGAAG
>LFIK01001959.1_pt1 | contig 16489 bp, 14 predicted proteins | sample 643401 | NCBI WGS metagenome assembly LFIK01 (sample SAMN03777447, study PRJNA286221) | soda lake metagenome | biome: soda lake; feature: Kulunda steppe; material: water; isolation source: sample T5-Br brine of Lake Tanatar-5 | place: Russia: Kulunda steppe | collected 2010-07
ACGAGCTCACGCCACCTATACACCGGACACCACCAGGGCAGCATGCAGGCCACCCCCTGGCTCCGACCAGCAGGCCGGGCTCCCGGGAGTGCCAATCGCTCCCGGTTTCGATGTCGTCATCGTCTTTCGATGCGTCAGCAGTGGTTCAACCACGTTCGTCTTCTCGTCGCACACCTGACCCGCGTCCGCGGGCCTTCTCCGCAACGCTCACCACCCCGGCTCTTGACCGACGCAGCTTGCGGTGGTTTGGGCTCTCCGCCTGCACGGCGAACCCGGAGGACCTACCTCCATCACTGGCACAGCACGGTTCGTGTCAACGACCTTCTACATCGTCACCACTTCCCTTCAGGACACACACTGGCGCGGCCTCTTAGGTGCGATCGGCACAGCGCTCCGCCCTCGATGTGGCCTGCCGGATCATGCACCCGAGCGGAGCGCAACGACCTGGCCCGTGCGACTCGACCTGTACACGGCATCGACGAGTTCGAGTGCTGCCGATCCGTCCGCACCCCCGACGGCGGGGGGCCTCCCGCCCGCAATCGCCTCGAGGATGTCCTCCCACTGCCGGGTGTGACCGAGGTTGCCGATAGCGCCCGGATCCGCAGCTCCGCTCGCATCTCCGGTCCCCGTCGAGGGCTGGGTGACACCGGGCACGTTCCAGCGCGTGATGCCGCCTTCGGTGAGGGTGAGGCTGCCGCGCTCGAAGACGAAGGTCAGTTCGCCCGGGGCCCCGGCACCCGTCGCCGTGGTCGCTGCGATCAGCCCCAGCGCACCGCTCGCGAACCGGAAGGTCGCCGCCGCGGTGTCCTCCGCTTCGATGTCGTGCACGAGTGTGGCCGTGGCGCCCTGGACCTCCAGGACGGGACCACCGAGCCACCGCATCAGATCGATGACGTGGATGCCTTGGTTGAGCAGCGCTCCACCGTCTTCTTCGATGGTTCCGCGCCAGTCCGCCTGGGCGTAGTAAGCCGCACCGCGTGACCACCGCAGGGCCCCCTCGATGAGGATCGGCCGACCGAGCACCCCGGAGGTGATGAGGTGGCGCACGGCCCGCACGGCCGGTTCGAACCGCCTCTGGGAGATCACACTGACGGTGTGCGCGCTGCAGGCTTCGGCGGCCAAAACCCGTTGTGCGTCCGCAGGATGCCGGGCGAGAGGCTTCTCGATCACCACATGCTTGCCGGCCTCGAGAGCGGTGATGGCTTGCTGGGCGTGCTGGCCCGTCGGCGAGCAGATCACCACCACATCGATGTCGGCGTCGGCGAGCATGTCGTCCATCCCGACCACGACCGCGACGTCGTCGCGCAGACCCGTTGGCCGTTCGGGCCCGCGCCGGCACACCGCTCGCAGTTGCACGTCGTCGCGGCCGTGCAGCACCTCGGCATGGACAGCGGCGATGCTGCCCCATCCGACGATCCCAACCCCGAGTGCGCTCATCGTGTCACCTCTCCATCTCCGGCGTGGAACGCGTCATGCACCAAGACAGCTCGGGATGCGCGCCGCGCGACCTCGGCGGGACCGTTGCGGGAAGTCGGGTGCGTCGGCGCATGCCGGCCAGCCTCCATGCAAGCTCGCGGTATACGGGCCGGATCCTGCCACCGGTGGCGGGCCAACGCACCTGCCTGCGAGCCGTTGTCATCGGCGGGGAGCGGGACCCGTGCTGCTGCGCACGATGAGTTGCGGGGTGAAACGTGCGTCAGCAAGCGGAGGCTCGCCCTCGAGGGCAGCCCACAGACGATTCCAAGCCTCCCGGCCGAGATCCTCCTTGGGGATCGCCACCGTTGTGAGTGAAGGGTTGGCGTGACGAGCGAATGGGATGTCGTCGAAGCCGGTGACGCTTACGTCGCCAGGAACCGCGACGCCGAGGTCATGGAGGCGAGCCAGAGCACCGTAGGCCACGAGATCGTTGTAGCCGATCACTGCAGTGACCCCACCCGCCACGGTGCGGTCGATCGCGTCGAACCCGTCAGCGAAGCGAGAACCCGCGGCGACCTCGAGGAGTTCGAAGCGGCCTTGTGCCGTCGGCCGCAGGGCATCGAGCCGCTCACGGTTGGCGATGCTCATCTCCGGACCACCCAGATAGGCGACCGCGCGGTGGCCGAGCGTGGCCAGATGGTGCACGATGGCACGCATGCCCGACCCGTTATCGGTCGAGACCGAAGGGACGTCGAGGTGCTCGACCCGACGGTTCACGAGCGTCACGGGGTACAGGCCGGGAGTGACCGCGGTCAACGCCTCGTCGGACATCCTCGGCGCGCACAACACCAGTGCGTCACAGCGACGGCGGACCTCACGGGCGAGGATCGGCTCCTCGTCGGCGCTCTCGTGGCTGTCGGCGATGAGGACGCGGTGGTCTCGCTCGCCGGCTGCGGTGCTCAAACCTCTGAGGATCGCCTGGAACACGGGGTTGCCCAGGTCTGGGACAACGATCCCCACGAGGTTCGTACGGCCGCGCGCCAGGCTCTGCGCGGTGCCGTTCGGCTCGTAGCCGAGCTCGGCGGCCGCCTCCTTGACGCGCGCTGCGAGCGCCGGGTCGACCGAGGCATGCCCGTTCATCACGCGGGAGACAGTGGCGCGCGAAACGCCGGCGGCATCCGCGACCACACCGATCGTTGCCCGTGGGGGAAGGTGGGCCGGCGGGGATCCGCGACGCCGTGGGGTTCGGCCACCGACGACCCGATCCTCGTTCATGATCTCGTTATCCGCTCGGTTCGCTGGAACGATGGTAGTTGCGACGCACATATCCACTCAGCCGCAGCGAGAAAACCCTTTCTCGGCACGGCCACTAACACTGGCACATCACGCCATCCTTACCTGAAACCGACTGGTTGTGCTTGCCGGATGCGCGAGCGCGCCTGGCACACATTGTCCGTTACAGGCGCGAACTCGCCTCCTAACCCTAGTAGTGGATCGGTCCGGCCTGCCGATCAGCTCGTGGGTTGCTCATCGGAAAATTGACCGGTGCCAGGGATTCTGTTAGAAATCGGTTTCTCACTTCCTTCCGCGGCCGCAAAGGCCCTCACGTAAGGTGGCGAGCCCGTTGGAGAGGCGGGCGTCGAGAGCAGATGTCGTCGTTGTGGTTTTGTGGTATTCACGGCGCAGGGATGGCTGGTGTGAAAGCATGTGAGACGGGAGCGTCACATGGCGGCGGATGAGGAACCACCCGAGGCGACGGCAACGGCGAGTCGGCTCGGGAAGCGCGGCCTGAAGCTGCTGGACCGCACGGCCGACACCCTGGCGCTCGGGGCACTGGTCGCGATGGTGCTGGTCGTGTCCTGGCAGGTGTTCGGCCGGTTCGTTCTGCTGTCCAGCCCCCGCTGGACCTCGGAGGTCTCATTGCTCCTGATCGGCTGGCTCGGCTTCCTCGGCGTCGCCATCGGCATCCGAGAAGGCAGCCACATCGCCGTGGGCTACTTCGCGGACAAGCTGCCCGCCATGTTCCAGCCCGCCATCGACCGGCTCGGGCCGTTGCTGATGGTGCTCTTCGGTGGCTACCTCGTTGTCCAGGGCTGGGACTTCACGCAACTCATGATGGCCAACACCATGCCGGCGACCGGCCTTCCCCGGGCCTGGCAGTACGCGGCGATGCCCGTCTCGGGAGTTCTGGTCGTGCTGTACGGCGGGATGCAACTGCTCGGGCTCGACACCGTCCGGGATATCGGGACCAGCGGCGCCTCCAGCGACCTCGATGAGGGTCCTGACGAAGTGATCGGTTCGGCATCATGACAGGTGACCCGATCGCGACGATCCTGCTGCTCGGTGGCTTCGCCGTTCTGCTGCTGCTGAAGGTCCCCATCGCACTGGGGCTGGTGCTGTCGACCATCGCCGCCGCTGCCTGGCTGAGTATCCCCCTTCCGGTCGTTGGACAACGCATGGTCCAGGGACTGGCCAGCTTCCCGCTCCTCGCGATCCCCTTCTTCATCCTGGCGGGCGAAATCATGGGCTCAGGCGGCATCTCCCGCCGGCTCATCCAGTTCGCCAACCTGCTCATCGGCTGGATGCGCGGCGGGCTGGCGATGCTGAACATCATCGCCAGCACGTTCTTCGGCGGCATCTCCGGATCCGCGGTCGCCGACACCAGTTCCATCGGTTCCGTGATGATCCCGATGATGAAGAAGGCGGGCTACGACGCCGACTACTCCGTAGGTGTCACCGTGTCGAGTGCAGCGCAGGGCGTCCTGCTGCCACCCAGCCACAACATGATCATCTACGCGCTGGTGGCTGGCGGGTCGGTGTCGATCGGTGGGCTGTTCGCGGCCGGCATCGCACCAGGCTTCCTGCTCGGGCTCGTGTTGCTGATCGTCAGCTACGTGATCGCGCGGCGGCGCGACTACCCCAAGGGCGAGGTCGCGGCGATACGTGACGCCCCCAAGATCGTCTGGCAGGCCCTTCTCGGACTGCTCACCCCGATCATCATCATCGGTGGCATCCTCACCGGCATCTTCACCGCTACAGAGGCGGCAGCGGTCGCGTGTGTGTGGGCCTTCCTGGTGACCTTCGTGGCCTACCGGGAGATCCCGCTGCGGGAGTTCATCACGATCCTCGCACGGTCGATGCGGACCCTGGCGACCGTGCTGTTCCTGATCGCTGCGGCATCGGCGTTCGGCCATCTGCTCACGATCCAGCGCATCCCGGCGGATGTCACGGCCCTCCTGACCGGCCTCTCCGACAACCCGATCATCATCCTGCTGATCATCAATCTCATGCTGCTCGCGCTCGGCGCGATCATGGACATGGCTCCACTGATCCTGATCACCACGCCGATCTTGCTGCCGGTCGCGGTGGGTGTGGGCATGGACCCGATTCAGTTCGGGGTGATGCTGATGCTCAACCTGTCGATGGGCCTGATCACTCCGCCCGTGGGCAGCGTGTTGTTCGTGGGTGCTGCCATCGGCGATCTGAGTATCGAGGAGACCACCAAGGGTGTGCTGCCCTTCTACCTCCCCATGCTCGTCGCCCTGCTGATGATCACGTTCATCCCGGCGATCTCACTGACCATTCCAAACCTGCTGGGCTTCTGAACCGAGGAGCCGGCATGGCCATGCACGAATCCCCAAGGAAGGTACGGAACATGATGAGAACCACCAGGTACCGACGAACCACCAGGACGGTGGCACTGCTCGCCGGTGCTGCACTGTTCCTCGCCGCGTGCGGCGATGGCGACGAGGCGACCGACGTCGACACCGACGACGATGCGGTCGAGGACACGACCGACGACGACGCCGACGACACCAATGCGTCGGCTGCCGAAGGCGAGAGCTACAACTGGCGTTTCGCCGAGACCCATGCGGAGGACTACCCGACGACTCAGGCCGACATCTGGTTCGCCGATGAGTTGCGCGAGCGGACCGACGGGCGCATCGACATCGAGGTGTTCTCGGACTCGCAGCTCGGTGAGGAGGCGGACGTCCTCGAGCAGGTCCAGCTCGGTTCGATCGAGATGACCCGGACCAACGCGACCCCGGTCTCGCAGTTCGCCGAGGAGTGGGGCGTGTTCAGCCTGCCATACGTCTTCGACGACGGGGACCACATGTGGAACTTCCTGCTCAGCGACGACGGTGAAGACCTACTCGATGGCCTCCGCGTCGGCGGCTTCGTCGGCCTCGCCTACTTCGACAGCGGTGCCCGCCACATCTACACCGTCGATGGACCGGTCAACGAGCCCTCCGACCTCGAGGGACTCAACATCCGTGTACAGCCTGGCTCCGTCCCGGCCGACATGATCGAAGCGTTCGGGGGCTCACCCGTCGTGATGGACTTCGGTGAGGTCTACAGCGGCCTGGAGACCGGCGTCATCGACGGTGCGGAGAACAACGAACCGAGCTACGTGTCCACCGGTCACTACGAGGTCGCCCCGTACTACTCACTGAACGGACACTCGCGGGTTCCCGAGGTGCTGCTCATCTCGGAGGACATCTGGGAGTCGCTGTCCGCTGAGGATCAGGACCTGATCCGGGAGGTCGCACGCGAAGCCATCGATGTCCAGCGCGATCTCTGGGACGCCGAGGTCGAGTCCTCCTTCCAGACCGCGCAGGACTCCGGCAACGAGATCATCGAAGTCGACCCCGCACCGTTCCAGGAGGCCGTGCAGCCCCTGCTCGCGGACTTCGAAGCCGAGTACGGCGATTTGTTCGGCGCTATCGACAACGCACGCTGAACCGCGTCTTCGGTGGGCGGCGTCCACTGGCGCCGCCCACCAACCACTCCGCTTCGTACGTCTGAGGAACCGACATGAAGATCACCGAGGGCCGAGTCATCGTCACCAGCCCGGGACGCAACTTCGTGACCCTGCGGCTCGAGACCGAGGACGGCCTCTACGGCCTGGGTGACGCCACGCTCAACGGGCGCGAACTGGCTGTCGCCACGTACCTGAACGAACATGTGGCTCCGGCGCTCATCGGCCGTGATGCGCGCAACATCGAGGACATCTGGCAGTACCTCTACAAAGGGGCCTACTGGCGCCGTGGACCCGTGACCATGTCTGCGATCGCTGCCGTGGACATGGCGCTCTGGGACCTTGCGGGCAAGCGTCTCGGGGTTCCGGTGCACGAACTGCTCGGGGGGCGCTCACGCCGTGACGTGATGGTCTACGGCCACGCCAACGGTCAGACGATCGAGGACACCCTGGAAGCGGTCGCCCGCTACCTCGACCTGGGCTACAAGGCGATCCGCGCCCAGTGCGGCGTGCCGGGGCTGGGCAAGGCCTACGGCGTCGGCCGCGGCGAACTGCACTACGAGCCGGCGGAACCCGGTCTCGCCCCCGAACACGAGTGGTCCACGGAGCGCTACCTCGAGGTCGCACCGGAACTGTTCGCCCGCTTGCGTCAGGAATTCGGCACCGAGGTCCATCTGCTGCACGACGCCCATCATCGTCTGACACCCACCGAGGCTGGATGGCTCGGCCAGCGGCTCGAACCGCACCGCCTGTTCTGGCTCGAGGATGCGGTCCCCGCGGAGAACCAGGACCTGTTCCGCCAGCTACGCGCGCACACCACCACGCCGCTGGCCGTTGGCGAGGTGTTCAACAGCGTCTTCGACCTGCACACCCTGGTGACCGAACGACTCGTCGACTACATCCGCACATCGGTCGTGCACGCCGGGGGGATCACCGGGGTCCGCAAGATCGCAGCGCTCATGGAGCCGTATCAGGTGCGCCTCGGCAGCCACGGGGCGACCGACCTCTCGCCTGTCTGTATGGCGGCCGCCCTGCAGGTGGATATCTCGATCAACAACTTCGGTGTGCAGGAGTACATGCGTCACACCGAGGAGACCGACGCGGTCTTCCCCCACGAGTACCACTACGCCGATGGTGCTCTCCATCCGGGGAGCGCTCCGGGACTAGGTGTCGACCTCGACGAGGACCTGGCCGCCGCCTACCCCTACGAGGCAGCCGCCCTGCCCGTGAACCGGCTCCTCGATGGGACCGTAACCAGCTGGTGATCCGTCGACCTGCCGGACACCCGTCGCGCTGACCTGGAGGAACCATGGGCGAGATCGAACTGCACGAGGACCGGCTCCTTCCGCCGGAGCCGGGTGTCCGCTCCATCGCTCGCGAGCTCTACGACGGCGTACGCGAGTTGCCGGTGGTCTCCCCACACGGCCACGTCGACCCTGCGCTGCTCGCGGACGATGCACCGTTCCAGGACCCTGCGCAACTGCTGATCATCCCCGACCACTACGTCCACCGGATGCTGCGGTCCCAGGGGATCGACCTCGCGGACCTCGGGGTCCCCGACGTGCACGGCCGGCGCGGCCAGAGTGATCCGCGCGAGATCTGGCGTCGGTTGTGCGAGCACTGGCACCTGTACCGGGGGACCCCCACACGCCTCTGGATCGAGCAGGAACTCGTCGAGGTGTTCGACGTCCGGACAGCCATCTCGGCGGAGACCGCCGATGCACTCTACGACGAGCTCTCCGAGCGCCTGGCCGATCCCGCCTACCGCCCCCGTGCCCTGTTCGACCGCTGCAACATCGAGGTGTTGGCGACCACCGACGAGGCCACGGATCCTCTCGATGCGCACCGTCGGATCCGTGAGGATGACTGGAACGGGCGGGTGATCCCCACGTTCCGTCCCGACCAGGTCGTCGATCCCGACAAGCCGGGCTTCGCCGCGAACATCGCGGAGCTCGCGGCGTGCACCGATCGCGACACGACCGACTTCGTCAGCTACCTCGCCGCGCTCGCCGATCGTCGACGGGTGTTCATCGAGGCCGGCGCGACGGCCACCGACCATGGCCACCCAACGGCGTTCACCTGCGAGCTGAGCACCGAGGACGCCCAGGCCCTGCTCGACAAGGCGATCGCCGGGACGCACACACCGGAGGACGCCGAACGATTCCGTGGGCACATGCTGCTCGAGATGGCACGCATGAGCCTCGAGGACGGGCTCGTGATGCAACTCCACGCGGGATCGTTCCGCGATCACGATCCGCATCTCGCCGCTCGGTTCGGGTCCGACAAGGGGGCCGACATCCCTCAGGCGACCAACTTCGTGCGCGGGCTGAAGCCCCTGCTCGACCGCTTCGGGACTGAGCCCGATCTCACCCTCGTGCTGTTCACGCTGGACGAGACGACCTACTCACGGGAGTTAGCGCCGCTCGCCGGCTACTACCCGTCACTGCGGATCGGACCAGCGTGGTGGTTCTTCGACAGTCCCGACGGCATACGGCGCTATCGGGAACTCGTGACCGAGACCGCAGGGTTCGCCAACACCTCCGGCTTCAACGATGACACCCGCGCCTTCCCCTCCATCCCCGTGCGCCACGACGTCGCACGACGTACCGACTGCAGCTACCTCGCCCGTCTCGTCGCCGAGCACCGCCTCCCGATCGAGGACGCACATGCGGCCGCCGCAGATCTCGCTTACCACCTCGCCAAGGAGACCTACCACCTATGAGTGACGTCATTGATCGCCTCGAGGTCCACGACGTCCGGTTCCCCACCTCTCGGACGTTGGCGGGCTCGGACGCGCTGAACCTCGACCCCGACTACTCCGCCACCTACGTGGTGGTCCGTACCGCCGATGACGAGGGCTCGGGCCACGGTCTCGCGTTCACCAACGGCCGTGGCAACGAGATCTGCGTCGCCGCGGTCGAGGCACTCCGCCACCACGTCGTGGGTCGCAGCCTGTCGGGCATCTTCGAGGACATGAACGGGTTCTGGCGTTCCCTGGTGCGTGACACCCAGCTGCGGTGGTTGGGCCCCGAGAAGGGCATCATCCACATGGCGTGCGCCGCGATCATCAACGCGGTCTGGGACCTCGAGGCCAAGCGGCAGGGCAAGCCGATGTGGAAGCTGCTCGCGGACATGGAGCCCGAGCAGTTGGTCGCCGCGACCGAGTGGAGCTACCTCTCGGATGCCTTGACGCCCGGCGACGCCACCGATCTGCTCCGTGACCGTCGGCGTGGCATGGAGTCCCGCGAGACGCACCTGCGCGAGCACGGCTTGCCCGCCTACACGACCTCGGCAGGGTGGCTGGGCTACAGCGACGATCAGGTCGTGTCACTGGCCAAGGCGGCTCTGGCCCAAGGGTTCACGCACCTGAAGATGAAGGTCGGTGGGGATCCGGCGGACGATCTGCGGCGGGCGCGTCTGCTGCGGGAGACCGTCGGCGACGACGTCACGCTGATGATGGATGCCAACCAGCGCTGGGACGTCGACGAGGCCATCGAGCGGATGGCCGAGCTGGCCGAGGTGTCCCCGTGGTGGATCGAGGAGCCCACCAGCCCCGACGACGTACTCGGCCATGCCCGGATCGCCGAGGCCGTGGCTCCGATCGTGGTGGCTACGGGGGAGAACGCCCACAGCCGGGTGATGTTCAAGCAGCTGCTGCAGGCCGGTGGGGTCGGCATCGTGCAGGCGGATGCCTGCCGTGTCGCCGGGGTCAACGAGGTCCTGGCCGTGTTGCTGCTGGCAGCCCACTACGACGTGCCGGTGTGCCCGCACGCAGGCGGCGTCGGGCTCTGCGAGTACGTCCAGCACCTGGCCGCCTTCGACTACCTGGCACTGTCCGGGACGCAGGAGGGGCGCGTCGTCGAGTACGTCGACCACCTCCACGAGCACTTCGTTGATCCGGTCGTGATGGACGGCAGCCGCTACCGCACCCCGCTCGCCCCGGGGTACAGCGTCGAGCTGAAGCCCGAGTCGATCGCCCAGTACCGCTTCCCGGACGGCGAGGAGTGGAGTGACCGATGAGCGAGCACGCACCCCGGCTGTCGCTCGCCGATCTCGATGGGTTGCCGACCGGGGCCCGACCGGGCTACGACCCACGCGACGTCAACGTGGGCATCGTCCACCTCGGGATCGGCGCCTTCTCCCGGGCCCACCAGGCCGTGTTCACCGACGAGGTGCTCGCTGCGGACGGGGGTGACTGGGGTATCTGCGGGGTGAGCCAACGCAGCCGGACCGTGCCCGAGCAACTCGGCCCCCAGGATGGGCTATACACGGTCCTGGAGCGCGATGCCGACCGTCCACCCCGAGCGCAGGTGGTGGGCGCGGTCCGCGAGGTCCGTTGCGCCGCCGACGAGCCTGATGTGGTGGTTGACCGGATCGGTGCGGGCACGACCAGGATCGTGACCCTGACCGTCACGGAGAAGGGTTACCGCTACGACCCGGGGACCGGCCGGCTGCGCGACGACCCCGTCATCGCAGAGGATCTGGCGGGTGGCGACCCCACCTCGGTGGTCGGCCAGTTGGTCCGAGGGCTCCAACGACGCCGGCGCAACGACGCCGGCCCGATCGCCGTGGTGTCCTGCGACAACCTCTCCGGCAACGGCACGCTACTACAGGGCCTCGTATCGGAGTTCGCGTCGCGTCTCCCGGCCGGTGAGTCGACCCCGCTGCTGGACTTCATCGAGAGCCACGCGACGTTCCCCAAGACGATGGTGGACCGGATCGTGCCAGCTACCACGGATGCCGACCGCGAGGAGGTTGCCCGGTTGCTTGGCCGCCGCGATCATGCCGCTGTCGTTGCGGAGCCCTTCAGCCAGTGGGTCATCGAGGACGACTTCCTCGTCCCCCGCCCGGCGTGGGAGCGGGTGGGGGTGACCATCACCGACGATGTGGACAGCTACGAGCGAGTCAAGCTGCGGCTGCTCAACGCCGCGCACTCCCTGATCGCCTATCTCGGTGCCCTCGCCGGGTACGCAACGATCGCGGAGGCCCTCGACGACGAGGCGATCCTTGCGGCGACCCGTCGGCTGCTCGACGAGGACCAGATGCCCACGCTCGTCGCACCGGACGGGCTCGACCTCGCGGCGTATCGCGATGAGGTCCTGCACCGCTTCGCGAACCCGGCGCTCGGCCATCGCACCACCCAGGTCGCGATGGACGGCAGTCAGAAGCTGCCCCAGCGGCTCGTGGGTGCCTTGCGCGAGCAACGTGCCGCTGACGGTGCTGCGGTCCACGCGGCCCTGCTCGTCGCGGCGTGGATGCGGGTGCTGGCGGGCCACGACGACCGGGGCGAGGCGCTGGCGGTCGAGGACCCCATGGGGGACACGATCGGGGAGATGGTCGCCGTCGACGATGCCCACCTGGCCGCTCGCCGGGTCCTGGCGATGGAGGACATCTTCGGTGCCGGGATGGCCGACGACGAGACCTTCGTCACGGCCGTCGCGGACTGGTACGAGGCCCTCCGCAGCCACGGGGTCCTCGACACCCTGCGTGCGGTGGCTGGCTGAGACCGGGGGCGCTCAGTGCACAGGTGCCACGAAGCTGCGAAGAATCTGTTCCGTCACCTGGGTCGTGCGCATCGCCGCCGAGCCGGGAGAGGGGCAGGTCCCGCGTCCCTGCAGTTCCTCGACGATCGTGGTGATCAGGGGTTCCTGGACGTGCGCGGGGTCCTCGACCGCGATCGTGCGGCGTTCAGCGTCGCGCTCCACCACGATCGGCTCCGGATCCGCGAGCGAGAAGGTGAGCCGGCCGCGGGTGCCGATGATCTCCTCCCCCTGGCGCCTGGTGTCGCTGGCGAAGCACCAGGCACCGCTGCCGAGCACTCCGGAGGCGAAGCGGTAGGAGGCCACCACCGTGTCCTCCGGCCGGTACGCACCCACCTGATTGGCAGCCACACCATCGACCTCCACGATCGGGCCGAACAGCAGATCCAGGGCATCGAGGACGTGGCACACCGCTTCAAAGAACAGCCCACCACCGCTCACCGACGGATCGAACCGCCAGTCCATCGTCTCCGGTGCGGGCAACGGCTCGAACCGCTCCGAGCGCACGAGGAGGACGTCACCGATCGCACCCGAACGCAGCAGCCGGTCGACCTCGAGGATACGGGGCAGTGCCCGCCGGTAGTACGCGACCCACAGCGGGACCTGCGCATCGCGACAGGCATCGACCATCTGCACGGCCTCGGTGAAGCTCATGGCCATCGGCTTCTCGACGTAGACCGGCTTGCCGGCGGCAGCGCACCGCAGGGTCAGGTCATGGTGACTACTGGTCGGGGTTGCGATGTAGACGGCGTCGATGTCGCTCGCGCCGATGATCTTCTGCGCATCATCGTGCCAGCGGGCAACCCCATGCCGACGTGCGTAGTCCTGCGCTCGCTCGCTGTTACGCGACATCACCGCCACGAGCGTGGAGCCCTCAACTCGGGAGAACGCCGGCCCGCTCTTCCGCTCGGCAACATCCCCGCAGCCGATCATGCCCCATCTGATGGTCTCGGTCACGTCGCTCATAGGGCCTCGACTTCGGCCGGTCTCGAACCTGTCGCTGACCGACGGGACGGTGGCATCTCTTCCGAGACTAGTGCCTCCGGGAACACCTCGTTGCTGTCCGGTGGGGTCGGTGCAGCGGTGGCCCCAGCTCGATGGGACCGGGAGCCAACCACTCCATGACCACTAGGGTGTCGTGTCGATCCGTACGCTGTGCCAGCGTCCTTCAGACCCTTCGGACAGGAGCGACCACGATGGACCGCCACGTGCAAGACGAGCTGCAGCAGCACCGGTTGGTCCCGGTCATCGTCCTCGACGATGCCGAGGTTGCCCGTCCGCTGGGTGACGCGTTGGCGTCGGGTGGGCTCCCGGTAGCGGAGGTCACCTTGCGGACCCCGTCGGCACTGGCAGTGCTGGCGCGGATGGCGGAGGACCCCGACCTGATCGTGGGTGCCGGCACGGTGCTGGGTGTGACGCAGGTTGAGGGGGCGGCCGAGGCGGGCGCCAGGTTTATCGTCTCACCCGGCTTCGACGCCGATGTGGTCCGCCGGGCCAAGGAGCTCGGCATGCTCTGCATCCCGGGTGTCGCCACGGCCACCGAGGTGCAGGCGGCGCTGCGTTCCGGCGTGGATCTACTCAAGTTCTTCCCCGCCGGCCCCCTGGGCGGGCCCAAGGCGCTACAGGCGCTGGCGGCCCCGTTCCCGCGGACGCGGTTCGTCCCCACCGGCGGGATCGCCGCGGAGGACCTGGACGCCTATCTCACGCTGCCTGCCGTCACGGCCGTCGGGGGCAGCTTCATGGTGCCCTCCCAGGCACTCGCGGACGGGGATTTCGACGAGGTGGCCCGGCGGGTCCAGGCAGCAGTTGCGCGTGTCCAGGAGATCACAGGCAGCGCCGGTCCCAGCTAGTAGAGGAGACGGAGGATGGGCACGCTTCGACTGCGACCAGCGGCGGAGTGCCGCTACGACGTCCTGTCCTTGGGCGAGATCATGCTGCGTCTCGATCCCGGCGAGAGCCGTATCCACACCACGCGCGGGTTCAAGGTCTGGGAGGGCGGCGGGGAGTACAACGTCGCTCGCGGCCTTCGCCGGTGCTTCCAGCTTCGGGCCGCGGTGGTGACCGCACTGGTGGACAACCCGATCGGCCGGCTGGTCGAGGATCTCGTCCTGCAGGGAGGCGTCGACACCGCCCACATCCGTTGGGTCGAGGACGACGGGATCGGCCGCAACGCCCGCAACGGCCTTAACTTCACCGAGCGCGGGTTCGGCGTCCGGGGTGCGGTCGGTGTATCCGACCGGTGGCACACCGCCGTGAGCCAGCTGCAGCCCGGCCAGATCGACTGGGACCACCTCTTCGGCGAGCTCGGTGTGCGCTGGTTCCACACCGGTGGGATCTTCGTCGGCCTGTCGGACTCCACGCCGGCGGTGGCGAAGGAGGCCATGGAGGCGGCGAAGCGAAACGGAACCGCCGTCTCCTACGACCTCAACTACCGGCCGAGCCTGTGGAAGGCTGTCGGCGGCCAGCCCCGCGCACAGGAGGTCAACCAGGGACTCGCGCCACTCGTCGACGTCATGATCGGTAACGAGGAGGACTTCACCGCATGCCTCGGCTTCGAGGTCCCCGGTACCGACGACGACCTTCGCGATCTCGAAGCCGACGCCTTCGCACGCATGATCGAGACCGCGACCGCCACCTACCCCACACTGTCGGTGGTAGGCACGACGATGCGGGGTGTGAAGACCGCGACCATCAACGACTGGGGCGCGATCGCCTGGTCACGGACGGAGGGCTTCGTCGAGTCCACCCACCGACCGGACCTGGAGATCCTCGACCGGGTCGGCGGCGGGGACAGCTTCGCCTCGGGTCTGATCTACGGTCTACTCACCGACGCCGACCTGCAAACGGCCGTCGAGTACGGCGCGGCGCACGGTGCACTCGCCATGACCACGCCCGGCGACACCTCGATGGTCGCTCTGGCCGACGTCCAGAAACTTGCGACCGGTGGCGGCGCCCGCGTGCAACGCTAACCGGCGGCGCCGGTAGGCCAACAGGTCTGAGGGGGGCACCTGGGTGGCCGGGTCCATCGAGTGCAGATAGCGCGCGAACCCGCGAATGACGGTCAGCCGCTGCTTCCACCGGAAGGGCTGCACCCCTTGCGGTTTCGTCGCGCAGGCAAGCGCAGCCTCGATGGTGACCGTGGACGTGCCGGCCTGCTCGAGGTCGTCAACGAACTCGTTGAGCAGCGGTTCGTGGGCCTCGAGCTTGTAGCCCAACGCTCGGCGTAGGGTCAGGTAGTCGGCGACATGCTGGCGGAGCTGGCTCATGCCACACCCCCTGACCATGGGCGGGTCACCGCCGCCAGCGCGTCGTAGTCGTCCTTCGCGTACAGGGCAGTGGATGCGACACGGCGATGTCGTAGCGCCTGGCCGATCTCGAACAGCGGTGCGCCAGCCCGACGCATCTCGGTCGCTGCCGCGTGCCGTAGCCGGTGCGCACCCAGACGTGGCAGCCCCGCACGGGCGCACGCCCGGGCCACCACCTCACTGATCCCGCTGGTCGACAGGCCGGTGTGCGGGGCGTTCACCCGAAGAAACAGATCCCGGCAATCTCCACGACGGCGTCCGCGATGGCAGTAACCGGCGATGGCCTCGCCCACATCGTGGGGCAACGGCAACCGTTCACGGCGGTTGCCCTTGCCGGTCACAACGATCTCGCCGGCACGCCAGTCGATGTCATCGACGCCGAGCGCGGCGGCCTCTCCGGCCCGTAGCCCCAGACGTGCCAGCAGCATCACGATCGCGAAATCACGACGGCCGGCACCAGACCGTCGATCGCAGCTTTCCAGCAGCCGCGCGACCTGCTGCGGGCTGGCTGCCCGAGGGATTCCGCTGTCTCGCCATCCAGGAGCGGTGGGCACTGCCGCCGCCAGCGACCTCGCCGTGTAGCCGCGCACGTACAGAAACCGCAGCAACGCCCGCAGCCCCGTGGTGACGTTGTTGAGCGACCCCGCAGAACGCCGCTCGGCCTCGACGAGCACGAACCCGATGACCTCCTCGGCGGCCAGCGCATCCACCGCCGTCGGGTTGCTGCCCGGCTCACCCGAACGCGTCGACAGAAACGCCTCGGCTACACGACGATGGTTGGACACGGTCGGTGTGGCCAGTCCCCGCTCGTCGACGAGATACCCGACGAACTCGGCCAGCAGCAGCTCGAGCGGATCCGTCACGGGGGGCGGTTCGAACCCTGGCACCACAGCCTCGGCTCTCAGATAGCCCAGCAGCGGATCCATCCTCCCCTTCAACGTCAGCTGCCGATGGACACGACCCGCAGCCCGCCGATGTTCAACGAACTGCTCCACCCGGTCATGTGCCAGCTCACCCGGATCCAAACCTTGCTGTTGCAGCCACCGGCTCAGATGCGCCATCAGCTGCAGATGCCCGGCCGCCGGGCTCGCCGAATAGCCCTGCCTCGCCAACTCTCGACGGAACCCATCCGCGTACGGCTTCAGCGGCCCATCCACGCGCACACGCGACGGTACTGGCCTGTTCATGATGTTCCCTCCTCCCACCGAAGCGCCCTGCCTCGGTGCAAGGAAAACTCATCAACCCGCCAGGGTTATGCCGAACGCGATCGAACGTTCACCCCCGCTGACCAGGCGAAACACCAGCCGTCGAGGGTCTACTCGGCATAATCCTGGACTCGGGATAAGCCCGTTTATGCCGAGTTCGGCATAACGGTGGAACGTTCAGACCGAGACCGAACGCGAGGAGTGCGGGCGCGGCGGCGATGCCGTTCAGCATGATCGTGCCGGCCGCGACCCCGCCACCGCCTG
>LFIK01001960.1_pt1 | contig 16483 bp, 26 predicted proteins | sample 643401 | NCBI WGS metagenome assembly LFIK01 (sample SAMN03777447, study PRJNA286221) | soda lake metagenome | biome: soda lake; feature: Kulunda steppe; material: water; isolation source: sample T5-Br brine of Lake Tanatar-5 | place: Russia: Kulunda steppe | collected 2010-07
ACGAAGCGCTGGAGGGCCATGGGGCGAGCGGGCTAGCCAGCAAGCCCAGCTGCTCGGCCAGCAGCATGCAGCAGGACAGCAGGCGGCAGATTGACGAGGCCAAGCTCACCAAGGCGGACCAGAGGCGGCTGGCCCGCAAGCGCAGGGAGGTGGAGTGGCAGTCCTTCAACGAGACACGCCCTGACGAAAAGTGGGTGCAGGCTGCAGCAGCACACAGGCGTGCAAGGTGCAAGCTGGGCTTGCGTGGCCGCCTCACATGCAAGCTTGCTGCCTGTGGCAAGGCGTGGCATGGGCACGGGCCACTGGCCAGGGGCGCCTGCTGCGCCGCGACCTCGCACCTGTGCATGTGTTACAGACACGTGCAGCGCAAAGGCGGTCTGGAACAAGGGATGCGTACATGCCCACACCAAGGGCACAGACAGCGCATGCGTGCACAGTGCGTGCGCGCGCACACATGCACGGCCTGCTTGCGTGCAGGCCATGCCGCTATGGCCCCCCTGGGGCCATGTGTGCTGGGCTGACCCCCCCTGCCTGCCCTGTGCACTTGCAGGTATGAGCATGAGGAGGATGTGCTGGCCATCAAGCAGGCTGAGCAAAACATGGGTGACTACATGCTCAAGAGCGATGAGAAGTACGTCATTCCAGAGGTGTGCTCCCGCGGCGTGGGGGGGTCTCCGGAGGGTGCAGGGGTCAATGCATCATGCTGGGGCAGCGCAAGGAACAAACGCCTGCGGCCATCTTCCAGGCCGCGTGCCTGCCAGTGCTGCACATGTGGGCACATGAGGGGACAAAAATGCAACATGGCTTACTGTGCAGGAGTGTAGCCCTCAGGCTGACAGCTTGCCCTGTGGCACAGCACGGCAAGGGCGGTGCTTGTGCGCCACTGGCGCGGATGGTGTGCGCATCTATGTGGGTGTGTGGGTGTGGGTGTGCGCGTGTGTGCGTGTGTGCATGCTAAGCCAACCCTTGCGCACTTCTGTCCATCACAGGCATGCCTATATCCGCAGCATGTGTGTCAAGCTGGCCTGTGCATGCAGAGCCGACATGCGCAGGCGTGCGTGGCCAACATATACCTGCCTGCCTGCGCACCGGCCCGCGCAACTGTGCAGGAGGACCGCATGACGCCGCAGCGCAAGCGCCACCAGATGCTGCTCCTAGAGGAGGCCATGTACACGGCGCGCATGGACTTCAACCGCCGCTTCCTGGCGCTGCGCGAGGTCAAGCGCAGGGTCGTCACTGAGATCAACAGACGGTGCGTGCAAAGGCAGCCATGTTATGTGGTGCGCGCGGGGTATGTGCAGGCGCTTTGGGGGGCACAGGGCAGGAGGGGTGAGCAGGGACAAGGTGTGTAGCTTGGAGGCGGGGTGGAGCGGCGGGGGTGGGCCAATTGATGTTGTGTGAAACGCAGAGGAGAGATTCCTTCCCCCCCTGAAGACCACCCAGGGCCATCTGCCCGTATAGACTACGCGCTGAAGCAAGGGCTTGGCTGTGTGGACGCACTCAAACGGGCTTGGTCTTCAGTTTCCACCTCCGTGGCCTTCTTGTCCTGGGCACAAGCTGGAGGATGATGTGTATGGGAGTGTGGACACTTGGGCGGGCGTGTAAGTGTGGCTTCTTGGGTGGGCATGTGAGTGTGGTTACTCGGGGTGTGTGAGTGTGGACGCTTGGGCGGGAGTGGGCGAGGCGGAGCCCCTCAATGGTCCTTACGCCATTGTCTTCTTTTATCGTGGCAACTGGGTGAAGGTTGTAGGGTTGAAAGAGGGCAAGGCAAAGTGTACAGCATGGGGGGGGCCTGGTCTGCTGGCAAGCATGGAGCAGCGGTGTGCCCATATCGCTCTGCTGTGTGTGGGTGTGGGTGCTATGTGCGTGTGCATGTGCGTGCGCGAGCATGCCTCACCTGCTTCCTGGCTGCCTGACTGTGCGCTTGCAGGGTGCAGCAGCTGCAGGCTATCCATGGGCAGCGGGGCACCCTGGCCCGCAGCGAGGACCCCGCAAGCGCCGAGCTCGACATCCCGCCCATGATCTTGCTCAGGCCGGAGGAGGTGCCGGAGGACCGTGAGAAGGTGAGGGGCAGGGGGGCCATGCGCTGTATGCTGGCAGACCGTGAGCATGTGAGTGGCTGGGGCTGGGAGGGCTATGTGCGGCACACGTCGGAGGGCAGCAATGAGGTGAGGGGCAAGGGCGGGGGGGAATGCGCAGCATGCTAGCGGGGAGTAAGGTGTTGTTACATGGCTATGTGCACTGCATGCTGTGCGGAACCTCCTGAAGATCCCTAAGGTGGGTATCACCGGGGCGTAGCACGCAGCCACGGGTGCCTGGTGTGCGGCAACATGCCTGCTCCCTGCATGCGCCCAAAAGGTGCTCCTGCATGATCTACATGTGCAGGAGGATGCTCCACAGTGTCGCTCAGTGCCTTCGTGTGCAGCAGCACGCGCCCGCACGCTGCATGCCATGCCGCGCTGCAGTGGCCGCCACAGGCCCTGCTGCAAACATGATAGGACGTGCGCACAGATAAGCCCAGCCCACAGATGAGGCTGGCAAACAGATGAGCAGATGGGCCTGGCGCACAGATGCGCCAGGCGCGCAGATGGTTCAATTAAGCGCCTGCAGGCTGTGTGCCGGGTGCGCGAGTGAGGTGGCGGTGAGTGAGGTGGCGGTGAGTCAGTGGGCCGTGCACGTGACCGCGACGTGTGCACAGGTGAGCCAGGAAGACATCGACGAGCACGTGCGCCAGCGGGAGGCGGCCAAGAGCAAGAAGGCGGCCTCCAAGATGGGCGGCTTTGGCGGGCCCGCAACGTCCTCAAGCACGCAGCCCTCATCTCAGCCCAAGGCCCCCGGCAGCCGCCAGGCTGGCAGGGTGGGCGAGCCCGTGGCACCGGCGGCGCCGGTGGGCGCGGGGGAGGGCGGCGCGGGGGCGGCAAGCGGGGAAGAGGCGCTGGCCAAGATGATGGCGCTGGTGCCCCTGTCCGAGCTGGAGAAGCAGCTACAGGCCTACCAGCGAAAGAAGGTGGGTGGGCGCGGGAGGGGCTGCGCACATACAAATACTCACAAGCAGCTGCGATGCGCGCAGGCGGTGTGCCTGCCAGGGTGGGGGCCTCCTGTCTTTAAGGGCCAGCGTTGAGCTGCGCCAAGCCTTGGAATGCGTTAAGCAGTGGTCTGGCCTAGCCTGCTGCACATGCTGCGTCCTGGAAAGGCCAAGTTGCTGCGTGTGCTGCATCCCAGGGAGGGCCAGGCGTTGTCATTGCAGGCGTCAGGCCACTGCTTGCATGCACACACATTCTCAGGCTGGCAGCGTGCATGCGCGGCCCCAACCCCACAGCCTGCCCCTTCCGTTCATGCCCTCTGCGCCTGCAGCTGGAGCAACAAGCAGCGCGGCTGCACTACGAGGTGCTTGAGATGGCGGACACATTCGATGATGCGCTCAGCGCGCTGAGGCGGGAGAAGCTCACCCTAGAGGCCCAGATCAAGCTGTGCGAGATCAGGCAGCTGGTGCACGCGCAGGTTAGAGGCTGTTCAGTGTGTGTGTGTGTGTGTGTGTGTGTGTGTGTGTGTGTGCATGTGCATGCGTGAGTGTGTGTAAAAGCGCCCGTGTGCGTGCGTGCTCGTGCGTGCGTGCGTATGAGCGTGTGTATATTTGTGCGCATATGTGCGTGCGTGCATGTGTGTGCGCAAGTGTCTGTGCAGGAGGAGCTTGGCTTATGCTATGCTGCACCTGCGCCAATGGTGGCTGTTGCTGCAAGGGCCTCTGTGAGCTTTGGTGCTCCCCGCTCCGTGCCGCTGGCATCAAGGCTCTTGCACGTGGTACCTGGTAATCTGGCGGCTCTCCTGAGCCAAAGCTCCCCTCAGTATGCGACCCACTGTGTTTGCAATCCTGGATACTGCCCATGACCGCCCACGCTCTGCACTGTGGTGCTGCCCGCGTTGATGGATGCGCGCCCATGCAGGAACTTGCCCTCCTTCAAGACTTTGACAAACGCGAGGGCGTCTTCATCGAGAAGCGATCTGCTAAGATGGCTGACCGCAATGTGAGTGGCTTTGCGTACGGTTGGAACAAACAGGGTGAGGCCTTGCACACATTGAATACCGCTGCGCCAACCCCAAGGCACGTGCCTTTCTGCGTAAGGCCTGCCCCTGTAAAGGGTGCATGCACCCGCGGGCGTGGTTGATTGTGTGTGTGTGTGTGTGTGTGTGTGCCTAACATGGCCTTTTTCCCGCTACTGGTCATAAGGCACATGTGTCATGACAGCCTTTTGACGCATGCTGCAGCGTCTACTTGACAAGCCAGGGCATATGCCACGTGTCAGCCCCCCTCCCAGACTTGCCTTGCCTGTCCCCCCCCTGGGCCTCTGTCACACTCAGGACATTCTGGTAAAGATCAACGAGTGCAACTCCAAGCTTGACTCTAAGCGTGTGGAGATTGAGCAACTGCTGGCGCGGAGAGCTGCAGTGTCTACCGAGTTTGAAGCAACCGTGCCCGACGCTGAGCTCTTCAAGGAGCAGCTAGCAAAGATTTTCAACAGGTGCGTTCAGATGGTGCAGTCAGGTACAAGGGGGCAATGCTGTTTTCATGACGTTTAATGGCGTTTGAGAAGCCTGGTTTGCTGTGTCAGCAGGTAGCAAATGATGATGGAAACGGTGGTGACCGCATGCCGTAGAGAGAGGCCGAGGCTTGCTTTTAGGGTACTTAATGATGTTGTCTGTACATGGCCACAGGAAGATCAAGCGGAGCAAGAAAAAGGCTGGAGGAGGCCAAGGCGATGATGATGACAGTGAGGTGAGATCTGCGTGCCACAGAATTGCTTTGCTGTCAGGTGCAGCTTGCGCACAATTGGAAGGCCATAGCGAACTCTGAGGGAGGGCCTCATGAACTCTTCTTCCCAAGCCTGATTCAAGGGCTTGATGCATTGCTGCGTGAGCTCTCTTGTTTGTCTCACTTGTTGCAGGACGAAAGTGAGGACGGGGAAGAGGAGGAGGAGGAGGACGGAGATGACGATGATGATGATGAAGGGGAGGAGGCCTGTCCACCTGGATGTGACCAGAACCTGTACGAGAAAGTGGGTAGATTGCACAGGGGCACATGTGTGTTGACATGCAATGCAAATGTAATACATGAGCCATTCTTTGATGGCATGCTTGGGGCGCCCAAATGTGGTGCCATTTATGGGAGCAACTCTTTGCGGCATTGTGCGCACTAGCTTTGTGCATTTGGATGTCTATCATGCAGGTGTGTGACCTACGTGAAAAGCGGCTGGACGAGGAGGAGCTCATTGCTGATTTCACAAAGACCATTGAGGTGAGGTCTGCTTAAAAGTCGGGGCACAGCTTTAGGAAACTTCTTGAATGTTTTGGGTGCAAGTAGCCTTGCAGCTGAAAGTCAGTAGCCAGCCTTGTGCACCCGCGCTCTCTGAGCACGCTTATCTAGTCCTTATTTGCTGCATCACTGCATTGTCCTGCAGACCCTGCGCAAGGAGAAAGAGGGCTTGGTGAAGAAGCAAAAAGTACTGGAAATGGGTCTGTCTGCAATAAACCAGGTGAGGTATCTGTGTTGCAGATCAGGTGCCTGATTGCCAGGCCAAAACTAGCTCATATATTTGCAGGATTTTTTATTGCTTCTGCAGCTCACACTTGGTTATACATGTGCACATATTGTACAGAGTCATGTCTTTGGCAGGATAACTTTACCGTCTTGTGAGACTTTATTTAAATAAATCAGTACTTTTTAATTATCATATTAATATTCTATCAATATCCTATTAATATCCTATTAATAATAATAGACAATCATAAGCATTATACATTATAAAGATTATTAGCAAAAAAGGAGGGATGTGAGCATTACTAAATCAGCCTCAGCAGGCAGCTTAAAAAGCAGCTGCCTTGATGCGTGCACTGGCAGGATATCACGGAGTTCCAAAAAGAGAAGCAGAAGGCTCTCAACCAGATTGACGTGATTGTCAACTTAAAGATGCACCAGGTATGGGCGTCTTCCGAGGTTCATGTGAAGGCATGTTTGTAAGTTTGGTGACTGGAAGGCTATTCCATGGTTCCATTCCGATTCCATGGAGCCGTGCGCCCAAAGGCTCTTGCAATTGAGTGTATTGTTACAAATTTCACAATCTCATGAAATTTGTGCACTCTGCAATGTTTCTGGTATGCAATGTCGCAATGCTTGCGTGCTTGCAATACAACCCTTTCCCAACCTCACCACTTCCAAGCTCAAGCTTGCTCCTGATCACTGCTTGCCAGATTGAGTACCTGGTCGACCGCAAGCTCCCTGATGATAAATCAGCAGGCCTTGTGTTCAGCAGCAGAGAGCTGGAGCGCCTGAAGAACCGCATCCAGGTGTGTTTGTGAACGTTTGTAAATTTGCACTTGTTGTGTTGACCAGCTCATCATAACGTCTGCTATCTGTTCAAGGACCCTCTTCAAGGCGGCCCTTGTTTGATCCTCACTCAGCAATTGCATCAATTGTGAACTCTAATCCATGCAATTGTCCAAAACTTTACCCACAAATGCACTGTGTGACGGCTTTACCATTACGCAGGAGTTGGACCAAGAAAAGCTTGAACTCAAGGCTAAGCATAAGAGTCTCAAGAAAGAACATCTGCAGCTGCTCAAGGTGGGTGCCGCATACTTGCTTGACCAAGCTTTGGTCGCCAAAGTTGTTACCAAAGTCATCGTCACCGATGACTTGAGAAAAAATAACAAATTGAGAAGCACAGCTAGAGCAGGAGCCCCCAAGAAATTCTAGAAATCTGAACTGACGCCGCACCTGCTCCCTGTGCATCTCCCCATCAACCTCAGGACAAAGCAGACAAGGACCAGAGGGTGGCTGAGCTGGAGGGGCGGGCACATGATGTGCAGATGCTCAAGTTTGGCCAGGTGCGGCAGATGGTCAGGTCACCTTCAAGGGTCATCGGCATCTACCAAGCTTCCTTTTGTGCACCTCCAGCTGTTCCGGCTCCGTCACACCCAGACCTTGGTGTGTCTTGCTTTGGGGAAGCCATCTTGCCATATGCATGTCATGCACACGTGCCTGTGCCTGCCATCATCCATCTGCAGATCATCAACCTTGACCTATTGGACACTATCGGGGCCTCGCGCGGCACAGAGGAGCTGAAGCAGGAGATCAAGAAGCAGGTGCGCCCGTCTGCCACCGCACATGAGCTGCAACAATAGCTATCATAAGGCATCAGTGCTGTGCAGGTTGAGGTGGTGGGGTGGCTCTAGCGCTCAGGGAAATCATTCCTGCTTGTCGTGGCAAAAAGGGGCTTTTGACCACAACTTGGTTTTGCCAGGCCGCTGCCCATTGTGACCTGGGCCAGTAATGCTGCCTCACCATTGCAGGAGGAAGCTTACACAAAAGAGCTTGCTGAGTGGGACAAAAAGATTGCAGAGAGGACAAACGAGCTGGTGAGTTTGCCCCATTGCAGGGAGCGTGCTTACACTTTTTTTAAGCATTCGATGTGAGGCTCCTGGCAGCTCCACTCTACCAGCAGGTGTCAAGCATTGAAGCTAATTGCTATGGGCATCTGAGTGCAGGGTGGAGTATTGCAGGGGCCTGCAAGACAACCAGCTGTTGCTGACTTAACGCCTGCATGACCTGGACTGCAGATGGCGCTCACAGCCGAGAACACGCGCGCGTTGAACGCTGTAAGTGAGATGACAGCAGCGCAGCGGGGGCTGGAGGCTGGGTTGACAAAGACGCGGAAGACCATGTTCGTTGATCCAGTGCTCCAGCGCCGACAGGTTCGTACTGCTGGCTATTGCTCATACTGGGTGACCTTTAAAGCAATGCCCACGAACAGTCACATTCTCTGATATTTTGCGCCTGCTGCATATTGCCTCTTAACAAACCAGAGGGGAAGGCTTGACGTTGAGAGAATTTGCTTTTCAAGGCTTCAATCTAATTTCTGTCCTCTTACATTGCTTCTGCATTGCACATGCCTGACTTACTGCAGGAAGTAGAGGAGCGCGATTCTCTCGTGCAGCTTGTGAATGCACAAGCCACTGAGATAGAGAGGGTGAAAGCACAGATCTTGGCCCTGCGTTCTAAGCAGACAAGTGTATACACATGACACGGTAGCGCAAGGGGGTGTGCATCTTCGCAGCCCTTGCATGATCCTTTTTTATCCTGACACGCCTCATGTGAACTACCATGTAAATTTCATCACAGCTCAAACCACCCCTTTAGGCGATAGCTCGCTCTATACCCATCTTGCATGCCATGCACGGCAGCTTGAGCAAAAAGTAAGCAGCTAGAGCCTAGGAGGAATTTTCTGCTCTAGCTGTCCTGATTGGTTTGTGGCTGATCATCGTCTGTTGAAAAGTAGTCCATAATGCCTGAAATGAGATTAGGTTACATAGCTGTACCTGCCAATGTGTCTCCTTTTCCTTAATTGGTGTAGGGGGTGTTTCACCGCCTACGTAGTCCTTTTTTCTTTTCTAGTTTTTCTGCCAAACGAGGGCAGCCTAGCTGAAACCTAGAAGGCCTGCAACCTGGACCTGAACAGAAGAGGCGCAAACATGAAAAAGAAAGGAATTGTCTGAAAGCTAGAGGTTTTGGTGAAAAGCGACCGCAAGTGTGACACTTAGAGAGAGTCAAACCAGAAGGCGCTCAAAGGGCAAGCACAGGGCAAAGGATGAGACCGCTGTATATGTCTCGACTGCATATCTGGAAACACTTCTCAAAACACTCTGAAATGAGCAAATTCTGTTGTGCTTCTAAGAAAGGAGATCGAAGACAGTCTGATCAGGCAAGTCATGCAAAAGATAAGGGGCCTCCTCAGGATAGTACTGGAAGAAAGGAGGAAAAAGGACCGGATCATGATTATGAGGTAGCACGCTTTCTGCTCCAATCGTGAGGCCTTTTGAATTTGGTCTCGATTGGTACTAGAAATACATCATATTTTTCAATGCATCTGTAATCCCCAAGAACACCCGAGTAAAGTTGTTCGCAACTTTGCATTAACATTTGATTGTTTACATTTTGCTTAGATTAGGTTTCTGGAGCCCTTGGCTTTCCCATTTGTCTTTCAAGGTGAGGAAGCCAATTGGTGCTTTCTTGAGTTTGTCGTCCTCAATACATACATACATTGTTGGCTGGTTTCTTGACGATTACCAAACAGACTTGCAATGGAAGCTCAACAGCTGTTGGTCATAACATTGACAGCTGCTCCGATTTGCCCCCCCGTGCAGCCAAAGCCATGGGGATCCAAGGTCTTACTAAACTGCTTGCTGATCAAGTGGGTTTGAGTGGAGGAAGATCAGCTCAGACGCTAGTAGTCAGACTCATTTTGGGTCCCCACCTGCCGCTGCAGCGCACCACATACACGCGCGCATGCACGTGCACACATGCACTTGTTCACTTGCCTGCCGGGCACGGATGCTTTGCGGTGCTTTCCCAACTTCTAATGTAGTGATCCTGCAACTCCGCCCTTTCTCCTGGCTTTCCTTGCAACCCCAGGCTGCAGAGTGCATGAAGGAGCAGAAGTTTGAGACGTACTTCGGGCGGAAGATTGCGGTCGATGCCTCTATGCACATATACCAATTCATGGTTGTGGTAAGTGTGCTATGGTGTTCTTGACCCACGCCAATCCTCAAGTTCAGCTCACATCCTTTTTCCCTTAACCGCGTAGGCTCCCTGAACATACACAATTTTGTCAAACTTTTTCCTCTCTGACCTGCAGGTGGGACGCGTTGGTGACCAGTTGCTTACTAATGAGGCAGGAGAAATCACGAGCCACCTGCAGGTTCGGCGCAGTTCAGCCTCGTGGCTTGGTTACAGCAGCTGCAAGTCCTGCTTGCCACATGCGCACACCACATGCGCACACATACGCACACGCACCCGCACACATACGTGCACACACACATACGCACACACGCACACACACACGCACATGCGCACATACACACACCAACACAAACGCACACATGCACACGCTTGCATACACACATGCACACGCGCACACACGCACGCACACACACGCACGCATGCACGCTTACAAACCCAACCTCACGCCATGTGGGAGGCCTCTCTGTGCGTGCACTGCTGCAAGAGCAACCTTCCCATGCGTCTTGATGGGGCAGTGGCAGGGCATGCACGCAGCAGCGTGCGGCTGCCACGGGCTCACCGCCACAAGTGCAGGGTCCCTTTTGGTGGGAAATTGACCGGCGTGCATGGGCATTTGTGGCATCGACAGATGCTTGCCACAGTGGCATGCTGCTGCGCGGGGGGATGTACAAGGGGGTCCCGAGGGACATGGCCCAGCGGGGCCCGACAGGTGGTGTGAGCGCACCTATCGGACACGCGTGCGTGCGCATGCACACGCATGCAGGGGATGTTCTACCGCACGGCCCGCATGCTGGAGGCGGGCATCAAGCCTGTGTTTGTCTTTGACGGCAAGCCTCCAGAGATCAAGCGTGCCCAGCTGGACCAGCGCCTGGAGCGGTGGGCCAGGCTCCGGCCGCAGCATAGCATGCCCGCACCCACGCACTCGATCAAGGCCCTCAGCCCTGCATAAGCACAGGCATCCCTTGCCAGCAGCCTTTGCCCAACAAAGCCGTGGGCAAGACCCGCCCGGCTCTTGGCGTACTAGGACTGTGCACCACACCCCTGCCGACATGCAGAGGCCTGACGTGCACGGCCATGGAACGGCCCGTGTGGCCCACCTACAAGCACATGCTGCGCGTGCTTCAGATGCGACATCCTGCGGGGGGGCGCGTGTTGTTCTCATTGGAGCCTGCCAGCCAGGTGCCTTGCCTGCTTTGCTGGAGACGCGCCTGCCCAGCGCCGTTCATTCCTTCCTAGGGACATGCTGGTCCTGTGTATTGGGTGCAGCACCAGGGGCGTGCCAGCCCAGCACCGTGCAGACTGCCTGCAGCGTGATGGCCAGTGATGCTGGGGGTGATGCTGGGGCTCCACACAGGGGGATGGGCTCACTGCAGCAGCTGGTGGGCTGCGCTGCGCTGGTGCTGCCCTGCAGGCGCACCGATGCTGATGAGGCGCTGAAGAAGGCCCAGGAGTCTGGCAACCAGGAGGAGATCGAGAAATACAGCAAGCGATCCATCAAGGTGAGGGCAGTATGCCTGACGTGCCTGGGAGCCACCGCGTTGAGGGGCCCCTAAGCTGCCCCTTTTCAATTCTCTCACTCTCCCCTGCTCACACACGTGCGCACACACGGTCACACAATGTGTGTGCGCGCACCCACACATGCTCACGCCTGCAAGCGCGCTCACGGGACGCTCGGCGCCGCGCAGCCCTTTCACCCTGTGCGCCCATTTGCAGCTGCTGCCACCATCGCATGGCCCTGCAGGTCACCAAGCAGCACAATGAGGAGTGTAAGGAGCTGCTGCGCCTGATGGGCGTGCCCATAGTGGACGCCGCCACGGAGGCAGAGGCGCAGTGCTCCAGCATGTGCAAGGTGGGGGGCAGAGGCATGTGAGGGTGTTGCAGCGCGAGCAGGGAGGCCCAGTGTGCGTCATGCGCGCGGCCTGGCCAGAGTTATTTTGCGCCCATTTGTGCCCTTGGCATTTTGCCATGTGCCAGTCCAGGCGACCATGACGTCAGGTGCACAACGCCCACACAGTGTTGTGCACGCTCTTGTGCACACGCCAGGCAGGCGAAAAACAGGCGCTCCCAGTGCATGTGGTCCACCCGCCGCCCAGCTTGAATTGTGCATGCCGTGACCGTGTGTGCCAGCCAAGCAGAGCTGTGAATAGCCACCCCTCTCCTTCGCTCCATCCCTCTCCTTTTCTGTCTCTCTCCTTCCCCCCCCTTTTATCTCTATGTATGTAAATATGTTTATATCCATCTATCTATGTGTGTGTATATCTATCTATATCTCTCTCTCTCTCTCTCTCTCTCTCTCTCTTTGCGCCTTCTGCCCATGTGCCACTGTCTTTGCGTGTTACCTGGATGCTGGTGCTGATGCCGCGGCTGATGCTGCTGCCAGGCTGGCCTGGTGTTTGGCGTGGCCACGGAAGACATGGATGCCCTGACTTTCGGCACGCCCCGCCTCATCCGTCACCTCATGCACTCTGGGGTGAGTGCACGTATGCTGCTTAGTGCAGCAGCGCGTTGCCGTTCTGTGGTGTGTGCAGGCTTAGACTGGGGAGCAGGCGTGGGCCCACAGGTTGAAGGTGGTGCAAGGCAGTGTGCCTGTACGCTCGGGTGTTGGCGTGCCTTGGCATGTGTGTGAGTGCCTGTTGTGCCTGCATGTAGGTGATCATGTGCTGAGCTAGGGCCCTGCGCTTTTTGCGGGGGCTTCTTGCTGGGGAAGCTGGTGGGATGAGGTGTGGTGGGTATGCTTAAGGTGTACCTAGCACGTGTATCAAGCGTACATATGCTTGAGTGTCGAGCATAACCACTGCTCCACTTCCTGCATGCCCTATGTGCACCCCGTCCAGCATGCTGTATGCTGTGGTTGTGCTACTGGTGACGGATCCACCAAGTCTTCAAGCAGCACTTAGCCCTGTGTGGGGCCTGAATTTCCTTGCTTGGCATTGCATCCTGGGCTCGGCAATTCCTGCGTTGCGCACATGAAAGTAAGGGGGAGGGAAAGTAGCTGAATGACCGAGTGTCCAGCCTCCTAAGCAGAGGCCCATTTTTGTGTGCAGCCAAGCGCCAGGCACCCCTTGTTTTGCCAAGCCTTGCGGGGGCTGCACCTCCACTCAGCATCCATGCGCACCCCTGCCTCACTCTGTTTGATGGGACTGCTGTCTGATTGGGCGGCCTTGGCTCCTCATTGCGCATATGCCCCAAAAGGAAAGGCCACGGACCCCGCCTGAGCTGCCCCGCCCTCACGCCGCACGCGCACATGCATGCGTGCGTGCTCTCGTGCCATGTGCATGGGCGGGCGCGTGCAGGCCAACACGGTGCCCATCAACGAGTTTGACCGGTCCAAGGCGCTCGCCGCGCTGGGTTTTGATGACAGCATGTTTGTGGACTTCTGCATCCTGTGCGGCTGCGACTACGCGGGCACCATCAGGGGCATCGGCCCCATCAGGGCCCTGCAGCTCATCCAGGTGGGCGGAACGCACACACAAGGGGGACTGCGTGCTCACAGGCGGACGGCACACACAAGGTTGACTGCGTGCTCACGGGTGATCGAAACAAGGGGGACTGCGTGCTCACAGGTGAAGCAGACGGGCGCCTCCAACATCCGCCTGCTGCTTCTTGGCACCTCATGGGCCCATGCATGCAAGCAGGGCTAGTGGGCGCTGGGGTGCACAGCCAGTTGGTGGATACTGGTGCAGGCAGGGCTTGAGGGCACTTCGAAACCTGTGCTGAGCCCCAGCAAGCGGGGCAGCAGCGCCGGCCCCGCAGCAGAGGCGAGCGTGCCATCGCATGGCGTCCGTGTTGCAGTTCAATTGACATCGGGGCCGGTCCTTGAGCCGGGCCTGCTGGCAGACTGCTGGTCTTCCTGGCACGACCAGCATAGGGGAGCAGTGCGGTAAAGAGTCATCCGCGTGCGGTGCCCGGGGGAGAGCCGCGGCAAAAAGACTGCAGGACCGGTGGCTTGTGCTTGCATGCCCGTGCCGGGCTGCAGGAGGCTGGCCAGGGCCTTGTTGCGGGTGCACAGGCCTGCCCGTGGCGGTGGCTGCGCACCCGCAGAAGCACAAGACCATCGAGAACGTGCTGGCCTCGCTGGACCCCGCGAAGTACCCAGTGCCCGATGACTTCGAGTCGCAGTACCAGCTCGCACGCAAGTTCTTCCACACCCCAGAAGTTGTCCCCCCTGAGGTGCGCGCAAACTAGAGCCGGGAAGGCAGGGGCTGGGTGCCTGCAAGGGAGGCCCACACTGCGACCCGTGGGGGGCAGGGGTGAGGTGCAAAAGGGCCTGGCCGCTCAAAGCATCAATCTGCTATGCTGCATGTTTTGTACTGGTGCCCAGTGCCTGGAAGGGGCCTGCTGCAAGGCTGAGACTGGCGGGACTCAGCGTGCCTTTTGTTTGTTGCCCCCTGCTGGTCCGATATGGGGGTCTCCTCAAGCTGTTCCCCCTGAAGTGTCTGTACCCTTTTGCATACATGTCTGCGTGATGTGCGCGCATGCTTGTGCACCTCGGTGCTTGCTTTTGCTGAGCGGCAAGGATCCTGAACCCTTGCACGAGGTGTAGCACCCCGTTAACAACATCAAGACGGAGCACCATCGTGGGGCTGCCTCAATCGGTGCTTCACCCACGCCCTGTGTGCACGCCGGGGCGACGCCGGCGGCGCTGGCTCACCCAGGGCGCGCGTTCCATGAGTGCTTTGAGCACAAAGGAGCGCCAAGTGCCTTGCCAAGGTGCGCGTCTGCGCCAACTCTCTGCGGCCCCTGCGCCCTTGTGGGCGTGCAGCCGTATCAACCTTCTGGCGTTGGGGCTACTTAAAAAACCGGTCAAAGAATTGGTGCACCTGCAGCCACCCTGCGCGCCTCCCACTGCGCCCCACCCTGCAGGAGCTGCCCCCCCTGAAGTGGTCAGACGTGGACGAAGAGAAGCTGGTGGAATTCCTGGTGGGGCAGAAGAATTTCAGCGAGGACCGTGTGCGCAAGACCGTGGCACGGATCAAGGCTGCAAAGGGCAAGGTACGTCGTGCATGGCGTGCCCCTGGGCCTGCCACCCGCTGCCTGCGCACTGCTGGCTGCGTGCGCCGGTCTGGAGGCGCTGATGCGCTGATGCGTGTTGTGTGTCCCTGATGAGAAAGGTCAGGGCGGCACGCATGCCCTCCTCCTCCCCTCTTTCTGCGAATCAAGCCCAGGAACTAGGCAGCGCGGCAGTGTGCAACCAGCTGTGTTCAGAGGCCATGGCAGCTGGCGGAGAGCGGCAGTGCTTCGATTGAGAAAGACGCGTTGCCAAATGGTCGCATTTTGTTCACTTTGTGTTGCCAAATGGGGACACACCCTAAAACCCTAATTGAAGCGCTGGTGAGAGGCACACCATGCTGCTTGCAGGAGCTGCTGCGCTGCTGCAGAGCGGGGGCCGCACCTCAACTCTTCCTTGCCCCTGAGTTTGCTCGCAGGCCCAGCAAGGCCGGATAGAGTCTTTCTTCAAGCCTGCGCCGAACCAGCCGCCCAAGCCTGCAGCCAAACCAGGCGACGCCTCAGGTGAGCACAGAGGGCATGGGGCAATGGTGCCTTGGGCGCGCCCCAAACAGCCTGGCAGCCGGTTTTCTTGTCCGTATGCTCATAAATCTTAGCAGGGAGGAGGCCGCACAGGGGGATGATCTGCCACAGTGTGGTGCTGGCTCTCTTGATTATACTTGTCTGCTTACCTGGCCTGCAGAAGCCCTACTCCTCCTTGTCCTAAACCTGCTGAGCTCCATTCAGCCAAAGGCATGCGTGCAGCTCCCCTTTGCTGGTGACAAGGCTGCAGTTGTTTTTAAAACCGTGCTCCTCAGCTTGCTTGCTGCCGTTTGAACGGCTTCTTTCCTGCAGGCAGCAAACGCAAACCGGAGCCGGCCAAGAAAGGACCAGTTGCAAAAAAGGGGAAGCTGGGTGGAGTTGGAGGTGGAAAGAAGAAATGAGCACAGGGTGTGGGACAGACAAGGGCCTACGCAAGTTCCAGTGCCTGTGCAAGTATTGCAGCGGGTCGCAGCAGGATGTTGGCTCTTTTCACGATGTGCTCAAGGTTTGGGTAGACTGAATGAGTATTGAATGTTAAATTGTATCATTTAGCAGTGCAATTATTAAGTGATTGTTGAGGTGTTGTCCCACATGACTCAATTGTAGAATATGCTGTGCGGAATCTGGCCATGACAGGCTGGTGTTGTGTGGTCATAATGACCACATAAGCGACTTCAATATCTTTTTACTCTCTTCCGTTTTGCTGAATGTGGTTTATGGAAGTTTGCCTCCGTGGTAACTTCACAGCTAATGTGTCACCATTTTATAAATCATGGCTGTTTATGGCCTTGAGTTCTAGTATTGATTTGCAAAGAGCATATGATCAACTTACCTTAGCGTTTTGCTGGTATGTAACCCTCGCCTCTGCGATTTGCTAATTTTGTTTACCATGAAGTGATACCAAATAGAGTAGAAAGGTAGGAAGGTCAGATAACCGCTTGCTTAATCACAAACTTATGAAGATCAGACAAAACCTGCGTCTTACATTGTTGAAAATTGGCCGAAGTGGCCAGCCTGGCTTCGAAGAAAGAGAAAGAAAAGGACATAGGCAGTGAAAACACTTCCTACATCAATCGCCTTTCTTTGTTTATGTTGGTTTTAGAATCTAAGCCTTTGATTATGTTTGCAGGCTTGATAGGCTTCTGCTAAAGTTAAGTTAAAGTAAAAGTTAATGGGTTAACCGCCAGCCAGGTCGTTAGGCTGATTAATTTGTTGCTGGTCTTTGCCAGCCAAAAAATAGTCCATAATGTCCGAAGTGAAATGGCAGAGTCTATTGTGCCGTTGAGAAAGAAAATCAAAGACAGTCTGACCAGGCAAGGCATGTGGAATATAAGGGGCCTCCATAGAAAAGGATTGGCAGAAAGGGAAGAAAAGGAAAGA
>LFIK01001961.1_pt1 | contig 16482 bp, 10 predicted proteins | sample 643401 | NCBI WGS metagenome assembly LFIK01 (sample SAMN03777447, study PRJNA286221) | soda lake metagenome | biome: soda lake; feature: Kulunda steppe; material: water; isolation source: sample T5-Br brine of Lake Tanatar-5 | place: Russia: Kulunda steppe | collected 2010-07
CCGCAGTTCATCGCCAGCAGCTACCGCGCCTATGCCGTCGACGGAGACGGTGACGGCCGCCGCGACCTGCTCGACAATATCGCCGATGCCACCGCCAGCGTCGGCAATTATTTTCAGCGGCATGGCTGGCGGCTGGACGAGGAGGTGACGCTGCGAGCAGCCGCCCCAGCTGACGCCGACGCCATCGCCGAGCTGGTCAATCAGGGGCGCCGTCCCTACACCACCATCGGCGCGCTACGTGACGCCGGCATTGCTGCTGCCGACGCCGGGCAGCAGGCGAGACTCGACGCGCTGGACGACGACGCGCCGGCCACGCTAATGGCGCTCGACGGCAGCGACGGCACCGAATACTGGATCGGTCTGCACAACCTGTTCGTCATCACCCAGTACAACCACAGCGTGCTGTATGCGCTGGCCGTCTTCCAGCTCGCCGAGGCGATCCGTGATCGCCGTGAAACCCTGGCGGGCGATGCATGAGCGCACCATCGCGACACCCGCACCATTTGATCGTGATCGCGCTGCTCGCCACCATCCTGTTGTTACAGGCGTGCAGCAGCATGCGCAGCGTGCCGCCAGTGGATGACGAGCAGGCAGCTGTGCCACCCGATCAGCGTGATCGTGGCCCACGCGTGCCCCCCGACCTCAGCAAGCTGGGCGAGCCCGTGGTGCGCGACGAGCCACGCAGCCGCTGGGGCAACCCCGCCAGCTATACGGTATTCGGCCGCACCTACCATGTCATGGAGCAGGGTGCGGGGCATGTCGAGACCGGTATTGCGTCCTGGTACGGAAAGAAATTTCACGGCCGCCGGACGTCGAGTGGCGAGCCGTACGACATGTATACCCTGACCGCTGCTCACCGGCATCTTCCGCTGCCGATCTTTGCGCGGGTCACCAATCTCGAAAACGGCCGCTCGACCGTGGTCAGAATCAACGACCGCGGGCCGTTTGTCGGTGATCGCATCATCGACCTGTCGTATGCCGCTGCAGTCCGCCTCGACATGGTCGATCAGGGGACGGCGCGTGTTCGCGTCGAGACACTCAGCCGCAACCTCGATCCGCTACCGGATACTGTTGCCAGCCATGCTGTCGAACCGGACGGCGACTGGCACCTGCAGGCGGCGGCGTTTCGTGAGCGCGACAACGCCGAAGCGCTGATCGATCGACTGAATCGGCTGCAGATCGGCGATGCGCGCATCCAGAGCAACCCCGCGCAGGGGATGTATCGTGTCTGGCTCGGCCCGGTGCCGAGTCGCAACGCTGCCGAGTCGTTGCAGCAGCGTCTACTCGCCTACGGGCTCGGGCAGGGGCATCTGGTCGCACCGCACTAGCGACCGGGCGACCCGTCGTCTTGATCGGTATCAGCCGCAGCCGGCCATCGCGGCGGCTTCAAGGTGTTTTTTCATGTGGTCTTTGTTTATGGACAATCGAATGATGCGTATTCCAGCACTGCTGTTCCTGCTGCTCGGGCTGCTGACCACCGGGCAGGTCGTCGCGCAGACCACACCGACACCAACGCTGGTCCAGGTGCCGATGCCCGCCGCGCCGTCGATCGCCGCGCCGGCGCACATTCTGATGGAATTCGACACCGGTCAGGTGCTGGTCGAAGGCGGCGCCGACGAACGCTGGGAGCCGGCCAGCCTGGTCAAGGTCATGACCGCGTACGTGGTGTTCAGCGAAATCCACGCCGGTCGACTCGCTCTGGATGATCTGGTCACGGTGAGTGAGCGCGCCTGGCGCATGGGCGGCTCGCGGATGTTCATCGAAGTCGGCAACCAGGTCGTCGTCGAAGATCTGCTGCGCGGCATGATCATCCAGTCCGGCAACGATGCCAGCGTCGCGCTCGCCGAGCACATTGCCGGCAGTGAAAGCCTGTTCGCGCAAATGATGAACGCCTACGCCGAACAGTTGGGCATGCACAACTCGCAGTTCCGCAATGCAACCGGTTGGCCGGACCCGGAACAGTACACGACGGCGCGCGACATGGCGCTGCTCGCGCAGGCGATGGTCCGTGACCATCCACAGTTCTACGGCTACTACTCGGAACGCGAGTTCACCTTCAACGAGATCCGTCAGAACAACCGCAACCGCCTGCTGTGGCTCGACGAGGGTGTTGATGGACTGAAGACCGGCCACACCAGCACCGCCGGCTACAATCTGATCACGTCCGGGCAACGCGATGGCATGCGGCTGATCACGGTGGTGCTCGGCACCAGCGGCCCGCAGGCGCGCGTCGACCAGACGCGGACCTTGTTGAACTATGGCTTCCGGTTCTTCCGCCAGCACCGCTTTCACCGCGGTGGCGAGACACTGGCCGAGCCAGTGCTGTGGAAGGGCCAAACGGAAACGGTCGCGGTCGGCATCGCTGACGATCTGCGGCTGGTCGTCCCGCAGCGGCAGATCGAGACCATCCGCTCCGATCTGCGCATCGACTCGCCACTGGTCGCGCCGCTGACCGCCGGAACAGTGGTCGGTGAGCTGACGCTGCTCGCCGATCGCGAGTCGCTGGTAACCGTGCCGTTGGTCGTCCTCGCCGACGCCCCGGAAGGCGGCGTCATGCGCAGACTGGTCGACGCGGTGAAGCTGTACTTTCAGTGACCGACGCGGCGCCACGACTGGTCTGGTTGGGACGCCGTGACTACCTCGCCACCCAGTCGGCGATGCAGCGCTTCACCGCCGAGCGCAGCAGTCGCTGCCGCGACGAGATCTGGTGCCTCGAACACCCCGCCGTCTACACGCTCGGGCAGGCGGGGAAACCAGACCATGTGCTCGCCCCGGGGCAGATTCCGGTGGTGCGGAGCGATCGCGGCGGCCAGGTGACCTACCACGGCCCCGGGCAATTGATCATCTACCTGTTGCTCGATCTGCGTGCCCGGCAGCTCGGTGTCCGCGCGCTGGTATCGTTGATCGAGCAGAGCCTGATCAACTACCTCGCAACGCTGTCGGTCACTGCCAATGCGCGCGACGATGCGCCTGGTGTCTACGTTGACGGCGCCAAGATCGGCGCCCTCGGACTGCGGGTACGCCGCGGCTGCAGCTACCACGGCCTGTCGCTCAACGTCACCACCGATCTGGCGCCGTTTGCCGGGATCAATCCTTGCGGGCATGCCGGTCTCGCCGTGACCCGATTGGCCGATCTGGCGGCAGCCGACTGCAACGACCTGCAGCGTGTCGCCGCTGCCGTGCTCGCGCAACTGCTGCCGCTGCTCGGCCATCCACCGACGATCGACTGGGCGCACGACACCGCAGCGCTGGCAATGACCGGAGAACACACGCATGAGTGAGTCGCATATCCGCATTCGCGGCGCACGTCAGAACACCTTGCAGGGGCTTGATCTGGACCTGCCGATCGGTGAGCTGATCGTCGTGACTGGCGTCTCCGGCTCGGGCAAGTCGTCGCTGGCGTTCGACACCGTCTACGCCGAAGGCCAGCGCCGCTACGTGGAAACCTTCTCGCCGTACGCCAGGCAGTTTCTCGATCGCATGGACCGCCCCGCCACCGACCGCGTCGAGGGCATCCCTGCAGCGATTGCCATCGACCAGGTCAACCCGGTGCGGACGTCACGGTCGACGGTCGGCACGATGACCGAACTCAACGACCACCTGAAGCTGTTGTTCAGCCGGATGGCCTCGCTGTATTGCACGGGTTGTGGTGCGCCGGTGCGGCACGAGGACCCCGAGTCGGTGGCCTCCTCGCTGCTCGCCGAGCATGCCGACGAGGCGGTGCTGATTACCGCACGCGTGACGATCGCGCGGGGGCTTGACGCCGCCACACTCCGGCAACTGCTGCAGCGGCAGGGATATGACCGCATTCATGCCGAGGATGACACCGCGCTGGAGGTGCTGGTCAGCCGCTTGCGACTACGACGGCAGAACCGCGATCGGTTGGTCGAGGCGCTCGAGCAGGCGTTCAGGCTTGGTCAGGACCGACTCTACGTGCACCGCCTTGATGCCGACCGCGCGGTGATCGACAGTCGCGGCTGGTCACGCGCGCTGCATTGCTCGGCGTGCGATCAACACTACCAGGACCCGGTCTCGGGGCTGTTCTCGTTCAACTCGCCGGTGGGCGCCTGCCCCGACTGTCGCGGTTTCGGTCGCATCATGGGTATCGACCCCGATCTGGTCATTCCGAATCCGCGGCTGAGCCTGGCCGACGGCGCGATCCGCCCCTGGCAGACCGGCAAGTCGGCTGAATGCCAGCACGACCTGCTGACCGCCGCCGACGCCGCCGGTGTGGCTGTCGATATCGCCTGGCAGGACCTGCCGGATGAGCATCGGCGCTGGGTGATGGACGGCGACGGCAAGCGCTGGTATGGCGTGCGTGGCTATTTCGACTGGCTCGAGTCGAAAAGCTACCGCATGCACGTGCGCGTCCTGCTGTCGAAATACCGCAGCTACAGCGTCTGCCCGAGTTGCGACGGCGCACGGCTGCGCAGCGAAGCACTGGCGTGGCGCGTCGGCAGCCGTCACGATGCCGATGCCGTCCTGCCGCCCGCGCAGCGCTTCCAACCGGTCGGCAGCCAGCTCTCGGCCGCCGCGGTCGCCGAACAGCCCGGACTGTGCCTGCATGACGTGATGCGCTTGCCGTTGCAGCGGTGTCAGCAGTTCTTCGCCGACCTGCAGCTGGAGTCGGGGCTCGACGAGGCGGCCGGTCAACTGCTCGAGACCATCCGCCTGCGGCTCGACTATCTGGTCGAGGTCGGTCTCGGCTATCTGACGCTCGATCGTCAGTCGCGCACGCTCTCCGGTGGCGAGGTGCAGCGGATCAATCTGACCACCGCACTCGGAACCGCACTGGTCAGCACGCTGTTCGTGCTCGACGAACCGTCGATCGGCCTGCATCCGCGCGACATGCAGCGCATCATCCGCGTGCTGCAGCGGTTGCGCGATGCCGGCAACACGCTGCTGGTCGTCGAACACGACGCCGAGGTAATGCTGGCTGCCGACCGCATCATCGACATGGGCCCCGGGCCCGGCGCCGACGGTGGGCAGGTGGTGTTCAACGGTGCGCCTGCGCAACTGCTGAGCGACGCCGACTCGCTCACCGGGGCGTTTCTCTCCGGACGCCGTCGCGTGCTCGATACCTGGCGGCCATCCCCCGAGCCCACCGGCATGTTGCGTGTTCGTGGCGCCTGCGCCAACAACCTCGCCAACATCACCATCGAGATCCCGCTCGGTCAGCTGGTGCTGCTGACCGGTGTCTCCGGGTCGGGCAAGTCGACGCTGATGCATGATGTCCTGCACCGCGGCATCCTGCAGGCGTGGGGGCGACCGACCGACACCGCTGGCGCCCATCAGGCGATCGACGGCCTCTCGGCGATCGATGATGTGGTGCTGGTCGATCAGTCGGCAATCGGCAAGTCGACCCGCTCGAACCCGGCCAGTCATGTTGGCGCCTTCGATGCCATTCGCAAGGCGTTCGCAGCGCTGCCCGACGCCGTGTCGCGCGGCTACACCGCCGGCACGTTCAGCTTCAACAGCGGCAACGGCCGCTGCCCGGCGTGCGGCGGCAATGGCTTCGAACATGTCGAGATGCAGTTTCTCTCCGATGTCTACCTGCGCTGCCCGGACTGCGACGGTAAACGCTACCGTGCCGATATCCTCGACTGCCGCCTGCCGCCGGCACCCGGTCTGGCGTCGCCGCCGCTGTCGATCGCCGACATTCTCGAGCTGACCGTTGATCAGGCGCTGGCATTTTTCGCCGACCAGCCGGACATCACCCGCCGGCTGCGACCGTTATGCGCAGTCGGACTCGGTTACATGCGGCTTGGCCAGCCGGTTCCGACGCTCTCCGGCGGCGAATCACAACGACTCAAGCTTGCCGGGCACCTCGCAAAAGCCAGCACCGGCAAGCGCCGTGACGGCCATCTGCTGTTCCTGTTCGACGAGCCAACCACCGGCCTGCATTTTGCCGATGTCGCGGTGTTGCTCGGCGCATTCCGTGAGCTGCTCGACGCCGGCCACTCGCTGATGGTCATCGAGCACAACCTCGACGTCATCCGTGCCGGCGACTGGCTGATCGAACTCGGGCCGGAAGGCGGTGACGGCGGCGGTCAGCTGGTCGCCAGCGGACCACCCGGCGTCGTTGCCGAGCAGACCGACACGCACACCGCACGTGCGCTGCGCGCCGCTGAGCATGCCACGCGCCCGGCGCAGGCTGCGGCGCTCGCCGACGCCAGCGCCGGCTACCGCGCCACCCACCTACCGCAGATCGCCATTCGTCAGGCCCGCGAACACAATCTGCAGGCGATCGACGTCGACATCCCGCACGATCAGCTGACGGTGATCACCGGCTTGTCGGGATCGGGCAAGTCGACGCTGGCGTTCGGCATCCTGTTCAACGAGGGCCAGCGCCGTTACCTGGAGTCGTTGAACGCGTATGCGCGGCAGTTCGTTCAGCCGGCGTCAAAACCCGATGTCGATGCGATCAGTGGCATTCCGCCAACCGTCGCCATCGAACAACGCACCAGTCGCGGCGGCCGCAAGAGCACCGTCGGTACGCTGACCGAAATCCATCATTTCCTGCGACTGTTGTTCGTCAAGCTTGGCGTGCAGCACTGTCCCGATTGTCAGGTGCCGATCGACGCGCAGGACCCCGACACCATTACCGCACGCATTCTCGGCACCTTTGCTGGCGAGTCAGTGACGCTGCTGGCACCGCTGGTGGTCGCGCGCAAGGGCTATTACACCGACCTCGCCAACTGGGCTGCCGGCAAGGGCTACCGGTTTCTGCGCGTCGATGGCGTCATGCAGCCGACCGACGACTGGCCGCGGCTCGATCGCTACCGGGAGCATGACATCGACCTGCCGGTCGGTGAGGTGGACGTCGAACCAGCCAACGAGCGGCAACTCCGGGCACTGCTTGGCGAGGCGCTGGCGCACGGCCATGACAGCCTGCGCGTCCAGGCTGGCGACGGCCGCGAGGCGCTGTTCTCGGCGTCGCGCAGCTGCCCGTCTTGTCAACGCAGTTTCGACGCACCGGACCCACGACTGTTTTCGTACAACTCGCGGCAGGGTTGGTGTCCATCGTGCTTCGGCACCGGCCAGCGTATCAGCGGTTTCGACGCCGAGCAGAGCGGCGAGGAGTCGGCATGGCAGCAGGCCGACGGCGGCACCTGCCCACGTTGCGACGGTCAACGACTGAACCCGGTTGCGCGCGCCTGTCGCTTCCACGATGCCTCGATCGCCGACGTCTCGGCACTCAGCGTCGCCGCTGCGCGTGACTGGTTTGCCGCGCTCGAGCTCGACGCCCGCGCGGCGCAGATTGCCCGCGATCCGCTCGCCGAAATCCTCCACCGACTGGCATTCCTCGATCAGCTCGGGCTGGGCTACCTGGCGCTTGACCGCAGCGCACCGACGCTGTCGGGAGGCGAAGCGCAACGGATCCGGCTGGCGGCGCAGCTTGGCTCGAACCTGCAAGGGGTCTGTTACGTGCTCGACGAACCGACCATCGGCCTGCATCCGCGCGACAACCGCATGTTGCTCGACGCGCTGGGACGGCTGCGTGGCAAGGGCAACACCATCGTCGTGGTCGAGCATGACGAAGACACGATACGCAGCGCCGACCATATCATCGACCTCGGCCCCGGCGCCGGTGTCCAGGGCGGGCGGGTGGTTGCCGCCGGCAACCTGCAGAGCCTGCTCGAGCACCCGGACTCGATCACCGGCCGATCGCTGGCCACACCCATGGTGCACCCGCTTCGCGGCGAACGGCGCGGGTGCGCCGACGCGGCCTGGCTGGAACTCGACGGCGCCAGCCTGCACAACCTGCGGTCGGTCGACCTGCGCCTGCCGCTCGGCCGGCTGATCGGCGTCGCCGGGGTGTCCGGCTCGGGCAAGTCGACGCTGATCCGCAGCGTGCTCGAGCCGGCGCTGCGCGGCCTGCTCGACAGCCGTCGCCAGCGGCAACGTCCACGTCCCGAACACTGTCGCGGCGTGCGTGGCTGGGAATCGCTGACGCGCGTGCTCGAGGTCGATCAGGCGCCGATCGGCAAGACGCCGCGCTCGTGCCCGGCGACGTATGTCGGGTTCTGGGATGCGATCCGCCAGCTCTATGCGCAGACCGAGGAAGCGCGCATTCGCGGCTACGGGCCGGGGCGGTTTTCGTTCAACACCCGTGACGGCCGCTGCCCGGTCTGTGATGGTCAGGGCGTGCGTCGCATCGAAATGAACTTCCTGCCCGATGTGACGGTGCCGTGCGAACGCTGCAACGGCCTGCGCTTCACCACCGAAACGCTGTCGGTGACGTACCGCGGTCGCTCGGTCGGCGACCTGCTCAACATGCCGATCGACGAGGCGGTGACGTTTTTCGAGGCGCATCCGGCGATCCATCATCCGCTGCGGTTGCTCCGCGATGTCGGCCTTGGCTATCTGACGCTGGGCCAGCCAAGCCCGACGCTGTCAGGCGGCGAAGCACAGCGCATCAAGCTGGTCACCGAACTCGCCAAGGCGCGCCCGGCCGGTGGTCGTGGCTCCACCCAGCACACGCTCTACCTGCTCGACGAGCCGACCGTCGGTCTGCATCTGTTCGACGTCGAACGGCTGCTGCGGGTCCTGCACCAGCTGGTCGACGCCGGCAACACCGTGCTGGTGATCGAGCACAACCTCGACCTGCTCGCCGATGTCGACTGGCTGCTCGAGCTCGGCCCGGAAGGTGGCGATCAGGGCGGCCAAATCGTCGCCGTCGGCACGCCGGAAAGTGTCTGCGCCGGAAGCCAATCACTGACCGCACCGCTGTTACGCGAGCACCTCGCCAAACGCTGAATGCGGCAGCGATCGCCTGCGCTGGTGTCGAGACGCTCGGGGGAAATCATCAAAGCAGCTGCCCCTGCTCCTCCGCAACCCGATGCACTGCTTGGCGGGACAGGTTAGGGGCGGCGAGGACGACATCAACGGAACGGCCATCCAGGCGGCGACTGAATAATACCGATAGCCTCGCGGCAAGTAGTGCCGGGCGTTCGACTGACTCATCCAGCTCGATCAGCAGATCCACATCGCCACCGCGCCCTGCATCATCCAGGCGCGAGCCAAACAGCCGCACGCGTGCACCAGGGCCACATTCACGGGCCACCACGTCGCGGATCGTTTGCACGTGTTTCGAACTGATGCGCATAAAAAAGACTATAGCAGCGATTGGGTGACACAGCGAACATGGGGGTTATCGGAACCCGGCATCTGTGCGTACAGATCCCACCAAGACCGCTCTTCAGCGCGACCGCGCAGTTCTTGTCGATGTCCGGCTTATTGACCGAGGTCGCGCTTTCTCGGTCCTGGCGGGCTATCCTGAATCCTGTCTGTCCTTGACCATTGGTTGGTGACGTTGACATCCGGCTCCGGTCTCATCGCCTCGGAGACGACGTTGCTATCGAGGCCGATGATTCAATCAAAGCTGAACGGTTTGGCGGGCGTCTTGTCGCGCACACTTTCGATGATCGCGACATCTGCATTGGTCAAGGCTCGGGATCGGGTTGCAGGCTCGCGCGCACCGCCCAGCGACCGGGTTTGACCGGCTGGCCGGCCGCTTCGAGCAGTGCGCGGTTGAACGCCGCGCCGAGCAGGAGGATCAGCGCGGAGGCGTAGACCCAGAGCAACAGCATCACCACCGAGCCGGCTGCGCCCCAGGTCGACGCGGTCGCCGTGGTCATGAAATACCAGGCAATCACCGAGCGCCCGGCGACAAACAACAGCGCCGAGAGCACCGCGCCGGGTAGCACGTCGCGCCAAGCTGTCAGCACATCGGGAAGTACGCGGTAGACCAGTGCGAACAGGCTGGTCAGCAGCAGCACCGACAGCAGCGTGTCGTAATCGGCGAGCGCCAGCAACCGCTCCGGTAACCACTCGGCGGCAAACCGCACCATCGCCTGCAACGCCACCCCGGCAAGCATTGAGACCAGCAGGATGACGCCGATCAGCACGACGAGCAGCAGCGACAGCAGACGGTGCCAGAGCAGCACCAGCAAGCCGCTGCGCTGCGGTTGGGTCATCACCCCCCAGATCTGGTTGAGCGACTGCTGCAGCTGCCCAAACACCGTGGTCGCGCCGATCAGCAACGCGGCGATGCCGATCAGCGTCGGCCACAGGCCGGCGACCTCGAGTCGTGATTGCAGCACCGCCAGCTCCACGGCACTGGCGGCCGCCTCACCGATCAGACCGGCGAGTTCATCGACCAGCCGCCCGGCGGCGGCGTCCTCGCCGAACACCAGACCGACGATGGTAACCGCGATGATCATGATCGGCGCCATCGAGAACAGCGTGTAGAAGGCGAGCGATCCGGCCGAGGCAAACGCGTTGCCGTCGAGCCAGAGTCGCGGGGTGCGACGCAGCACCCGCAACCAGAAACGCAGCGGCGGCGGCAGGCGCCCGAGCAGATCAGCGATCGGCAGCACGCCCTGCTCTAATGGGCAACCAGCACCGGGCAGCGCGCCTTGTGCAGCACCGCCTGCGACACGCTGCCGAGCAACACCTCACCGACGCGACCACGCCCGCGCGGACCAACGACGATCATCGGGGCGTCGAGCCCATGCGCATGACGCACCAGCTCGATCGCCGGATCACCGGAGAGTCGCGTGCGCACGATCTCGACACCCGGCTCGCCGAGCATGCGATCGGCCGAGTCGAACGCCTCGGTCGCAGACTCCTCGGCAAGCCGCTCAAGTGCGTCCTGATCGAAACGGGTCATCCCGACCAGTTGCGCCGAGGCGCCGGGCATGCCGAACAGTTCACCGACCGACCCCGGGAAGACATGCACCAGATGCAGGCGAGCCGACAGCGCTGTCGCCAGCGTTGCTGCCAGCGCGGCAGCCTGGCCAGCATGCAGCGACCCGTCACAGGCAATGACAATATTGCGGACAGCTTTCATCAGCGTCTCCTGTTGTTCAGCGTGCGTGTTCGATTGCCTGCGCGTCGAGCCGCTCCATGAGGTAGCACAGACAATCCTGACGAATCACCCGCAGATCGCGGGTCAGCATGCTCGGCATCATCGCACGGTTCAACTGCAACTCGCCGCCGTGCAGACGAAAATACCGCTCGACGACATTGCGACCCGCCTCGTCCTCGACCAGCAGCGGCACCTCGGCCGCCTCGTCGGCATCGAGGTGCGCGAGCATCGTCCCCGCCGGGAGCTCACGAAAATTGCACGCGTCGATGTTCGGTCGCAGCAACAACGCCGATCGACCGTCGGCCGGGCAGCGCGCGCGCGCCTCGGCAACCGATTCACCGTCGGCGATCAGTTCGATCGGTTGCCAGTCGGGGACGCGCACCCGGGCGACGGTGTGGTAGACATCGAGCCCGGCCGGAACCGGGCCCTGCTCGGGGATCGACGACAACCGCAGCGCCGCTTCCAGGAATTCCGCGGCGCGCTCAACGCCGTGCGGCTCGCCGGGGCGGCCGCACTCGACAGTCACCGCCGGCGCCAGCTCGGCGAAGGCCAGCGACTGCACGCCAGCCGGACGGGTAAAGTACACAACCGTGCGGCTGAACAGCGCCGCCAGCGACAGATAGCGGCGATCGAGCCGATTCACGCAGCCGTAGTGCGGATTGATCCCGGTGTTGTTGTGCACATCGATGCTCGCAAACAGGCCGCGGCGGCGCATACGATCCCAGACTGCGCCGAGCAGCTGCGCTTCCGGGCTGCCGGTCGCTTCGGTGCCCGGCCAGATGCGGTTGAAATCCGGCTGACCGTCGAGGTGGCGCACCCCCCGGGCTGCGGCGGCGGTGTTGCCGACGAACAGGCAGAGGTCGCGTGGCAGCCCCTGGTCGTAAAACCGCCTGAGGACCTCCTGAATGGCAAGCAGGCCAGTCACCTCGTTACCGTGCAGCAGCACCGACACAAACAGCGCCGGGCTGCGCCGCCCGCTCAGCTCGATCAGCGTGGGTCCGCCAAGCATGGCGTGCAGGTCACGCGCATCGGCGTCGAGAAACCCGTCAGGCAGGGTCTGATGGCAACGCAGTGCGGCAGCGGAGTCCCAGCTGTGCAAGGTCATGGTTCGTCGATTGCTCCGTCATGTTGCGTCGGGCGCGGCAGGTTTACAGTCGCCACGCATGGACCGGCAGGCCGGACTGCTGTGCTTCCTGACAGGCGTTGACCAGACCGGCAAAATCCCGCCCATGGCGTTCGGTCCAGGCGATCTGCCAGGCAGCGCCGGTACGTGCGAGCCGCACCCGGTCACGAATCACCTGCAGGTACGGTCGATACGCGTCGTCGGCCAGACCGAGCCGGTTCAGCGCGCGTTCGGCCTTGGGAAGCAGACTCTCGAGCACCAGATCGCGCAGACGCACACGATGCCCACCCAGCCAGTAGACCTGCGCCGCGAGCCCGTCGCGCGCCGCGGCATAGAAGTTGCCGACCGCACGCTGAAACGGAATCTCCCGCTCCAGCGGCGCGCCACGATCGACACAGGCCAGCAGCACGCCGAAGAAAAACACTGCATTGGCAATGGTATCAGGAATCGATGGGCCGGCCGCCATGACGCGGTGTTCAAGACGCACATGGCAGTGGCCGGCGTCGTCGAACCCGACCAGCGGCCGATTCCATCGCCAGATCGTCCCGTTGTGCAGGCGCAGGTGCGCCAGCCGCGACTCTGGACTGTCCTGGCAGTGCGGCAGCATGACCGGGTAATGCGCGAGGTTTTCGCTGAACAGCTCGAGAAACCCGTCGCTGAGATAGCCGCTACCGAGACTCACCCGTTCGAGCTGACCGCTGTGCACAGGGCCGGATGCAGGCAGCGCCACGGCCTGTTCGAACAGTGGTACCCGCGTTTCCTGCCAGAGCTTGCGACCGAACAGGAACGGCGAGTTTGCCGCCACGCCGACACTGACCGCAGCCAGCACCTGCGCCGCGTTGAAATACGCTGCAGCGTCGCGTGCGCCGACCTGCAGATGGAGCTGCAGCGATGTCGCTGCCGATTCGAGCATGACATCGTGGCGCTGATCATGCAGCACCTCGCCGTCGCCATCGATCACCACGTGCAGCGGCGTCCGCCCACGCAGCCGTTGCAACTGCTGATTCAACGCACGGTAGCGGCGCGGCGCCGACATCGCGTCGAGACCGAGGTCGGTCAACCGCAGCGTCGGCAGAATACCGATCAGCAATGGTCGAACGCCGAGCGGCTGCCCGGCGGCAACGCACTGCTGCCAGAGACGCGACAGATCACGCTCACTGCGACGAAACGGATCATCGGCGAGCGCATGCGGCTCGCCGTTCAGCTCGACATTGAACCGTGCGAGCTCATGCACGACATGCGGATGCGCCAGCTGCTCGAGAAATGCCGCGTTGCACGGCGCTGGCCGACCCTGCTGATCAATCAGACAGGCCTCGACCTCATACCCCATACGCAGCGGCTGTTCGGCGAGCTGGCCAGCGGCTTGCCAGCGACCGAACAACGCCGTCTCGGCGCGCAGCCGGTTGGTAAAATCGCGGAATGCCTCCGGATCGAAGCGGGTACTCTCGATCTCGTCGCCCATGACGCCTGCCCTCCAGCAACGCTGCATCCGCTCAGCGGGTTGCAGGCGACGACGGCCGACCAAGTGCCGCACGCAGCGCATCGAGCCGCTCGGCCGTTCCAACGTCTGACCACAACCCTGCGTATCTGACACCTCCAACCTTGCCGGCATCGCAGGCAGCACGCAACACCGGCGCCAACGGCGCGCGCCCCGCAGGATGGTCCGCCAACAGGCGCGGGGAGAGGACGGCGACCCCGGCATACGTCAGCGTTGCAGCGTTCGGCGATCTCGGGTTGCCAACACGCCCGGCATCATCGAGCGTGAAATCACCGCCGCGGTGCTGCGGCGGATTGGGCACCAGCACCAGCGTGGCGAGGTCGTCGCGCGCGAGCGCGAGCTGCCGAACGTCGAGGTCGATCCAGACATCGGCATTGATCAGCAGAAACGGCGTCGACCCCAGCAATGGCAGCGCGTTGACGATGCCGCCAGCGGTTTCGAGCGTGTCCTGCCCCTCATCGCTGTAGACAATCCGCACACCAAACGCGGTGCCGTCTCCAAGCGCCGAACGGATCTGCGCGCCGAGCCAACCGAGATTGATCACCACTTCGGCAATACCGGCCTGCCGCAGCGCATGCAGGTGATGCACGATCAGCGGCTGCCCGGCGACCTCGACCAATGGTTTCGGCACGGTATCGGTCAAGGGTCGCAGCCGCGACCCGCGCCCTGCCGCCAGAATCATTGCGCGCATGCACCCCCCGGCGTGACGCTCAGCGCCCGGCCGACGGCAGGCGATGCACCCGTTCCGCCTCCCACTCGGCGCGCAGCGTCGTCAACAGTTGCAGATCGGGCTCGGCGCCGATCGCCCAGTCGAGATACGCGAAGAAGCGCGGCGCATCGTCAAGATAGCGTGACGGGCCGCCGCGGCGGCGAATGCGGGCGAACACACCCAGCACCTTGAGATGGCGCTGCACCGCCATCCAGCGGCAGTCGGACAGAAACCGGGCGGAATCGTCGGGCAGTGGCAGACCGACCTGCAGGCCTTGTTGATGATAATCAAGCAGCCAGGACTCGACCCGCGCTGCCGGCCAGCTGATGAAGGCGTCAAGCAGCAGGCAGACCGGATCGTAGCTGATCGGCCCGAGCACGGCGTCCTGAAAATCCAGCACCCCTGGGGCAGGTTTGCTCAGCATCAGGTTGCGCGGCATGAAATCACGGTGCACGAACACCTGTTGCTGCGCGAGCGCACGCGCGACCAGCCGATCGCGCAGGTCGGCAAGCCGGTCGTCATCGCAGATCGCCGCCGGCAGACCCAGATGCCAGCCGAGGTAATGGTCGACAAACAACTGCAGCTCGGCGCGCAGCAACTCGGCCGAATACGCCGGAAGACAGCCCGGACGCGATGCCGACTGCCAGCGAATCAGCGTCTCGAAACACAGACCGAACAAGGCGTTGGCATTGCCGGGCGACAGCACGTCAAGCAAGGTGTGCCGACCAAGGTCGGAAAGCAGCGCAAACCCTGCCGACTCGTCGACCGCGAGCACCTCGGGGACGTGCAGCCCGGCGTCATGCATCAGCGCCTGAACACGCAGAAACGGCGCGAGCGGTTCGTGCTCGGGCGGTGCATCCATCGCAATCAGCGATCTGTCTGTATACTGTAGCCGGTAATAGCATCGTCGACTCGCATCCGGGGTGATCGGCTCGAGCGTCTCGAGCACGGTGCCGAGGCGCTGCTCGACCCAGTTGCGCAGCGCGAGGCCCCGCGCATCAGGGCCTGAGTCGCCGGAAAGACTCGCGTCGCAGTCAGGAGAGTGCTTCAATGGTGGCCTCCGGCTTAGTGTCTGGGGCGATGGCATGCGTGGGTTAGCATCGGTTGTAGTCTACCCTGCGTGTCAGGTAGGCAACAGCCGAGTGGCAACAGCTTCGTGCAGGTGATCAGTCGTATCGAACGGGGGGAACAGGCGCGCCATGAGTACACACAAGGTGGCGCTGTTGCGTCAGCAACGGGGCCGACGCATCGAGCGCTGGCTGGGAGTAGCGCTGGGCACTGGGCTGGTCGCCATCTTTCTGGGTGCCGCGAACGCTGGCCTGTCGGGAGTCACCGGGAGTATGTGGTCTGACCCTGACGATCCGCCAACCGATGATGCGCTGGCGCCGGTAGAACCATTCACACCGCCTTCCCGCGACGTCTGGCCAGCGACGGATGATCCGGGTGAGCTCTGGGATGGCTGCCTTGACCAGCCGTGGGTGACCGGCATGCGCGAAGAGAGCGACGCGCAGCGGGACGCCATTCGCGGCCGCGTCGCCCCGGCACCCACTTTCCTCGAACAGATCCGGGTGGTCATCAATGCCGATCAGGCCGGCACCACCGATGGCGGTCGCACCTACACGGCCAGCGGCGACGTCACGGTGCAGCAGGGTGACCGCTGGCTCGGCGCCGATCGGGTCGAGCTCACTGCCGGCCGCGTCGACGCCAGCGGTCATCTGCTCTACGGCGATCCGGCGTTGCTGTGGGCCGCCGACAGTGGGTTCCTCAGACTCGATGATCTCACCGGCAGCCTCGACGACACGCGCTACTTCCTCACCGAGACGCTGTCGCAGGGCCGCGCCGACCGGGTCGACATGGACGGCCCGGATGTGTTGACCCTGACCAACGGCACGTATTCAACGTGCTCGCCGGCGAGTGAAGTCTGGCGGTTGCGCGTCAGCCGGCTCGAGCTCGACCGCAGCACCGGTGTCGGTCGCGCCTGGCATGGCCGGCTCGCCGTACTCGGCGTTCCGATCGGCTATGTCCCGTACTTGACCTTCCCGATCGACGACCGCCGCAAGACCGGGCTGCTGCAGCCGACGATCACCGACTCGTCGCGCAGCGGGCGCGAGATCCTGCTGCCCTACTACATCAACCTCGCGCCGAACTACGACATGACGCTGTTTCCGCGCTACATGAGCGAACGTGGCGTCCAGCTCGGCGCCGAAGTCCGCTACCTGCAGGAGCGCCACAGCGGCACCTTGCGCGGCAGCTATCTACCCGATGACGACCTCACCGGC
>LFIK01001962.1_pt1 | contig 16482 bp, 21 predicted proteins | sample 643401 | NCBI WGS metagenome assembly LFIK01 (sample SAMN03777447, study PRJNA286221) | soda lake metagenome | biome: soda lake; feature: Kulunda steppe; material: water; isolation source: sample T5-Br brine of Lake Tanatar-5 | place: Russia: Kulunda steppe | collected 2010-07
CATATGTCCAATTGAAACGCAGTTGATTCAACCGGCAGTTGAAATGCCGGTTGATTCAATCATTTTCCGGTTGATTCCTGGTTGATGGTTGAATCAACCGGTGTTTCAATCATTCTGGTTGAATCAATCATGGTTGAATCAATAGCCCAAACATTTCCGACGTGCTGTAAGTCATCACCAAGACCAGGAATGGGGTACTGCTAGTCATCCCCCTGATTCCCCCCTGACTTCTATTGTTTTCTTTAGTGGTGGAAAACACAGTGCTTAGGCCCTAGGTGACTCTTTTCCCTTAATTGACGTAGGTTGTGCTTCACTGCCTACGTAGCTTTTCTTTTTCGTTTTCTTACTATCATGATGCAAAAAGCTTTTGAGCACGTGCACATAATTATTGACTGTTTAACACACGCACCTTCATTACAATGCAAACCAGACACTGAGGCGCTAACCAGACGTCACTGCAAGGTAGCTCCTTTTTGGTTCGTGCATCAGTTGTGACCTGTGTAATTCCAATTGTCTAATTCCTGAAAGTTTTGATTGTGAGTGATGAAGTGATTCTGCAAACATTTGCACATTCACATGTTCAAAACTCTGAATGTCCTGGGTGCACAGCAGCCATACCACCCAGGCCTGCAATTCAGGTCATTCAGGCCATTAATCGTGAGGGACAAAGCCTTAACGCTGCAGCCCAATGTCCATTTGACAGCTCAAATACAAAGAAGCTAATCTTCATCATTCTGCTCCTCGTCTTCATCTTGTGCGTAAATGGGTGTAGGCTGCGTGGCCTTGTATGCCTCTAGGTACTTGCTGAACTCGTCATCCTTCTTGTCTGCGTGCCTGAGGATCCTTTCACGGGGGTCAATGTTCCTGGGGTCCTCCAGCTCGCCCTGAGTGGGAAAAGGGAGGAAAAAGCACACATGTGCGACGCTCAATTGTATAATCTTTGGCCACATGAACAAGGCTTGCGTTCATGCACACACACATGCTAGCACACACGTAAATATACAGTCACATTGACATGCGTACACACACGACACACATGCACAAACACACACGCATGCGCGCACGCATCCCCACCACCCCTCTAAATATTTCTCTTCACCCTGCATCAAAATCTGATCCTTGCTGGCCGCTGGCGCACATGCCATGCACTCACCCTCTGCTTCATGAGGTGCTGTGTGAGCAGCGTCTTTCCAGCGGGCACAATGCGTCCCTGCTTGCCAATGCCAGCAGCTGTGCCCACATCTGGAATCCGTGCTTTGGCAGCCTCTGCATGCTCCACACGCTGGCGTTTCCTGCAGGCACAAAGTCATCAGTGGTGGGGTGCCGGCTGCCGCAACTTACGAACGCGCCCATTTGCTCCTGCAACCTCAGCCACAGCAATGAGATATCTAGACTTAGAAAAGTAAACCACGGTGATTCAATGTTCAGCGCAGTAGGAAACTGATTGGCAGGCATCCTTGCATTCAGTGCTCATGTCACATGTGATGCAACCTTGAGAATGTTTGTGCGTACAATTTAAGCCGACCCCATAAGGTGGCATGTTGTCCTGGGCAATTTGCTCCAAGTTTGTTGATAGTACCCTCCAATTGAGATTGGACATGATGGCGTGAAAGACGTGCCATGGTACGTCTGGAAATGGATACACCTGTCCAACACCCACTTTTGTGTTTCTTCTTTGTACATAGGCAGCGCATGCGGGGTCTTGATGATGAGGGGCGCCTGGAAGTCAAATTCAGATGGCTTACGGGGCGCCCTTGTGGCGCCCAGCATCACACCACGCTCACTGAATGTTGTGCTATACAGTGCGCGGCAGCTGCCAGCCTTTCGGTTGCCTGTATGCATGAAATAAGCATCAATCAGAGTTGTTGTGTGAGCTGTAGACATACTTATGGGGTGGCATCATTTCTTTTATCCACGGTGGCAGCAAACCCCAACTAGCTCACGCACTCAAAATCAGCTTAAATTTCCAGGGCTGGGCGAGGCGCACAAGCGTTGGATCATTGACAATTATGGGCACCTACCAAGCCCAACAAAAATTTGGTTGAGGCGATGGTGCCATCCCAAAGCCGTGGCATTCCCAGGCACGCCAACCTGCAGGTAGCATCGAATAGGACGTCTTTGCATTGCAATGCAATATGCAGGACACATCCTAGATAGATGCAATGGATCTTCTTTTGGTGTATACCAGGTACACCAAACACATGCCTAAAGAGGTAAAGATGCACCAGTTAATGGAGAGCAGCCAAAATGCAGGTCTGTAACAACAAGTGGACAAATAGTGCATGATTATAGTAAAGCCCATGTGCCAAGGAGGCATAGAGTTTTGAACCTGCACAACTCTAAAGAATTATGATTCAACGCCTCGGCTTACCTTGCGCACAAGGTTATGCTTGCGCTTGTCTATAAAGACTACTGCCCCACCCTCATCCTTGCCGCCCATGCTCATGCCAGTCAGGATGAGCTGCGTTTGTGAAGGTGAAGTAACAAGAATATGGATATACTTGTATGTCTTGTGATTTGAGAATGCCTGAAACTTTGAGCCTACATTTCTGCATGGCTCAGAATGGCTAGTGCCCCTAATGCCTTGTTCCTCATCTTTTGCCATGAAGTAGGGAAGTTTAAGCCATTGAGATTTCATGTAAAGCTTAAGACCAGTGAATACGTATGAAGGTGCCCACATACCTGGTCATCAGGGCTAAAGATACATTTGGTATTGTTATATGCGCACGGCAGATCATCCCAGGTATGCACAGGCTGGGTGAACCTGTAGGCAGGGCCAGGAAGCTTTTGTAAATAGATTTCGAGGACAGCAACTCTTCTGATCATCATGCTTAGCTACCCAGTAAATCAACAGCAAGCCAGGCCCTGGAAATGTCTTAAAAAAAGCGAAAAAGCAAAAGTAAGTTGTGCAAGGACTTGTAAAATGAAGTGCTGAGGGAAGGAGGCTTGCTAAGGAAGAAGGAGAGGCATAGACCGAGCTCTTCTCCAAGACTTTCTGTAAACACTGCTTGTTCATGTAAGAGCAACATATCCAGGAATGGATGCAGCTTGTCTGAGCTTAAAAAGAGAATAGCACCAATTGTCTGTTGATGAGCAAGCTTCTTCCCAAATTTCAGGAAGTTCGTTGCAATCATTGTCAAAGCGCTGCTCTCCTATCAAGAGAGGCTTTAAGCCGATATCAAGAGCATATGAGTCATCATTAAATCAAAATCTTAAAAGCAAGCCGCTCATCATGGGTTTCCGACTGTAGCTGCTTCCTATGACAGTATTATATCCTGACATTTTGAAAAATCTTACTTGCGCAGGTCCCACAGCTTCATGGTAGAGTCTACGCTCCTTGATAGTAGAGAGAATCCGTCCTGCTCAGGCCATGCATAAGCAAGGATTTAATTTAGAAAAAAGTCTTGGACAAAGGCAGGAACCTTCAGCATTTCTTTGCTCAAGTGTCAAAGACGGGTGTCAAAGTTTCGAAGAGCGAGAGCAAGCATACCTCTATTTCTCGCATGGTGGCTACAAACATAACATTCTCACCTGTGAGAATGCAAGGCTTGTGGTTTCGGAACCAGCATCATGTCCGCCTCTGACTATCTGATTTGGCCTGGACACGTATGACCATGTCTGCGAGATGAAATGCGCATCACATGATCAGATTTCATGAGAAGTGAACTGCTTATCTAAAACCAGAACCAGCCACAGAAAGAAAATGTAGTAATGGTGCAAACAGGCATGTCCAATCTATGGTCATGCAGCAAGGGTAAGAGCGGCAATCAAAGAGGGCTAGTCCCAAATTGATGTGCCAGGCAATGAGAACAGCATGGAAAGTTAAAGTACATCCCTTGACTTGCGATTTCAGCTCCCCAACCTTGCATTGAGCAATTGTTAAAGAAAGGACCAGGTATAACATTTCACCTGATCCTTATATATTATATTACTCCTTTGGTGTGCCCTGCCTGTTATCATACCTTCGACAAGGATAAATTTCAAAGTACACTTACAACAGCGCTACTGTCAGACAAGAGTATGATCAGTTCAATAAATTAGGCATCCTTGGCCCACCTGCTTGCCGAGCATTTGCTGCTTTGGCACAGGCACGTTGCCAACAGCTGCAGAAGTACCAAACTTCCCTGAGAAAGCAGAGGGGAGCGAAGCGTAGTTGAACAGCAACAGGCAGGTGAAAAGGGTTTGGAAACTGAGCCAAATGCAATCCCTGCAGCCTGTCTACCTTTACTCTTTTGCATGAGTAGGTATGAGCTTGTTGTGAAAGAGTCGTAGCCAGGCAATCATCATCCAACGCCGAAAGCATAGCTCTGCCATCATCCATGAGGGACAGGCAGCACACCTGGCCTGCAATGGAAGTTTTGACACTGTGCCAGACAAAGAGGTGCCAAATCCATGTCGCCCATGCTCCCGACTTGAAAAAATACAAGGCTGGGCACACCGCCACTTTCAAAGTCACAGGTGGCAAAAGAGCTGCATTGGTGCCCTCGGCTAGCACGTGCACTCTGCAGGATCCCCCAGCCAAGGAGCAGCTGCCAAAGCCGCTGTCACAGCTGCGTTGGCGGCCCAGCATTGTGCATCCCACCTTGTACACTCCACAGCTGGATGCTGCCATCCAGCAGCGCCGCGCCAATCAGCCTGCCTTGCGCCCCATACGCGCACGTAGTGACGGGGGTGCGGCCGGGCTTGGCCAGCGAAGGCTTTATGACCGTCTTTTGCTCAATGGTGGAGGTGTCCCAGATGCGCACGGTGCCATCATCAGAGCTTGTCATGGCCTGTGCAGGGAGCAGGGGAAGAGCAACACATGGGCGCTCCCAGTAGGGGCCTCATCTCACGCCTCTGGCAGGGGGACCAAGACGCAGCAAGGTGAGGAGCAATGAGAAATTGCTATCGAGCTTGCCCGGAGCCCCAAAATTCATCCATTGTAGCGCCAGATACCAGGCGGCAGAAGCAGCAAGCAGACACAGCAAGCACGGTCAGTGCGCACGGGGGGGGGGCAGCCTGCAGCGCAGGGCTACACAGTCCAAGTACGTGAGGGCATTATGCACAGAGCTGCATTGATGTGAGCTTAAGCGCGTGTGTAATGTGTGCACTGTGCAGATGTATGCGTGTGCGCACTGGTGAGTTTCGCAAGTAAGAATCCCACCGTGTTCCGGTCAGAAGGGTGCCACTGTCCGCAGGTCAACCCTGTGACGTGGCCTTTTGTGTTCTTCATGTCTCTGATGTACATATCTCCCCGCATAAACTCGCCCAGCGTGAGACCGTTGCGGTCATACAATTTGGCCTGCGCATAGCGCAAGTGTGTGAACCTAGATACACTGAGACTTTGGAAAGGACGCCAACAAACTTATGCGCCCAGTGCCCGTCCTTCTGCCTGATGACTGCCTGAGGCCTTTGCAAGCAAGCAAGAGACTTTTGCAAGCAAAATCCTTCACAAGCAAGCTGTCTTGCACCAGCGACTGCTAAGATAGGACTGCACTTCAAGTCCTGGTCACTTGACAGCAGGCGAGGTGCCCTTATCGGATTCAAATATAATCTCCACAGCTGCACAGCATGCAGTCAGGCACGCCTCTGTGAACTGAACCTAATACCATGGGTAGCAGCACTTGGACAGCAAGCCTGGTTGTCCATTCACACTCACATTGTTTAGGCCACACCAGCCTAACATGCGAGCAGGCGGTCACGTGTGTGCACCTCTTGACTCCCACAGGTGCAGCACCCCTATAGGAGTGCAAAGTATGCGTGCGTCCAGGGCAAGTCCAGAGGCGCACATACCTTGGTTGAGCCCGTGACAACCATGAACTGATCCCCGCTGGGGCTCCAGCTCACGGACAGCACAGGGTGGCCTTCTTGGGGTTCAATCTCTCTGTAGATGTGTAAGGACAGGCGAGTGGAGGGTTGAGCCAAGGTTGAAACACTGCGCATACCTTGGATGCCAGACCAGCACACAAGTATGCATAGCAAAGGGGCCCGGCAAGCTATCTACATAGGACCAGGAAATTGCTGTTCAGTCAAGTATAGGGGCATTGGCCTCTTGCGAGGGCAGTAACGTCTGCCATGTAACCCGTATGACAGCTTTTGCGCTAGTGCTGGCGCAACTAATGCGTGCTTTGCAATAACCTAACCTTCGATGGTTGCAGATGCTCTTCCCTCAGGCACAAGAGGGCTTGAGAATTAACAAGAGCAATGGAAAGGAGCATAGATTGCAGTTGGCAGGAGCATATACTCAGGGTCTGTGCAGCAATGCCAGATACAACCCCTGCAGCAGGGATTACCTACCTAAAAGCCCGCATATCACTCTTCATCCCATTGAAGTCATAGATGCGAATGGTGTAGTCTAAGGATCCTGTGTGACCACCACAAGTTTTAAAAACAGCCACATTCCATGACATCCTAAAGACTCAGCATTGTCCTGTGGATGTGCATGCTAGGACAAATGAGCCACTGGAATGTGAGGGCATTATGGGTTAAGGTTGATGGAACGATGCATTGAAGGATCATGCTCGTTGGCACGTCTTGGCGCTTCCCAGGGTCCCAGATCCCAGTGTAACAAAACATGGCTGGGATGCGTGCCAGAAGCAAATCACAATGTGGGACCAAGAAATAACAAGCAGCCTCGATCACAACCAACACCATCCTTAAACACTTGCAACAGTCCACCTGCAAAACATTCACAGAATGTGGGGCCCATGCAAGCTCAGGCATACAATTTGGGAGCCAGCGTTCTGGCTGCCCTGGCTTCTCCTCTCTGCCAGAGCTGTGCCAGACAAACAAATTTGGTGCACAAGTTCAAGAGCGACTGAGCCTCACATGCAGGGCCTCACTGCTTGTGCAGACACATCCTACATACTGCTTGGCAGTCTGCCGCAAATGAGTGGCATAGTGATCTGCCGTGGCTTAACATGTGATGCCAACATGGCACAGACATGGTGGAAATGTGCAGCCCGCATGTGAACAATAGCAGCAAACAATATACACGGGTTTGGTCAAAAGACGTACTTGCTCAGGTTTTCCTGCTGAACCAGCACACCTGTCAGCAGCCGGCTCCCGCTGTGGTCTATGTCCAGGCAAGTGACAGCCTTGCTATGACTGCTACCAAGGGTGACCTCGTGTGATATTGGGAGTTGATATGGATCATCCTCATCTTCCTCCTGCGCCCACAAAAGAGCAAGCTCATGCATGAGTGGGAAAGCTCAGTATGGGAGCGCCAGCTAATTTCAACCAGGCACAAGAACCTCTTATTGCGCTCCCTGTGCTCACCTTCTCTGATCTGGTTCAGGAGCAATGCACGTCTTTGGTCCCTAAGGGTGAGACCAATTTTCGGCACACTACCTCAGCCTGGTCTGGCCTTGCGTAGAGTATCTCCGTCATTCAAGCAAAGCAAGGCATATAGTATCCCCATCATCAAAGCAAGAGCTTCAAAGGACTTGCGACTATCCATAAGCAAACTGACCGCTGTGTTGATGGAACACACACATGGTAGTCCCCACCGTTGGACCGTTCCCACCATTGGACCGCACCTGCCTAGGCAAAACAAGGGCACTTAAGCTCCCCAGCCATTGTGGCCGCCCCATTGCCTAGCCCCATCATGCGTTAAATGTGCACAAGTTCAAAGCAGTCAGGACGTGTTAAAAATTAGAGGTGGAGGCGATCTGTGTCTGGAAAGTTCAGGGGGGTAATGAAATGCTCGGTTTGCCGAGCACAATTCAGAAGACTTCCAGGTTCATGGAAGCCTGGTGCGAAATGTCTGGTTTGACGCTAGGAAAGCCTAGCCGGGGGCTGCGCTGGGTGATTCACATCAGGTTAGCAAAGGAAACAGATCCTGGCCTGCTTGCAATGTTTCTAGAATGACAAAAAATGGACACGCTATGTTTTCCCCTCAAATTGTCCTAAAGGTTTGAGGTGGCAACATTCCATATTATCAGGAGTTCAGAACATACCAGTGATGGTGAAGCCCTTTTCTGGTTGTTCAGTAGAGACCAACGAGTGCAACAGTCAAGTGGAGATATTTTTACTCAAAAATAGTTTTGGGACAGACTACACCAGGGTTAGGCCGTTAGCCTATTTTGAATTTTGTGCACAAATGATTCAGATTAACTTGCGCTTGATGATTCAGTTGAATGTTCGCCCGTCAGCTTTGAGAGGAGGGGGAGGACAGGGACGCACTTTCTGACGCCAACTGACCCTCCCCCCTTGATTTCACGTACATATATTTAAACACAATGCTTAAGACTAGATGGTTGACATGGGACTACTTAAAGGTGCAAAACAGATCAAAATAGGTGCATCACAGGGCCCATTTTGGGAAGGGTCCTCAAGATCCGCGAATTGATGTTTTACAGCAAGGCAAGTGATTTGGTTAAATTTTCAATTGCGAATGATTTGAAATGCGCAAATGACCCATCCCTGGACACCACAAATCATGCGTCACCTGCAAAACGCCTGCCTGAGTGCTTGTGAGCCTGCAGGGAGTTTTGAGTGTCTAGAATATGCCGTGCATGCGCATGCTAGTCAGTTCACCTACAGAGTGCTCATGTGCGTGCAGGTTTCCACATGTGTCTGTGTTTGTGTGTGCGTGTGTGCGTGAGCGCGTGCATGTGTGTGCGTGCGTGCGTGCGTGTATGCGTGCGTGTTGTGTTTGTGTGCGTGTGTGTGTGTGTGCGCGTGCGCGTGCCTGTGCATGCATACTTGTATGGGACATGCGTCAACCCATGCATCAACCTGCAATCCAACTGGGTAATGCAGGTGTAATAGCAATTGAGCTCAAATGAAGATTTAAGTCGGTGCTCATGCTTCCCTCTCCCTTTCCGTTTCCCTTTCCCTTTCCCTTTCCAATTCTGACTCTCCCCCTCCGGCAGCCCCCTCCCCCGGTGTGCTCAAAGCCGTTGTGAAAATTGCTCGGACAATTAATCTCTCCTGTCAGCCAGTAGGGGAAGCAGGGAAACTGCTGGTCACCCCGGACCAGCTTGTCCCGCGCCTCCAGCACAGCCTGAAGCTTGCTTTTCAACTGGGGCCTGGACGGGCTGAACTTCATCTGGTCTGTGTGGCTAACTAGCCATTCTGGCATCATGGCAAAAAAGCGGCGCTTCCCTAAACTTGCCCCTAAAGCCCCGCTCTCCTGGATTCAGCCTGCTTAGGTGGAAAGGTTTGGCGCTGCAAAGTAGGAAAGGGGGAGGGAGGTCTGGTTCGTGCATTTTGTGGATTCGCCTTTCCCAACAATGTTTGTGTGGCGACGAAGGAACCGCAAGATCTCCGCAGCCCCTGCATGCCTTAGGTCCATGTTTAGTCAAGGGCTTGGCTTGCGTAAAAAGCGCCTACCATACAGGAATGGCAGAAATTGATGGCCTGGGAGAGAAGCAGAGGTCAGAAGCATGGCCCTGAAAAATGTCTGTCTCGCTAGTTTTGTCCTCCCCAACCCTTTCACACCCAATTCCACATAAACCTTATGTCACAGGAGGAATCAAGGGGATTTTGACCCGGGAGCCTCTAACCTCCAAAATTGGTTCAGTGTGGAAGTGAAAGGATTTTCGAAAACAAGAATATTCTGTCCACACACTGCATCATCTTTCAAGCCCAAATACTGCACCATCAATCTCCCATTACACACAAACACTGCAAAGCAAAGATGTAAATGTTGAATTTAATAATTATTTGATCATATTTCTCATGATATTTTCTGCATAGAACATAATACTGTTAATAAATTTTTTTTGAAAATCGATGTAACAGAGGTTCTTGCAAGCACAGGCTTGCTCAGAAAACCCCACCCCTGCTTTTTTTGTACAATTGTGCAGGTCGACCTCAACACTGTGCCACCCCTATCTTAGGCAAACATGGCCGAAAAGGCGTCTCAAGGCAAAACTTTGCAGCCACCACGCCGTTTTCTGACCTGAGCAAAACGGCGCAGTGGCTACAAAGCAAATATTTCTGGTTCTAATGGTGCTCTTGGGGTTGAAGCTGATGCGGTGGGTGGAAGGCAATTTTTGAAAAATGTATGTCAGGTTGGAAGAGTGCACGCTGTCTCCTGCACACAGCCCCAAACTCTGAGCTTGAGATGCTTGCAGATGTGGTAAAATACTCCACACATTCTGTGTAAATTTGGGCGTGGGAAGCTCTGACGCTGAGCTGTGCACTCAAAAGAGGCAGATGTCAGGAAACGTCTTTGCCAACCGCTTTCCACCTGCACCTCTGATTGGCATTGCTTCTGTTTTATTTGATACCTCTTTTTCCCCCGCAAACTCCAGGCTCGTTCCGGCTTGAAAGCATGCAGAGGTTGCAGAGATATCGCATTTCCTGTATTGGCACCCACATCCGGTCACGACAGGGTCACCTGGGTCATTCACGGAACACACCTTTCCCCCCCCCAAAAATCGACTTCTCACCATCAAATAATCATGCAAGAGCAGCGAGAGTTCTGGAAAGTGGCGGAATTGGATCAAGTTTGGGAAAGTACCATTTTCCTTCCAAAAAGGTGCAAAATGGTGCCAGGATGGCCAATGGTGCGCACACCGCGCCCCCACCTTGCATTTCCTCACACAGCCTGACTTAGTACTATATGTACGTATTATGCATGGTTGGGTCTGGAAATGGGGCGAGCAAGGGGGCAGAAAAGCTCATTGGCCATGTTTAGGGGGGTCCTGTGATAGGGAGGACCTGCATGAATGGCAAATTTTCTTCAAATGTGTCAGCCTTCCTTCCTGCTCTGCTCTGCTTTACCTCCTCACCACTGAAGTGCCCCCCTGTAGTGGGTAGCCACTTGCACTGCATAGCTTTGTCTGAGCCCCAGACTCTATTTTACACACCTGGTACCATCCAGGACCTGGATCCAAGCGCAATTGCTTCTGACCTTGCCCAAGGCCCCCTTGCTCAAGGGGATTAGTTTGGGGGTAGATGCCCCTCCTGGCCCCCCACCCCGTTACAACCTTTGTTTTGGCCACCAAAATTCGACATTATACGTCAAAATGAAAATTGTACACGTCATTTATTGAAGAAAACCTACCAAACTTGTGGTTTTCACATCTCTGCTGCTTGGTCTTTCAATTTTTGCATCACTGGAAACATGTCAGGCATTCATTGATGTGCTCAGGTAAGGAAACGGTGCAGGAGCTGAATAGAAACGCCCAGAAATACTGCGACCCTGCAAGGGTGGGCCCACTGGGGGGGGAGGGCAACCACAGACACACTGCTTTATTGCATGCACACTTCTACCTCTCAGACCCAGAGATGCACAGCATCTCTCCGGCAGACCAACCGTGACATCCCTCAAGCTCACCTCTGTGGCTTCTGCAGGCCCCACGTCGTCGCCATCCTCTGCGTGTGGACGCGTGCGTGCATGCGTACTCTGTGGGTCTGTGCATGCATGCTTATGGGCATGCAAGTGTGCGTGTACATCCTTGTGCATGCTCAAAGGCATGCACACATGGCATTCAGGGCAGACTATTGGGAAGGAGTCAGGGGGCAATGGGTAATTACGCCCACCAGCCATTGTGCTTCCCCGGTGCCAGGTTATAAGCAAGGCTCACTGGAGCAGCATTATGGAGTTACAAGCTTGGAGATGCAAAAAAGGAATGTTGTCTCAAACTTTTACACCACAGAATCAAAAATCTGAGGGTCGTTTTCCTCATGTCTTCAGGTTCAATGGTGAACGTGCGAGCTTTCATGGTGACACATGTGCAAGTTGAGAAGGGCACAGGATGGGCTTGGCAAGCACACCTGCGCATTCACTGACATGACCCGGGCAGAATGCAAGTCCATTCAGGTGGTGACGCATGTCACATTCTGTAGCTTGGGACGCACCCGCATCGCTGGAGCGAGGAGGCACCAAGACAGTGCTGGCTACTGCACTGCTTGTGCTAGGCGCTTCAGGGGGATCTGATGGGCCAGGGCGTGGTGGGGGGCGTGGGGGACCGAATGAGGGCTCCTGGCGCTTGTGCTTGTCAAACACCTCAGTAGGCTTCACAACCTTCACCTCCTGGCCCCCTACGCGCGTGCACGCGTGTCTTTGTGTGTGTTGTGTGCGTGTAAGTATGTGTGTGCGCTCGCTCATGCGTGTGTGCATGTGTGTGGTAGCGTGCATTTGTGTGTGTGTATGTGCGTGCTTGTGCGCGCGCATATTTGTCCACGCGTGTGTGTGAATGCGTACATGGGGCCAGCTTCGGGGGGTTGAGTCTGTCATTGCATTTGTGATGATGAGTAAATCATCATGATTGAAGTCGGGCACTAAAAAACCTCAAAAGGATGTGACATGTTTAAGAAGAGTTGAAAACTTGACTTGAGAGCCTCCCATTTTAGGCCGACCAAGCCCCCACTTGCACCGGGCATTCAGCAGCACGGGTGTGCACTGTCAGCAGGACCACCAGCCTGCAAATGGCTCATGGGTGGGCCTTTTGCGACAGCTGCTTGCACCTCTCTTTAAAGGACCTCCTCCTCCTCTTCCTCCTCCTCCTCGCAGCAGCAGCAGCAGCCGCAGCCGCAGCCGCAGCATCCCAACTACCACAACTAGCAGCTGCAGCCTCCAAATCGCAGCCGCCAAAGCAGCAGCAGCAGCAGCAGCAGCAGCAGCAGCAGTAGCAGAGGCAAATGCAGGGTGCCTGCCTGCTAGATTCAGACACCCACACAGAGCGAGCGACTGCAAGCGTTATCTTAAGTACAGCGGGCGGGCAGCATGCGCGCACAGCCCAGAGAGGCTCTCACCGAAGCTCATGGGGAACTGCGCGCGCAGCTCGTCATCCATGCGCAGGTCAGGGTCGTCTGACAGCCCTTCGTCACCCTGCTGGCCCCCTTCCTCGCTGGCGTCTTCAACCTCGGCGGTGTCCACCACCATCTGGGACATTCAAAGCAGCAGTCCGTAAGGTGCCACCATATTAATGCATGCGCAAGACCCACAACACCACCCACACAGGGCTGTGAGCTATCGTCCGGCCAGTATGCGTGGTCCGTGCGGCACCATTTGAGTACGCTTGACAGACACGCCACAGGAAAAAGAGGGAGTCTGGCGGGCTGCGCCGCCTTTCAGGGACCAAGACCTAACAGGCTGCCCAACAAGGACCAGAACCAGGACTGGGGCGGTGCGCCAGTGGCCCCACCCCAGCCATGTCTCGCAGCGCAGGCCTCCAACAGGGGCGCACTGACCTCCTGGGTGCACCACTGTTGGAGACCTGTGCGCCGTTTGTGTTGACGTGTCGCTGCACATCAACATGCGTGGGCCGTCCTAGTAGCAACAGCTAATGGGCCTGGCAAGCAGCACAACGAGCTGATTCAGGCACAAGGTGCTGAAACAGGCACCAGCACGTTGCTGAAGCTTAGAGCGGCTTGCTTTGATGTCTGCATCAGGGCCCACCAACTCAGCTGGACAGCGCCACCGCCAACACTTACCGGTGCGTCTTCGCCTTGCTGCTCCCTCAGCTTGTCTACCGCAGTGATGGGACTGGGCCTGCAAGAAGTCCGTGCCGCAGCGCAACCAAACACTCTGAAAGCTGTCCCGCCTGACAGCACAGTGCGCCGTGCAAGAACGCATGCCAAGATCCTAGCACACCTTGCAGCCAGGCGCTCAAGCTGGAGCTTAATCCCAAAATACCATGAACACTTTGGTGGGCTCAGGAAGGCTAGGAGTCAACCCATCAGGCACCTGCCTAAAAGCTGCATATTTGTTCAGTATTACATTGTGTCTGCAGAAGGGCCACTGCGCCTCACAGCAAGCATCAGCAGTACCTGTTGGGGGCTCCGACAAAGTGTGAAGCTGCACTTTCTGCATCCTCTCGTGCCCTTTTTTCCTTCTCCCGGAGCATTGACTGCATGTTGGTTAACAACAGATCGGCAAACTTCATTGGAATTCCCTAGCAATCTCCCCCTCTCTCTCTTCCTCTATCTCTCTCTCTCTTCTCACAGATACACAGAAATACACACACATAAGTGTCACAAAAGTTTGCATGCGTTGCGCTTGTGCGCACAAATGCATCCGTGTTTAGACAAGCTTGTGCAACACAAATCACACATGCACGCACGTTTTGCACAGAGCAATGGCAAAACAAAGAGTCACACAGGGATGAAAGTGTATGAAGTGCTCAGTTGATCAATGTGAGTGCTAAGCATGGAAACACACCAGGCTGGGACCCTGGCCCCGGGCAGCCCGGGCAGCTCTCATCTCCCTCAGCTCATCCTCGTCAGACTCCATTTTGATGACATGAATTAAAATAACAAAATACGTAGTAATCTATTGTGGCGTGTCGCCTTGTTGCAAAAGTGGCGAGCAACAATGCGAAGCCCAGCCAAGCCCTGACCAAACCAGGTCTATTTCTCCTGGCTTGTGGCACACTGGGTGCAATGCGCTTCCTATTGGATGACAAGATGCGGCCCATGGCCAACAGCCCCAGCCCTGGGCATGAACTCAATGAGGGAAGTGGCTTTTTGGGCCTGCCCGGCCTGTTTCACAACAGGTGGGCAGCTCCAACCATGCAATACCATATCTCCCTGCATAATTTGCTGTTACCTCTTCTTGCAGCATTGCATGCGCGTGGCCAGCTTCTTCTGCTAGGACTCTAAACGTCCTTGCTCATTTGCATGCAGCCCCTTCCTTGTGGCTGTCCTCTGCTTCGCCGTCTCTCAACTGATTAAATTTTGCCTTACTTACTACGAGACCAAAGAGCTGCACTGGGAGAGGCTATGGGGGTCTGGAGGTACTTTCTTGCACTCCGTCAGCTTGTTAGCACAGACACACTTTAGATGTCCTGTGTTCTTCCTGCCTGCCCATCACTAGGCCCTTTGCTGTTGCCAAATGCACCTAATGTGTCACTTCTGCAGAGGCTTCCTGTTGTTGCTCTTTTAAATGCAGGGATGCCCAGTGCTCACAGTGCATTTGTAGTAGGCCTTACGACCGCTGTGGGCATCAAAGAGGGCACAGGCAGCAGTTTGTTTGCTGTGGCTTTAGTCCTTACTCTCATAGTCCAGTGAGTGCTACTTATATCCAGGTTCTGCATTTAACCTGTATTTGCACATTCATCAATGGAACTTTAGTGTGCCAGACCTTGCTTATGGCAATGGCTGCCCTTGCGAATGGAGTGTAGTTTCTCACTGTGAGAAATGTTATGAGCAAGATCATGAAAAAGACTCAAGCATGAAAAGGGATGGGCAGTCGCGGAGATACGGTGATGGTCTCAGCACATAGATGATACTATTTTCCTGTGCTCATAGCCCTCCACTTTCTTCACCTTTGGCCTACAGGTATGATGCTGTGGGTGTGCGCTTGCATGCTGGGCACCAAGCTGTTGCATTGAATGCAATTATTTCAGAGCTCCCGCAATCCCATCCATTGTTGCAAGCAGCAGCGTTTGGTAGTAATGGGAACACGGAGAATGGCCGGACCATGCTGCGTGAAAAGCTGGGTCACACACCACAGCAGGTGAGCTGGTTGGTTTGCTGGAACAGAACCCAAAAAAGGTGCTTATCTTGTTGATGCTAATAGCAGACCTTTTCAGGTTCTGAAGGACCTCCCTCTGGCATTTGAGTGTGGTGGTCCTCCCTGTTTGCTGCACTCTCAAAAGCTTTTACCATGTATGTACATTGCAACAAATCTCCAGACAGGTTTCCTCACAGTACTCGTGCCTTAATTCTTGAGTGCCTAAGGCTTCAGCTCTTACATGCCTGGATTGTTGCTGTCACCCGCAGGTTGTGGCTGGTTCAGCTCTAGGGTTCTTCATTGCGATCCTGTTCCATGGCATTTTGGCAGTGTCAAAGGGATAAGAGAAGGTTAAAGGAGCAGCGGACCTTGAACCAGTACAAGCACTTGATTTTGCCTGTCACAGCTTGCGTGCACAACCTAAGACATTAGCCCCTCTTGGACCAACTTTGGTATTCATTGCTTGCCACTTATTCAGTGTTTCAGAATCGCATGTTGTGATTCCAGTGAACAGCTTAAGTATTCTAGATTCACAGGTACAGTGGATCAAAGTTTGGCCCAAGTTGGGCCCAGGGCTCTCCCTCTGCAAATCTCTCTGGTGCTGAAAACTTCTCTTAAAGACTGCCTGGTGCTTGCACTACGTACAAACCTCTCCATTCGCATCATGTGATATGTTGCCAAAATGGCAACCCCAGGGTATAGGAAAAAGTATGGCACCGGGGTTCGAAATACAAAGTTCAAGTCTTTGCCAATTAGATAGTTGGCAGCGTGCATAAAGGAAAGGGTGCACTACATTATGAGCGCCTGAGGGAAGGAAAAAAGATAAACGGGCTACACATGCTTTCAGAGATCACCTGGAGGCATGTTGAGGGGGAGATACGTCATGTATGATGCAAGCACCTGACGCCTCACACAGGTTTTGAAAAGAAAATTAATGCAGGGAGGCTTGAAAAGGTAAAAGTCCCCGCTGTCACGCCAGATTTATGCAGTGCCAGATTTATGCTGCATTGTGAGCCTGAGGTTAGTTGAGTTAGTTGGAGGAGTATTTGATCCCTTGCTCAGTTCAGCTATAGCTGTATTTGAGCACGTCA
>LFIK01001964.1_pt1 | contig 16481 bp, 11 predicted proteins | sample 643401 | NCBI WGS metagenome assembly LFIK01 (sample SAMN03777447, study PRJNA286221) | soda lake metagenome | biome: soda lake; feature: Kulunda steppe; material: water; isolation source: sample T5-Br brine of Lake Tanatar-5 | place: Russia: Kulunda steppe | collected 2010-07
CATCCACAACAATCAGTGTGTTATACGGAGGTACATTAGAATCAAGAGTGCCGTGTGTAATGAGGAGTTTTCCTTTCAGGTTTTCTGCGATCAGCGGATTCGACTGATTGTCGTAGTTGGTTCCTTCTGTTGTCTCTTCCAGAAGTCCCTGCCACTTTTCTCCCCAGGCATCTGCATAGTTGCGGTTGTCGTGGTTACCCGCTCCTGAAACAGCTACGTGGTAAAAGTCGGGATAATCAAGAATGGCTCTGGTGGATGCAAAACCGCCGCCTGAATGTCCATAAATTCCAACTCTGTTTAAATCTATAAACGAATGACGATCTGCCAGCTGTTCGATCATTGCTATCTGATCAGGTATTCCATTGTCTCCCATGTTGCCAAAGTAAAAATCATGAAACTCCTTGGACCTGCCGGGAGTACCCTGTGCGTCAACTTCTACAACGATGAAGCCAAGCTCAGCCATCGCCTGCTTATCCGAACGTGAAGCTCTGAAAGATCGGCTGCCAACACTGCCGCTCTGCGGGCCCGGGTAGAGATAGTTCAATACAGGATAGGATCTGTTCTCATCCAGGTTGGTTGGAGTATACATCAACCCGTAGAGGTCGGTTACACCATCTCGGGCTTTTACCGAAAATGGAGTTGGTGCTTTCCAGCCATGCGCCTCCAAACCGGAAATATCTGCTGCAGCTAACTCCATTAGTTGGTTTCCATCCAAATCTCGTACAACTGTTACCGGTGGTGTTTCAGGAGTAGAATATGTATCGACCAACATCCCGGTTTCAACATTCAGATCTACATCGTGATTGGCAACACCGGGAGTTAACAGGGTAAGCCCGCTGCCGTCAAAATTGATTTTGTAGAGGTACTGGAAATAGGGATCGCCATCTTCACGTACAGATCCTGTAAAATAGATCATGCGGTTTTGTTCGTCCAGATGAGTGATTTCCCGCACATTCCAGCTGCCGGATGTGATCCGGTTTTTGAGATTCCCGCTATTCAGGTCGTATAAATAGAGATGTCCCCAGTTATCGCGCTGAGACCACCAGATGAATTCGTTGGTATCTTTCAGGTATCTCCAGCTGATCGAGTTAATTCCGGATTCAAAAAAGGTGTCCTGCCTTTCATTCAGTACGGAAGAGACCTCGCCGCTGTTTGGATCGGCTACTTGTAGATGAGCCTCTTTATGATCCCGAGAAACAGAAACAAATGCGAGAGATTCGCTGTCTCTGCTCCACTCGGCATCAAGCAAAGTACCATCCCGGGCGGCAATATGATCGGTGATAGTTGATCGCTGATAATCCGGTTCCATGTTTAAACGCACCAGTTCGGGCTCATCATGATGCAGATTGATAATTACTCGCTTTACCATAAAGATATGTTCATCACCGGGCAGGGGATACTTCCACTGCTGCAGTTCGCCATGACCAATGGCCGTAGACACCAGGTTCATATTTTTGACATTTCTGGCATCCTGCTGAAAAGTAGCAATTCGTTTGGAGTCGGGCGACCACAAAAGAACCGGGGCGTCTCGCTTGGTCCAGCCGGCATTATTTGTGGCATAACCGTAATCTTTCTCACCGTCGAAGGTTAGCTGGGTTTCATTTCCTGTTTCGAGATCCCGAATCCAGAGGTTGTAATCTTTAATGAACGCCGCTTTGGAACCATCCGGTGAGATCGACTCCAAAAATCGGTTATAGAGTGTCTGGTTCTCAGAGGTGTTGCACTCTTCGCCGTTTATACGGCACGTAAAGTTGATGCCGTTAACTGAAAATGAGATCGCAGAACCATCATCGGTAAAATCAAAACTACTGAAAGGCAAACGGATGGGGTCTATATTGAGACCGGTCATCCCGGAAAGCGTTTCAGCAAGAACTTCATGATTAAAAGCTTTTGTCAACTCTCTGTTTGACGGATCGGCTGCCATAAACTCACTTCCGCCGGAAACAGTTTGGCTGAACGTTAGTCTCCCGTCTGTTTGCCAACTGAAATTGGAAGCTGTGTTGATCACCAACGAGTTAGTGTACCGGCCAAGAAAAGACTCTGCACGTTTGTAATCTTCTTCTGTTACTGTTTCGAGCTGCTCATTTGATTGAGATGTCTGTACAGTTTGCTCTGAACTTGCACACCCGACAGCCAGCCACGAGATAGAAAAGGTGAGCAGAAAGACTTTTAGATGGAATGTGTTGAGAACCATGAGTTTGAAATTAATGAGTTTAAAAAAGAGAGATGACTATTCAGGAATATATAGAAATGCGGTGTATTTAAAAGCGAAAGGAATTTTTAAAAGAGTAGCGTGGAATAACCAGTAGAAAAGCAGCTTGAAAATCCGTTTGAACGGTCGGCCCCATTCAAACGGACTGTTTATTGAAATAAAGTTGAGTTGTCAAATCTCTATTTTTTCGGTCAGATTTCTGGCTTTCTCAAATGTCTCATCCATATTCTCACCGAGAAGGGTGTAATGTGCCATTTTTCTGCCCGGTTTACTTTGCAGCTTGCCGTAGGAGTGCAGGTGTCCGTCTGATTCGGCAAGAGCTTTTTCGGTGTTTTCAACTACTGCATCTCTTTTGTGAGCTCCCAGAAGATTGATCATCACTACGGCCGGTTTTCTAAGTTCGGTACTGCCAAGAGGCAGGTCGCAAACGGCACGCACATGATTTTCAAACTGTGAAGCAATTGCGCCCTCTATGGTGTAGTGCCCTGAATTGTGGGGACGGGGTGCGGATTCGTTCATCAGAAGCTCGCCGTTTTTGGTAAGGAAGAACTCATAAGCAAAAATTCCTTTTCCGTCGATCGCTTCAGTTGCAGCAATGGCCAGCTGCTGTGCTCTTTGACTAACTTTCGAATCTACCTGCGCGGGTGATTTTACAGCAACATTGATGTGATTTTCCTGAACAGTTTCGCAGCATGGATAGACCACATGCCCGGTTTTGTTTCGAGCAACCTGTACGGCCAATTCGTGTGTGAAATCGACAAATGCCTCTGCTATGATTTCACGGCTGTTGTTGCCGCCAAGTTTATCAAACGCTTTCTTCGCCTCTTTAAAATTTCTGACTGTTTCGTTTCCGTACCCGTCGTACCCGCCTTTGGAGGATTTCAACAGATAAGGCCAGCCATGTTTTTCACCGAATGAATTTAAATCATTTTCGGAATTGATAAGCGCGTAAGGCGTAACAGGGATACCGGCTTTCTCAAAAGTCTGTTTTTCAATCAATTTATTTTCAATCAGGGCAAAGCTATCGGGGGAAGGGTAGATAGGAGTACCGGACTGATCCTGGACGGCTCTTAAAATTTCTGAATCGATAAACTCATTTTCCAGGGTGATGATGTCGCACGATTTAGCGAATTCAACCATCGAATCGATATCGTCAAACGATCCGGAAAATGAAAATGGTGTCATGAACTGTACGGGTTCGTTTTCGGGACGGTCGGAGTAGACAGCAACCTGCATTCCTAACTCAAATGCTTTGAGTGATGACATCCGTGCCAGTTGTCCGGCGCCAAGAAATCCAATTTTAAAATGTGTACTGAGCGGTTGTTTCATAATTTGGAAGAATTTCTGAATTACTTATTAACAGGTGCATAAGGTAGTAAATCATAGAGAGAAATATTCCTTGAAACAAAGAGTATGAATTGAGTTTAATGAGTAGTGATAAACCTAAATTATATCATTGTTATGAAACGCTATTTACCTTTTCTACTGATTTTAACTGCACTGTTTTATTCCTGTACAACATCCACGGAAACGGATGACTCAATTGCTTCAGATATTCCACTTTCAACAGGTGCTTCGGTAACGGATGTGGATGGAAACCTGTACAAGGTTGGCTTCTATGAATCAGAAGAAAATTTAATAAATCCTGTAGTTCAGAAGTTCGATGCAAATGGCGAGTTGATCTGGGAAATCGAGCACGATCGCTCGAATGTAGATGTTCGGGCCGATATTATAACCCTCGATGCACAAAACAGACCATGGGTTGTTTTCAGGCTAAATGGCGGAAGCAGCAGTAGCAGTTATATAACGCTGAGAGCTTCATCTGAAAATGCGTTTAGCGGTGTTTTTCAACCAAATTACGGACAGGGCGGAGGGCCGACGGTGAGTCTACTGGCACGGCTTAATCCTGAAAACGGAATCATTGAAAGGGGGACATTTGTGACGGCCAAATTGAATAATGGAAATACAAATACTTTTCAAATCCGGGGCATCGGTGTTGCCGATGGATTTGTAAGAGTGCAAGCCGAATCTTTATTCAGACCTCCACACTCAGGGGCATCGTTTGTGCCGCACCCTGAGGCAAGTGAATTTGGACCTTGCGGCAGTTTTTTACTCCAGATCGATTTTACTGAAACGCTTGGGGAAATTGTAGAAAGTCATTTATTGACTATTCAAGAGGCTTCAGCACTGCCTAACACCGTGTGGAATGCAGACTGCAGTATCAAGCGGTAGGGGATGGACGAAACTACTGCAGGCTTATAGTTCGGATTTTATCACATAGAATCCATTTCAATTATGTTCAATTAATTAGTTCGAATAAAGTTCATAATTCAATATCTTTCCGCTCTATTAAAAACAAGATTTTGAATGGATTTAGAAGATAAATTACAGCAAATAAAAGAGCGGTACGACGAGATCAACCAGGCAATGGCAGATCCTGCCATTTATGATCGCCCCTCCGAATATGCTGAGCTTACGAAAGAGCATACACAGCTTAAAGAGCTGGTCGAAGATTTCGACAGGTGGAAAGAGATTCACAACCTGCTGGAAGGTAATTCGGAACTGATTGAAGCCAATGAAGATGCAGAGATCACGGAGATTGCAAGAGAAGAGAATAAAGAGCTGAAAACAGAGCTGGAAGAGCTTGAAGAGGCGATAAAATTTAAGCTGATTCCAAAAGATCCTGATGATTCTAAAAACTGTATTGTGGAAATCAGGGCCGGTACCGGAGGAGATGAAGCCGCAATATTTGCCGGTGATCTATTTGATATGTATCGCCGGTATGCCGACTCTCAAGGATGGAAGTTAAACCTGTTATCCATCACAGAAAGTGAGAAAGGCGGATATAAAGAGATTGTCTATGAGCTTTCCGGAACTGAGGTTTACGGGAAAATGAAGTACGAAAGTGGTGTACATCGTGTTCAGCGAGTACCCGAAACAGAATCTCAGGGACGTGTTCACACCTCAGCAGCTACCGTTGCGGTGCTGCCCGAAGTGAATGATGACGTTCAAATTAATATTAATATGAAAGATGTTCGTGTGGATACATTCCGGTCCAGTGGAGCGGGTGGTCAGCACGTTAATAAAACCGACTCGGCTATACGTCTAACTCACGAGCCGTCGGGTGTTGTAGTGGAGTGTCAACAAGAGCGCTCTCAGCATCAAAACAAAGAGAAAGCATTAGTTATGCTCAAGACCAAGCTGTACGATATGGAGATGGAAAAGATCCGCTCGGAACGTGCAGCCGACAGAAAAAGCCAGGTTTCTACCGGGGACCGAAGTGCAAAAATAAGAACGTATAACTACCCTCAGGGTCGATGTACGGATCACAGAATCAATCTGACCCTTTACAATCTTGATGATATTATGAAGGGGGATATTGACGAAATTATCAATTCACTTCGACTGGAAGACAACCTGGAAAAACTGAATGCCATTATGCAGTAAATCTCTGATCGGCATTTAGAAAAGAAAATAAATCACAAAAAAGAAAAAATTAGGAACAACGTGAATTTCCCAAACCCTTTTTATCGATGGAGACCCCACCCATGGCACGGCCTGGAAGTAGGCGAAAAGTCTCCACAACTAGTGAACGCATTTATTGAGGTTACCTCATTTGATGCAATTAAATACGAAGTAGATAAGCTGACCGGCTATATGCGCGTGGATCGTCCGCAGCGCAGCTCGTCCATGCCACCCTCGCTTTACGGATTTATTCCGAGAACATACTGTGGCGACAGAATTGGCGACATGTCCGATCATACCGATAAAGGTGACGGTGACCCACTCGATATTTGTGTACTGAGTGAGCGACCGATTGACAGGGCTGAGGTTATTTTAACAGCACGCGTTATTGGCGGACTTCACATGATCGATAACGGTGAAGCTGATGATAAGATCATCTCTGTTTTGGATAACGACCGTTACTACACAGATGTGAAAGATGTTTCGGATCTGCCTGAAGTAATTGTAGAGCGTTTACGACACTACTTTGGTACTTACAAACTTGTTCCGGGAAAAGACTCCGATGTATATGTAGATCGGGTTTATGACAGGGAGTATGCCGAGAAAGTAATCGAAGCTTCTGTGGCTGATTACCAGGATATGTTTGGTGAGTAACCTGTTTCGATCGAGACATGGTATCTCTATTTTTATGCAGTATTTATATTTGAGGTAATCTTAGTTAGGTGCTGTATTTATATAATGAATACCAAAAGAGATACGATGTCTGGTAAACCGGCCATGAAAGACCGGCTAATAAATTATGCCCATCGTTTGATGGGCATTTTTGTTTGTAGGATTGATCTCAATTAAGACATGGTATCTCTTTGACAAAGCAAAAACCAGCTATGGGTAATCTATGGTTGGAAGTGAACTTGTAAACAGAAAGCATACAGAGATACCATGTCTGTAACATGCTGCAAGTTCTAATCTAAATCCATATCCAGTCGATTCTGTCTTTTTACGAGCGTCAGAATGGTGTACTCAGCAACGAGCTCATCTTTTTGATTGTTCACCTGAACATCAAACCAGACCATTCCGTATGGCTCTTTATCCGTTTCGCGTTTTTGGCGAACCGTTTTCTTTTTCACGATCAGCTTGGTCTGGATCGTATCACCCGGATAGACCGGTGCTACAAACCTGAGGTCTTCCAAACCGTAGTTGAGCATTACCGGACCGGGAGCAGGGTGGACAAACATTCCCGCTGCCGCAGACAGAACTAAATATCCGTGTGCAACTCGTTTTTCAAATAACGAGTCTTTCGCCGCCACATCATCAAAATGGGCGTAGAAGTGATCACCGCTCAGGCAGCCGAAGTTTACAATATCTGCCTCTGTGATTGTTCTTCTGTGTGTGGTGAGAGCTTCACCCACGGTCAGATCTTCGAAATACTTTTTAAACGGGTGAATGTCGGACTCTTTTGTCTCCGCACCTTTTACATACTGCTGAACAATGTTCATGATGGTGGTTGGTGATCCCTGAAGAGCTACACGCTGCATGTTGTGCAGAACTGCCCGGGCACCGCCAAGCTCCTCACCACCACCTGCGCGGCCGGGGCCGCCGTGAATCATATGCGGCATTGGGGAACCGTGTCCGGTCGACTCTTTCGCCGAGTGCCGGTTGATAATCATAAATCGTCCGTGGTATGGAGCACAGCCTAATGTGATGACACGGGCAACATCATCATCATTGGTAAAAAGAGAACCGACCAATGATCCGTCCGCTTTATTGGCAATCGTAATAGCCTCATCAATATTTTCGTAGGGCAGAAGGGTAGTGACCGGCCCGAACGCCTCAACGGTATGGACCTCATCAACGGTAACCGGTGTTTTGCAGAGCAGAACTTTAGGTGAAGTAAACGCATCTTTTTCGTTTCCTCCGCTTGTGTAGACGGTATCAGTTACATCAATTAGTTTTTGGAGCTGTTCGCCAAATCGTACAGCCTGTTCAGAACTGGCAAGTGGTCCCATTCGCGTATCCTCTGATGCGGGATCTCCGATGGTTGTTTTCTCCAATCTTTTTTTGAGTGCAGTTGTCACATCATCCACCAGATCTTTCGGGATGATGGTTCTGCGGATGGCAGTACATTTTTGTCCGGTTTTCACCGTCATTTCATTGGCCACCTCTTTTACAAAAAGATGAAATTCATCCATGTCTGGAGTCACATCGGGACCGAGAATAGAGCAGTTAAGAGAGTCAGCCTCAAGATTAAACGGAATGTTATTCTGAATGATATTTTTGTGGCTTTTCAATTTCTGGCCGGTAAATGCAGAGCCGGTGAATGAAACGGAGTCCTGACTGTTGAGGTGATCAAGCAGATCGCCCGGCACATCAGCAGCGATAAACTGAACAGAACCTTCAGGAAGAAGACCGGAGTCAATCATTTTTTTAAATACTGCATGAGCCAGATAGGAGCCCATTGGGGATGGCTTGATAATGGATGGCACACCGGCGATGAATGCGGGTGCAAATTTTTCGAGCATTCCCCAGACCGGAAAATTGAATGCGTTGATGTGAACGGCAACACCACGCTTGGGTACACAAATATGCTGGCCGATAAATGTTCCGCCTCTTGAAAGTCGTTCAACACCGCCTTCCACATGAAAAGGAAGGTCAGAAAGTTCAATTCGAGCTTTGCTGGAGAGGGTGAAAATCGACCCGATTCCACCTTCAATATCAATCCAGGAATCGCGGCGGGTAGCACCGGTGTGAGTGGAGAGCTCGTAAAACTCCTCCTTATGTTTCATCAGGTACTGACCAAGAAACTTGATCTTAAATGCCCGCTGATGGATGGTCATCTCCCGAAGTTTTGGTCCACCTACGGTCCGTGCATATTCGCACATTTCTTTGTAGTCGAGATCTGATTCAACTAGTGTGGCGACTTTTTTCCCATTAACGGCGCTGATAAGTTCTGTTTCTTCTCCTTGTTCAACCCAATTCCCTTTTGCGTATGATGTGACGTTCATGATGTATGGTAGTTTATTCAATCCAATTTTTTGATGAAGATAATAAAAACCTTGGACTTGGAAATTGATCTCTGTGTGTTTGGGAAATAAAAGAATAGATGGTATTTGGAATGCACACAGTGTTGTTCCGCCTCATTTTTATTCTGTATTTCATGGAAAGCTCTCTGTTCGGCGGGGAGTGCGGTGCACTCGAATACCCCGGACGTTGCCCGGGGCTATGATCTGGCCGCTCTTTCAGAGCTATTATAAAGCAAAACACCAGAGTTATCCCAGTGCAAGATTAAATGACCCCAAAATTGTATTTCGGGTTTTGGAATTTCGTTTGTTCAACTTTTAAGTTATTAAAGAGGTTTGTCCTGTAGGGACAAAATATGGGTGGAAATCCCAAAGAAACCCAAAATCCCCTCCGAACAGAGAGATTGTTTAAAATGTAGGTTTAGATAGAGGCGGAATAGCAAAACCTCATTTTAAACCATCAATAATATTCAGAGATTCATCGCCTCTACTCTGCTATTATCTTCGATCTGCTCTCTTTGTTCGGCGGGGATTGTGATGCGCTCGAAATCCCCGGGCGTTGCCCGGGGCTATGATCTGGCCGCTCTTTCAGAGCTTTTTGGAATCTTCAGCCGCAGTTTGATCATGAGGATAAGTAATTTTCAGTTTGAACAGGTGAAATAAGGTTGAGCCAATCGATCAAGTATGATTGTAAGTTAAACTCCGTAGGAGTGGCCTGTTTGTAGCTCGGGGTTTCAACCCGGGAAATAAACATGCTTAATTATCTTCGCCGAACAGAGGGTGTGTTTTATAAATGAGGAGCACTGTTGAGGCGATATTCACAAACTATTTTATCGGACACCATCAACCCACAGAAAATTTTGCTACCCGATGCCAGATCAATCCAATTCCAATCATAACCAAACCGAGCAACATAATTGTCAGCTCAATCCAGTAGGCCAGAAAGAGGCATCCGAACAGGCCCAGGGCGGGAATCCATCTGGGATAGAGTCTCAGTTCGGCGGGCATCATAAAGGCGGATAAATTGGTAATGGAGTAGTAGATGAGAACCGTGAACGCACTGAAAGACCATGTAAACACCACATCTCCGCTGAGTACCAACAGGCCGATAACAACACCTGTGGCCAGAACAGCCGGTACAGGACTTTGAGTTTTCGGATTGATACGAGCTAATATACCGGGAAGGTCTTTCCGGCGCCCCATACTCAACATCACCCTGGACAAACCGAGCAGTAAATTAAGTAGTACTCCGAGCATAGCCGTTACAGCTGCAATACTGATCACCGGTCCTATGTACGGCAGAGAAAGTGCCTGTGCAACTTTCATGAGTGGAGCCGCTTCTCCCTTAACCGTATTACCAAATGCCTCCGCTCCCATAATATTCAGGGCTGTTATAGTAACGGTGAGATAAAGTACGACAATCACTGCCATCGCCAGTATGATCGATTTTGGGATGGTTTTACGAGGTTCAGCAACCTCTTCGCCCAGCGTAGCGATACGGCCATAGCCGGTGTAGGCCACGAACATCAGAGCGGAAGCAAAAAGAATAGAGGAGGTATCGCTTCCTTCAAACATATTCAGGATCGGATCTGTTGGGACTCCTTTTACAAACAACCCGGTAATGATCAAAGCAGTTAATCCTGCCAGTGTAATCGAAACAATCACTTTATTGGCACTGTTACTGCGGCTTATTCCACCCGAAACCAGGACCGTCATGACCAGTAAAATTGCAACTCCGGATATGACCAATGTAGATGTGGAGGCATGAATTTCGAAAAGGTAGAACAGATAACTTGCGCAACCCAACACAGCAGTTGCTGCAGAGGCCGATTTGGCAATCAGAAACATCCAGCCGGCCGTAAATCCGAAATAGCTTCCGAGAAAACGATAACCGTATTCGTATGTTCCGCCACTAACGGGATGTGCCGCGGCAAGCTGGGCACTGCTTAATCCGTTAAGGGTTGCCAGTGTTGCGGCCACGATGATAGCGATGAACACTCCGTTGCCTGAAATTTGAGTAGCAATGGCAATACTAACAAAAATCCCGGTTCCTACAATAGACCCGAGTCCCATTAAAATTGCCCCGGGAGTACGGATGTCACGTTTTAGTTCAGTCATTATACATGCAGCATTGGTTTAAAAATCTGTTCAATGATCTAAAATTTACTTTAGAAATCATATTAAGCAGGTCTTAAGTTCGGTGTATCAGGAAAAGAGAAACTTCAATTTACATTTTGTGTTATGATGTTCCGCTCTAATCAGATATTTTCATGAAGCCAATAACCCTAAATCGAACAGTATAAAAGAGATATGAGTTTGGAAAATCGGTGGTATGTAAAATACACCACAATTTTGCTGGGATTGATTTTGACAGTCTATGTGATGATAGTTGCAAAATCGATTCTGCTGCCAATCCTTTTTGCTGCACTGCTCTCAATCCTGCTTGCACCGCTTGCATCGTGGTTTGAAAAGTATAAGGTTCCACGAATTTTAGCTGCACTGCTCGCTTTGGTGATCGGGTTATCCGTACTGGTTGGCCTGGGCTACTTCTTCTATACCCAGTTAACGGCTTTTGTGGATGACGTTGATCTGATTAAGGAGAGATCTGAAGAGCTTCTTACAGGGCTGGAAGAATTTCTGATGACATGGTTTGATTTTGAGGGTTTTGTTCAATTTGAAGAGATAGAGGAGCTATTCATAGAATTTATTCGTGAAAACTCCGGCACTCTCGGCAGGGGTATTGCCGGAGCGGCGTCTGTGGTTACGACTGTTTTTCTGGTCCCGGTTTTTATGTTCATGTTTATAGTTTTTCGTGAATTTCTGAAGTCATTTCTGTTGAAGTTGTTTGGTCGAAAAAGTGAGATGCACGCTGCAAAAGTTCAAACTATAATGACCAACATTCAGGTGGTGGTTCAGCGTTACATCACCGGGGTACTGATTGTTATTGTGATACTTTCTTTTCTGAACAGTATCATGCTGCTGGTGATCGGAGTGAATCATGCCGTATTCTTCGGTGTATTTGCTGCCATGCTGAATATCATCCCATTTTTGGGGCCGATTTTCGGATCTGTTCTGCCGATACTTTATGCTCTCTTAACGATGGACTCCCTGATCTATCCAATTGTTATTTTGGCCGGGTTTTATATCATTCAACTGTTTGAAAGCAATCTGTTCACACCGGTTATTGTAGGCAGCCAAGTGAGTATGAACGCTCTCATTGCACTGCTGCTGCTGTTTTTGGGTGCTCAAATCTGGGGTTTAGCAGGTATGATTCTCTTTATACCGCTCGGGGCTATGCTGAAAGTTGTATTTGATGAAATTGATTCACTGAAACCATACGGCTATTTGATTGGCCGCGTGCCTGACGGTAAACGGGATGAGAAAAGTGTGCTGGCACAGAAAATCAGCAATCTGAAAGAAAAGGTTTCAAACGAAGATCACAGTGAGGATAAATCTGAATCGTAGATATTCGATTCCCGCTGCCATAAATAAGTTTTGAAACTGATTAAGTAGAATTTGAGTTTTTACTGTACTTCAGCATTTACATTCTATTCTACAAGCTCAATGTTTTTATGAAATCAGACGTAGCTATCATCGGAGGCGGTTTAGCCGGCTTAACAACAGCCTTTCTGCTTGAAAAGAGTGGCTTCAGCCCGGTTCTTTTAGAAGCAAGAGATCGTTTAGGAGGTCGAATTCATACAATCAGAAAAGACGGTGAAGCTCCTTTGGAGATGGGGGCAACCTGGCTTGGTCCGCAGCATAAATATCTTATTGATCTTTTAGATGAACTGAATCTGGAAAGAATTGACCAGCAGATGGGGAACTCTGCGTTTTATGAGTATATCTCTACAGCTCCTCCTCAGTTAGTGGAACTTCCGTCCGGTAATACTCCAACATGGAGGATCAAAGGTGGTTCTGATCAGTTAATAAACACTCTTGCAGAGAAACTCCAAACGACCGATATCCGACTGAATCAAACCGTAAGATCTATTCAGACAAGGGACGGATTAAGGATTGAAACCGATCAAGAGGTACTTCAGACTGATTTTACGATTGTCACGCTTCCACCAATCTTAATGATTAATAGCATCTCATTTGAACCCGGGCTTCCGGACGACCTGGTTCAAATCAGCTCAAAAACCCACACCTGGATGGGAGATTCGATCAAAGTAGCCCTGACTTACCGTGAGCCGTTTTGGGAGAATGAGAAACTGAGCGGTACAATTATGAGTAACGTAGGTCCTGTAAATGAGATGTATGATCACTCGGACCACGCCCGTAAGAGATTCGCATTGAAGGGTTTTTTAAACGGGGCTTATCACGCTACAGACCGAAACGAAAGGGAAGAGGTAGTGGTCAATCAGCTGCGAAGATACTATGGAGAGCGTGCTGATCGATATATATCCTATTCTGAGACTCTTTGGCGGAATGAGCCTTTCACTTTCACAGAGTATGGGGAGACCGTATTCCCACACCAGCATAACGGTGATAAACTGTTTCGGCAACCTTATTGGGGCGGCCGGTTATTTATCGCAGGTGCGGAGACTTCAAATATATCGCCGGGTTATATGGATGGGGCAGTTGAGAGTGCATTACGAGTTGTAAATCAGATCCTTTCCATAAAGAGTTGATCAGTGGCAGTGACCGTGATCAGCGGACCAAGTGGTTCCGGGCGGGCAATCCTGCTGAGCATCACCGCCGGTTAGGATAACTCCTGCAAGTACTAAACCAAGTATCAAAGCAACCGCGATACCAATCATAGCAGTTTTAGAGAAGATCCCGGATTGATCTTTCTCCATATGGCAATTTTTGTACTTCTTACCGCTCCCGCAGTGGCAGGGATCGTTTCGGTCGGGTTTTTGAGACATATTTTTCAAGTTAATGGATGGACAGTCAAGCTTTAATGTATTGGATTTCTAAATTACTTATCAGCTAAATTTAATGCAGCAGCCTCAGAGTACCCCTCATCTTTCAGAAGATTCAATAGCTTCACAATTTTGACAAGATTCACCGCAGCTCCTCGCCGGCCGATATTTTTGTATGTTTCACTCTTCTTTTCAAACCTTTCACTTTTCATGTATTGACGGATATGGGCACACAGATCTTTTAAATTAAGGTTTAAACTGATGAGGTGTGATGCCAGTTCAGGATGAAAATAATCGGCGTATTTCATGTTCAGGATACTCCAGATCTCATCGGCTTTTTCATTGAAATAGTTATAGCCTAAATCACTGAAGAGTTCTTTTTCATTCATCAGTTTTATAATACTGTTTTCGTCAAGTGTAGCTATGTGATTTAAAAAATCCGTTCTTTTTGAACGGACTTCAATCATATAAGTCTCTTCATTGAGTGAAGTGTCGATTTCCGGATTAAAACTGAAAATTCGTGTTGAAATTCCGTCCCGAAGACGGTTTACATTCCGTGCAATCAGATAGTTGAGTTCATCACGAACCACTTTCCACCGTTTTGCTTTGGATCGAACTAAAAGTACGTCAACAATGAAGAGTGTAAAGGCAGCACCGCCAAGCTCCACAAAAAAGTCGATGGCAAGTTCGTTATAAGCTTGATAGCGCCAGAGCATGAACATCGTGAGAAATACAACTGAATAGACTACGATGGGTATATCTGTGTGAAGGAAACGCCCTGTGATTTTTTGCCGAAGCGTATTTTTTGACTTGTTGTCTGTCATGATATTTGTTCAGGATAAGTAAGGTGCAAGACCGATAGTGCTGTTTGAATAAACGATATTTGATCTAGATCTTCCAATCATTTGCTAAAATATTCTTGGCCGATATTACTTTAACCTGAAATTTTTACAAATTGTACAGAATCAATGAAATTAAACTCAGGGTTAATGAAAAAGCTTATTTTTGTAATAGTTGCCACTTTAATAGCACTGTTCTCAAATCAGGGTCACGCCCAAACGGTCGTGTTTCAGGATATAAATCTTTTATCGATGGAGAGTGATCGTGTTCAGCCAAATCACACTGTAATTGTCAAAGACGGTGTGATTGACTGGGTTGGGCCGGCAGCAGAAGCTGAACTGCCTCGCGGAGCAGTTATTATCTCCGGTGAATATTACCTGATGCCCGGCCTGGCTGAGATGCACGCTCATATTCCGTCTGAACGACAGGGAGATGAGTATGTACAACAGGTGTTGAAAATGTATGTTTCGCAGGGAATCACAACCATCCGCGGTATGCTGGGTGAACCGTCTCACCTGGAGCTTCGGGAGAAAGCCGCATCCGGTGAAATTATCAGTCCGAGGATATTTACGTCCGGCCCTTCGTTTAGTGGAAATTCTGCAACCAATCCCAAACAAGCCCGTCAAATGGTCCGAAATCAAAAAGAGGCAGGGTATGATCTGCTGAAACTGCATCCGGGACTCTCGCGTGAAGTTTTTGATGCTATGGCCGATGAGGCTAAAAAGCTTGGAATGGAGTTTTCAGGACACATCTCCTACGATGTTGGTTTGGAGCGAACTCTCGAAGCCGGACAGGGTACGATTGATCACCTGGATCGCTATATGGAGTTTTTTTCGGGTGAGGCCGCTAATCGTCCTGACCCAAATATCATCTATTTCGGGTACGATTTAACTCCGCATGTGGATGAATCGTTAATTGATGAAGCTGCTCAACGAACGGTGGAAGCCGGAGTATGGAATGTGCCAACCAATACGCTGTTGGAGAATGTGTTCAATCCGGAGAACACTGTAGATGTGATGATGGACTGGCCCGGTGTGGACCGGATGCCGGAAAATGTGGTAAACGGCTGGCGGAATTACATCGCCAATATTCGCTCTTCTGAAGATTACGACGAACTGCAAGCTCAAAACTTTCTGGAGATACGCAAGAAACTGACGCTTGCCCTGCATGAAGCCAGGGCGGTTCTTCTGCTCGGTGCGGATGCACCACAAATTTTTAATCCACCGGGTTATTCTGCCCATCGCGAGCTGGAGCTGCTGGTTGAATCCGGTCTGACTCCATACGAAGCTCTGAAAACCGGAACGGTCAATGTAGGAGAATATCTGGAAGAGCCGGATCAAACTGGAAAAATAGCTAAAGGATATCGAGCTGATTTAATTCTGCTGAGTGTCAATCCTTTGAACTCCATTCCGTTCGGAGAGCATATTGACGGTGTGATGGTGGATGGTATCTGGTATTGGAGCGGGGGCTTGAATTGAGTTTGAACCGGGAATAAATTCCCGGCTCGTGTGTGTTACCCATAAATGGGTATGTTGAACTCAAGTTTAATTAAAATCTGAATATTAGAACCTACCCTTCTTTAAGACTCAAGTTGGCCAGTTTTTGTCCCATCTTAACTGCAGGAACAGATACCGGAGTTGCCCCGGCTTCCTGAATTAATTTGTCCTCCCTCTCATTTTGAGTGAGAACCCGGATAGATGCATCAAACTTTTTCTTTCTTAACTGTTCCACTATAAACACTTTTGTATGGATGTCACCTGACATGGCTAAGGTCATACTTTTCACCTTTTTCATATCAAGTTCTTCCCAGAAAAGGGCGTCCTGAGCATCGGCATAAATGACTCTGAAGCCTTCGTCGAGTAGTTTTTTTACACGATCAGGGTCTATATCGATCCCTACGGCTGATTCGCCTTTATTATGAAAATGTTTCAATGTAGCCTGCCCGGTTTGCCCCAGACCTATAACTACATATCTGGATGCACCTAAAGAGGCCGGTTGATGGTCCGGGTGTTTTACATCCCGCTCAAATTTGCGAAGCCAGCCACAGGAGCGTTGCCAGATCTTATCTTCGTATCGAACCAG
>LFIK01001965.1_pt1 | contig 16479 bp, 11 predicted proteins | sample 643401 | NCBI WGS metagenome assembly LFIK01 (sample SAMN03777447, study PRJNA286221) | soda lake metagenome | biome: soda lake; feature: Kulunda steppe; material: water; isolation source: sample T5-Br brine of Lake Tanatar-5 | place: Russia: Kulunda steppe | collected 2010-07
GTGTGAGTGTCTAACCTGCATTATTCACCAAGAAATTTGGTTGTGGATAAGGCGTCTCGGAAATGGTGGCGGAAACGTACACGTGTACGTTGAGCAAACCATTTTTGAGATAACGCAGTCCTCAGGCAAAATTCGCAGGGCATGACAATACGTTGAATAAAATTTTAGTCTATGTTTGATGTAACGTACTAATGTTCAAAGTGTTAAAACAAATCAACAAATATTTGTGAATAATGCAGGTTAAAAGAATATTCATTCTTCCATGTATTCGCTAAAATCCTTCAGGGGATCATCAAAGTCTTCCTTCAATTCAATGAGACCTTTTGCCTTCCCAGGAACCCGATCATCTGACTTTATCTTTTTTCCTGCTTTAAAAAGCAGATAATCCAGAAACAAATCAGCCTCTTTCTGCAGATCTTTTGGCAATAGGTTTATTTTATATTTGATGGTTTGCTCATTCATAATGCATTCTGAAAATTCATATTGACATTTACGCTGTTTTCAATACACACCTTACTTTATATAACGTTCTCATTATAATCAATCTAATTATTTAATGGAAAATTATCGAGTACCGGTCCCATTGACTCACTTTTCAGATCAACAAAATGACAAAATGACCAGATAATCCAGACAGCCTGAGGATCATCCAACGGGCCGCAGACCTGCAGTCGGAACAGATCAGAATCAAGTATAACGCACCCTACTTAATCAGCATCATTCTATTGGAGAGCGTGTAGTTATCGGTCCGGAGCTGGTAGATATACATGCCGCTGGCGAGATTTGAGGCGTCAAAATTGACTTCGTGATGACCGGAAACTACGCGATCATCAACCAGCACAGCAACCCTTCGCCCGAGCATATCGAACACTTCCAGGCGCACATCACTGCTTGATGGAATCTGGTAGCTGATCACCGTTACGGGATTAAACGGGTTGGGGTAGTTTTGATAGAGTTTTGCCTCCGTGGGTATCCCGGTCTGAGTCTCATCCTCAACAGAGACCGACTCCTCAGAGTAGAGCACGCCGGCGCTGTGTAGCCGAAACACTCCTTCTATATTTTCACCTGAACTATTTCGCGGAAGCTGAAGAACAAATGATTCTAAAGAAAAAGGGAAATAAAAAGACGCTCCTGAGCTAACCCGGGTGACCCAGTTCTGTTCAAAAAAATACTCCAGCACTTCCGGCTCTGTGTGATCAGCCCGCCTCTGGGGAGACATCCAGTAGCGTCCGTCATCCGGGTTGGCAATCTCCACAAACAGAACATAATCTTCGCCATCACCGCTGGTTTCTATATGAGCCTCCCGGGGCACTCCATCTATTCCTATAGACCGATTCAAAAAGATCAGGGACTGTTCCGATTGCGACGGATAGCTGAACTGTACTTCCAGCCCATTATCAACTGAATGAATGGATACAAGTTCGGAGTCCAGGTTCTCTGTTGAGATATCCCACAAATCTGTATCAGAAAAATCGGTCAATTCCGTGAATCCATCTTTTTGCACAACAGTAACCCACGCCGTGTCCGCAGCCTCTCCAATAGATGCGATCACTCCCGTCCTTCCGGGAGATTGCGGCAGGAAGTTTCCTTCATCATTTACAGCCCCAACAGTTTCATCCGTCAGCGACCAGCTAAGGCGATTGCGGCTGAGCTGCTGCGGCAGTCCGTCAAAATCTCGTAATGAGAAAGATGGACTGAATACCATTGTGGTATCGATGGAGGACTCTTTGGGTGATAGCGAAATCCGGTCTACTCCCAGAATTTCTATACGGGTTGAGTCTCTGAATCCATCCGCTTCTGCATAGATGTACCCGGTTCCCGGCTCAAAACCTGCAGTAAAACGGCCGCTTTCTGACACCAGTCCAAGAGATTCGTCAACGGTGTAGATCACATCATCGTTGGAAATTCGCTCTCTGCGATAGTTCTCGTCATAGGCGTGAACGGTCAGGTCCACATTTCTGCCCAGGAAGAGTTTTTGAAAACCGGGCCGTATCTGTATCCGCTCTGACTCACCGATTCCGGGATTTTTCATCGTTACAAACAGGGCGTTTGCCACTGCCCGCTGAAGGCCGCCGTCTGACGGATTGTTCACGACATCATCCTGAATCACCATCGCAGATGATCCGCCCCCATCCAGGTTGATGGCATGATCTACACCGATTTCCACCATAAAATCACCAAGTTCGCTGAGCATCATTCCAACACTGCGAGACTGGCGGCCATCCACAACAACAAAGTAGACGTTTGAAGTATCGGCAGAGAACCCGACGGCTGTCCGCGGATGCCTCTCTTCCCAGTTACTGCTCACAACTCCGTTCTTAATAAACTGCGTGCTTCCGCCCATCGCCTCCAGCAGAGGCTTGTCGAGCGGATTAAGGTTCAGCTGAACCTCGAGTGTATCACCGGTGGATATCTGGCCAAGAAATTCTGAAGCTGTTCCGTGCCCGGAAAGCACCATATCATACGACTGGATATCCATATCCCCCGAATTCGATTCAATCTGCTCCACGACCACTCTCATCGGGCGGTTTACAATCCAGGCGTCTACCAGCCGAACGCCAATTTCGGTTCCAAAAGCGTTTGTACCTGTAGTTTCACCAAAGAACGAGTTATACACGGTCAGATGATTCTCGCCCCGGTTCTGATTTATCCCGTTAACTGACAGGCTGTTCCCGCCTTCACGTTCAAGAGAACCGCTGAATGATGTTGTTTCGATAAAGGGCTGAAAATTGTCGTCAAAGGCGATCAGTTCTCTTGAGAATGGCTGCTTCAGAAGTGCACCGTCTATGATCTGGGCATTTACGGGAACGCCACCGGTTCCGTAAAAATCTCCGTTGATACCACCAACCACATAGACGCTGTCGTTTTCAAGCTCAGCCTTCATATCCATGGGGCGCTGCAAGCCGGTAAGCCTGTTATTTGCCTTCACGGTCCGGAACTCTACCTGCTGTTCACTCTGATCAATCCGGAGCACCTGGAGCCTCCAGGGTACGCTTCTGATCTCATATTCGGTATGATACATTCCCGGTGCTACCTGGGCGTGGTAGAGGGTGTCAATTTGCCCATGCTGGAACTGGGCCTCCGCTTGTTGTGGTATTGCGAAAGAGGAAATTAAAAGAAAAAGAAGAGCAGTGGTTGGTATGGAGTGTTTCATATCTGCCAACATTTTTTTGAGTTCAACAGGAACCTTTTGGGTGAATTGAAAATCCTTTTTACGGTTTAGGTTGAATTCAGAGTTCGAATTATGCCGTGCCTACGGCACTTCTTTGGAATTAGATCTTTCTACACCCCACAGAATCACTTCGTGATCCTATGGGGCTACGAATATGCCGCCCCGAGGCGGGGCCGGCTTCACCACTGAAAAGGTGACAAATCCGTTAATTTTTTCAATTAATCTGAAGTAAAAAATTGCCAGAAAATTGTACTCTAAAAACATTTATCAGAGCATAAATCCTATAATATTAGAAAGCACCTGAGGTGCGTCATATCCGTAGCCCATGGTCAGCGCACAGCGGTGGCCATGGGATAAGGAGAGACATCCAAAATTATGAGCACCGTAGGTGCGATATATCCTTGCTCCTGCAAGACGACCACCCCTCGACTTTCGAGTCATATGGCCACAACAATTCGTCAGACGACTCATCAACACTAACCCTCCAAGAGTTCCAAACTCTTGGAGGGTTGTCCAGTCGTCATGCAGAGTGTACGATTCCTGGTTCATAATCCTAACAGGCACCAAAGATTCGTCGGACGACTCGATAATTCATCAACCTGCATCTGTTTTATGGGCCTCAGTCGTCGGACGAAAACAGACGAATGAGTTATTTAATTAACGTCATTTTTCTTGAAAGTGAGCCTTGTTCGGTGGCCAGGCGGTAGAAGTAGACACCGCTTGGCAGTGCGCTGGCATCGAAGGTTGCGCTGTGCGTTCCGGCGCTTCTCTGTCCGTCGATCAACACCGCTACTTCACGGCCCACCATATCGTACACTTTCAGGCTTACCGAACTATTCTCCGGCAGCTGGAATGAGATGTTTGTGCTTGGATTAAACGGGTTCGGGTAGTTTTGGTCCAGGCGCAGGCTTTTCACTACCGGTTCATAATCGTCCCCGGCTGAGGTTACTACGCCGCTTGAAACCACTTCAGACGGCCCGCTCTCCTGGCTGTTTCTGTTGAAAGCCGTAATGGCGTAGTGATAGGAGGTTTCCGTATTTCCGGGTGAGTCTACAAACTCCTCCTGCCCGGTAATGGCTACAAAATTTTCCGGATTTGCGAGAATCTCATCTGCCGTTGGTGCGGCCTCCCCTTCTACCCTGTAGATTGCATATCTGACCAGAGAATCGTTTTCAGCCTCATAAACCGGGCGATTCCAGCTCAGTAGAATTTCTGAGCTTTCACCCAGTATTGGATTTTGAGTCAGCGCCATATTGTCTGGCACTCCGGGTATGGAAAGGTCTATTTTATCGTATGAAGGTGTCAGAGCCCTGTGCTTATAAAGATCTGTTCTCAGGGAATCGCGAATTCCCCGGGAGTTAAATACTGTCAGGTTTCTGCTGCGGAACATTACATTTCCATCAGCCTCAATTTCTCGTGTATAGCGTACTTGCCTGGGAACTTCGTCGGCAGAGTACCTGCCGGAACCTCCAAACGTATTGGGGTCACTTTTATACAATCCGATACCTGCATAAAATTGAACCCCTCCCTCTCTTGCCTGCTCCAGCCACCAGTCAGCAAGAAGATCAAAGTTCTGACAGCAACCAAACGCCCAATAGAGTTGCGGATTGATGTAGTCTACAGATTGATCCTCAATCCACATCAGGGCATCAGCATAGAGTGTAGTTCTTGCGCTAAGGCCGCTCGTTCCTCTTGGTGTTCCACTCTGCCAGATGCCAAACGGACTCACCCCCCACTTCACATATGGCTTCACGGATTTAATGGTATCCTGAACCGCCTGCATCAACAAATTGATATTATTTCTTCTCCAGTCGTCTTTGTTCGTAAAACCTCTTGGGTGAGCGGCAAACGTACTGTCATCTAATTGATTGATATCAGAAGAAGAGCTCATGTTATTGGGGGGATATGGATAGAAATAATCATCCATGTGAACGCCATCCACATCGTAATTATTCACGATTTCTCCGACAACATTTTTTACGTGCTGAATCACTTCCGGCAAACCAGGATTCAAAAATACATAGTTATTTACAGTAAGCAGCCATTCTGGTTTGCTGTGGAATACGTGTGTGCTGTCTCTTGGATAACTCGGATTCGCTTTAGCTGCCATCTCCTGGTCATATCTTCCTTCAATAGCAGAGAGCATTGCCGGATCCAGCGCTTCATACCCGTCTACTTCCTTTGCAGATGAGAGCTGACGAACCGCTCTGTATGGATTGATCCAGGCATGCAGCTCCAGGCCCCTCTTGTGAGCTTCCTTCACGGCAAATTCAAGCGGATCATAGTAAGGATCAGGGGGAGTTCCCTCTTCCCCGGTCAGATAGTACGACCACGGTGCGTGCTCTGAGTCGTAAAGCGCATCTGCCTCGGTCGTTACTTGTAATATAACTGCGTTGAAACCTGATTCAACAAGGGAATCAAAAATACTCAGCATCTGAAGCTGTTGGTTCTCAGATGTTGCGTTTCGATTGATAGGCCAGTCCAGGTTAATAACAGAAGCCACCCATGCAGCTCTGAACTCCTGGTTTCTGTTATTCTCCTCTTCATCTGCATTTTGGGCGTTCAGAACATCGAGGCTAAAAACACTGATGATCAGAAGAAGTGACAGAGCAATTTTTTTTGAAAATAGATGCATAATTTTTTTAAAGATAGGGTAAAAATAAAGGTTGAGGGCTGCCGGCAGTGGCAGCCCCAACCAAATTAGAACATATAGAAGTGTCTTATTTCACAAGAGTCATCTTGCGGGTAATCTGTACGCCGTTGCTGTTGAGCCGGTAGAAATAAATTCCGGATGACAGGCTGCTTGCATTGAACGTGTAGGTGTGTGAGCCGGCATTGAGCTGCTGACCGCTCAGGATGCTCGCTACTTCACGGCCTGAGATGTCGTACACCTTCAGCGTGGTTTCACCGCCCTGTCCCAGCGTAAACTCAATGTTTGTTGTGGGGTTAAACGGGTTCGGGTAGTTTTGATCCAGCGAGTAACCTTCGGGCCGGTCGTATGGAGCATCAACTATGCTTGTTGCCGTTCCCGTGAAATATTGGACAGCAGGAAATGCTGCGCCGGAGTTTCTGAAAGAACCAATATAAATTGCTGTTCCATCAAGACTAAACTCTACGGCTCTTGGCACCTGATCACCAGGTAGGAATTCAGGGTCGGGACCAAATGGATCTTCTCCATGAAATTCCCAAACTACGCTATCCTCTCGCGCCCATGTTTCAGGATTGTAGCCATACCATACATTTGGAGTGTAATTTGCAAATACTTCTTCATCTGGACGAAGGTAGTTAGCAGCACTTAACCACAACTGACCGTTGCTTGGATGCTTAACTATTGCTTCGATATCGCTTCCCTGCAGAACTGAATCGGGCTCCGTTGGCCATGGTGAAAGTTCATTTGCACGTTCCCAGATATACATTGTGTTTGCTGTAAAACGTGGGATATACAGTGTGTTTCCATCATCTGAAACTTCCATGGTACGGCCGATTGCAGGTACACCTTCAACAATAACTTCTCTGTTTTCCAGATTGGAATCATATCTTACAACGTCACCACCAACAACACCAGTAATGTATACATTTCCAGCGGCATCAACAGCAGGAGCTGTTAGAGAACTTCCCGTTTCAGGAGATACAATAGCAATACCTTCACCGGTCTGATGGTCAATCAACCCAAGTACAGAGCCATGTGCATAGAGTATATCACCGTTAGCAGCTGCTCTCATTCCGCGGCCATTGCTTCCTGCAAAACGCATTGTATCTTGTCCGGCAACAATTTGCTGAATAGGCGAAAAATCTACCTCTGTTCCATCAGGGTTGAAGATTCTTACGTCAACAACAGCTATAGATGAGTCTTCTCTGAAAGCTCCGGTTCCATAAAAATCATGAATCCAGATTTTCCCTTCTCCATCTACGGCAATACCGTGGTTACTTCCAGTGGTGTCCCCCGCAGGGAAGTTTCCCTGAGCTGTCCACTGTGCGTTTACTAATAATGGCAACAGTGCCATCATCGTAAGAAATAGTAGTGTTTTCTTCATAAGAGTACTCCTTGTATTTGTTTTTTATTGTTTGTTGTGATGGGTTGCAGTTTTGCAAAACCATTGTATGCTTAAATTTTTTACTCCACGCCAAAATATGGGGCACCCTGGATTCTTGTATCGATTCGCAACGCAAACCGTGTATCCTCACCACGGTTTGTTGCACTTGCAATGAGAAACTCGCCGTCCCAGGCGAAAGAATACCCACTTGGTTCAATAAGTCCGATGTAGAACTCTCTAAACCCTTCTGATTCACTCCAGGTATATATCCCTGTTCCGTTATTTGCTCCCATATAAATCCGCCCGTTTACATCGAAAGTAATTGCAAGCATGTTAAAATCTACATCAGAAACATCGGAAATATTCAGATAGCGCTGGGGGTTTGATGCCTGACCGTCATTAATATCCATTGTCCAGACCTCGAGAGAACCAGTTTCACTTCCGTCGGGAATGCGTCCTCCCATGTATAGTTTACCATTATAGTATCTGACTGCCCTGAGGTTTGCCTCAAATGGAAAACGGGTAACTGAACCATCATTTATATCAATACGGAAAATATTTTGATTATTTCCAACTGTCCAAAGATTGCCATCCTGGTCAAAATCCATATCAATATAGTTTTCACCACTGATACCTATAGCAAAAGGATTAGTATCGATCTGGCCATTCGCTGTTTCGCGGTAAATTCCGAAGATATTTCGGGCACCGTAGATTAATCCATCGGGTCCCACTTTAACTGAGGACCAGTTAAAGGTCGATGGCAGAACTCTTTCGACCGTCCCGTCATCAATATTCCACTTCCGAATGCCTCTTGGAGCCCCCCCCTCCTGGTAACCAAATATAACATTACCATCTGCATCTGTAGCTATCCCGGTCACATTATCATTCGGAATAGAGCCAGGAGCCTGGAAAACCGCCTGATCCAGTCTGTATTCCAATTGGTTTGAAAAATTAATAGCTCTGCGAACTGTCAACTTCACATCCACATTTTCACCAACCACTCGGGCCGGACGCACAACCATTTCAGATGAACTAGAGCTATGCACAATACCGGGAATACCACCAAAATAGACCCTGTTTTCGTCAGCCACTTCCGAGAAGTTTTCACCCCGTATGGTAATCTCATCCACGCCGGCAAGCCACCCGTCTTGGGGTTCAATAACGCTTATGGAAGGATCGGGCCGTTCAGGAGTGTAATCGGGGTCAAACAGGCTGCTGCTATCACTGGTGCAGCCCTGAATGAACAGTGCACCAAGCAAAATAAGAAAACCGGCAGGTCTCAGGCTCTTCATATAAGTTATCTTTAGTATCATATTCATTACCATCATCAATCTTAAAATGAGAACTGTACGCTAATGCGCTGCACATTTTCGAAAATTCCGAATGTGGTATAGGAGTAGTCCACATTCAGCGCGCTGTTTCCTATGGGCTGACGAAAGCCTACACCAGCGGAAAGGTTCGACTCGTCCGTGGGAAATACATATCCACCCCGAACTGCAAACCTATTCATAAATGAGTATTCGGCTCCAACCATAATTTGCTCGTAAAAATCTCTTGGACGGTTGGCGTCCACAGAAAAGAGTAGGCTGTGCATATCGGGATTCAGGTCGGTAAGATCGAACAGATCCATACTCAAACCTATTCGAAAAGTCAGCGACAGCTCTGTCGCCTCATCATCAAAGGTGACTTCCGGGGAGAAGTTTCTCACTGACATGGCAAACTTCAGACTCTCGAAACCGACCCTGTAGAGCAGGCCGAAATCAACCGCCATTGTATTTGCCCTGAATTCAGTTCTGCTGAAATTGTTATTGTCGCCGTTTCCATTGCCGTTACCATTGTCAAACCCGGTTACAGCATTTGCAAGATCAAGAGATACGTATTTAAGATTGGTGCCGATCATAAATTCGCTTGAGAGAGCTATTGCGTAAGAGAGGCCTACCGAAATGGACGTTGGAGAGAATGTTCCAAGATCCAGGTAACCGCGCTCATTATCCGCAAGCACAGTCTCCTGGAACTGACCATAATCAACAGAAGCAATATGCATCCCTACCACTCCATATCGTCCATCGGAGGGCTTATATGCTACGCCGGCAGAATTATAGGTGATATCAGCAATCCACTCAAGATGTCCGCCGGTGATGCTTAGTTTGTGTGGCATCTGCGCCATAGATGCAGGGTTATAAAACATAGCTGTGGCTCCGGTCTGTATTGCTGTGTGTGAATCGCCCATACCGGCAGCCCTTGCATCAAGCGAGGTGCTCAAAAATTTCATGGTTGTTTGTGCGCGTTTCTCCTGTGCTGAGGAGTCCGCAAAGCTGAATCCAATGAAAAGCAGTGTGAACGTAAATAGTAGTATCTTTTTTTTCACGTTATCGGATCTATAGATTAAAGTATTATGGCCATTTTCCGGGTTGCCCGTTCACCGGTTTCAAGGTTATCAAAAACCACAATGTAGACGCCGCTGACGACTCTCTGACGAGATTCAGTTCTTAAATCCCAAAATGCATCACCGCTGCCGTCTGTATGTTCGATCGTCCTCACCAGTTCACCCAGCTCTGTGTATACGCGGATTCTTGCCTGGCCCGGAATTTCGAAGAATGCCACACGGTCCCGGGCGGCGTCAAATGTGAATCCTCCCGTATTGGATGCAACATATGGATTTGGAACTATCCTGATCTCGGACATTGACTCACCGGCCTGCCGCTGCAGCCTGGCTGGGTCGTAGCTCTGCGCATAGTACCTGTTGCTTCGAAGGGGCACTTGTGGGGTTAATGCACTTCCGTCATTATCGTTTGCATTACCAACCGCAACCACGTAGTAGTAGTAATCGCGGCCACGAATGGGTGGGCCTGCAGGCTGAGGAGTATCGTCATCATCAACAAAAGAACGCTCCGACGGACCCGCCTCATGGATCAGGTAGTATGTACTGTCCAGTTCAGCTGTAGCCCTGTAGACCTCAAATCCGCTAATTCGCGTTTCCTCACCAGCATCGTAATCCCAGTCCAAAAAGATACCGTCACCACCCGAATTGATGGATAGTGAGGTTGGGGGCCTTGGTGCTTCAGGTGCACTGTATCCGCTTCTAAAATTTTCAATGGCTCTTTCAAACGTCTGAAAGAGTGAATCTCTTCCCTGGAATACAATTTCATTTTTTTCTCGGGCGGATATTTCACCAGCTTTGAACAGTACACCCGTCTCATTTGCAAGCTCACGGCTGATTCCTGATACCGCCTCAGCAACTACAATTCGTACTGATTCACCCGGCTCAATAGTGTAGGGCCCGTAACCGGATGCCGCAGAAAATCCACCTGAAGTACCCAGCCACGGATCATTGCTTGGCTCCAGAAATCCTTCCATTCCATCCGGCTCAACCCTGTATGCATGGCGATTGGTTCTGCCAATAGTCATGCGATTGTATTCGTCTTCCATTCGGGTTTGATTGAATACATCATTTCTGAACAAAAGGTCGTCATCAGAATGAATTTCATCCATTGTAAACGGCTGGTTTGGATCATCAGATTGGTCTGCAGGTGACGTGTCTGCGTGCAGCGTAACCCTCCCCACAAAATGGTAGGCTCCAAGACGGCCGGTTGTATCCGTTGCTGAAATATAATTTCTGGAGGTGTTAGGCTCCCAGATTGGCCCACCAATATTATCGTAGTCTACTTCACCTCCGGCAAACAGGCCATGCCATGCAAAATGAGCTCTGATATCTTCCGACTCGCCTGATTGACGGCCATCTCCGCGCCGGTCAACCATCGTGTTCATTCCCCATCCGGTGCCGTTCCCCATCACAAATCTTGTAGCCCTTACAGGAGCCCAGCGGTTTTGGAAGTAGATCACCACATCTTCGAGCGTCTGGTCGGGCAGCTCAATATTGTCATCATCATTCACATTTCCGGTGTTGGTAAATACATACTCTTTAATGTGATAGTTGTCATGAAATTCATTACTAAACTGCATGATAGTACGCTCCACTGTGAGTCCTAAAATGGTATTAGACTTGCTGTAGAACATGCGGTCAGCAGGTAGTGTTGGGTCTACTTCATCAATATCAACGATGTTTTGAAATGATGGAATATTGTCAACGAACACTTCCGGATCATCAAATTTAGAGAATGACCGGAACTCAATCGGGAAATAGACACCGCCGCCGGTAACGCGCGGACCGAGGTGAGCAACTCTGAAAGGAAATGTATTTCCGCTGTCATCCCTTACCTTCCTGGCTCCAATCCAGAGTCCTTTAGCCGCCTGGGCGTCCTGGCTGCGATAAATTGCGGGCCAGCGAAGTCCTGACTGCTGTTCGCTGATGAATCCCTGTTCAATTTCTGTACCAATATTGGAGTAGAAATTGTGCAGTGAGCCTACATCCATCCACTGATATGACACCTGTGCAGTAGCTGTATGCATAGAATACCCCGCAAACATCGCTGCGAGAAGTATACATGATCGTAAAATTTGTAGCCTTACTTTCATAGAATCTTTGATCATATTATTAAATACCGATAATCATTTAAAAACGCTGTCTAAAAAGAGATTCGGAAACCAAACTGAAACGCCCGCGGATTGAAAAACGTGAACGAGGTCTGCCCCGGCATATCAATATAGGCCTTATCGCTCAGAACCTGGCTCACAAAACTGTCTTCAGCCTGCACAAACTGACCGTCAACAAACTGGTAGAACTGATCTTCCCCGGGAACCCAGTAAAGAGCTCTTCCGCTTGGGTTGGATACATTTGCCAGGTTATTGGTGGTCTCAATAGGCACAAAGCTCACCCCGGGCTTTCTGTAGTCGCCCGGCCTGTCGTTTCCTGTGAGCTGGTTTTCAGCATTTGAATATTCATCTACCACGTCAAACGGCAAATGCAGTGAACGCATATAGTTCAGGAAATCCTCGCCGTCAACAAATCCTGCATTGCTGAAGAAATTCATACGGCGAAGATTCAGAACGTTGGAAGCGTCTACAAAGAAGTTCAACGACCGGTTCGTACCCAGGTCAAATGTCCTGCTCAGGCGCATATCAAGCATCCAGAAGTCGCTCCACTGCACATTGTTGGCCACACCGGGGATAGACCCTCCCCCGCCGGTCCAGGTTAAGTAGGTACCATTTTGCCAGCGTCCAATTGTGCTTACGATCCAGTTACCAAAAGGGTTAAAACCGTTGATATCCGGTCCAAAATCACGCGGCACTATAAAATCGAGATAGAGCCTTGCAAACGGTGTGGGCACCGGCCTGAACTGATCATTATCCGTGTTACTCAGATCGTACTCGCGCTGCCGGGCTGGGTTTTCAAAGTTTTGCAGTGTTCCAAAAAGTCCGCCTGACGTGATGCTGTACGTGTAGTTTATCTCACCCCGTACATAACTGCCTACTCGCTTTCTGAGGGTGAACTCTGCGCCGCGAACATCCTGGTAGGATACCGGCTGACTAATGGTGTAGTTTGGCTGATTGTTTCGCCCGGTAAACCGTACCTGTGCCGGCTGCTGTGAAACATCCCGGTAATAGCCTGAAACACGTATCAGGTATTTATCAAACAGCCCCTGTTCGTATCCGAGCTCATAGGCCACGGTTTTTGGCAGCGGATTGTTTGGATTAGCCAGCCGTGTCACTTCATTTGAAAACGGAGCGCGGCGTATCATGTAGAGATTTTCAGGCTGCGGCATGGAGTAGAAATGGCCGTAGTTAAAGAAGAGCTTACTCTCCTCCGCAATGGGGAAAGAGACTCCCATCCTGGGGCTGAGGGTTAGCTGTACATCCGGCGATGACTCTTCAAGCAGATCCTCAAGCTGATCAGCATTCACAAACGCATCTGCAAACTCATCAAATGTAAACCATTCTCCACGCGGGTTTGAATAGTCGAGCCTCAATCCAAGATTGGCGATCATTCCCCGAAACTCAATCCGGTTCTGGAGATAAGCAGCACCTCTCAGGGGAGAGTTCGTCCAACGTGAGATTGTATTACCGGTCTGAAGCCCTTCATCAATTCTTGCGTAGTTCACGTTGTGTGTTGTATTAACAAGCTCAATACCGCTTTTAATTTGATTATAGCGATTCACCTGGCTGGTAAAATCTACCCGGGCAGAGTAGGTTGCAACGCTGCTGCTGTCGCGCGAGGTGCTCATTCCCACTCCCATTCGCATACCGGAACCGATGCCGTCGGCAGGTTCTGATGAAAAACCGAAGGGTGCCTCATCAAATCCAACGCCCCCGAAAAAGATAACAGGTTCGTTATTCCTTGTCCTGCCCGGATTGGTGCTGTATCTGCTCTCAACGCGGTTGACGGTTACTTCATAAAATGTATTTTCGGAGAGCATGTGGGTAAACTGAGCACCAACATTGTTCAGGGTCCGTTCGGATGGTGCCCAGTAGTCGCTCGAATAGATGCGTGATCGTATAAAGCTTACGCGTTCCATCTGTGTTGTCTGGCTTGCAAAGGAAGTAAACATACCGGGCTGCCCGACATTATTGTTGTTGGTTCCGCGCTGCATCCCGAAAAGGCCGTCAACTGAAAGCTTCATCCCTGAGCGAATGTTGGATGTAAGCTTCAACTGGTAGGTTCTCTCATCATAGCTGTCGCTTGAGAGCGGTATTACATACATAGATTTAGATTCCCTGACCGAAGCGCTAAAACGGAGGTCACCCAACATGTCACTGATACCCGGAACCAGGCCGCCTACATTTATATCGACTTCATAATCCGGACTGTCAATTCCAATCTCTTTTCGATGCTGCCATAAAAAAGCCTGCTGAAGAGCTTCCGGAGTCATATCTGTAGAGGGGTCGCCATCGGCTGCCAGGCGATCGGCAATTGAGTTCCAGCCGTCAAATGAGGCGTGGTTTCTTCTTTCGTACTGATCCCATGCTCCGCTTGATGTACCCGTCCAGGCTACGTCATCATCAACAAACGGCCTGATCCAGTAGGAGTCTCTGCTGTTAATATCGGGGCCAAAATGTTTCGCTTGTGGCGGTCTGATTCGGGCAATTGCATCTACGGTATACCGATCTCGCTGCCCCTCTTTTGTGGTTACCTGGATCAATCCGGAACGGATATTTCCATACTCTGCATTAAATCCGCCGGTCTGCACCTGGATGTTTTCCACAGATGAAAGGCTGATTCCGGTAAAAGGTGTATTATCGCGTTCATCACGAATCGATAGTCCATCGAGCGTAAAACCGAGCTGATCGGAACCACCTCCCCTGACCGTGAGGCCCTGAACCCCTGCCTGAAGACCAATCGCTTCATTAATCGTTGAAATGGGCAGATTTTCTATGTCCTGACGGCTGATATTTGCCCGGCTTGAGGAGACATCTCTTTGAACCACCGGGCGAATAGCCTGCACCACAACTTCTTCCCCTTCAATTACCTGTTCCTGGATCTCAATATCAATCCGGGTTACCTCATCAATATTTACCACAACGTTCTGTACCACCACCGGTGCAAACCCAATCATAGTGGCCCTCAATGTGTACGTGCCGGGACTTACATTCCCGATGCTGTAATATCCATCAAGATTCGTCTGGGCGCCCTGTGACGTGCCTTCAATAATCACGTTTACTCCGGGCATTGGATCTTCTGTACCGGCCTCTGTAACTACGCCATCAATACGGCCGGTTTGGGCGAGAGTAACGGAGCATAAAGTAAAAAAGAAAAGAATTGTTAACAGTAGCGATTTTTGACCCATACTCAATACCCTTAAGTCTGTTTGACGTTGTGATCCTGTTTGCAGTCTCTATAAAAACTAAATACGCTTAATACATCTTCATTATATAAGATTGAAGATTTTAATCAAAGGATAATCATAAACCAGACTTAGAATAAGTAAGTTTGGAACCGGTTCCATACCTAAATTGATGTTGCAATAACAAAAATCTAAAGTAGTTTAAAGGGAGATCAATTTGACTAAATTGATGGCGTATTAAAATTTTTAAGCCTCAGTGTCTTTAAATTACCTGAACAAAGAGTTTACTCTGAGTTCAGTTAGTTAACCTATAAAATTCCATCATATGAAACAGTTCTACATATTCATTCTTTCTGTATTGATTACCAGCTTTGCTTCTCTTGAGCTGGTTGCCCAGAAACCCGTTGCTGGTGAAATCACGAAAATAATCGAACTGCCTGACAGGGAGGTGATGAATCCAAAATGGTCTCCTGATGGCACAAAAATTGCCTTTACATCTACACGCCAGGTTGGCCTTTGGGTGGCTGATGCTGACGGCGGAAACATCAGGCAGATTACCGATGATGAAAGTGTGGGCCACGGATACTCCTGGTCGCACGACTCATCTCATCTTCTTGCCAGGCACTCCATCCAGGCCGGACCGAGGAGAACCCATGCCGTAAAGCTCTATTCGGTTCATTCCGATGATCACAGGCAGCTAACGGAGTACCGCAATCAAATGTCGGTGGTTCCCTCCTTTTCGGAAAACCAGGAGAGGGTAGTGATTCCCCACAGAGACCGCATTGAAACCCTGGAGAGCGGCCTGCAGCCGGAGAGATTTAAGTCTGTAGGTGGTCAGGAGCTGCCAAAACCTGTTGTGCTCAACAATCGCTCGTCCATCCAGGTGGCAAGCGGAACAGAAAACAGCTATGAAACCCTCATCCCATTTGAAGGACGCACGTTTCTGAATACAACGCCATCACCGGATGGAGAACGAATTGCATTTGAAGTGATGGGGGGCAATCTCTACGTCATGAACATTGACGGATCGAATATTGTAGATCTTGGCCGTGCAAACCGTCCGGAATGGTCACCCGACGGACGGCATATAGCCGCCATGCTCGCTGAAGATGATGGCCACCAGATGACAAAATCGGACATTGTAGCTTTCACAACAGATGGTTCTGAATGCCTCTATTTCACCACTTCGTCGGGACTGATTGCGATGAGCCCCTCATGGTCACCGGATGGTTCGAAGATTGCATTTCATGCTGAAAATGAGAACGGCATCTTTGTGCTGGAATTGGAAACCAATTAAGCTGCAGGTGGACCTTATGATGTTTAAACTCTCAAATACATTGAAGCAGACAGCGATAACAGTTGCGGCTCTGTTGCTTTCACTGCCAGTTCTGGCACAGGCACAAGATGCCGAAATTACCGGATTCGACGGCTGGTCGGTTGTTATTGACCCCGGACACAGCCAGACAGAAAACATGGGCATATTCGGATACTCCGAGGCAGAGAAGGTGCTGGAAATCTCCCTTCACCTGAGAGAAATTCTGGAACAGAAGACAGATATCTCGGAAGTCTTTCTAACGAGAGACAACCATACCGA
>LFIK01001966.1_pt1 | contig 16475 bp, 14 predicted proteins | sample 643401 | NCBI WGS metagenome assembly LFIK01 (sample SAMN03777447, study PRJNA286221) | soda lake metagenome | biome: soda lake; feature: Kulunda steppe; material: water; isolation source: sample T5-Br brine of Lake Tanatar-5 | place: Russia: Kulunda steppe | collected 2010-07
ACAGATCTGCTGCCTGAGCTGACTGCCAAACGTCTAACAGCGCGCATGCTGGAGGCGAAGAAGACAAAGAGGCTGAAGGCTTCGGCAGTGAAGAAGACGCAGCAGCAGCAGCAGCAGCAGGGGGGGGGGCAGCAGCAGCAGGAGGGGAGGTATGAGGAGGGGGGCCAGGTGCCCAAGGGCAGGCGCTGCGTCACGCACGCGCACTGATGCGGGGGCGGGACGATGAACCCCAAACTGGAGACTCATCCACCTGGAGACGAGATGGGGTCAGCCTCTCCATTGTCCTACGTTGGGAGGGTGTGGTTGAGGGTGCAGAGGAAGGGATGAATCTGACCAAGTTCGAGGCGTGGTGGAGGGGGCCCGCCTTCCAAGAGCAGGATTGAATAGCCCTCCGGTCAAGTGGGGAGGCGAGTGGGAGCGGCGGGAGGGTGCCAGTGAGGGTGGTGGTGGGGGTGACAGGAAGCGGCTTAGGGGCGAGAAGGAGCAGTGAGTGGTGGCAGCAGGTCAAGGGGGGTTGCTGCAGCAGCCGGGGGCGGACGTCCGGGTGGGGACAAGTGGGGAAAGTGGGAGAATGCGGGGAAGGGATATGAGGTGAGTGAAAAGGGCTGATGGCGGAAGGGGTAGAGGCAGGGCATGGAGGGGGAGCTGCCAGCTGTGTGCGGCATGGACCCTGGCGGGGCCAACAAGTTCTTTGCGGCTGGGCCCCGGGGCCTTGGCAGCGGAGGCTGACCTGCAGGACAGGGATGACACGCACTGGTCGCAGACCCATTAGCCAGGTCTGTTTTGTGCACAGGTTGGAATCGCCCTGTCAGACTGATTGCGCTTTGATTTGCTCAGCCAAGGTGCATTCTGTTGTCCTCATGAGTGAGCTTGAGCAAGCGTCATGATTGTCAATTGCCTGTCCAAGTTCTGTGATTCAATGATGCAGCTGTGTCCATCCTCACACATACATACACACCCCTATTGAAATTGCTTTCCGCGTTTATTGTGGCACCCAAATGCATAAGCTGTTGCTACCATCATCGCATCATTACCTCCTTTCAGGTTCTCTACTTTCTCTCACACAGCCAGGCTGCACTCTCTCCCCCTATCAGCACACCCAATCTCAAACCAACCAGGATTGAGTGCGCACTCGGTGTTGATGCAACCAACAGCCTCGATTTGCCACCAGCAACTCGAACGCTGAAATTGTGTTACCCATGCGCCCAGCATGCACCACCACGCTCATGTGACTTTGGTTGTCTGCAGGACCCGCTGGCGCACCTGGAGCTGGACACACCTCTGCAGCCAGACCCGCTGGAGCTCCATCTCCCAGGCATCACTCTGGTAGTGTTGATGGTGTTTCTGGTGCTTGTTGTTGCTCCAAGCAAGCGATGATCTGGACACCAATCTTGTAGCATTACCTAAGTACTCGGGCGTGTGTGCACACAAATTAGGAAGTGTCTGCACACTGAACACAAGCATGGCATGGGTCTGTGCCACTCCAAGCTGCTCTGGTGGCGACGGGTGATGGGTGTGGCATGCCTTGTAGGGCCTCCCTAACAGGTCTGCAACGAAAGCCTAGGAGTGCATAAGCCTAAGAACGCGAGAGTTTGTGCGCGTGCGTGTGTTCTAGCCCCTGATGCGGGCAACGGCACAGCAGCTGTAAAATTGCTGTGGTTGTGGCATGGCATGGTGCGCGTTTGTGTGAGAGAGTGCCTCTGGACACGATCCAATTGGCCAATTGGTTTGCGCAAACACGTGCATGTGCGTGTGTGCAGTCCTCAGCAGCACCGCCGCCAATGACATGCCAGGGTTATGCCACTTCACCACTAACCTCTCACTCGCAGCATACGTCCATGCCTACAGCCAGGACCTTCAGCGCAAGCAGGAGCATGAGCGGCTGGAGGCAAGTGTTGATGTCAAGGCGGCAATGACGGAGCTCTCCGCACAGGTGGGCTGCGCATCACAATACAAATTGCGCGAACACAAAATGCAAGCCTGCTTTTTGCTGGGGTCGCCTTCCTGCCTTTGCAACTTGGAATGGGCCTGCTGTGGGTGGTATGCTTTTCCGGCGCTCTTCAAAACGCAGCGCTTCGTGCGAGCCATCTCCCTTGACATTTGTCTACAGCATGCATGGTGGGCAGCTTCCTTCCTCCTCACATCTGTGCGTGCTGGGTCTCAGCGTCTGCAGCACAAGAGGGCTCGTCTGTGCTGAACAAAAGGCCTTTTATCACCGCTTGCTTGTGTAATTGTTGTACGGCCCGTCATACAGCACATGAGCCCAGCACCCCAGTTCAGGGATCCACCTACCTGGTAGCCAGTCCAGTTGCAAGGTCACAGTGCTGCACAGCACACCAGGCCATTTGCTAGATCCAATTCTGGTTTCAAGGTTTTAGTGCACCGTTGAAAAGCTGGCTGCCGCTAGTGGTAACACCTGCATGAGTTCTAGGGGGGAAAGATCAAGAGAGTTGGACCCATGATGCACAGCAAGAGCAACTATTCAATTATGTGGCATCATGCCTGTGCAGGGAGGGGCTAACTCCAGCCAAGAGCGCTTCAGGGAAGTGCTGGCTGTGTATGACACCCACTTCCCTGCATTGTACCGAGAAAATGTGGTTGCGCAGTGGCGTGCCCATCAAGCCATGGCTGCCTACAGGTGTGCGCACATGTTGCACCCAATAAAGGCACTGTCTACAGGGCAGAAAGGGGGTGGGGATGCATCCCTTGCACCTGTGCAGGCGCATCCGTTCTGATTACTTCTCGATGACAGGAAACAGCTGGTGTTTGTAGTATGCAATACATGCTGGGGCAACATGACGTTTTCCTGGCTGCTGCAAGGTTAGGTGGCTAGTATCTGATGTGAAGATTAGTTGGGTTGTCCACTGTGCAGTCAACCAAGCTCAAAAGGATGGCCTGTGAGCTCAGTGCTGCCACCCACTGTTGCAGAGGGGACATGCTAGGTTGACATGTGTGTGTGTGTGACTGCTGAGTTAGGGTGCGCATGTATTGGATGCTGTCTCTCAAGGCACTGATATGCGTTGCTCACAGGGGCAAGCGGTCCCAGTGGGACAAAGCCATGGCAGAGCTATTGTGCGGCCTGGGCCAGGTGGGTGGGCGGAGGTGCAAGTGCACGCGTGTGGGTACAGCATGCTAGCCCATGTGAACTATAAGTGGTGTGGAGGACACTGGCATACCCAGCTCAATTGAGCATGGCTCTTTTGGCCGATGACCAGTCAGGTCATGCAGAGTTGTTGTTGGAAGGGGTGCTCAAATATGCTGCAGGAAATGAAACCCACCTCAGGCCCAAAAAATATGCTTCCCCCTCAGGTATAGGTAACCCCATGTCCTTGAACATGTCTTGCAAAACTAGCACTTGGGCAACTACAAGGGCTCGTAAATGGGAGGAAATTTGACAAATGTGATGTCTTCCTTTTGCAGGATGCACACTGGATGGTCCAGGACGACCTTACTTCCAAGCAGTACAAGATAAATAGCGTCATGAAGTGTTAGAAGACTCTTTGGATGGGGAAGATAAGATGCAAGATTTCTTGCTTTGCTCGTCGTGCCAGAGCCAAAGCTGATTAGGCAAAGAGATATTTCTTTGCCTTGTGGCGTGTGCACACCAAGGAGTCTCTTGCATGTGTTGCCAGGGGATGCTTGCTGAAGCTGAGTAGAACTGACAATTGTCGCCTTCACTTGTTTTGATGTATTAGTCACTGATCTAGAACGGTTGAAGCTTTACCCACGTTGGAGAGGTTGGGCTGCTTCCATTCCAATAATTTGATCCATTTCCTTTTTCCCAGACCCTGCTTCATGATTGCGTCTTTATCGCCTTGATTCTTGACTGAAATTTTTAGTGGTAGTCACTTTGTTGAGCACGCTTGAGCTGCCTGAGCAAGTCCTTAACTTATTTGCTTTCACAAAATTACTTAGTTGTATGCATTGGCCAATCATAGCACTTTATTGATCCATTTGGCCATTTGTTTGGGTTGGCCAAAGCATGGTTGAAGAGTGTAGTTGCAGGGGTTATATCAGCAGAACTGGACTAGCCAAATATGTCGGTTGAAAAGTGCGGTTGAAGACCATGTGGTTGAAAAAAATTAGGCGCACTTGCTCGAGGATTTTTAACTGCTCTCTGCGGTTGCTTTCAATGCATCAATTGCACTTAAACCAAGCCAGGAAGTCTCTGACGCTGTTTTCGAGGTGAAAGTGGCTCAGTCATGGCAAGTGGCTCAGTGTCAGTCATGATGGCTCGTGCTATTACAACCCTTTATCACCCTGGGTCCTTTTACTACAAAAAATTTTAGTCAGGGATGATTTTTGCTGGCAAAAGCCTTGTCAGTGAGTTTTGAGCTGTTACCCTATAAATTGGACATTGACTTTATAGCAATAAAGAGCATTTAATGGTAGAAAGAAAGAAGAAAGAAAGAAGAAAGAAAGAAAGAAAGAAAGAAATAAGTAATGAATGACTCATTCATTCGGAATGAAAGAAGACTTAGTACAACTTCTAGTATAAGTTGTACTACCGGAAAATGTTCTTGAATTAAATACAAAAAGCTGGGAGGATCTAAGCGGCAGTTCAGTTCAGTATGCCTAAATAGAGCACAAGGCAGTCCTTCCATATAAGCCACTGGCAAGGCCAAGACTTCACAAATTCTTCATGTTGCACTTCTCAATCAACCCCTACCGGACAGTGCATGCACAATGCGCGTGTGTACACACTGCGTGGCACAGTCACATGTCCGGAACTGATGCCCTGTGTGCACAGTGTACTTCGCACCTGAACTGACATGCAATACGCACCAGACTTTTAGCTATGGATAACAGAGAAGCAATATGAATGGCGCCCTCAAAAAAAGCTCATTGAAGCCTGAAACAACCAAGCGCATGCCTGAAATGCTTAGCATTCAATCATTGGTAGGCTGCATGAGCAGACGCTCGCATTCTTAGATCCTAGCCCTCTTTGCTTCATTGTCAAAGCAGAATGCCCTTCCAATCAGCATGGGTGTCCCTGTGTATGATGAGTAGCATTAAGGTATTTTTCTGCAAGGTGCCTCTTTTCTATCTCCTCAGAGAGTTTGACAGCGTCACTGCTGTGCCGACTTACTGCAGCAAGACCTGCAAATGTGGAATATCATCTCTGTTGAGTCTTATTTTGAACTTTTATGCAGCGCATGCCTCCATGCATGGTGTTTGAGACCTGAATAATGCTTGGTCACACATTTCAGAAGAAAACCACTGTGACGCTTGCTCCCTGTGTTACCATGACTTGAAATAAAAGACTACTCACTGTTACGCAATGCCTCAAGATGGCTGGATTGCTCAGAGCCCTCTGTTCTCAGTGCCTGCACCCATGAGCACCCATGAGTGTGTAAAGAAAAATACATTGGCAGCAAAAAAACTCTCTACATCAATAAAGCAAAAGGGGTCACTCAGTGCCTAGGCACCATGTGACCTCTCCAGCAGTGTGGAAATAAAAGAAGTCAACGGGGATCAGCCCTGGTGACTAGCAGTACCCCACTCCTAGTCTTGATGATTGTGTGCATGCATGGCTCCCACTGATCACAGTTTCTTCCTCACCTGAATAAGCTGCTCGTTACAATCAAGCATGCTATGCTCAACTGCCTGCCAAGCAAGAGTGAGTGCAGAGCAGTACGTCTGCTCCCCCATAAAAATTGACCTGCCACTGTTTTATTCAAATTTATATATATCTAAATTTCAAGGAAATATGATTTGTGCGACTTCCAGATTGGGCGGAGCTGTGGCAAGGACGAGAGTATGCGCTGGAAGCTTGTTAGAGTCTAGTAGACTAGCTAATCTTCATAAGCGAGCAACGCTGTCTCCTTCACAGAGCAGAGGTTTCAGGTATGCTTGCAATGTGTGGCTGCTCAATGATATAGATTCATGTGCTATGCATCAACGCAGTTGCCTTTGTCTCATGCGCCATTGCCAACCGACTGCTTAACCCACAGATCCTCTACAGCCCTCAACTCTTTACAGACAGCTATTGTTGGCCTTCCAAACGTCGGCAAGGTGTGTTCACCTCATCATTGTTATCATCTGTGGCCCTAGACCTTTTTGAAAAGGTCGGAAGTTGCCGATGTACAGACAGTTTCATGCATATGGCTGCAAAGTGTAAGCAATGTGCGTTTGCCAACATAGACACTTGAAAAAGGTGTATTTCATGCCAAGTTCAGTCTAGCCACCGGTAAGCACAGATGCACGTTTTCATTACGTGTCCATATGGATGCTATTTCTATATTTTTGCATGTAAGCTTATGCATCCAGCAATGTATTCATATGCAGTGTCGTGTGAGTGCACGCGCGCTCATGCGTATTGTACCAGGAAAAATCCAGCACATGGTTGACAAAATGGGTCAAATGCCGACCCCTTCAAACCTGGGTTTCAACATCCAACATCAATTGGCAACGTAATAGAAGTAAAATGGTGGGGTTCTGGGGGTAACAGGAGCTCCGATGGGCTCGTGGTGAGGGCGCACATGAGCTATCTATGCCAAAACAGGCCAAAAAACAGAGAGTAAGCACCCACCCAGGCCACTAGGTTCGTCTTCTTCACCCCAAAATTTTCCAGCAGCCTAGTCATATGATAAAAGTTTAGTTTATGTAAAAAAGGAGCATGCCCGGTCTTTTCCTCGGTCACCCCCCTCTGGTATTGTATGTGTGTGTTCATGTGTGCATGCGTGCGCCTGTGTATTGGTGATTACAACCATGCATGTGCTAATGCATATTAGTATTGATCTTGTGGCTGGCCTTGCGCTGCTTATTTGATGTGGTATGATCAATGTTCTTTGAAAGTTCTGATGAATATTACCATCTAACTTGCCAAAGAACATGAACAGGACAGGACCTCCATAGGGAAGCTCTGCGCGCCAATGGTATTGCTTACTGAGGTCATTCCCAAGTTGCAAGTTGCAAACCCCAATTAAAGAGTGTTGCGGATCTGATTGAATTTGTTGCCATTTTGTAATTGTTCGCAGTCTACGCTCTTCAATGCCATTGTACAGAACGGCAAAGCAGCATCTGCAAATTTTCCCTTCTGCAGTAAGTAAGCTATCAGCTTAGAGAACTCCATCACAATTCATTGTATTGCCTGGAAGTGCTCTCCACAAGTTGCCGTTGACTCGTCAAGCCTCGGAAGGTTTTGAAAGCAGATCTTCCAAATTTGGGGCAGGCATATCTGCAACAGCCCCTGGTGTAGCTTTTTTGTGATGGCATTCACCTTCATGCCTTTGCAGCCATCGAGCCTAACTCAGGCATTGTGACCGTTCCGGACGACCGTCTGCAAGTCCTGGGTGGACTATCAAAATCTAAAGACGTGGTACGTTAGATCTTTAATGCCAATGGACCGGGCTTATAATGTGACCTGTGCAAAAGTCTTACATGACAAAGTTTTAGATGCTTGTATGAGACCAAATAATGGTTGTCATTTGCTCGCCATGTGCCACATCTGATGTTGTATGGCATGGTTGCCTGTTTGATTACTGTTTGATAACCTACTTCTGGTTGATTACTTACTTACCGTTTGATTTCTTACTCACACACTTGGTAAGCTTGCTCAGAAAACCATTCTGAGCCCAAGCCATTCAAGTACTTATGTCCTAGAAAGTGCTCATTGCAGACCCCCGTGTCATTTCATTTCGCAGCCTGGGCCTGGAGGCTAAATCAAGAGATGAAGTCAAGCAAGTCTTGCCATGTTTGCTGTGTAGACTTGTAAATCAGGCATGTTGTGCAGAGCTCCTTTCTTCAACCTGGTTGTCTTACTGGCCTTGCTTGCGTGGCCTCAATTCCTCTTGCTTTTTGGTGCACTGAGAGCAGGTGCCCACCACATTTGAGTTTGTTGATGTGGCTGGACTTGTGCGAGGGGCATCTAATGGTGAAGGTTTGGGCAACCAGTTCTTGGGGAATATTCGGACAACAGATGCTATCGTCCAGGTGATCTTGCTTCACTTCACATGTATGGCATAACCCAGATGTTCGCAGCAAATATCAGCAGTGCAATTACCCCCAACAGGCTGTCATGTGGGCCCTTGCCTTGTAGGCTGGAAGCAGCAAGCCTGCTCATACTTGTGCTTGGCGAAGTAGTGGGACGGAGATTTTATATGTTTAAGCTTCAAAACGTTTTTGGCTGTGTCTGATCGGTTGATTGACTTGATTTAAATGTCTTAAAGACATCATCAAGGCCAGCGGGTCCTGCTGCTTGGTGCCCAGCCACATACTGACCGGAGGTTCAGCATCTCAGCTTGTGTGCCAGCCAAGTTGTACCTGGTGCTCCCCTCCAGTGCACCCTGTCTTGCTTGCAGCAAATATTCCATCATGATTTGACACATGAAGGCTGATGTTGCTGACAAGCCCCTACAAGCAAGCGGCATGTGAAGCATGCACTTTGAGAGCCTCACTGGCACTCGGCTCGGCATGCATGACTGGTCATGCCCAATGACCAATGCAGGTTGTCAGGGCCTTTGATGACGAGGATGTCATTCATGTGGCTGGGAAAGTCAATGCAGTGGATGATGTTGGTGCGTTTTAGAGGGTCATTGTGGAGTTTTAGAAGGAACAGGCTGCTCTTGACCGTGGCCACCAATTTGCATTTAAATACAGTGGCCTGTCTCACATTTTCTTTGTTTAGCCTGAAGCAAGTCCCCTCATGCCTTCAACGCATTCCCTCATCAACCTAGGTCCTTCATTTGCGGGTGGCACTTGCGCAATTTTTATCCGGCAATTCAGTTTTCCTCCGCACTGAACGCATTGTCTCAACGCTATCGCAGATGTCATCAACTTGGAGCTGGCCCTTGCAGATTTAGCTCAGATCGAGAAGAGACTTGAGAAGTTGAAAAAAGGTGGGAGTGGGATGAGCATGCACATGATTGCTGCTCGTAGGATGTTTAGTGCCAAGGATGTTCAGTGCCAGGGATGATCGTGCTTTGAAACGGCTCAATGCAAGCATAGGATCCTGTACCTGGCCCTCCACCTAACATAACTCATGCTCCTTGCGACTGGCCTTGCAGGCAAAAAGAGCAAAGAGGAGCAGGAGAAGAATGACATGGAGGCAGCTGCACTTTCGCGCATCCAGGCTGCTTTGGAGGTGTGCTAGGTGGACGTCCCAGGAGCTTAGTAGAGGTCTTGTTGAGTAGGCCAAGGGCCTAGGTATCCTTAGCTTGGTGCATGGCATGCCTTATTTGTTATTTGTTCAAGGCAAGCTCTGCTTGCGCCTTGTCAAGCTTTGAGGGCATGCTGTGCTCACGAGCTTGAATGCCCGCAACCTTCCAAGCAGTTGCTGTGCTGGGTGTGCACTGCCCATCTGCATGTCTGTGCTTCTCTGCTTGCTGGTTCTTAGATTAAAGGCATGCGTGCACATCTGCACGAATTACCCATCCATGGCCTCATCTAGGGGGAGCAGCACAGCCAGAGGCAGAGCATGACTGTACTACGAAACCCTTGACATGCACATGTTACCACTCGGCTGGCATGTGCTTTTCTTCCTTTCTGCGTATGCTTGAAGAGGGGCTCTCTTAAGGTTGTCTGCACACTGCATGGTCCCACACTCAGGCTGGCAAGGCTGCCCGTACCGTACCTCTTGACAAGGAGGAGGCACTTTTGATCAAGAGCCTGGGCTTGATCACCTTGAAGGTACTGGGAGGTGCCTGCGCTTGGGGACATCGGCTGCAGTCCTTTGGGGCCAACATTGGGACCTTGCAGTCTTTCCTTTGGCTTGATTGCGGGCATTCATGTTGGCCGTCAGGGAGCTGGAGCTTACGGATTTGGCTCCTGCTTGTGCAGCTTGCCTTCTTGTGCACTAGAGCTCTTCTTGGGCCCCTTCTTGGGTGCAGCACCGTGCTCACTGAAGCTTTGTTCAAGCGCAGTGCTCATGTTCACTGGAACCCTGGAGCTGAATTTGAGCCTCCTGTTTGATTCTGTACCTCAAAAATCAGCAGACTGAGGGACCATCTGTCCTCCAAATCCTCCCCACCTTATCAAGGCATGTGTCGTGAACTCTGAAAGGTGTTCCTGGGCCAAGTTGAGCCATCAGGGTGGCATCCACACAGGAATGCTGCTGGCAGCATTCTCACCTGTGCGCACATGGCAAATATAATCCAGCCCATGGCTTGCAAAGTGCCAAGCACTTGCGGGCTGCTGCTGCTGCTGCTGCTGCTGCTGCCATAAGACACATTAGCTGTGTGCTTGACAGCTGTTGGGTAACAATGCGTAAGAAAGCCTGGATATTTGAATGGTTTCACCTGATGGCGAGGGGCGTGATTTTTGGCCTGCTCCTCACTTCAATTTTGTGTAAGGAACAGCTCCGGCTTGAATACTGCACTCACCATGTCGTAGGGATGTGCATTGTTACATATTGTGAACATATACCACTGCCTGTGCAGCCAGTGGTCCACATGCTTCCTTCATCGCCTGTGCAGCCACTGATCCACCTCTGATTTCTTAACCACTTGCGCAGCCAATGATCTACGCCGCCAATGTCCCAGAGGATGACTTGGCGGACAAGGGCGCAAAGAACCCATATGTGCAGGTGTGCACCTCGTCACTTTGCCATCACTGCTGAATTGTGGGTGTAGGGGTATCATGAAGCTAAGGCCCTAACAAGTGCTTGCTGCTAGCGTGTCGTTCCTTTTTTTTATCTGTCGTTCTTTGCCAGTGTACGGTGTATGAGGAAGTAAAAATTAAAACCAGGTAATAACTAAAAACACTTACACAGCAAAAACTCTTTCCTCTAAAATAAGGTATCTTTAGCTTTCAAAAAACAGAATGGGAAATGCACCACACCAGATACATGATCCTTTGAATTAATCTATACAGTGGTTCAGGCACAAAGCTGATAGCCCGTCTCCATCTCTTGTGCCAGGTGCACTGCTTGCAGCCCCTCAGCAGCCCCAGGCGCCCTTCTATCAACCAGCTGCCAGTCCACCAATCTTCTACCCATATGCCCATGCTTTGCAGGCCCTGCAGGCTCGTGCAGCAGAGGAAGGCCTGGAAGTGGCTGTTGTGAGCGCCAAAGTGGAGTCAGAGCTCATGGAGCTGCCCAGAGAGGAGGCGCAGGTAGGGTGACATGCACTTCATCTGAAGCTGGCTTGCATTGTCTTGTTCCTGACTAGGAAGTTCCCATTAGGTGGTTTGTCGGAAAAACTCTTCCTCTTAGGCACGCACTGGGTCTCCAACAGTCAGTGGCCGTTGAGGAGGTAATTTACATGCGCCTGGAATCGCTCCCGCAGGAATGGCTGGATGCTTTGGGTGTTAAAGATGGAGGTCTTGCAAACCTGATCCGAGCCTCATACAAAGCCCTTGGCCTACGGACCTACTTTACTACAGGTGCTTGCTCTCTCCTTAAGTTATCTTCAGGTTTAGCAGAGCCTGTAGGGTACCGGCTGCACAGTCGTGTGGTGAGCGTGCTGACCAAGCGCACTGCGTCATGCTGATCGCCTCGCCATCTCCTTAAGGCATCACCTATCAGCACAGAGATCCAGGCTTTCCTGGTTGCTGTGATTTGTTTTGGACGTTTTTTTGTGGGAAAAAGGAATATTAACGGAGCCAGGGTGGGGCTAAGCTGATCACTGACACGTGCACTATCATTTCTGCATGCTGTTTGCTTCAATGCACAGGAGAAAAGGAGACAAAAGCCTGGACTATTTCTGCTGGCATGACGGCCCCCCAAGCTGCCGGGGCCATCCACTCGGACTTTGAAAAAGGGTTCATTCGGGCGGAGACAATAGCCTACGAGGACTTTGTGAAGGCCAAGGGGTGCGCGACCTTGTTCTTTCATCGTGCCTGCTGAATTGGTGCACTGCCATTGAGCTCCCTTGTATCTCGCTCAATCAAGCCCAGCTGTTTTCAGTCAAAGGCAGTGCATTAAACACATACGTGTTCATGCCACGCTTTGCAGGTATGCTGCAGCTAAAGAGTCTGGATTGCTGAGATCTGAGGGGAAGGAGTATATTGTTCAAGAGGTAAGGAGTGTGCTACCTGCAGTGTAGTTGCAAGGTGCTGTATATTGGTGCTCCCAGTGATGTATCCCGGCAGGACAGGGTAAGGAGCATCTGTTTGACTTTCAGCAGGGCTCAAATTAGACGTTCCCACAGAGGACAGGATCTGTCTGTGCACAAGGGGCTTTTGGCTGGGCAGAAGATTGGCGTTTTCTTTTTATCATAAAGCCCTGGTCACACTGGATGACATCCCTCGCGAGTATTTTTCCACGTGTCTTTTTCCTAGCATTCAGGGTGCAGCATAATTGCATGGGCTCAAATTTTTCCTGTGGACGCAAATTCAGTTTGCGTGGGTGTCTATGCATTTAGGAATGGATCATCCCTTATTTCCTGGGGGTGGGATGTGGCAGGCAGTCACATGGGGATTTCAGGTCACATACTCAGTGAAGAATTTTGATTTCTGTAATATCAGTCAAGAACGTCTGTTTGTTGCTTAAATCTTAGCTCAGTGGTAGCTCAGCAACAGATCAATTAACCTGTGAATATGAGGCGCTGCAAGGGGCAGGCATCATCTTTGGATTTACCAGCTTCCCTTCATCTTTGGAGGACCGCCAAGCTCGAAGGCTGATAAACTTGGAAACTATCCAGATTGGTGCAAATCAAGCATGGATGACCAGTGTATGTTGCGTGCGCATTTATGCATAGAGCGCCTGGACACACCACTGCCCAGAGCATGTTGTGCGCGCGTTCACTCTGCAGCACATGCGGCAAGCTGCACTGTGCATTCCATGTGCAAAAGCTGAGCTGAGGAGGTGCAAGCAGGGCTGCATCGAGCAGGGAAGGGGAGCATCCCAGGTGCTGACCTGACTTTTTTCAACCTTCAACAGGACCCCACTCCTCCCTTGACTTTTCCTCTTGATTCCTTCCTGCTTGTGATACTCCGATCTTCTGATGATTGACCTGAGAGATTTGCCTAATTCTGCAGAAAACTTATGCAGGTAGAATATTTGATGCACACTGGCGTGTATGCCTCAGGGCCCTTCCAGCAAACTGAGGATTTTGGGGGGGTTAGGGAGTAGGGAATGGGGGAACAATCCCTGCAAGGGAATTAAACATGCTTGGGGCTGGGATGTGGGAGCAGTCACACACGCCACATGCCCTGCTAGTGAATTAAAGCGGGGATGTGGGCAAGGATGTCGTCAGGTTGGACTGTTGCATTAGCTTTTATGCAGTGCGATGTTCGCTGCAAATGTATGTCCTCGCGGGCTCAAGTGGGTGCACATTTTTGTATTGGGCCTCAACTCACTTGTGTTGCAGTATCAATCTGGCGTTAAGAATACAAGCACTGAACCACATTGCGGGCACCATCTGCATGTACGCTTCGACATGACCGCCAGTATGCTAAATATAGCAGGACTCCCATTCTGCAAAATTATAGTTTGGAGGTAAAAGCTATGACTCCTCCATGGCCGATTGGCTGCGGCCTGTCAAATTGGCTAGCTTGGACACAAATATCAACAAACATCTTCCAGGTAGTTGGTAAGCATGGATGACTGCTCATACCAAGCCTAATGCGAGTCAATCCCAGAAACCCATGCTAGGAGAAGCAGAGAGCATGTCCAATCTTAGCCTCAGCTGGACTTTGGTGTTCTTCTTGTGTGCTGGGCAACATTGCATGGCCCAAAAAGGATGAGGCAAGGGTGGTGATTTCGCCATTTGGCCGCGGTCACACACATTTCAAAACTTTTTCTGGAACACTTCCAGGAACACTTCTACAAAACATTTAATATATCAGCAAAATCCTCAGCTCAAGCTCAATTAATTGGCACCCCTTCTTTGGTAAATCTGGCAAAAGGGTTGGTCTGTGTGCATGCCTACAAGTCAGAACCACGCATGCATGGGTGTGGGCCGCAGGGCGTGTGAAGCTGAAGCAGCAGCATATCACTTCAAACTTGCAGGATAGTATCAACACAAGACACACAATGGAATACTGAAGGAAGGGAAGCAATCTGTGGGTGCTGAAAGCTACTTGTGGGTGCCTGGCAGGTCATGCATGCAAGAGTGTCTGCATCTCAGTATTTGCCTCATAACTCTGCAGCGAGGCAATCTTTGGTCGTGGTGAATTAGCAGAGATGGGCGCAGCATTTGAAAGAGAGCAGACTGGTATTTTTTTGTCTGATTGGGGGCACCAGAGAGGGGGGGGGGGTTGTTAGGTGGTGAGTGGAAGGCCAGGGTCCACCCCAAAAATAAGGCATTCCTTCCTTCAAGAACAAGTTTCCACCCTCCGACTTGACCCAAGAAAGAAATCGTGGTCACACCCAAAACATTTTAACCTCATATAATTAGAATGAAGTGCACTGTTCCGGAGGGGGCTATCTGACCAAAAGTTCGGGCATGCTCCTTCTTTGATGCAAACTGTAAAAACACCATATAGCTAGGCTGATGGTAAAATTTGGGGTGAAACAGACGACCCTTGTGGCCTGGGTGGGTGCTGAGCCTCTGTTCTAGGCCTATTTTGGCACCCATTTGCTGAATTTTTTCAAGGGAATGACCCAGAATGCACATCTCACCACCTGCTGGGTCTTTTCACTCCATTTCTTTTTTATGATGTCTGTTTATCACATGAGCACCAAAACACCAAAAATCATTTACTTTGGGGCTGTGGGTGATCTGGCGTGGACATTTGGCTGTGAAAAGTAGGGTTCACGCCTCAGTTCATAAGGCATGGTCTCTGTGACGGGGCCCTTTCAAGCTCAGGTGCTGTGAACAGCTTGCGAGCAGGGCTACCATCTAATGCTAAGCTTGAAAGGGCCCCGCCACGGAGACCATACCCTGGGAGCAAGCCAAATTCATACCCGTTTTGGGCCTCAGATAGCCCCCTCTGGCACTTTTTAACCTTCTCACTTTTGGCAAAATTGGGGGTCGGTCACAGGAGGCCTTCAAAAAGGGTCCCATTTGTGCAAGACCCCAAGAAGTCCCTTGTCTGGGGTTTGTGTCAAAAAGATCATATCATTTTGGGAGGATGTCTGGAGAGATAAGCTCCATTCTACATGCACGTGTGTTTGAAATACGCAGCTGCAGCACTGGCTGGTGATAGTTCTCCAGGCCAGACTTGCTCAGAGATGATGTCTTGTATGCGTTGACCAGGCTTGCACTTCTGAGGTGCCACATGTGGTGAAAAGTGTTTGGCGAAAACAAAGAGGAAGGGATAGTCCTCAATGTAATTCCCTAGGCTTCAGACTGTGAATTTGAGAAGAATTTGCATGCAAAAATGGCTTCTTTTGCATGCGTGAGAACAACTCTCATGTACAGGCACGGACTGATGCACCATGGACGGCCACATGCATAGGTGTAAACAAGTTAACTAGTGTGTGCATGCATGCGCAGTAATCATGCTTTGCAAGCATTTTCAGCCTCCTGTCCTGGCACTCACCTGATGGCTTTATGGTCAATTGACTGTCATGCAAGACCTTATAGGCCATGAGCTGAGTGCGTTAACGTGGGTGTCTGCAACATGGCAGGCTCGTTATGAACGCGCGGTCTGTGTCGTGTTGCTGCATGAGAGCCTGTCATAGGAAAATTTTAGGATACTTTTGTTGGTCTCAAGAAGCCAGGAAACAGGAGTGTGTGGATTCGAATACTATTGGAGAAGGGGGGTCAGGGGGGGTAAGGTACAGACGGAGCATAAAAACACCTAAAAATATCCAGTGACCAGGATTGAAAAGGACCGTGTGTGACTGCAAAATTTTTTACTTCCGTGTAGGTTAATCGGCAATGTTTGTTTGTGACCGCGGCTTTGGAAGGCTATTTAAGGAAGTTCACACAGAAAAAACAACAATTAGTGATGCTAAAATCCTTACCAGCTTACTTTCTGAGAATTACTTGGTAAGGCCCAACACGAGGGAAGGGCAAAATTATTTTATCCTTTTTGGAGCTCACTCTAGCAGGATGTGAGCAGGAGGCTTGAATGTGCATGCAATGCCGATGAATTGCAGAGCCCTACCTTCCTCTCACATCATTTTCTCTGAAGAGTTTCCTGCGCTTTGCCTAAGGTTGACTGAGCATAGAGCACCCACCTGGCAGCTATTTTAGTTTTCCTGTGCTTTTGGATTGCTGTCCAGGGGCCTGGACTACCCGGGCCCTGCTGAGAGAGTTCGCACTCAAGCTTGCTGGGTTCAAGTCAAAATGGAAAAAGCATTTAACAGAAAACTTTCTGCTTTTGCTTGACCTCCATGCTGAGTTCCTGGCCAGCTGATGGGCTGGATGGCTCCGTCCAGCCTCCCAGGACCATGAAAGCTTGGTTGTAATGCTCCAATCGCCAATGTTATGAGAAGCATCAAATGTCACGGAATCAAATGGGGGACATGAACTGCTTGCAGAAGAATGCACGTCCTTGAGAGACGAGTACGATGCGTATACATCTAATGCAGTCCCGGAACAGTAATAAGGCACAACATGAGCAATCAAGCAACAAAACACTTGAGCAGGCGTGCACACACACACACACACACACACACACACACACACACACACACACACACA
>LFIK01001967.1_pt1 | contig 16475 bp, 12 predicted proteins | sample 643401 | NCBI WGS metagenome assembly LFIK01 (sample SAMN03777447, study PRJNA286221) | soda lake metagenome | biome: soda lake; feature: Kulunda steppe; material: water; isolation source: sample T5-Br brine of Lake Tanatar-5 | place: Russia: Kulunda steppe | collected 2010-07
ACTTCACATTCAATAGGACGCACCGTCGTAAAATCGCGACCATCTATCCGACGCCCTTGCAGGGTTTTTTTCCGCATTACATCCGATTCGGCCTTTTTGAAAAGGGACGCTATATAGTGTTCTGACGTCTCGTCATTAGCTAGGGCCGCGATAACTTTTTCTTTCAAAGCGGAAATCAAGTCCGCACGCAGTGCTTTTTTGGGTTCGTGGTAAGCTTCAACCAAATCATCTTGAACGAGGGTTTCAATCTGAGCGATCAAGTCCTCTTCACGAGGATCTATGTCGGGAAGGGCCCACATCTCTGGATTAACGGCGTCTTTCAAGGATTTTATGGCTTGCAACACGGGTTCATACGCATCATGGCCAAACATGACTGCGTCTAACATAATATCCTCTGAAAGCTCATGTGCTTCGGATTCAACCATCAAAACACCTTCATGGGTTCCTGCAACAATTAGGTCAAGACTTGAGGCTTCAAGCTCGCTTACTTTGGGATTTAAGAGAAACTCGCCGTCTTTATACCCTACACGTGCGGCTCCTAATGGACCTAAGAAAGGCATGCCAGAGATTGATAATGCTGCAGATGCCGCAATCATAGCCACAACATCGGGATCATTTTCGAGATCATGGCTTAGAACTTTACAGATCACTTGGGTTTCATTTTTATACCCACTGGGAAAGAGGGGACGTATTGGACGATCAATCAGACGAGATGTTAGAACCTCTTTTTCCGTTGGCTTTCCTTCGCGTTTAAAGTATCCCCCAGGGATACGTCCTGCGGCATAGGTCCGCTCCAGATAGTGTACAGTTAAGGGGAAAAAATCCATCGCAGGATTTGCTTTTCTTTCCCCCACAACCGTGGCCATGACAATCGTTCCGCCGTAAGTGGCAACAACGGAACCATGAGCTTGTCGGGCAATTTTTCCCGTTTCTAATGTGAGCGGTCGGCCGCCCCAATCAAGTTCTTGTTTGTGAATTTTAAACATACGTATTTAAATACCTTTTGTTATTTTCTCAAGCCGAGGGCTTGAATAAGATTTTGGTAGCGTTTCATGTCTTTTGTTTGGACATACTTTAAGAGACGTCGTCTTTGGCTGACCATTGTTAAGAGGCCACGACGCGAGTGAAAATCCTTACGGTGTGTTTTCATATGGTCGCTAAGGTTGGAAATTCTTTCTGTAAGAATCGCAACTTGGACCTCGGGAGACCCCGTATCATTTTCTTCTCGTGAGAATTTTTTAATAACCTCTTGTTTCCGTTCTGTTGTAATCGACATCGTCGTCTCCTTTCCTATTCATTTATCATTCGATATGGTTTTATAACATTGTCGACCCACTGGATTATCCCCACTGCTTTGTCATCAGGACCAATACACAAGTAAAAACCTGATGGGTGGTGTTGGTCGGTCTTTAATACTCTTTGCCCCTGTCTTAATCGTTTCGCGTCTTCAAGACGTACACGAAGGGCCGGGATGTCGGCCAGCGCCTTCGCGATGGAACAGAAAGCGGATGTATCAAATACTTTATGCCTTATTTTTAACAAATCATCCAGGGAAATCGTGTTTGGGCCTGAAAAATTTCCAACCTGTGTTCTTTCAAGGTAAGACACGTAGCCGCCACACCCCAATTTTTTTCCCATGTCCCGGGCGATGCTCCGTACATATGTCCCCTTGGAACACTGGACTTCAAAACGTGCCCGATTTGTATCATTTTTTAGTTGTTTTATGGAGTGAATTGTAACCTCTCGCGGTTCAATTTCGACCTGAATTCCTTTTTTGGCCAGAGCATAAAGCCGTTGGCCATTTTTTTTTAATGCGCAAAATTGCGGGGGGACCTGTCGGATCGGTCCATAAAAATCAGAAAGCAGGGATTGAACCTCATCAGGGCTTGGGCGGGAATCCGAGGTCATGATAGGATCACCTTCACGATCATCTGTGGTTCTTTGTTCCCCCCACGTTACATCGAAAACATATGTCTTTGACAAGTTCATCAGAAAGGGAACGGTCTTTGTTGCCTCGCCAAGGGCTATAGGTAAGACACCACAGGCTAAGGGATCTAAGGTTCCTCCGTGCCCGACTTTTGGGGTTTGTAAAGCTTTCCGGACCTGTCTGACAACTTGAAACGATGACATGCCTTCGGGCTTATAGATATTGAGCCATCCCTGTTCAATCTTTGTCATGATCCGGATCGATATCTTGTTTCACTTGCGGGGACTGAAGAATATCAAAAATAATGTCCGCAGATTCAAAGGAAAGATCTAGTTCAAACCGCAATTTGGGCGTATAGCGAAGATTGATCTTACGGGCTAATTCTGTTCTGAGTTGCGGGGCCAAAGCGTTCAATATTTCAAGAGCTTCATCTTTGTTTTGCCCCCCTAAGGGCATGATAAAGATCATGGCAGATTTTAAATCAACGCTGACCCTGACATCTGTGATCGTGACCGAGAGATTTTCGAACTGGATGTGCCCTCCCTGGGTAATTGCCGTCGATAAAACGTCTCGAATCGATTCATTAATTCTGAGTTGCCTTTTTTTTGGGGTTTTCCCTGCATAACGTTTTGCATACCGAGATTGGGATTTCATCAGACGTCCTCTTTGCTTAACATTTTTTGATAGGGCTTAACTCTTTTTGAGAGGTTATGGAAATCTTTCAATGAATTGGCTTTGCGGCGGTCAATCGAAGGACCCCTTTGAACCAGGGAGTCCACTTTCATGAAGGGAAACATCCCAACATCTTTTCGTGTCTTCAATCGCCCTCCGTTTTGGGTATTCCGCCTCGAGCATTCCCAGGCCCTTCGGCCTTAAAACTCTTGCTTGACATGCTCAATTTCAAAACACTCAATCACGTCGCCGACTTTGATATCATTATAATTTTCAAAAGCCATTCCACATTCATAGCCCTCACGGACCTCTTTGACTTCATCTTTAAAACGTTTCAGGGTTTTAAGGTGGCCTTCATGAATGGCGATATTGTCACGCAGGAGTCGAACCTTGGCTCCCCGCTTCACAACACCTTCGGTAATCATACATCCGGCAATTTTCCCCACCTTACTGACCAAAATAACCTGGCGAATTTCCGCGTTTCCAGTAAAGATTTCCTTTTCTACAGGTGACAACATTCCCGAAAGGGAGGCTTTAATGTCATCAATGACATTGTAAATGATGGAATAATATTTTATCGGAACCTGATCCCTTTGCGACACCTCTCGGGCCTGGGCATTGGCTCGGACATTAAACCCAACAATGACCGCATTTGATGCTCGTGCTAACGTCACATCACTTTCATTGATTCCCCCAACCCCTGTATGAAGGACGTGGACCTCTACCTCTTCATTTTCCGTTGAGAGCTTTTGCAAGCTATGGGAAATTGCCTCTATAGATCCCTGGACATCTCCCTTTATCACAACAAATAAGGTCTTCTTTCCCTCTTGCTCTACGGCTTGACTAAACATTTGCTCCATAGATGTTTGGGATTGTTGCACCGCCATCTTTTCACGAACCTTGCGCTTACGATAATCCGCAACTTCCCGAGCCTTTGATTCATGGGGAACCACAACAAAATCATCCCCGGCCTTCGGCACACCATTGAGCCCTACAATTTCCACCGGTGTTGAGGGGCCAGCCTCCTGAATTTGTTTTCCTTGATCGTTGAGCAAGGCGCGAACACGACCCCATTCGGCGCCTGTGACAAAGATATCTCCAACCTTCAGCGTTCCCCGTTGAATCAAGACCGTGGCGACGGGTCCCCGACCTTTATCTAATTTGGCTTCAACAACGGCTCCCTGCGCCTGACCTTCAGGACTTGCTTTCAGCTCTAGAATTTCAGCTTGAAGCAAAATGGCTTCTTCAAGTTTGTGCAAATTTAATCGATTTTTTGCGGACACCTCAATGCATAAAATATCTCCGCCCATATCTTCTGTAAATAGGTCATGGCGCAGGAGATCTTGTTTGACTTTATCGGGATTTGCCTCGGGTTTATCAACCTTATTAATGGCGACAATCAAGGGAACTTTTGCGGCTTTTGCATGATTGATAGCCTCTATGGTTTGTTCCTTCACACCATCATCAGCGGCAACCAACAAAATAACGATATCTGTTACATCAGCGCCTCGAGCCCGCATTTCGGTGAAGGCGGCATGCCCAGGTGTGTCCACAAAGGTAATTTTATCATTTGACTCTAATGTCACCTGATAGGCCCCAATATGCTGCGTAATTCCGCCGGCTTCACCTGCGACAACGTCTGTAGACCGCAAGGCGTCAAGCAAGGATGTCTTTCCATGGTCAACATGACCCATGATTGTGACAACAGGAGGACGCGGGATGAGATGCGTTGGGTTTTCATCAGTAATCTTAATATCCGATTCCACATCTGATTCTGAAATGCGTTTAAATTTGTGGCCAAATTCCGATACGACAAGCTCGGCAGTGTCCGCATCAATGGATTGGTTGATGGTCGCCATAATCCCTAATTTCATAAGGGTTTTTACGACATCGGCCCCGCGTTCCGCCATACGGTTGGCGAGTTCCTGAACCGAGATGGTCTCTGGAATAATAACGTCACGAAGATGTTTCCGAGATGAATCTTGTTTCCTAAGTTCATTCTGGCGTTCTTTTTCCCGGGCGCGACGAATGGAGGCCAAGCTTCGGGTTCGCCCTTCACCACCGGATAAAGCTGACTGTATGGTAATTTTTCCTGTGCGTCGTCGGTCTCCGCCACTCGCACGAGAACTGGCGGCTTTGGCCTTCTGCTTTGCCGCAGCGTCTTCCTCTTGTTTGTCCTTAGCGGTTTTTCGCTTTGCTTTTTGAAAACCTGTTTCTGGAGCCCCCATTTTTGGCCCAGAGGGCTGCGGCTGTGCTTCTTGAAAAGGAGCAGCGGTTTTCGGTGAAGCTGGCTTTGTTTCTGATGGCGTTTCTTGAACTTGAGAACTCTCAGACGCGGGATTTTGTTTTGCGTGAATGTCCTGTTGGCGTTTTTTGTTTTCCTCAAACTCGGCTTTGGTCTTTTCTTCAAGCAATCGACGCTTTTCCCGCTCAGCCTCGAGATTGGCTTGCTCTGTTTGTTGAACTTTAAAAGCGTCTTTCGCAACTTTTAACCGCGCTTCCCATTCGTCCTTTGTAAACCCTTCAGGAATCGACGTTTCCGGTGTTTCTTTTACGGACTCTTCGGCCCGAAGGCTTTTCCGACGTTTTCGTTTGACTTCAACTTCAACTGTCTTTGATCGCCCATGGGAAAAACTCTGCCGCACTTGACTTACGGAAGAGAGCGACTTATCACCAAGTTTCTTTCCCAGGCTTAATGTCTTTTTTTCCTTTTTATCACTCTTTTCGCTCATATTTTCACTTCCTAATGCTTTCGTTCCTTAACCCACGGGTTTTGATCAAACGGGTTTTTTTTCTTCCTCAAACCAGTGCGCCCGTGCCGCAAGGATCATTTCATCAGCTTTTTCTTTGTCCGGCGCCTTGTCCCCAAGCAGTTCCCGCAACTCCTCATTTGAAAGCTCCGCAAAATCATCCAATGTTTTTATATCATTTTTTCCCAGGATAATAAGGTGGTCTGGGGTTAAGCCGTTTATCGAAACCAGGTCGTCCTGAACCCCTAAGTCTGTGTATGTTTTCCGTTTTTCTTCCATCTGACCTTTTAGGTATTCATCTGCCCGTGATTTCAGTTCTTCGACAAGGCTTTCTTCGAACCCTTCAATTTCTAAAAGCTCTTGTTCCGTCGATTCGGCCAATTCCTCAACGGAATCAAACCCTTCCAGAACAAGCAACTGAGCCATTACCTCATCGACATCCAGGGCATCAATAAACAGCTTGCTGCGTTCTTTCATGTCCTTGGTCCGGCGCTCAGAATCTTGAGTTTCGGTCAGGATATTGATTGTTAACGAGGTTAACTGAGAAGCCAGGCGCACATTCTGCCCCCGGCGACCCAAGGCCATGCTTAGCTGATCATCGGGGACGACCACTTCTAATTTTTTCTCATCTTCGACAACCACTTTTGAAACCTCGGCAGGTGCCAGGGCATTGACAACAAAACTTGCCGTATCTTCCGACCAGGGAACAATATCAATTTTTTCGCCCTGCAGTTCCCCGACCACCGCTTGTACACGGCTTCCCCGCATTCCCACGCACGCACCTACGGGATCAATTGTGGAATCTGAAGTATAAACACTAATTTTTGCCCGACTTCCTGGATCACGGGCTACGGACTTGACCTGAATCGTTCCTTCATAAATTTCAGGAACCTCTTGAACAAATAGGGTTCTCATAAAGTCGGGATGCGTCCGTGACAAAAGGATTTGATGCCCCTTCATATCCGGGCGGACTTCAAAGATGTAGGCACGTACACGATCACCAACTTGAAAATTTTCTCGGGGGATAATCTCTTCTCGACGCAGCAGACCTTCCGCACGTCCCAGGTCAAGAATCACGTTGCCGAACTCAATTCTTTTTACGACACCGTTGATCACTTCTTGGACACGGTTTTTGTATTCCATGTACTGACGTTCGCGTTCCGCTTCTTTTACCTTTTGCATAATTACTTGACGGGCCGTTTGTGCAGCCACACGACCAAAGTCAACGGGGGGAAGTTCATCCCGGATCACATCCCCAACTTCATAGGATGCCCCGAGTTTATCTGCTTGTGCCTTTGTTAACTGCGTCACTTCATTTTCAACGTCTTCTACGACCTCTCGGCACCGGTAAAGTTTGACATCTCCGGTATCCCGATTCACTTCGGCACGAATATCATTTTCATAGCCATATTTTGTGCGGCCAGCTTTTTGAATCGCTTGACAAATGGCTTCTAACACTTCCTCTCGATCAATGCTTTTTTCACGAGCAACGGCATCGGCAACATGTAAAAGTTGTAAGTTTTTAACTTCCATACTCTGCATCCTTTATATCGTAATCGGGAACTAAATTCGCTTTTTTAATGGTGTCAAACCCGAATCTGATTTTCTTTTGACTGTTTTTTAAAGATAATTCAACACTATCTTCATCACATAGAAGAAGCTTTCCAATAAACCGCTGTTGTCCCTCAACGGGATGTAATGTATGAAGCTTAATCCAGCTTTCTTGGAAACGAACATAATCTTCACGGGTCACTAAAGGACGATCAAGCCCGGGGGATGTCACTTCCAACACATAAGCTTCTTTTACGGGATCTTCAAGATCTAATAGTAAGGATGCTGAGTTATTGACCTCAATACAATCATCCATGGCCACAGGCTTACGATCGATGCGCTCGATCATGATTTGAAGTGTTTTTTTTGTCTTGCCCCGCATCTGCACACGCACAATATCGTACCCTTTTTCTTGTAGGGTGGGCAAAATAATATCGCTTATATTCTGTTCAACCGAATTCATGTCTTTATTTAAGACCTACCTAAAAATTAAGGCGGGTTTTCCCCACCTTTTAAACTTTTCATAATTACCCTCAAAATATATCTGAATCCAAAATTTTGCAAGGTTTTATTTAGATCAGGCGCTTGCTTCCCTTAAAGGGCGTCGTATTGAGGTCTGAAGGAAAATAAGGCGGCACAAAAACTTCTATGACAAAAAAGATAGGATTGAAAAAACTTAGGCTTAAAGCGTAAGAAGAAAGGCGGTATTCGACCAGGGCTTCATCTTTCACCCTCGATATATTATCTCTACTTGATCAGGTTGGGCAATCAGGCCTTTAGAATACGTAAGCAATACCTATAAATGTTTTTATCGGCCAACCCCGTTCAAATTCCGGAGGATATTATTGAATTAACTGGAGCGGGTGAGGGGAATCGAACCCCCGTCTCTAGCTTGGGAAGCTAATGCTCTACCATTGAGCTACACCCGCACACCCCTAATTTATATCTGTGGTCTGAAACATTTGCAAGGCTTCATATAAAGAGGCTGTTGAAAACAAGATCAAGAACTAGCATAAACTTGAAAAAATTCGTTAGACGTGATGCCCTGCAAAAGACATTTGTCTAAAAGTTGTGAATCACGAATACATTTTTTCTAAAAAACTACATACCCGCATTCAGAAAATTCATACCATCGATTCCCTTTTTTTTCACCGGGATTACTGCCGGTGCAACATTAATCGCCTCGTTGCAATAGCGTCCGGGTACGCGTCCACGAGATTAGTGTATATATCATCGTCGGTGTTAAAGTAAATTTCGAGTGTGCCTCTTTTAGTAAATTTACCCAAAAAGGTTTCAATAAGATCTTTGGCTTTACTGAAATCAAAGGGGCTTTCTGTTACAACATATAATCCTTCAAAGTACTTTGGCAAAACGTCGATCAGTTCTTTTAGGAACCCCACTGTTTCATTATTAACATTCAGGCCAAAGACCTGAGAAAGACTGTCGAGGCTTCGCACCTTTTGCACGAAACGCTTCTGATCATCGGAACTCAGCCTACGTTGAATACTAGTGCAACGAACGACTTTGAACTTATCTAAGACGTCTAGTATTTTATCAACAGAACCGACGAAAACTATACGGTGAAGTTTTTCGAATGCCAAATTAACGAGGTCTTCTTTGTTTGTATCCAGCGCCCAGTTAAGAATCGTACCCTCCTTGTCTCCAAAATTTAATATATGATGAAAAAGAGAGGTGTAGTTGCTGAGAATCCCAAAAAGTTGATGATCATTGAGTGTCCATTTGCTTTCTGGATGGAAGCTTTCCAGAATTATGTCTACAAGTGCATTGTCGGTATGCTCATCGTTTAAGCTCGCTATCTTGCGAATGAGTCTGTGGGAAAAACCCTCGAGCTCATGTAGTGAATTCTGGTAAATATATCGAATTACGTTGGTTTTTGACTCCACAGAATCAAGGTCCATTTTCCACAGTATGTCCAAGGCCTTTTCCGGGGAGAGTCCTTCCAAGGGTGTGATATTCTTCGTTCCAAAAATGTAAGGGCGGAAAGCCGGGGCAATCAGATCTGGATCAATGTCTTCGCGCCAATCCGGTGTGTTTCTATCTGAATAGTTGATTTGACAGTGTGAATTTGAATTATGCAATGTAAATATTTTTTCATTGTTTATGGTAAATGCAATATCTACAAAAGAGTCTTTTAAATCATCGTCCCACTTACCGTTCTGCTCTAAAGAACATTCTACTATTTTCCCTTCTTGAGATAGAATTGTTGATAAAGCTGTTAGAAGGGCGTTAAGGTCGGGCTTTTCCATGGACAGTTGACAGCTGATGCTTTCGTCCTGGGTGCCCATAAGGTGATCAATCACGCGGATAAAGTTAACGACCCCAGGGTGCAACTCATAGAGACGGGTTTTCCCTTCTTTTTGGTATTGTTTTTCTTTGATGTTCTGTGGTTTGCAGTAGTTGACCTTTGGGATTTCCGCAACCGCTGTGCCCCATCGATTATGAGCCTTTTGGGAAAATTGCTTTTGAATGGTATCAAACTCTTTATAAAAGCTTTGTAAAAAGCTTTTCTCTTTGAGGGGGGACGTATCAAACCCCTCTTCACCATTGACATAGAAAAGGACATTCAAGACATTTCTCAAAGCCGTTTCGACGCAATCACCAAAACTGGCTCCGGCTAAGGAGGTCTTTGTTTTGGGATTAAAATTAGCCGATTGAAAATTTAAAAGTTTTGGCCATTCACTTTCATACATTTCAAACCCTTGGCTTAAAAGAGAGCAGATCTCATCCGCTTCAGAATAGGTTTCACGGGACTCTTCCCGTTTGTTCTGGAGTTTTAATTTTAGGGTATCATAATCCTTAGATGTATATGTATTCTGGAGGTCTGAAGGCGTAAGACCGCAATCGTTCGATAGAAAGGCGTGGTAAAAGTCGATGATGTCCTGACCTGAAGAGGCGCGATACCAAAAAAATGCAGCAACAGATCGTTCAATGATCTGTGGTGGATACATGGTATCCTTGTGATTATTTTTTAAAGCCTGCATCAGACTTTGGGCAAAAGACAGGGATTTGTATTCTTTCTATTTTTTTAAAAAATGCAAGGACTCGGGTGCATCTTGATTCCCTGATTCAATGTTTGATTTTTCAGTCTCTTGTTCTTGTATATATATTTGATATTTTTTAATTTTGTCTTCCAGGTTGGTTACCTGAGTTTCGAGGTTGGATTTTTCACGTTTTCGCTTTTTCGATGTGAAATGCCCGCTTTCTATCTTTTTCGTTAGCTCCATAAGCTTCTGAGACGTGCGCTCAAGTTTTCCCCGAGTTTGATTTTCTGTTTTTCTGAGGCCCTTAAGCTTGAGCTCTAAGGGCTTTAACTTTTTGTGACGTTCTTCTGCCTCAAGATACACTTCAAATTCGTTGTTACCTGTAGGAAATTTTTGAAAAATAGGTAATTTGTTTTCTATTTGTTTTAATAATTTGGATATACAGTGGGGGTCGTTAGGGTCTATATCTACTACTTCATAGTCTATTGACTCTTTTAAATATTGAGCAAGGTGGAGTTTGAAATCAACTTCATTAAATTTTCTGATGTGATCATTGGGTTTTTTCTGCCAGTCTGCGTCCGGCACCAAAAGGGAAAACACTTTCTTTTCAAAATCCCGCTGATCCTTTTCGGTCTTGGGGCTGTGTTTGAAGTCGATAATGGCTTTTAACATATGGCCTATAGCGTCTGCCTTCAAAGAGCTTAAGGGGTCCGATACAGCTTGGTTGGCAACCAGAAAAACCAGATTCGGCGAGGGGAAAAGGCACCTGATCACTGATTCGACGTGATCCTGGGCAAACGTATACATAGCAATTCCTGACTGAAGACTTTGCGTGTGGGTCGGGTATTCTGGGTCCCATGTGTTTTGCACCCCGAAAAAACGTAAATTTTCAACCATGAGTCGTTCGGTAAATCGGTGGGAGGGAAGCAAATAATTAAAATTTTGAGGAAGATGGCTTTTTATTTTCGCATCAACCCCCTGATAAAATTCGTAGTTGGATGCCGACAGCGATAGCACGGAAAAACAAAGATAGATTAAAAACATTTCCAACCTGACGATTAATACATGAAAAAAATTATATTATTGTGTTGTTATTGTCAATAAGCATAGAAAACTGTGCGTTTTACCTGTAATGGAAACACCTGCGCGATCTTAAGGTCCTTAATCCTCTAGGAATTTTCCAGCATCTAAGGCTGCCATACATCCCTGACCGGCAGCGGTTATTGCCTGGCGATACACCTTGTCCTGGACATCGCCTGCGGCAAAGACGCCCTCTACAGACGTGCGGGTCGTCCCAGGAGGGCAAAGAATATAGCCCTCGTCATCCAAATCAAGCTTTCCGCGGAAAAGATCGGTTTGAGGTTTATGGCCAATGGCGATAAAGATACCATCGATGTCCCGTTCGTACGTTTCTTGCGTCTCAACATTTTTCAATTCCATGCCCGTCACATCTTTGTGGGGTTGATCTTTGCCCAAAACGTTCTCAAGCGTATGATTCCATAAACATTCAATTTTTTCATTTTTGAAAAGCCGATCCTGAAGAATTTTTTCAGCGCGTAACTGGTCACGACGATGAATCAATGTGACTTTTTTCGCATGTTTTGTAAGATAAAGCGCTTCCTCAACCGCCGTATTTCCACCCCCAACGACGGCGACATTTTTTCCTTTGTAAAAAATGCCATCGCAGGTTGCACAGCCTGACACACCAAACCCCAGAAACTTTTGTTCACTTTCCAGACCGAGCCACTTGGCTTGGGCCCCGGTTGCAATAATCAGGCTTTCGGCATGATAGGTATCCCCGCTTTGGCCTGAACACACAAAAGGACGCTTTGACAAATCAACGGCTTCGATATAATCATAAACTTGTTGGGTACCCACATTTTCTGCGTGTTGGCGCATTTGTTCCATTAGCCAAGGCCCCTGGATAACCTTTGGAAACCCTGGGTAATTTTCCACATCTGTGGTAATCATTAACTGACCCCCGGGTTCATTCCCCATAATTTGCAAAGGGGATAAATTGGCCCGTGACGCATAAATCGCCGCGGTGTCGCCGGCAGCTCCGGAACCGATAATAAGGAGTTTCGTGTGATATTCGGTCATTTTTTGCAATCGTGTATTGAATTTTTTATGAGTTCATTCATTATAAGTAACAAAAAAGATAATCCATTACCAGGATATGTGGTTATGAAATTTTTTATTTTTTGCTTAAGTGTCGTTTTTTTTACTGCTGGATGTGGAAAACGCGGACCTCTTTCGCCGCCCAATAACACTCAGTTTCCTGGTCAATACCCTGCCCCCACTATGCCTGAAAAAAAAACAGAGTCGTAAAAGGAGTTTCGAATCGTGACGAATAAATTACATCAAAGTGCCCTTGACTATCACAAAAATGGAAAACCTGGAAAATTTGAAATTAAGCCTACAAAACCTTTAGCCAACCAACGGGATCTTGCCTTGGCCTATTCCCCGGGTGTTGCGGTTCCTTGTTTAGAAATTGCAAAAGATCCAAGCTGTGCCAGCGACTATACAACCCGGTCGAATCTTGTGGCTGTGATCACAAACGGTACTGCCGTTCTCGGCCTTGGGGACATTGGTCCCCTAGCGGCCAAACCCGTCATGGAGGGCAAGGCTGTCTTGTTCAAAAAATTTGCCGGAATTGATGGCATCGACCTTGAGATCAATGAAAAAGATCCGGATAAGTTGGTCGATATTATTGCAAGCCTTGAGCCGACTTTTGGTGCGATTAACCTGGAAGATATCAAGGCCCCGGAATGCTTTATTGTCGAGAAGAAACTAAAGGAACGGGTGAATATTCCTATATTTCATGATGATCAACATGGAACAGCGATTATTGTGGGGGCCACGGTGCTCAATGGTCTTAAACTTGTGGGAAAAGCAATTGAAGACGTAAAATTGGTATGTTCCGGTGCAGGGGCTGCGGCCATGGCCTGTGTCGACTTACTGGTATCCATGGGATTAAAAAGTGAAAATGTTTTGATGGTGGATGCCACCGGGGTTATTTATAAAGGCCGTGAAAAGGTGGCAGGAACACATAAGGAAGTTTATGCGGCCCCGGATGCGTCCTATAAAACCTTGGAGGAGGCCATGGAAGGAGCCGATATTTTCCTTGGCCTGTCCATCGGCGGAGCCTTAAAAGGCCCTATGATCAAGAAAATGGCAGATCAACCTTTGATTCTTGCGTTAGCCAACCCAAATCCGGAAATTGATCCTGACCTGGCAAAAAGCGTGCGACCCGATGCCATTATCGCCACGGGGCGCTCTGACTTCCCTAACCAAGTCAACAATGTCTTGTGCTTTCCTTTTATCTTTAGGGGCGCCCTTGATGTGGGGGCCACAGAAATTAACATGGAAATGAAGAAAGCGTGTGTCGAGGCGATTGCGCATTTGGCGAAGGCCGAAGTTTCTGATGTTGTCAGTGCAGCCTATCCCGAACAAGAGCTTCGATTTAGTCCTGAGTATATTATCCCCAAACCTTTTGACCCTCGTTTGATTGTTGAAATTGCTCCTGCGGTTGCAAAGGCGGCTATGGAAACAGGAATCGCAACGCGGCCGATTCAAGATATGGAAGCGTATAAGGCGCAACTTAATGATTATGTGTTTAGTTCGAATATGGCGATGCGCCCTGTTTTTGTTCAGGCAAAAAGCGATCCCAAACGTGTTTGCTTTTGTGAAGGGGAAGATCCTCGTGTGCTGCAAGCCATTCAAATTGTTGTGGATGAAAAGCTTGCCTATCCCATTATTATCGGCCGCCGAGAGGTCGTTCTCAACCGTATGAAAGCTCTTGGCTTGCGCCTGAAAATTGATCGCGATTATGAACTTGTTGATCCCCAATATGATCCCAGATATCGAGAATATTGGCAAGGCTACCATAAAATAATGGAGCGTAAAGGGGTGACACCGGATGATGCGAAGCTTATTATCCGTACCCATGCTTCTGTGATTGCTGGTATGATGTTAGAGCGCCAAGAAACCGATGCGCTATTATTCGGTCCGGTGGGAAGCTTTTCGGCACACTTATCTGATATTGAACCTTTAGTGGGATTACGTCCAGATATCGAGGGCCCGGCCTCGATGAATATCCTTGTTGCCGACCAAGGAACCTTTTTCTTTTGCGATCCTTATGTCAATGATGCTCCAACATCCCATGAATTGGTTCAGACAGCCTTGCTTGCCGCCGAACACGTACGTCAATTTGGAATCGAGCCAAAGGTTGCTTTTCTTTCCCATTCAAACTTTGGCACCAGTTCTTCGTCTTCAGCCAAAAAAATGCGCGAGGCCCTTACACATCTTCATAAAGTCGCACCAGACCTTGAGGTAGAGGGAGAAATGCATGCGGATGCCGCCTTGTGTTCCCACATACGTCACGATGTATTCCCGAACTCAAAACTCCAGGGCCAAGCCAATTTATTTATTATGCCGAACCGTGATGCGGCGAACATTACCTTTAACATGGCGAAAGGTTTAACCAATGGTCAATCTATTGGTCCTATTCTTTTAGGGATGCAAAATGCGGCACATATTTTGACATCTTCAGCTCGGGTCCGTAGCATTGTTAATATGACCGCTGTTGCTGTGGCGGATGCACAACGCAAGCAAAAATACAGTGAAGATGATCATCTTGCGAAGGTTTTGAAAACCCTGAAAATGGCAAGATAATAAGCGACGGGCGGGGGGTATCCTGCCACAAAAAATGAGGTCTGTAATGACAGAAATCCAGAGTCCCAACAGGGACGACCGTATTGAAATCGAAGACTTGTATGGGGCCTCCGAAGATCTTGTTTCACAAGTTCGATCGCTTCTGGAGGTGGATAATTATGAAACCCTGCTGAACCTTACAAGTTTTCTGCACACGGCGGATATTGCAGACCTTATTTATCGGCTTGAACCCGAAGACAGGGAAAAGTACCTGACCCTTACCAAAGATAATTTACCAGCCGATGTTTTAACATCGTTAGATGAAAATGTTCGGGATGATGTTTTTTTGATTTTGGGCCCCCAAATCCTCGCCAAACTCATTGTGGGGCTTGAGAGCGATGATGCGGCCTATATCATTGAGAATTTAAAGTATCCTCTTTTGTCCCAGGTTTTAAGAGCGTTGTCGGCAAAAGACCGCGCCTTCCTCAAAGAAATTTTTGCCTTTCCCGAAGACAGCGCTGGCCGTCTTATGCAACGTGAGATTGTCTGCGTGCCCCCATTTTGGACCGCAAAGGATACCCTGGACTTTTTGCGGACGTCCCCCGCTATCCCAGATCTTTTTTATCAAATTTTTGTTGTTGACCCTCGTTACCACCCTTTAGGGGTTGTGGCTTTGAGTAAATTAATGCGCGCAGATGGGGACATCGAGATTGAAAGTGTGCTGGAAAAAGACTTAATTACGATTCCGTCCCATATGGACCAAGAGGACGTAGCGAACCTTTTTCGCCACTATGCCTTAGTTTCTGCCCCGGTTGTGAATAATGATGGGCGAATTATTGGTGTGATCACCGCCGATGACGTTGTTGAAGTCATTGAGGAAGAAGCCGAAGAAGATATCATGCACCTGGCCGGTATTAGTGAATCGGACTTTAATGCCCCAACGACCAAAACTTCGCTGTCTCGTTTGCGCTGGCTCGTGATCTCTTTAATCAATACCTTGGTGGCCGCCAGCGTCATCAATCAGTTTGAAGCAACGTTAAGCAGCAATGTCCACCTAGCCGTTGTGATGGGAATTGTGGCCGCTATGGGAGGAAATGCAGGGATGCAGGTGGTCACGGTCATTGTTCGGGCCATTTCGACGCGTGAATTACGAAAACAGTATATCCTGAAGGCTCTGCGAAAAGAGCTGCTTGTTGCCTTTATCATTGGTCTGACTTTTGCCTTTATCCTTGGTGCTATTATTGCTTTTTGGCTCCCGGATCCTCGTATTGGCATGGTCTTAGGGGGCGCTTTGTTTATCAATATGCTGTGGGCAGGGTTGGCAGGAACGATTCTTCCCATTTTTATCCAACGCTTAGGCATGGATCCGGCCATTAGTTCTGGGCCCATGTTAACGACGACAACCGATGTTCTGGGGTATGCGATATTCTTAGGCTTAGCGACTTTGTTCTTGGGATAGCGTCAAAAGCTCATACCTTTACAAACTTTTCCTTCAGTAGCTCGTCCCGGGGATTCTGGAAGGAAAAATGCACGTCTTATGACGAGGTCTTTAAGACTTAATTTTTTTCTTTTGATGTCGGGTGTATGTATTCGTTTTTTCGGGAAGTTCCGTAAGATCTTTTGTCGATTTCACGCGCTTGAGTTTGGGGTGGGAATCACATCTGTATATCCTTGGCGGCGTCTGAAAAAGTAAGGGCACCTTTTGCACGTGCTGATAAGTGGGGCTGGAGTGCTCAGGGGCCAATGACTTTTCATGGCCGGCAAGTAAAGTCATATTCATCGCACACAAAATCGAAAACGTTTTCATTCATTCCCATATGTTTGTTTGATAAAAGCATTGTATTTAAATTAACTTAATTGTTCTTTAAAATCAAATACCGGCCGTCGGAAGATGGTGTTCGATCCTTGCCCTGTCTTCCA